>ENA-OYYE01000010-OYYE01000010.1-human-gut-metagenome-genome-assembly--contig:-NODE-10-length-133755-cov-12.509963_pt1 | contig 133755 bp, 117 predicted proteins | sample MGYA00243244_ERZ653437 | MGnify/ENA primary metagenome ERZ653437 (study PRJEB26926, sample SAMN06165130) | human gut metagenome | biome: ENVO:00009003; feature: ENVO:2100002; material: ENVO:00002003...
TTAATCTTCTCCCACTCTTTATACCCTAATTTTTTACTTTTTACTCAAGAAATAGAAAATTGATAAAAAATGAAGAGCAAGCTCTATTGGAAAAAGGAATTTGCTCTTCAAAGAATGGTTAAATACGGAATTTACTGAATATCCCTACTTAATCAGAAATCAAGCCTCACATCGCCGGCAAACGATTCACTCTATTTCTTCGGCTTCCGCCTTCTTTTGATACTCACTGGGAGTCATTCCCCAGGCTTCCTTGAATGAAGCCGCAAAGTACTTATGGTCATTGTATCCTAATGCCACAACTACTTCTGCGATACTCATACTTTTATTTTTCAACATCCGGCAAGCATGTTTCATCTTTATATCCTTAATGAAATCCAACGGTGTTCTCCCCGTAATTCCTTTTATTTTACGTGCCAGCGTTGAACGGGACATACCTAACTCACCGGCTAATACCACTACATCAAACTCCGGGTCTGAGAGATTCCGCTCGACAATTTTGATGGCCTTCTCTATCAATTGCTCATCGAGTGATGTAAAATCAATTTTGGAAATCATTCCCGCAGAAGGATTGCTCTTGAAATCCGCTTGTATCTGTTTCCTCTTCTTGAGCAAATTTCTCAGACGAACTTTCAAAACATTAGGTTCAAAAGGCTTGGATACATAGCCGTCCGCCCCCAGTTCATAGGATGCAATCTCATTCTCCATGTTCATTTGTGCCGTCAGTAAAATCACGATAATATGGCTGGTCGCAATATCTTCCTTAATATGCCGACAAAGTTCCATACCATCCATTTCCGGCATCATGATGTCACTTACCACTATATCTACACTATTCCTTTGAATATACTCCCATGCGTCTTTCCCGTTTTCGGTCACTACAACCTGATAATCTTCTGAGAATATATCCCTCATCAGATAAAGCAATTCCCGATTGTCTTCCACGAGCAAAAGCGTTTCTTGCGAAGCTCCTTCTTTAGCCGATTCCAATTCGTCCGTCTCCGGCAATATCGGTTCCGATATTTCATGCAATTCATCCGGTAAATAGCTCTCCTTATCTAAAGGTATTTCAACTGTGAATACACTGCCTTTACCCAACGTACTTTCCAGTGTTATATGTCCATGATGCAACTCTACAAGTTCTTTGGTCAGCGAAAGCCCGATGCCGTTGGACAATCCGGGCTTGCTGCTTTTGTTATTATAAAATCGAATAAAAATCTTATCATGTTCTTTGGATGATATACCGATTCCCTGATCTTTCACTTTCAAAACAAGGTATTCATGATCATCTACATATTTTACGTTAACACTAAGCGTTACCGATTTACCCGATGGGGTGTATTTATATGCATTAGACAATAAATTTGATATAATTTTATCCAACTTGTCTCGGTCAAAGTATCCTTTTACATTATCTGTTTCGACCTCGAAAGAGAAATCTATTTGCTTCTCATTCATCATAAATGAAAAGCTGTCTTTATATAGTTCTTGCAAAAAAGCGAGTACATCTCCATACGAAACGGACAGTCTCATTTTCTTGTTATCTATTCTTCTTAAATCCAGAATTTGCTGCAAAAGATTTCTTAACCGCTTGATGTTAACCAACATCATGCTGACATGCTTTTTATCTTCCTCGTCCGAGGAATGAATGGAGCCTGCTAAACAGGAAAGGACGGTAAGAGGAGTCAGCAATTCATGGGAAACATTTGTAAAGTACCTCAATTTCAGTTGTGTCATCTTCTCTGCAAGCTTTTTATTGTTTTTTCTCCTCATTCGCTGAATATATAGAAAAACAAACAAACTGATGAGTCCCAAGCTGATGCATACATAAATCAGATAAGCCCACCAAGTTTCGTAGAAAGCCGGTAGACGATAAATCTCAAGTTCTGTAATGCAGTCACTCCAAAGTCCGTTCTTATCAGTGGATTTCACTTGAAACGTGTACATCCCTTTACCTAATTTATTGTAAAAAGCTTTGTTTTCCCCTGGATTCAGAAAAGTCCAATCGTTATCCATTCCCACTAAGCGATAGGCGTAGCGAATTTGTCCCAAGTCATGATAGTTGAGGGATGAGAAACTTATCTCTAAGTCTTGATTATCCGGAGACAACCGAATGGAATTTTCCGAACTGATTTCTTTACGGATGCTTTTACCCATGATTCTCACATCGGTAATATGAGCAACAATCTGTTCAGGAATGCTTTCTAAATCTTGGGAAGGAGATATGGATATAATACCGGAAACTCCTCCGAAGAAGATATCCCCACCTTTAAGGTCATAATAGACAGATTTCTGCATGAAGCGATTCAATAACAGTTGTGGGTTATTGGTTGCATAACTCCGATATGCCCCATTATTCGGATTATACTCTTTCAGCATTTGATTAGTAACAATCCAGATATGATTATAAATATCTACCACAATCTGATTGATAAAATCGCCTGTCATACCACAAGCAGCACTGTGATCGGATAATGTTTTCTTTTGGGTATCAAACTGTAAGACTTCGCCTAATCCTGTTCCCAACCATAGTTTTCCATCGCTGGAAATGTCCATGCATATAAAATCTTTTGTGGACGGGAATATCTCACATTGCCCGTCGCTCTTTATAAAGCCAATTCCCTTATTGGAAACCGCAAACCATATCTTCCCATCATTGGCTTGCACAATTCCATTTACGGAACCAACTTCCTTATCGATAACTTCCAGTTTCCTGATACCGGTTCGATAAACAAACAAACCCTTATTCGTTCCTATCCATAAGTCTTGATTTTTATCTTCCAGCAAACTTAACACATGGCCAGGGTGCTGAACAGCCTCATGAAGGTTTATGCAAGTCTCCTGCCGAATCTCCATGTTATCCTGATGCAGCCTGACAATTAAGGAAGAAAAAGGATACAACACTCCCCACACCGAACCTTTTATTTTTGATGCAGTCAGGCTCGTGACGTTTTCTAACGATAGCATTTTTGCATTTGGGCAGTCTGTATAATGCTTCAACTCGTCCGTCGCAGAGTTATAGATACATACTCCATACCGTTCTTGTGTAAACCAAAATATGCCTTTATCGTCTTTACACAAAGAGGTAATAGCAGGATTTGCCTTTATTCTATCCCGCAATGTAGCCAGAGAATATTTATTTATCCCATTATCGCGAATATCCACGATAAAGCTTTCCATATCGAATGCAGAAACCCATAACTTTCCTTCCCTGTCCTTGTATATTTCATAAAGCATTTTGTTCCCTATCGGAAGAAAAGAGGAAGTATCTACTTGCTCCAACTTTCCTCGCTCCGTTATTTTAAACACGAAAAGATCTTTATCCGTAGTAACCCATAAATAGTGGAAAACATTATCTTGTACCATGTGGAATACATCTCCGGTAGATTGATGCGCTATATCCATGGGAAGCGGTTGGGGGATATACTGTTGCTCGGTAGAAGCCGCTTTAGGGTCGAAACGGACAATGCCTTTTTCCCAAGTTCCCAACCAATAACAATGATGAATGTCATCCCAGATAATTCGCTCTATGAACCGATATTCTTTATGATGAAAATAGGGTTCGAACATATCTGTTTCCTTATTTAACTTGTACATCCCGCTATCTGTCACGGAGATAAGTAAGTTTCCTTCTTTATCTTCGTACACTATATATACACATTGCGCAGTTTGATTAAACTCCATTTCATACTTCTTCAACAAGATGCCGTCAGCATTGAATCGGTACAGACTGCCTGCGACACTAACCCATACAGTTCCGTCGCCAGTGACATTGATAGTGAATATATTTCTTTCTGAAATATCGTCTACCTCCACAGGGTTAATCTGATAAGTAGCCTTGTCCAGAGTGTAAAGTCCTTTCAAAGTTCCAAACCATATTTTCTTTTCGTGGTCTTCTGCTATGTAAGTAATGTAGTTGTCCCTCAAAAGGTTAGGCGTAAACATGTCTGAACGGAAAACACAGATGTCGTATCCGTCATAACGGCATAACCCATTAAATGTTCCATACCACATATATCCATCGCTGTCCTGAAAAATGCGGTGGATGGCCTTAACCGGTAGCTTATCCAGTAAAGTAATCGGTTTGACTGTTATTTTTTGGGCCGATAACGAACCGACAATGAAGAGCAGTCCAAATAAAAACGGTAGAAACGGAAATTTGTGTTTTTGAAGATTCATAGTACAAACTATATTTGGAGATAAATATACGCAAAAATCTTCGTTTCTTATGCTTATGCTGTGAAAAACGAAGATTTTTGCATAAGTTTGCTATGGATTTACCGCTGAAATCTTATTCTTACATCTACAATTTCTCCTTTCATAGGTATATGGGCTTCGTATAAGCCGGAAGGAAGTTCTTGTATCGAAACATCTTCACCTGAAACTGACACGGAAATGTTCGGAGTATGAATGCCGGTTTCTATCGATATCATCATATCGTGATCTATTCCTTCCCTATTCTCGATACAAAAAGATATTTCATTATTTTTATACAGGATAGGTTTCCCCTTCATGAATCCATCTTTTTTTAGTTCAACTGCCATTCGTGCAGGAGTAAAAATACGCAATTGACGGCGAATGCCATCATACGGTATAATACTTATATTTCCCTTTTTATCAATCTCAGTATTACCACCATAGGCAACTATACCCAAATCCGGGTCTTTGAGTAAATAAATGCCGGAACCATGAATGCCGCCTGTCAACCCATGATCAATTTCTCCATCGTACCGCAAAGGTCCGCGTTTTTGTTTGACAGATTTTAAATCCCAAAGATATGAGTGCATATAAGGGGAATAAACCCATCCTGCTGCTCCGTCGTTTGTTTTTCCATGATACCAATATCCATAATTAGTCTCTTTGGTTCCTGTATTCACAAGCGCCCAGGAAGATAATAATGAATTATATCCCCAATTGACATACTTCTCAGGAGCATTTGCAAATCGAAATGCATAGTCTAATATAGCGACACCACCCATCTGAGACATATAGTCGAGATTATCTTTACCGCCGCTCCAAGCTGTGCCTAAATGATTAAAATCAAACTCGTACAACCCTCGTATGGCTAAATTGCCATCCAATTGGTTTCTCATAAAACAATCTACCTTCGTTGTATCGAGTGATTTATATGTATGCCATTTATGTTCATTCTTATCATACCATAATTGCTCTTGTGGAATAATTCTATGCAACTTTGCATACTCGGCCACATAATATGAAGATTCATAGGCAGTGCGGTCCACAAACATTTCTGAACCAAAAGGCCATGGGTCCTCATATATCATATAAAGCACCTTTTTTTCCCATTCTTTGCGTAATTTTTCTGCCGCATGGTTTCTTCCTTCTGTTTTTAATGCCTGTATTATATCCAATAAATATCGTTCATGGAAATTACCTATTTTATAAGCCCAATCACTCCATCCTTGAATAGCCCATTGCGTTCCCATAAAGATATTGTACGGCACCTCAAAATATGCCATTGCCGTGCGATAAGCTCGTTCCAAATATCCTTTTGCATCCAAATAGTTTACAAGATATGGATAATCTTTTGCAATCCTGTAAAGGTTATGGTAGATTGTGAAATGAGTAGGGTAATCGTAAGTCCTCCACATGCGTTCTTTTCCGCTTCCGCCAGAATTATAGTCTCCTAATGCTCCGCTACGGAGTTCATGCCAATTGTCACATCCGTAAATGCCGTATGGATAGGGATATTCTTTGTCAGTACGTTGGAGCTTTCCCCATACAAAGTTTTCTTCATAATATTCTAAAGATGCTATTTCATCTTTATCAGGATAAACAATATTCTTCTCGCTTAGATACAAAGCCTTGCAATTGGACGGATCGTCCGAGCCACCTACCATATACGGGTATGGTAAACCTCCTAAATTGTCGGGAGAGAGCAATATCTCATTTTCCATATCCCATAAGCTATACAAACCATTATACCATTTGGTAGAATCACGATGTTGCTGACGGGTTGCAATAAAGTTCGCCCGTTTTTTTATTACGTTTTCCAATGGTTCTGTAATATAGAAATTTAAGTAGCAAGTTTTCCCTTTTCCGTATTTTATGGTAATCATATTTTCGCCCAAGCGTGAGAATCTGAAATCATATAAATACTTTTCATTTGCTTTTCCCTTATTGATAATTTGTATTTGTTGCGGATACTCCGGTTCCAATATTCTGATTTTTTGTTTGCTGGCAATAACACAGTGTACTTCCATCTCTGTAGAAACAACCATACCCGGTACAACTTTCGCAATAACATTTCCTTTGTCATATAATTTGTTTTGAATATCCGTATACTTGTCTGCCAAAGAAAAATTAAATCCCGTTGTATATGATTGATTGGATAAAACGACTTTGGACGTACTCGGAAATCTCCAAGTGTCATTCGTCCTGTCGACCGATGTTTTAGAATGAATGTAATAATAATCTCCTAATTCTTTATATTCTAATGCCGTTCCATCTTTCATTGTCATTAACAGTACATTGCCTTGCCCATGAAAAGGCAACCAATAAATATAGGAAGAATTGCCGTTCAGAAAAATATGCTTTGCCAAGTTGTCTTTTGCCGATAATGTTTTATTTCGTTCGCCAATAGGAACATGGATACTCATGTCTGTTATTTCCATGGCCTGCTTATTTCTATTATAGATCGTAATATCCCAATCCATTTCCATTCCGGAAATGGCAAAAGCCTGATTTAATTCAACCGAATCGGGTAATTGCCAAGATATCTTTATACACCGGGGATTATTTGATATAACTTTCGGAGAAAAATCCGATAGCCTTGCGGCATGTACTTTTCCTGAGATGACATATTTTATATACAAATTGCCTAAATAATCGTTTTTGTTCAGATAATTTCTTCCGCCATTGCTTTGACCATAAATCATCGATGCAATCCCCCTTCCCTTTATATCTAATTTTAGGGTTGGGGACATGGCCTGCCCACGTGATATACTAAAAATTATTCCTATAACGATGGAAAGTAAATATTTCTTTGTTCTCATAACATCTTATTTTGCAACGAGTCTTAAATTGTAAATCTTTGAAACAAAATAATCCTCTTGCTTTAGTCTATCAGGAACTTGGCAAGAGGATTAAAAACATACTATTTAATTTTTCTAATTAATAACCTGGATTCTGTTTCAGTTTAGGATTTGCAGTGAGTATTTGTTCCGGTATGGGGTATAATGCCCGATAATCTCCATTAGGTTTATGCGATAACCAGCTTTTTGTAGTAAATACTCCAAAACGAATCATTGTTCGGCGAGAATAACATTCATAGGCAAATTCACGAAGCCATTCATCGAATAACTGTCCGAATTGTATCGGTGTCTGATCGCCCTTATCTGTAATTTTGTAGTTTTCTACATATCCCCATTCAAACGAAGAATCATTGTTTTTCAACTCATCATCAGTAACGGTAGCATCATCAGGATTCGTAAAATTGCGCTTACGGACTTCTGTAACTAACTGTCCGGCACCGGTTTTCCCCAAACGAAGCAAACATTCCGCTTTCATTAACAAGACTTCAGAATATCTCATTAGAGGAATATCTGTGCTTGAGCTCCAATAAGCGCCTTTTTCTACCTCATATTTATTAACTCTATATCCTTGCATTTCGTTCACATACTTCCCGTCCGGTAATTCTTTCGTAAAGTTCAAAGGCTCTCCTTTCATATCATATTGTCCATACAATAAATTTCCTTCTGCATCGTATTGTAATCCATGAAGCCAAGTATCATCCAACCGGCTGTCTCCTGCTTCATAAAGATCGATATATTGGGGAACAGCACGCTGAACGCCGGCTTCATTGGGAGTGTCGTTAGTCAAGAATTTCTTTTTTAATTCTTTATGCCATGAATTCATCCAAAGCCAATTGGCTGTTACGCCTTTGTCATAGTCATACGGAATAGTCATCAAAACTTCTTTTGAATTCTCTACTCCTTCCGTCCGAAAGCAATCCCGGAATTTAGGAGATAAGTCGCATTTACCGCCATTAATTATCAGATTGCATTGTTCCAAACAAGCCTCCCATTGTGGAGTCCCTGCATATACTTCTGCATTCAAATATGTATTGGCCAACAAACATCTTGCAGCCCATTCGTTGAAACGCCCATAAGTTGTTGCATCTTGGTTCTTACTAAGGTCAGGAATGGCTTCAAGTAATTCTTCGACAATAAAATCATAGATCTCTTTTCGACTGCTTTGCTCAGGCATTTCTTGACTGGTTGTCGTTACTAAAGGAATATTTCCAAAGCCATCACACATACGCCAATAATAGAATGCCCTCAATGCGCGCAACTCTGCAATCCCTTCCAATTTATCTTTTTCTGGAATATTAGGAAAGACATCACGTTGGATTCTGTCTATGGCATAATTACACAATACTATCCCTTGAAAATAGCCGGTCCATATTTCATTAAAAAAACTTAGTGTGGAATTCCAAGTATGATAATGGATTAGTGGGTAGTCGCTATTATACATGGAAACATTCTGAGGACCTACAACACAGCATCCTGCCATTTCTTCCACATACCAATAATACATTTGCCTATCAGAGCGCAACGGATTATACGCACCTGCAATGTTTGCTTCAAAATCATCCGTCTGATATTGATAAGTTTCATCTAATATATCGGAATAGACCTTCTCATTCAGATTATTACTGCATGATGTCCAGATGGCAATCAGCAATAAAGATAAAATCGTTATATTAAACTTCTTCATAATGATTCTTTTTTAAAATGTCAAATTAATGCCTAGTGTGTATGTACGGGTTGTAGGGTATTGATAAATATTATCCACTCCCGGAGTCAGGCCTGAAATGCTTACTTCCGGATCAATCCCGCTATAACCTGTAAATGTTGCTAAATTGGATATACTGGCATATATACGAAGTTTCTTTATCCATTTTAGTTTTGCTAAATCAGGAGTATATCCTAATGTAATATTATCGATTTTCCAGAAATCGCCATCTTCTACAAAATAGCTTACGTATCCGTTGGGCTGGTCATAAGCCAAGTTTCTGTTATTCATTTTAGGTTCCAATGCACTGGCAAGTACATTGCCGGTGCCCAAAGCTGCAGGAACGCCTAATGACTGATTTACAAGATTATATACTTGAAATCCGAATGCACCACGCATCGTCAGGCTCATATCAAACCATTTATATTTTAGGGAATTATTGAAGTTCAGATAATATTTCGGCAATGCATTTCCTATTACCCGACGGTCGCTGGCTTGTGCGTCGGCAAAACTCTTAACGGCTCCATCTGCTCCTTCAATAAGCCATCCGCCATTTTCATCGATGCCCACAGATTTCCAACCATAAAAATCACCAAGAGGCTTTCCGACTTCCAACCTATGAGTTATAGAGTTGAATACTAAGCCATCTATATAGTTACCCGCTACATATTTATCATTGGATAATGAAATCAGTTTGCTCTTATTCGTCGAAAAATTCAAGTTTGAATTCCAAATAAAGTCTTTTGTCCGGACGGGTACTACATTAAGGGAAACTTCAAGCCCCGAATTACGGATAGAGCCGGCGTTGGCTGTAATATTGGCCGAAACATACGGGGGAACCGGAACTTTATAATCCCATATCAAATCTTCCGTTTTGCGGATATAGTAATCGATACTACCGAAAACTCTGTCATTGAAGAGCCCATAGTCCAAACCTAAATTAAACTCTTTTTTCTTTTCCCAACGCAAATCCGGATTTGCATTTCCACTGGCTTTTAATTGAGTGATCCATTGTCCTTTATAATATCCATATCCTCCCAAATTTAAGCGGGTCAAGCTCATATAGGAGTTTTTAGGAATAGTACCTGTAATACCGTATCCGGCACGTAGCTTTAGATTATTAATATAATTAACGCCCTTCATAAAATTCTCTTTCTCAATGTTCCATCCTACGGATATAGCCGGGAAAGTTCCCCACTTATGGTTTGCTCCAAATTTAGAGGAGCCTTCGTACCGGACACTGGCAGACAAAAAATATTTGTTGGCATAGTTATAATTCACGCGGGCAAACCATCCGACCAAGCGGCTGCTATTCTGGCTTGTACTCATGCCTGCTTTACCTTCCGTCAAAGCGGTGCCCACTCCCATATTATTATATGTATAATCATCACTCGGAAAATTATAATTATTCATCGATGAATAACGATAATTATAATTATTCCAGCTATATCCCAATAATCCATCTATATTGTGACCGCTTAAATGGTTTGCATATTGCGCTGTAATTTCCATCATATCGTTCTGTGTGCGGTTTGATGTTTGCGTGGCATATCCGTTCTTTCCATACATAGTTGTCGATTTATGACGTTTCGTCTCATAGTAAGAACCATAGAAGTTATCAGTTTCACGAGAAACCAACCAATTGAGATTCAGCCCTTCTATCGGATTCAGAGTAGCTTTACCATACATCTTTATGTTCGTATCTTTATTATCCCCTTGGGTCTCTTCGAGTAGGGCTACCGGATTTAAACGGGTGGGGGAACTTCCATTTTCATTCCATGTGCCATCTTCATTCTTAATAGAATAGGTGGGATTGTATTGGAGGGCATTGTAGTAAGGGTTCTCATACCAATCGCTATACGGGAAACCGTATGACCGCTGATAACCGCTGATTTGAGCTTCCAACTTCAATAAGTTGTCCCACATGCGATGAACTACATTGATGCGAGGATAAAGTACATTTACCGATGATTTTTTTATGATTCCTTCATTGCTGGTATAATCCAGACTGGCTACATAAGATGTTTTTTGGGTAGCTCCTTTCAGGCTTATGCTAAATGTCTTATTGAACGGGGTTTGGGTTATCTCTTTCATCCAATCCGTACGGCTTCCATAATCGAGTGCACCTTTCACTTCCTGCTTTGCCAGCTCTGCGTATTCATCGGCTGTCAGCATATCCAATTGTCTGGAAATTGTCTGGGTGGAAATATAACTGTTGATATCGATGGTAAGAGGAGTATCTCTTTGAGCTTTTTTGGTCGAAATAATTATAACTCCATTTGTTCCACGCGTACCGTAAATAGCGGCTGCAGAGCCGTCTTTTAAAACATCGATCTGCTCTATGTCATTGGGAGAAACATCATTGAGATTTCCTTCTACCCCATCGATGATAACTAACGGAGCAGAACTTGATGCCAATGTTGTTACTCCGCGGAGCATGATTTGGGAGGTCGATAACGGATTGCCGTCTGCCTGTACAACCGTCAAACCGGCAATTTTGCCACGGACTAAGCTGGCGGCGTCGACAGATGAGGCTTGTACAAAATCGTCCGACTTTATGCTGGCAACGGAACTCGTAAGCTCTTCCTTACGCTGTGTGCCATAGCCTACAACCACTACCTCGTCCAAAAGCTTTGTGTCTTCTGTCAATACTACTTCTATACTTTTATTGGAATTAGCTTTTAGTTCTTGTGTACGAAAACCAATATACGATACTATGATTGAAGAGCCTCTGGATATTTTTAACTCAAAATTCCCGTCTACGTCCGTAATTGTACCATTGGAGGTTCTTCCCTTCTCTACAACGCTGGCCCCGATAATAGGCTCTCCGGCTGCATCTTTGACAACTCCTTTTAGTTGAAAACTTTGTTGTTGCGATTCATGTATTACCATTACATCGTCTTCCGAAGATGCCATTAGCGGAGTTGTAATGGTAAATCCCCATAAGGTCAACAAAGCGACAAATGTGTTTTTTTGTTTAAATAAATAATTCAACATAGCTTTTTGTTTTTAATGGTTAATTTAAGGTATTTCATTTACTGTTTTTTACAGAGAAATCAGCTCGCCTTATTTTGTGCCTTCCCTATACAGCCAAATGCCATAGGTGAATGCATCTGCATTCTTATTGGGCTTTGGTTCATTTGGTCGGAACCATTGGCTGCTATCTGTAAACGGTGTAAGGTTAATCATCACTTGAGTACCTTTGTAAGACGCTTTGGTTTGATAGACAGGACCCAATATGTGCAAGTAGGGCTTATCCACTTTCTGTGGTTGAGAATGTATATCTACACGGATATCCTTTTCAAAATCGAGGTCATCATTTCCTATCTGTTTGTTCCATACCATATCCAAACAATATACAACAGGGCCTCTGGTGAAAGCATAAGGTATGCGGTCGGTCGGTTCTTCCCGATACATTATCTCGCCTTTCGGCAGTGTGTAAGCAGTGTATTTACTGTGGTGCTCACGCATAACCCATTTTTCTTCCATCGGAAAAGTAAGCACTATTTTATCCCCTTTTTCCCATTTCCGGCCCAGGCTCAAATAAGTTCCCGGTTGTATATTCTTTTGCACCTCGCCATTTACTGAAACCTGGGGTTGCTTACACCAAGACGGAATGCGAAGATGAAGATTCTTTTGAGCCTTCCCTGCGGAAATTGCCACTTCTATCGTTTCCGATTCCGGATAATTTCCTATTACCTCAAATGAGAATTCGTCACCATTATAGTTTGCAGAGAGGTATTGATTGATGTAAAAGTCTTCTTTATTTTCTGCATATAAGAAAGAAGGCAATAGAGAAATGATGCGATGTCCGCTTGCCGTACAGCAATCCGGTCCGTGGAAGTAACCGCGATGTCCGCTCGGTTTGTCTCCATTGGGAGCTGTGTGATACCGGCATACTCCGGTTTCGCAGTCCTGCGCCGCAAATACATGGTTGAGCATCAGACGTTCTATTGCATCGGCATACTTGATTTCTCCGGTCAGTTCCAGTAACATTTGTGTCAACTGCATCCAAGACATTGTGGCACAAGTTTCTACAATATTCCCCATCAGAGGTTTCACGTAGTCATGTTCGTAATGTTCTGCCACGCTCACTCCGCCGGTGATATACATCTGACGTTCGCGAATGTCATCCCATGCTCCTGCTACTTTACGAAGCAATGTCTTATCTCCCGTTATACGATACAAACGGAGAAAACCCATGAAATTCATTTGGAATGTATGTGAATGCACATAAGGTTGTAATTTGTCTACGCCTAATTGTCCGTCTGCCACCGAATCCAGCCGCGAAAAGGCATCCCAACCGCTCCATTTATCTATATTGCTGACAACCCATTGGCTCCATTTCAGATATTTTTTCTTTCCCGTTATTTCATATAAGCGGGCTATCGGGTCGCATAAAAGTGTGCCTTCCCATGAATAATGCACGCCATGGCCTGCAAAATCAGAGAGCGCATCTATATGTTTGTACTTATTTTGAGGCGCCCGTAAGTCTGAAGGCCAAAATTCCAGCTTGCCCGGACCAAAATATTTCAAATAATAATCCGCCAGTTTCTCTGCTGCCGTCAGAGCATCCTTATTGCCTGTCTCTTCGTAAACAGTCAGAAATGCGTGGAACACAAAATAAAGTTCATAAGCATCCATGCCGCGAACCGGACGGTTAAGACTGCGGTAACTTTTTGCGGTAGCACCCACATATCCACTATCTTCCTGCGAATCCATAATGCGCTTTAAAACCTTTTGCGCCTTATTTAATAGTTCTTTATCACCACTTTGAATGGCAGACAGATATGCCGATTCAACCCATTTGCCATGTTGTTCCGCTTTCGTCCAATCCCATGCGGTATGCTGACGGTTTACAATAAAATCTACATACGTATCGATTGGAAAATCTTTCAGGTACTGCCGATTCACTTCCATACGTTCTCCGAAAAAGCTTGTAATCCCCTTCACGGTAGATATAGGAACCGGTTTTTCTAACAAACTGATGCCATCATGTTTTTGAGCAAGCATCGATTGTCCCGATAAAACAATCAGTAATAATAATGTTGTTAGATTCTTTTTTTTCATGTTTTCAATGATTATTAGATTAATAAATGAATTCGTTGGTACAAAGAAAAAGTGTTTCTCTGCGATTGCTCTGACTATATGTTTCAAAAAACGGGGAGAATCCAGCCATAGAATGATTTGATTAATTTCTCCCTATTGGATGAATAATTTTTCCCCTTCTACATCACTGCATTTTCTCTTCTTCATAAAGGTTCCTTAACGTAAGTGTATTTTGGAGAAAATTACTGTGGACGAAATAAGAATTTTCTACAAGGATAATTTTGTTTGATGCAGTAAAGCCAAACCTCTACTTTACGTTTCTAAAGTGGCACTTTAGGATGCTGAAGTGGGACTTTACGATACTGAAGTGGCTCTTTTTCGATTTTGCAGTACGCAGCTACTCATAACTCGTAGTTCGTATTGTGCGTGAGATGGAATTATTCGTTCTGTAAGACAAGACCGCAGAACAAAAGAATATATTTTCTTTATGCTCTTATATTCTTCTGTTCTTTCCGATGTTGTATTTGGACAAAGCAAAGGAATTAAGGAAGTTATCTTTTCGCTTTGCTCTGAATAACAGATAGTTCTGTTTACCAATATCTTTTGTGTGATACTGCCTTTGGATAAGAGATGTTAAGGCTATCAATCCTCACACCGCCGGCAAACTATTCCCTTTAATCTTCCTGTACAAGTCGAGCGCAAAGACATCCGTCATTCCGGAAATATAATCTAAAACCGCTTGGATTCGGTCGTAGAGGGCGGGTGCTTTGATGTTGTACTGGTCTGACACACGGTTGATGAGCAGTTGGGAGTAAGTCTTCTCCGGTGAGCAGACGGCATCGATCATCAGTTCGAGCAGGGTGCTGATGATACGGAAACCGGCTAATTCGATGTCCAACACGTCGCGCGAACGGTAAATCTTTTCAAAAGATACGTCGGCACAATGCTTGTAAGCGGAGGCGGGGAGGGGAGAGATGTGATGCATGAGACAACCTTCGAATTCTCCTGCCAGAATCTTCTCCTCATTGGCAAGGAAAGCCTGCACACATTCCCTGATAAGCAGGCCTATCACGCTGGAACGCAGGTAAGCTATCTGCTCGTTGGTGTCGCTCACTATCTTCAAGGTTTGCAGGCGATGAGCCTTCCGTTCGTCCGAGAAGTAGGAGAGGAGCAGGTCTTGCGTCTCCTGCGTGGTAAGTATTTTCAGTTTATGCGCGTCTTCGATATCCATCATCTGGTAGCAGATGTCGTCTGCCGCCTCCACCAAATAGACCAGCGGATGCCGGGCATACTTCAGGGGAGAGTCCCCCAACTTCTTCATTCCCAGTTCTTCGGCAATGCGGCGGAAGCTTTCTTCTTCGGAAGTGAAGAATCCGAATTTGGACTTCTTTCCCGCCAGGCTCGAAGAAAACGGATATTTCACGATGCTGGCCAGGGTGGAATACGTCAGCACGAACCCGCCTTTGCGCCGCCCTTCAAACTGATGGGTCAGCAGCCGGAAAGCATTCGCGTTTCCTTCGAAATGCGTCAGGTCTTCCCATTGGGCGGGAGTAAGTTGCTCCCTGTCCGGTTGTTTCCCAATCAGTTCCAGCCCCTTGCCTTCCGAAAAGAAAGTGGAGATGGCGCGTTCGCCGGAGTGTCCGAAAGGAGGATTCCCCAAGTCGTGCGCCAGGCAGGCGGCGGAGACGATGGAACCTATCTCCGGCAGGCAGGATTCCTGTAACTCCGGGCGGCGTGCCAGAATGGCCTTTGCCACATCGTTTCCCAACGAACGTCCTACACACGATACTTCCAGACTGTGCGTCAGCCGGTTGTGCACAAAGATGCTTCCCGGCAACGGAAATACCTGCGTCTTATTTTGCAGGCGCCGAAAAGGCGCCGAGAAGATAAGGCGGTCGTAATCCCGCTGAAACTCCGAACGGTTCTCCTGGCGTTCTTCATGAAATTCTTCCAGCCCGAAACGCTTGGCGGAAATAAGTTTGCTCCAATCCATGAGGGTGATAATTATAAATTAATCTACTGCAAAAGTATTATTATTTTGCTTCATATCCTCTATTTGCTCCCTTTAAAAAAGAAATCGCCTGCAATAAGCCCTTCTTCCGGTCGGTCCGAAAATGCTTGAAGCGGATTCTTTTAGGCACGGATGACGCGGAAAATCACGGATAAGATTAAAAAAATCCGTGAAATCCGTGCCTAAAACTCCTCACAAAGCAAGCCGTGCACAAGCTTTCAGCCTCTCTGCCCGCTTCATCGTAATTCCCAATTCCCCCTCCTTTCTTATTATTTAACTGCCAACATGCCCCTCCTTTGCTTCAAATTCCGTATTTTCGCCCTCTAAATGAGACTGTCCCTGCCCATCCGCAGCCCCGGCCTCATTGTAATTCATAATTAGTAATTTATAATTCATAATTAATCCATGCCCATCCAGATTATCAATAAATCCAAGCACCCCCTGCCCGCCTACGCCACCGAGTTGTCGGCCGGTATGGACATCCGCGCCAACCTTTCCGAACCCGTTTCGCTGGAACCTTTGCAACGTTGTCTCATTCCCACGGGATTGTACATCGCCCTGCCGCCGGGCTTTGAGGCGCAGATACGTCCCCGCAGCGGGCTGGCGCTGAAGAAAGGCATTACGGTGCTCAACTCACCCGGCACCATCGATGCCGATTACCGGGGCGAGATTTGCATCATCCTGATCAACCTCTCCTCCGAGACATTTGTCATCGAAGACGGAGAGCGCATTGCGCAGATGGTAATAGCCCGGCACGAGCAGGCTGTGTGGCAGGAAGTGGAAGTGTTGGATGAAACCGAACGCGGTGCCGGAGGTTTCGGGCATACAGGTGTATAAAGCAATAGAATGAGGAATAGAAAGATTCAAATCATCGGATGCCTCTTGATATGCATCCTCGCCGCATCCTGCGGAACGTCCCGACGGGGGACAAAAGCAGGGATGACCGAAAAGGCAGTGGTGACGCTGACGCCCGAGCAGCAGCGCAAGTACGACTACTTCTTCCTGGAAGCCGCGAAGCTGAAAGTGCGGAAAGATTACGATGCCGCCTTCAACCTGCTGCAACACTGTCTGACCATCAATCCCAACGCTTCGTCGGCCCTCTACGAGCTGGCTCAATACTATATGTTCCTGAAGCAAGTGCCGCAGGGGCAGGCCGCTCTGGAGAAAGCCGTGGAGAACGAACCCGATAATTACTGGTACAGCCAGGGACTCGCCAACCTCTATCAGCAGCAAGACGAGACAGAGAAAGCCGCGAAGCTGCTGGAAAGCATGTCCGTGCGCTTCCCCGACAAGCTCGACCCGCTGTACGCCTTGCTCGACATCTACAACCGTCAGGAAGCCTACGACAAAGTGATTGCCACCCTGAACCGCATCGAACAGAAGATGGGCAAGAACGAGCAGTTGAGCATGGAGAAGTTCCGCATCTACCTGCAAATGAAGGACGATAAGAATGCCTTCAACGAAATAGAAAGTCTGGTAGCGGAATACCCTATGGACTTGCGCTACCAGGTGGTGCTGGGCGACGTCTACCTGCAAAACGGAAAGAAGGAAGAAGCCTACGAAATCTACCGCAAAGTGCTGCAAGCCGAGCCGGACAATGCAATGGCCCTCTACGCCCTGGCTTCTTACTACGAGGCCACCGGACAAAAGGAACTCTACCGCCAGCAACTGGACACCTTGCTCCTGAACCGGAAAGTGCCCTCGGAAACCAAACTGAGCGTGATGCGCCAGGTCATTGTCGAGGCGGAGCAGGAAGGAAAGGACAGTACGCAGGTCATCGGCCTGTTCGACCGTATGTTGCAGCAGGAACCCGACGATGCGCAGGTACCCATGCTCTATGCCCAATACCTGATTTCGAAAGGAATGAACCAGGAGGCCTTGCCCGTCTTGCGGCAGGTGCTCGAAATAGACCCTACCAACACCGCCGCGCGGATGATGCTGCTGGGCGAAGCCGTGCGTAAGGAGGATTACGAGGATGTAATCCGGTTGTGCGAAGCCGGTACCGTGGCAAACCCCGAGATGCTGGAGCTCTACTTCTACCTCGCCATCGCCTACAACCAGGCGGAGCGCACCGACGACGTCATCGCCGTCTGCCTCAAAGCCCTGGAGCACGTCACCGCCGACAGCAAGAAGGAGGTCGTTTCCGATTTCTACACCATTCTGGCCGATGCCTACCACACCAAAGACCGGAAAGATGAAGCCTACGCCGCCTATGATTCCGCTTTGGTCTACAACCCGTCGAACATCGGCGCCCTGAACAACTACGCCTATTACCTCTCCGTGGAACGCCGTAACCTGGACAAGGCGGAAGAAATGAGCTATAAAACCGTCAAGGCGGAACCGAACAATGCCACTTATCTGGACACCTATGCGTGGATATTGTTCGAGAAAGGCAATTACGCCGAAGCCCGTCTCTACATCGACGACGCCCTGAAAAGCAATACCGAAGACAGCAATGTGATAATCGAGCATTGCGGTGACATCTACTATATGACCGGTGACGTGGAAGGCGCTCTGAAGTTCTGGAAACAGGCTTTGGAGAAGGGAAGCACGTCCAAAACCCTGAAACAGAAAATACAGAAAAAGAAATATATTCGTGAATAAAGATGAAACAGCAAAGTACTTACCATAATTGTATGCAGGCAGTGCGTGCCCTCGATGCCGGACTGTTCTGCCGTTGCCGTGTGCCGCTCCTTTTGTTTTTCCTGATGGTCTGCCTCGCAGGTTGCAAGACCTCCCGCAAGGCCGAAACCTCGGCAATGCCCGAGTCCGCCCGTTATCTCTCCTCCAAAGTGCGCCTCACCGTGCCCACCAAAGACGCTGTCTTTACCGTAAACGGAACCATGAAGCTGATAGGCGGCGAGCGGATGCAGCTCTCTTTCCAGATGCCGATTATCCGCACCGAAGTAGCGCGAATGGAGGTCACCCCCGATGAAATCCTGCTGGTGGACCGCATGGGCAAGCGCTATGTGCAGGGCACCCGCAAAGAACTAAAAGACGTGTTGCCCAAGAAGGCGGACTTCGCCCATCTGGAGAAGATACTTTTCGATGCCTCCAAGCCGGACGGAAAGCGGACGCTGAGCGGCAAAGAACTGGGCATTCCTTCGTTGGAGAAAGGGAAAATCGAATTGTCCGACTTCTCCTACAATGCCTTCTCGCTGACTCCCACCCGGGTATCTCCTAAATATACGAAAGTAGAACTGAACGAAATCTTAGAAATGCTGATGAGCTTATGAGACGTTTGCTTTGTATTTTTATAAGCTGTTTCTGCCTTGCCTTCCCGCTTCTTGCCCAGACCAACAAGCTGATAAAGGAACTGGAAAGCAAACGCGGTACGCTGCAAAAGCAGATTACCGAGTCGGAAACGCTGTTGAAAACTACAAAGAAGACCGTAAGCAGCCAGTTGAACGGACTTGCCGCCCTCACCGGACAGATAGAGGAGCGCAAGCGCTATATCCTCACCATCAATAAGGACGTGGAAGCCATCAACCGGGAACTGAACTCGCTGGAACGCCAACTCACCCGCTTGCAGCGCGACCTGAAAGACAAGAAGAAGAAGTACGAATCGTCCGTCCAGTATCTCTATAAGAACCGCTCCATCGAGGAGAAACTCATGTTCATCTTTTCGGCGCAGAGCCTTGCCCAGACCTACCGCCGGATGCGTTATGTGCGCGAGTATGCCACCTATCAGCGCTTGCAGGGCGAGGAAATCCTGAAAAAGCAGGAGCAGGTCAATAAAAAGAAGCAGGAACTGAAGCAGGTAAGGACTGCCAAGGAAGGGCTGCTGAAGGAAAGAGAAGCCGAGAAGTCGAAGCTGGAGTCGCAGGAAAAGGAAAAGCGCACCCTGCTTGCCAGTTTGCAAAAGAAGCAGCAGAGCTTGCAGAAGGAGTTGGCCAAGAAGCGCCGCGAAGCCGGTCAGCTCAACGCGCGTATCGACCGCCTGATTGCCGAAGAAATAGAAAAGGCCCGCAAACGTGCCGCCGAAGAAGCCCGTCGTGAAGCCGCCGCCCGCAAGAAATCGAACGAAAAGCCGGATAAGTCTGCTACCGCTTCTACGTCGCCGAAGCCCAAGTCCGCTCCGCTGGAGTCGTACACGCTGAGCAAAGCCGACCGCGAACTCTCCGGCAGTTTTGCCGGCAACCGGGGTAAGCTGCCCATGCCCATCACCGGCCCTTATATCATTACCAGCCATTACGGGCAGTATTCCGTGGAAGGTTTGCGCAACGTGAAACTGGACAACAAGGGCATCGACATCCAGGGTAAGCCGGGAGCGCAGGCTCGTGCCATCTTCGACGGTAAGGTGGCCGCTGTATTCAAACTGAACGGCCTGTTCAACATTCTCGTCCGTCACGGCAATTATATTTCCGTCTACTGCAACCTGTCTTCCGCCTCCGTGAAGCAGGGCGACAATGTCACCACCAAGCAAACTCTCGGCCGCATCTTCTCCGACGGAGCGGATAACGGACGTACCGTGCTGCACTTCCAGTTGAGAAAGGAAAAGGAAAAGCTGAATCCGGAACCGTGGCTGAACCGGTAGGGGAGGTTACAGATATTTCTCCCAAAGATACCGCAGCGGGCTGAGCAGTCTTGCCGTTATGCTCCTTTCGTCCGTCATCACCTCCGCCGTGCCCGACAGTTCTCCCTTGAAGTCCAGGCTCTTCCCGTACGAAGTATGCAAGTCCTGCGGCAGGCTTACAGTGACCGTATAGATGCTTTCGTCATCCGCCAGTAGGGAAACGGACACCACCTTTCCCGTCAGGAAGCCGAACTCCATATACGGATATCCCGTCACGCGAATGTTTACCCGCTGTCCCGGCATCACTTTCCCCGAACCGTTGACGGGCAGTTTTATCTTTCCGATGATATCTCCCGTTTCCCCCGCCACTACGGAGAACACCTTGTCTCCGCTGTTCACGTTCTGATTCTCTTGCCAGATGTGGTTGTAGGACAGTATTCCGTTGGCGGGACTGATGAAAAGGCAATTCAGTTCCCAGTCGCTGATGCCGACTCTGAGTTCGTTACAGGCAGTTTTCAGGGCAATGCCCAGATTGTTGGCTTCCCGGCTCCGCTCCATTTGCGTCTCGATGATGTTCTGTTGCAATTGCGCCTCCTGTATTCTGGCGGAAGAAATGGAAGTCATCAGTTGTTCCCGTCCCTGCTGCCGGTTCAGGAAAGTCTGTTTCGCCTCCTCGTATTCCGACTGGGCGGTGAGACCTTTGTCGAAGAGCAGTTTCTCCCGGTTGTGCACCGTAGAGGCTATTTTCACCTGCTCCATATCCAGTTCTGCCTGCCGGTTCAGGTGTGAGATGTAATTGCGGTATTCCTGAAGCTCTTTGCGGGTCGCCTCTATCTTCTGTTCATAGAGGTTCAGGGAAAGGAAATTGCGGTAGTCCGTCAGGCTTTTCAGGAAGGCGGCATAAGCGCCTTGTATACTTCCCAGCACCAACTTTTCTGGGAACGACCGGCTGCACACGCTGCTGTCTGTGGGATTGAAAGTAGCCAGTTCCCGTTTCAGCAGCAGCACATCTTCGGTCTTTGCCGGGTTTTCGAGTACGGCGATAATTTCCTCTGTCCGTATCGAATCCCTGTCTTTATGATAAAGCTCCCTGATTTTCCCGCTACTCCGCGCCACAATCCACACGGGCGGATGTTCGGTCGTGATCGTAATCTCCGCAGTTATCACATCCGGATATTTAAAGAAGCATCCGCCGATAAAGAACAGCGCCAGCACGATGAAGAACACGGTGATGCCCCACCTCACTAGTGCATGAGGAGGTCGTGTCAGTATCTCCTGCACTTCCTCGCAACGTAACTCTATCTCTTTCTTCTTTTCCCCCATCACAACTCCAACTGATTCTTTACCAACCTGTAATACCTCCCTTCCTTCGCAATCAGCTCTTCGTGCGTACCCGTCTCGGCAATCTTCCCGTGCTCGATGACTACAATCCGGTCTGCGTTGCGCACGGTGCTCAGCCGGTGCGCCACCACAACCGACGTCCGGCCCTGGAAGAACTTTTGCAGATTCTCCATAATAATACGTTCATTGTTGGCATCCAGCGCGTTGGTCGCTTCGTCGAAGAAGATGAATTCCGGATTCTTGTAGACCGCGCGGGCAATGAGAATGCGTTGCTTCTGCCCCTGGCTCAGTCCGTGCCCTTCCTGACCTATCTTCGTATTATAGCCCAACGGCAACTCTTCGATAAAACCGTGCACATTGGCAACCTCCGCCGCATGGCGCAACCGCTGCTTGTCGATGTGCTCTACCCCCGGAGCGATATTCCCCGCGATGGTGTCCGAAAAGATAAAACCATCCTGCATCACCACACCGCACTGCTTCCGCCATTGCCGGATGCTGAAACTCTCCAGCGGAGTGTCTCCCAGCAATATCTGTCCGCTTGCAGGCGGATAAAACCCTAACAATAACTTCACCAATGTCGTTTTTCCGCTTCCGCTCATGCCCACGATAGCCGTTTGCTTGCCCGACTTTATCTCTAAACTGATGTCGTCCAGCGTGGGTGTTTCGCTCAGCGGGTCATATTTAAAGCTGAGATGCTCTATCCGCAAATCCTTTCCGGCGGGTATTTCCCTAATCAGTTCCACGGTCGGATCTTCTTCGTCGGGCTTGTCGCGCACCTCGCCCAGACGGTTCATGCTGAGGCGTGCGTCCTGCATGTCGCGGGCAAAGGTAATCAGGTCGTTTATCGGGCTGTTCAGTTGCCCGATGATGTACTGCACGGAAAGCATCATACCCAAAGTCATCTCCCCCTGCACCACCAGCGAGGCAACCAGTCCGGTAATCACAATGTTCTTAGTCTGGTTGATAAGCACCGCGCCCGAGTCTTGATACTGTCTCAGCGCCAGGCTTTTTATGTTCACCTTGAACAGCCGCGCCTGTATGCGTTCCCATTCCCAGCGTTTCTGCTGTTCGCAGCCGCTCAGTTTTATTTCCTGCATACCGTTTACAAGCTGCACCACGGTACTCTGGTTGGCGCTCTGCTGGGCAAAGCGTTTGTGGTCCAGTTCGGCGCGTTTCTTCATAAACAGCCAGACGTAGGCGATGTAAAGCGCACTTCCTCCCATGAAGATGAAGAATATCATGCCGCTGTACAGCAACAGCACAATGCCGAAAATCACAATGTTGAATAGGGAGAATATCACGCTGAGGCTGCTTCCCGTCAGGAAGTTCTGGATACGTGTATGGTCGTTGATGCGTTGCAGGATGTCTCCCGTCATTTTCGTATCGAAGTATCCCATCGGCAGCTTCATCAGTTTGACGAGGAAGTCCGAGATAAGCGCGATGTTGATTCGGGTGCCCAGATGCAGCAATATCCATCCGCGGATAAACTCCACGGCGCTGCTGCTGAAGGTCAGCATCAGTTGGGCGATAAGTACGAGGTAGATAAAGCCGAGGTTCTGGTTGTTGATACCGAAGTCTACGATACTTTGCGTGAGGAACGGCAGCATCAATTGTATCATGCTGCCCAACAGCAATCCCAATAACAACTGTCCGATCAATTGCTTGTAGGGTCGCAGATAAGAATAGAGAAATCCGAATCCCCTGCTGTTCATCGTTTCCCCCTCATCCTCCTGTACATAAAACTCCGGCGTCGGCTCCAAGAGTAGCGCCACTCCCGTATCTTCCCCGTCCTGTTTGGCACTGAGCCAGCACCGGCAAAACTCCTCCCGTGTATATTTCAGTTTCCCTGCCCCCGGGTCCGCCACCCACACGTGTTTATCGTTCATTCGGTAGACCACCACAAAGTGCTGTTGGTTCCAGTGCACGATACACGGCATCGGCGCTTCTTCCAGCATCTTGTAGCCTACCTGCACACAGATACTCCTGAGCCCAATCTTCTCCGCCGCTTCGCTGATGCCCAGCATGGAGACTCCCTCGCGTGTAATGAATGATTTCTCTCTCAACCCCTCCAACGAATAACGCTTTCCATAGAATGCAGCCACCATGCGGAGGCAGGTGGGGCCGCAGTCCATGGCGTTGTGCTGGGGATAGTGGGGGAAGGGTTTCATTGTTTGATGTGACTATCTAATTTCTCTTCTTGTAGCTTTCCACTATACTTTTCAATAAGTAGGGATGCTTTTTCATTGATTTATTAAGCTGTCAAGAGTTTGTATTAATTTATCCCCTCTCAGATCTTTGGCCACGATGCGCCTTTCCTTATCCAGCAAAAAGTTTGCAGGGATTGTTTTTATGTCCAATTGTCTGAGCAACCGTGTGCGTGAGCCGTTTCGGAGGGTTCCTATCAGTTGGATGAATTCTTCGCTATTATCCTCCTTGATGGCTTTTTGCCAAACCTCGCGCTTGTCGTCCAGCGAGACTGCATATATGGTTACATCCTCTTTATATTTGGCGACAGCTTGTTTCACATTGGGAATTTCCTTTCTGCAAGGCTTACACCAACTTGCCCAAAAGTCTACAAACACGTAAGGAGTCTTGATCTCGTTTGTCGATACTTTCTTTCCATCAGCATCTTCAAAAGTCAAATCCATTCGTTCCCCCAAGTCTTTGCTTAGTAACTCGCATTGAAATTTTTCTTGATAGAGTTGCGCATATCGCTTTTCTACCTTTTTTGCTTCCTCAGAGGGCTGTCGAACAGCCGAGTTGTCATAATATTCTTTCAGAGAATTATACCAGTCGAACTTCATAGCGTATTTCTGACAAACTTCTCTCACATTCACATTGGGGATTGCAAATTTTATGAATGCGAAGCAATACCCCATGACTACAGGATTCGAAGTTTTTTCCATTACGGCTTGTAACCGGTGGAGGAAATCTTGGCTTAAAATATTGATGCTATCCATTTTATCCTTATTGGCATAATCTTTCAATTTGTCACGGAATTCATTCCGTTCTCTTACCAATTCGTAAAGATAGTTGTTAAGGCTTCCCTGTGTAGCTTTTGTACAACACCAAACATTACTAAAAGGAGACGATTCATCTATGTTTAGTATAAGGCAAGAATCCGGTTCGGTGGCAATCCCCATACCTACAGGACCATTCTTGGAGAAAAATAATTCTGCTTCTATAGCGCATGGGATTTTAAAATTTAGTTCTACCTGGTGCTGTCCTTTAGAAATGAATGCCGAATCGTAAAATGTTTCTTCATTTCCCGATATCCAATTTTTGAAACCATATACGTATACCCATTGGTCTTCACTACAAATATAGTCATCCATATTCAGTAGGACTTTCGTGCTTTTGTACACCAACTTTTTAGGACTTTTACCGGAGTATATGCTCAGAAAAGGCAGGATTATTGATAATAGATAAACGTAAGTTTTCATATTATTGTATAGCAATTAGGGAATTATAGAAAAGCTATAATAGAAAGAAGCAAGGTAGTAGATGTTTTACTACCTTGTTCTTTTAATTTCAGCATATCAAAACACTTATGTACTCCACAAGAATATATTGATTATGCTGGCACTCTTATAGGTTAAAGCATGAAACTTTTGCATCTGGATGTTGATCCTGCATAACCTTTTTAGCTTGGTCTTTAGTAGCTTGGTCGAATCTAAGTGCGAAAGACCCTCCATCTGCATAATACACATTACATACAACGTAGCCTCCATTCACTTTAGCCATCTGGCTCTTTCCGAGTCTGAAAGCTTCAAAATTACTCAAATTCTTCATAATAAGTAGATTTTAAGTATTGGTAATAAAATTAGTTTCGGACTTTATTTAAGGCTGAAATCCAAGAACAGCCATCATTTTGCGCAAAAAAATATCTTTATGTCAATACATATCTTAATTCAGGTATCGAATACACCTCCGGTGCATAATATCCTGCCGCTATAGTAACAGGAGTTTGGTTTATTCCTTGTTTTCGGCAATATTCCTGTTGCTCTCTCCATATCCTTTCGGCTTCCGGAGTAATGAGGTACTTATCCCATTCGCTTATCAGCTTTTTGTTAAACCAATCATCCAGTAGTTGCATGGCTTTGTGCCAACCCTCTGTTCGGTATGCTGCAATAACAGTTTGTGCTACACGTTCACCTGTCTTGTCGTATGGAAACGTTAAAAGCACTATTGACAAGGGGATAACCGATGATAATTCCATTATTTGCCGATGGGCTTTCGCACAATTCTTACAGTTGGGATTAGTGACAATCATTAACCGATTGGCATCTCCACTTTGGTTAGTCAATGCTATGTCTGCTGCTATTGGGTTTTCAATATGCCTTTCAAGTGGTAATAGGCGCTGAAAAACTTCGGGTCTTAACAAAGTTGCCATCCGATTTTGTAATACGGACTTTGCCTGCTGCTCTTTAATCAAAGACTTTGAAGTGATAATTGTTATCAAACAGATACATCCAATAGCTGCCCATGTTAATAAAGCGGGCAGAGAAATGCCGGATGCAAAGTTCGGATGTCCATTGTAAAGAATGAATGCGCTTATCCAGATAGTGATGTTGACAAGCATACAGAGCATACAGCCTTTATGTATGATAAAAGTTTGATAGACTACAGAATAGAGAGTAAAGCAAAGCGCTATTGCGCAACAAAGAAACGCGATGCCATAAAACCCTGTCGGATAAATGCTACTGAAAAGGAATAACGTTCCGAAATACAGCAACGAAAGCTCTCCTAAACTTGCTCCCGCAATACTTGCTCCTTTCGACCGAAGCACGGTGTTGCAATCTACGGTTTTCCCTATATGGCAAAAACGTTCCATAAAGTTTCCGTTGAACTGTTCTTTATAGATAATGGCTACGGAAACAAGTATGCCGAAAGCTAATGTTCCCAAGTAGGCTGTTAAAGCGAAGGGGGCATTTTGTCGCAAGGAGCTGAAAAGTCCTAACACAATAACTAAAAGAATCGCAATAACAACTTTATACTTTGACAGATAGTAGAAGACATCTTTCCAAAGATAGAATCTTTCGGATTGAGTTTCTTCTGTGGTTTCCCCGAATAGTACGGTACCTGTCCACTTCTTCAAGAAATTGTCCACACTCATCCGTCCCGAATTCCCAAATTCTACGATGGAATCGGTCTTTTTGGTTACTACACGGAAAGGATTCTTGTCCACTTGCAGCATCGTAATGAAAGGCGCTTCCACTTGTGAGAAGTATTCGGCTGTGGGTGGAAGTTGATACACTTCGTTTCTGATGCGCAGTGCATCCAGAGCATCACTTATACCCCGCATACTGCTTCCTACAGGCGTATCGAGCAGGTGGGATAGAGTGCTCCGACTTACTTTTACGGACAAAGTCCGCAAAAAGCAACAGAGAACGAAGTGGGTGTTATCAACTTCTGTCATGAGTGATTTATTTAGAGATCGCAACTATATACTTTACTGTACCAAGACTTATGTATAATGACTGGTTGGACTTTACTGCGAGGATATGTGTCAAAACAAACTATACTTTTTTAACATCATCTTAGTTTTGACACACCCTCATTGTTGAAATTATATCAGCCATTATCAGAATCATTCTTCCTCATTAAAAAAACAAATCGAGTATGAAGAAGCTGGATAGCATATCCTGTTAATGCTTAATCTACAGTTTAAAACTATGTCACAAATTATTATTATATCAGATATTAAAAGCTCGTAATATAAACTATTGAACAAAGCAAACTCCTCTTAATGTGCCATTCCTTAGTGTTTGAGTAATCCAATTAGCCCCGTCTGTAGAATAAGCTATATCCCCAGACTTTGCACCATAATTGGAATACCCTGCTGCCACAAATTTCCCATTGCCATAAGTAATATCACTCCAAGTCCCTTTTCCTATCCTTTTTTTACTCCAATTAATTCCATCTGTAGAGTAAAAAATAGCCCCATAACCAAAATCAGGTTCCCACCCCACTCCTACATATATTCCATTACCAAATGTTACGGACGAAAATTTATAATCCTTTCCTACCGTGGTCGTAGTCCAATTTATACCATCTATAGAATAAACTATATAGCCACCTCCGTCTACTGCCATGAATCTGTTATTTACAAATTTTATATCATTAACACTTTGGGGTTCTACCGTGGTCATAGTCCAATTTATACCATCTGGAGAATAAGCTATAACTCCATTGTCTCCTGCTGTTACAAATTTCCCATTTCCATAGGCTACACCTACAAACATTTTGTTTCCTACCGTGGTCATAGTCCAATTTATACCATCTGTAGAATAAGCTATAATTCCATTGTCTCCTACTGCTACATATTTTCCATTTCCATAGACAATGCCTCTCAATATTTCTATTCCTGCCGTGGTCGTAGTCCAATTTATACCATCTGGAGAATAAGCTATAGAGCCACCGCTACCTACCGTAACATATTTCCCATTTCCATAGGCTACATCAAGCCAAGTTCCACTACCTATATTTGCCATATCATTTTCTCCTACTATTATAAAATCATTATTCCAATTTATTATTCCAGCACTAGATATTGTTTTTTGTGGTTCTTCTGGCGTTACCGGAGTATCAGGTTCTTCTGGTTGCTCTGTGGGGGGAACAACAGGTTCTTCTGGAATTGCAGGTTCATCCTTTTCACAGGCTGTAAACACACAAAGACATAATGCTGTACAAAATAACTTAAGTTTCATAATTTTCATTTGTTGTATCCCGCAACCACATGGATGAGATATTTTCAAAAAAGTGAGTTGCATCCTTACGAAGGCACTTTCTTGTTCTTTTATTAGACTTCTATTTTATCAATGTATCCACCATCACCAACAACAATGAAAGCAGCAATATTTTTAATATCTTCTTCCATTACCAATTGATTGTCAATGTAGGTACCATTAACCTGAAATCCTGCTGTTATAATTTCGCTCTTTGTCGGACATCGAGTTAGTTCAGAACTAAATGCACCAGCTTTGAGCGTATTACAAAACGCTCGTGTCGCGATTTTGCCCATAAGTTTCTCCTTTCTTTAAAGATTAATATTTGATATATGTATTATAGACTTTTAGAGAAGAGTTTTTCGGAGTTTTACCTTTTGGAGCATCAAATGAGTAGGTACAAGAAAAGGGCACAAACACACTCTTTCTCATTGATTGGTAAGGCTCTGGTAAGCCCGAAGTTCAAATAAGAAAAAGCAGTCTGCGCCCTCGGTTGAGGGTACAAACTATGCTTAGACTCATTATTTTGAACTTCATTTAAAATTTACCAGATTTACGCATTATATGTATAGAATGAAAACAACATCCAATAAATTGATAACAAATATCCTGTAAATCAAAGTTTTATAATCTTATTTTTATTTTCGGTTGTTTTCAGTACTTTCAGTAGATTGGCTCTTGTTTGGTGCAATTTTGTTTCTCATTTGTTTCTCAAATTCGATACTTATTCGTATATTTGCAGTAGAAAAAATGAGAAAGGAATCCCTATGGCACGAGTTAAGAATCATACAAAAGTCAAAGAGCCAATTCGTCTTCGGATGAAGTCGCTGAGCAATGGCAGCAAGAGCCTGTATCTGGATATATACCGCGACGGAAAGCGGACATATGAATACCTCAAGATGTATATTATCCCGGAAACGGATAGCAACTCCCGCAGGCAGAATCAGACGACAATGGACGCCGCCAATGCCATCAAGTCGAAGCGTATTATCGAACTGACCAGTAATGAGGCCGGGATTGTATTCCGTAAGGACAAGACTTTCCTGCTGGATTGGATGCAGGTTTATATGGAGGCTCAAGAGAGTGCCGGTAAGAAAGATGGCAGTCAAATCAAGATTGCCATGCGCATACTGAAAGACTATGCCGGAGAAATGGTCACACTGGATCAGATTGACGGGGACTTTTGTCGTGGCTACATCACTTATCTGCTGACGGAATATCATCCGAAAGGCAAGGACATATCGAACTACACGCTTCACAATTATTACCGTGCGTTGAACGGTGCGTTGAACTCTGCCGTCAGGAAGAAAAAGATGAAGGCCAACCCTTTCAACGAACTTGAGAAGTCGGAGAAAATCCGCAAGCCGGAGAGTATGCGGTCGTACATGACCATCGAAGAGGTACAAGCGTTGATTGACACTCCTATGCCCCACGAGGAATACGAGATTGTAAAATGCGCATATCTGTTCTCCTGCTTTTGCGGATTACGCATCAGCGATATAATCAAGCTGAAATGGAATGACGTGTTCGTTGACAGGGGACAGTACCGTTTGGCCGTGTCCATGAAAAAGACCAAAGAGCCTATTTACCTGCCCCTCTCTCCTGAAGCGTTGAAGTGGATGCCGGAACGTGGGGGCAAATCATCAGAAGATAATGTGTTCGACCTGCCGTCCGCCAATACAATCAGAATGCAGCTCAAACCTTGGGCGAAAGCAGCCGGAATCTCCAAGCGGTTCTCCTACCACACCAGTCGCCATACGTTTGCCACCATGATGCTGACGCTCGGAGCGGACTTATATACTGTCTCGAAGCTGCTCGGCCATGCCGATGTGAAAATGACACAGGTGTATGCCAAGATTATCAATAAGAAAAAGGACGAGGCTGTGAATCTTGTAAACGGTTTGTTTCACTAATTGAAGGCATTCTGTGGTCCATGTCTAATTTACAAACATATATTTACGGCATTTCTCCGGTTGTAAATGCAACCGAAGTTAATGCTTCCATCACATATTATAAACTCAAAAAGGTAAATCGACATGAAAAGACCTGAAGACGGCCTTCTCTCTTTTTGGAGGGAGCCAACACCTGCAGCACTTCGCTGCGGACAAGGATGTGGCGAATGAACTTTTCGCCCTGCTTACCGAAGCAAAAACAGTTTATCTCCACGATGTTGTGTTGGGTGGTAAACAGTACCACCGCTATGTGGACGATTTCGTAAACGGACACCGGTACATAGACTGTGACCATGCGGCCTGCCGGAACTGCCACGAAATGAACATCCACATTGTCAAGGGGCTGCTGACCGAGTGCGCCAGTTCCGTCCAGCCCTGCTTTGCCGCACCGGATTTCACGTTTAATGAGTGCATGAAGTTGAAACGGATGTATGACACCTCGGAATCGTTGTCTCCGCTTGGTCCGCCCCGTATCAACCGACCTGCGGCTCTCTCTCTTTCTTTTGGTTGTAATTTTACCCCGGAACAGATGAAAAGTATAGTGGCTTGCGCCAATACTTATCATCTGTTCTGTGTTTCTGTACGCATTGAAGACATGGAGGCTCTCTTCGCCTGCAAGAAGGGCTTTTCCATCCGCGTGAACAATATCCGCCGTGTGGTAATCCTGTTCGATGCGCTTCTTGAAAACTCGTTCATCCAATCTCGGTGGCAGAATGTTCTCGGCAAGGGCGCATTCCTGCAGTCCAAGGACGGGACACGCTCCGTTTCGGTGTCAACCCTGTCTTCCGCGCTGTCATCCATCAAGAACAACATGACATCGGTCGCATACAGCATCCGAAAGGTCATTGATCGGCTGAAAGAATGACAGAAAGTGACAAGAAGCGAAGTATGTGAAAGGTAAAAGCATGAGAGTTACAATGACACGTGCATAGTATCATTCCCCAAATCACGGCATCTTCGTTTACAGGACATACCTTTGACCTCCGTTAGCGCGCTGCATAACGGAGGTTTCATCTCCATTGTCAAAAATCAAACTGTGTTATTATGCCGAATAGAATGACATTCATGGAGCGGATGAGCGGACGGCTCGCCGCCATCGAATCGGTACTGAAGAAATTGGAACCGGTCGAAAGTCTCTTGGAGCGTATTACGCTGCTGGAAAATACCATCTTCACGACCAAGAGAGTTTTCACATTTCAGGAAGCCTGCATGTATATCGGGGTTTCTGAAAGTATGCTGTACAAGCTCACATCGAGCAAGGAGATACCGCACTACAAACCGCGCGGTAAAATGGTTTATTTCGCCAAGGAGGAATTGGACGAATGGCTGTTGCAGAATTATGAACCTACCATGAACGAGGCAGTGCGCAGGGTGACGGAAGCCGCCGCCACAGAACCGTTCCTTAACAAGAGACGCTATGGAAAACGAAAGAAGGATTGACCGCAAAACCAGCATGGGGATGGATGAACACCGCCTGTCGGACATCCTCCATGCCTCGCAAATCAAGGCGACGGACATTTATGAGACCCCTCCGCAAATCATCTGGATAGATAACTCAACGATTGCCACGCTCGGCAATTTCAGTGCATCGACTGGCAAGGCGAAATCGAAAAAGACGTTCAACGTCTCTGCGCTTGTCGCCGCATCATTGGCGGGGAAACAAGTATTGAACTACCGTGCACATCTGCCCGAAGGCAAACAGCGTATTCTGTACGTCGATACGGAACAGAGCCGTTTCCATTGCCGCTCGGTATTGGAGCGTATATTGCGGCTGGCCGGGTTGCCCACGACGACCGATCCGGAGAATCTCGATTTTTTCTGCCTGCGTGAATATTCGCCGTCGGTGCGTATCGAGGTCATCGACTATGCGCTGCGCCAACAGAAAGGCTACGGACTGGTCATCATCGACGGCATTCGCGACCTGATGCTCGACATCAATAATGCCGGTGAATCGGTGGAAGTCATCAACCGGATGATGGAATGGTCTTCGAGATACGACCTGCACATCCACTGTGTGCTTCATTTGAACAAAGGGGACAACAACGTGCGCGGACATATCGGAACGGAGATGAGCAACAAGGCGGAGACCGTGCTGGTCATCAGCAAGAGTAACGAGAATCCCGGCATCAGCGAAGTCCATGCGCTCCATATCCGGGAAAAAGAGTTCAAGCCGTTTGCATTTACCATCAATGAAACAGGACTGCCCGTCATTGCGGAAGTACACTCGTTTGGCGAGCCCCCGAAGCCCAAGGCAAGAACGGGGTTTACGGAACTGAGCATCGAACAGCACCGCGAAGCTCTCTCTGCCGCATTCGGGGAAAAGCCCATCCGGGGATTCGACAACCTGCTGCAGAGCCTGATGGTCTCCTACGAGGCAATCGGGTTCAAACGCGGCCGGAGTGTCATGATAAAACTGATGCAATACCTGATAGACAACCTCAAGCTCATCATCAAACGGGACAAGTTGTTCTATTACGACATGACGCCTACCGAGGCCATGCTTTTTGATGAAGAATGAAGTCGTGCGCGGGCTTATATCATTTAGTTTACTTTAGTATTTATATATATAGGGGAAAAACTAAACTAAACCTTTTTTTGAAATCAAGTGAAAGAAAAATAGATGACCATAGCAGAAGCAAAACAAGTACGCATCGTGGATTTTCTGGCACAGCTCGGCCACCATGCACAGCATATAAAATCGGAACAATACTGGTACTTCTCACCGTTACGGAACGAGCGTACCCCGTCGTTCAAGGTGAATGACCGAATCAATGAATGGTACGATTTCGGCGAGGCGACCGGCGGCGACCTGGTGGAACTGGCAAAATACATTTGCCGGACGGACTGCGTGAGCGAGGCACTGGCGTATATCGAGAGGCTTGTGAATGGCGCATCACTACCGAGAACCCGTATGCCGACCGCTCCACCCCGACCGGTGGAGGCTGAAATGAAAGACGTGATCGTGATTCCACTCCGCCATCACGCCCTGTTCTCTTACCTCCAATCCCGGCTTATCGACGCGGACATCGGCCGTATGTATTGCAAGGAGGTGCATTATGAACTGCGAGGCCGTCATTATTTCGCTCTCGCATTCGGCAATACCTCCGGTGGTTACGAGGTGCGCAACGCCTATTACAAGGGATGCCTGAACAACAAGGACATCTCATTGATAAGACATCTGACAGAAGAGACACAGGAAAATGTCTGTGTTTTCGAGGGCTTCATGGATTTCCTTTCCTATATGACACTGAAACTGGCAGGCGACCGAACGGTCTGTCTTGCCATGCCATGCGACTACCTCGTGATGAACTCGGTAAACAACTTGAAAAAGACGCTGGCACGTTTACAGGAATATTCGGTCATCCACTGTTATCTCGACAATGACCTTGCCGGGCAGAGAACCACAGAGACCATTGCCGGGATGTATGATGGACGTGTCAGCGATGAATCCTGCCACTATGCGGAATACAAAGACCTGAACGATTACCTGCGCGGAAAGAAACGCTGATATTCAGTGTTCTCCTTTGCCACCTAAAGCTCTCCACCACGAGAGCTTTTTTTATGCCCCGATTTCTCCATTTCCCTCCATAGAGACTGCAATATAGTACGATTTAATAGTTCGATTTTTGGAAATTACATAAATCTCATTAACGAAATAGATGTTTAATGCTCAATTATTTTATGGTTTTATATTTCGTGCGTTTCTTTGCAAAATCATACTAATACAAATTTTAATATTCATACTAAATACATGAACTCATATTTCATTTTTGCCATCGTCCTGACGGTTGCCTACATCATTTACTACGCCGTCATCATAGCGCATGACATCTACGGGAAAAAGGGGACGGACAAACCGAACGAGGAAGTTTTCGACCTCGGCGCACCGGAAGAGGAAGAGAGTGTGGCTGTCACGGAAAGCGAGACCGGCTTCAGTATCGGTAGCGAGAACTACGAGACGGAAAGTACGGCTACCTCTTCCGAAACATCCCTTGAGGATGTCAAGGACAAACCGGGAACGGCGCAGGAGAAACTGGAACGGCTGAAGGCCGAGGCGGAGGAACAGATGGAAGAGACCACGCCTTACCTGTCGGACGCACGCACGTCGGAGGAGATGTACAAGGCTATGATTTCCAAGGGACGGTTAGACAACCGACCGGAAATAAAGTGGAACCCAATTCAAGACCGGTTGTGAGATGTCGAAAGCTAAAAAGATTCTATGTGCGCTGTGCCTCCCGTTCCCCTACACGACTTTTGCCAAAAGCGGCAGCGTGAACTATAGCTGGGGAGCGGATGCGTTGGCCACGATGCACGACTTCGTGGTGACGATGATGCTCTATGTCCAGTATATCTGTTGCGCTATCGCCGGAGTTTACGTCATCGTGTCCGTCTGTCAGATATACATCAAGATGAACACGGGCGAGGACGGCATCACCAAGTCGATAATGACGCTTGTAGGTGCGTGCCTGTTCCTGATCGGGGCATTCTATGTTTTCCCGGTTTTCTTCGGCTACCGCATATAACCTTACTTGTATCAGGTCGCAGACAAATAAAGTATTCACTAAAAAAGTAAACGTATGTTTCAGAAAACCAAACAACTGTGCCGCAAGGCATTCGGATTCGTCAACGGAATCCCTACCAAAGTAATGATGTTCTCCTTCATGCTGCTGTCCGGCATGGTGGCGAAAGCGCAGAACTCCGCAGGCGACTATTCCGCCGGTACGAGCGCATTATCCACTGTCGCGGAGGAGATTGCCAAGTATGTGCCTATTATGGTGAAATTGTGCTACGCCATTGCCGGCGTTGTGGCCATCGTGGGTGCAATCTCGGTATATATCGCCATGAACAACGAGGAGCAGGACGTCAAGAAGAAGATCATGATGGTCGTGGGAGCCTGTATCTTCCTCATTGCGGCGGCCAAGGCGTTGCCTCTGTTCTTCGGTATTGCCGCTTAAACATCAAGGATAAGTATGAAAGGCAAGGACGAACGCTATCCGGACTACCCGCTGTTCAAGGGACTGCAACGGCCTCTTGAGTTTTTGGGCATCCAAGGCCGGTATATATATTGGGCGGCGGTGACGACGTGCGGAGCCATTGTCGGCTTTGTCGCCGCCTACTGCCTGCTCGGTTTCATTGCCGGGCTTGTCGTGCTGGCAGCCGTCGTATCGGCCGGTATCGTGCTCATCCTCCTCAAACAGCGGAAAGGACTGCATAGCAAGAAGGTCGTTCCGGGTGTGTATGTGTATGCCCACTCGCGCAAGATCTGACGAAAGAAAAACCATCACGGCAATGTGCATGGCTTTATTGATTGTTGAACGCGGGCGGGTTTGTCTTGAAGCAAGGCGAACCTGCCCCTATTTAATTACACGTATATCGAAATGACCCTATACATCATTTTATGTTTTGTCGCTTTGTGCGCGGGTATGGCCTTGTCGGTCTATGCGTTCGGTACGGGCGGCAAGCGCAAGCGAATCTTTCAGGACATCTATTTCTCGGCGGAGGAAACGGACGGTGTGGGTGTGCTGTACACCAAGACCGGCGAATATTCCGCCGTACTTAAGATAGAGAATCCGGTACAGAAATATTCGGCGGACATTGACAGTTACTACGACTTCACACACTTGTTCACCGCCCTTGCGCAGACGTTGGGCGAAGGGTACGCCATCCACAAGCAGGACATCTTCGTCAGGAAACAGTTTGCGAGCGAACCGACTGACGGTCAGGAGTTCCTGTCTTCATCCTATTTTCGTTATTTCAAGGGACGTCCTTACACGGACAGCCTTTGCTACCTGACCATCACGCAAGAGGCGAAGAAAAGCCGTCTGTTCTCGTTCGATAGCAAAAAGTGGCGCGACTTCCTTGTGAAAATCCGTAAAGTACACGACCAGTTACGTGACGGCGGCGTACAGGCCAGATTCCTGAACAAAGCCGAAGCGAGCGAGTACGTCGATCGTTACTTCGCCATGAACTTCAAAGACCGCACCGTGTCGATGACGAACTTCAAGGCGGACGATGAAACCGTGTCGATGGGCGACAAACGCTGCAAGGTGTACAGCCTTGTGGACGTGGACTGTGCCGCACTGCCCTCACAGATACGTCCGTACACGAATATCGAGGTCAACAACACGGAAATGCCCGTCGATTTGGTGTCGGTGGTGGACAGCATCCCGAACGCCGAGACGGTGGTCTATAACCAAATCATCTTCCTGCCCAACCAGAAGCGTGAGCTGTCGCTGCTCGACAAAAAGAAGAACCGCCACGCGAGCATTCCCAATCCGAACAACCAGATGGCGGTCGAGGACATCAAGCGTGTGCAGGAAGTCATCGCCCGTGAGAGCAAGCAACTGGTATATACACACTTCAACATGGTGGTGGCCGTGTCTGCCGGTGCAGACCTGCAAAAGTGTACGAACCACTTGGAAAACGCTTTCGGGCGTATGGGTATCCATATCAGCAAGCGGGCATACAACCAACTGGAACTGTTCGTCGGTTCGTTTCCGGGCAACTGCTACACGCTCAATGAGGAATACGACCGTTTCCTGACCCTTTCCGATGCGGCGATGTGCCTGATGTACAAGGAGCGTGTGCTGCACAGCGAGGAAACGCCGCTGAAGATTTACTACACCGACCGTCAGGGCGTGCCGGTGGCTATCGACATCACGGGAAAAGAGGGAAAGAATAAACTGACTGATAATTCCAATTTTTTCTGTTTGGGGCCTTCGGGCAGCGGCAAGAGTTTTCATATGAACTCGGTCGTGCGCCAGCTCCATGAGCAGGGAACGGATGTGGTGATGGTCGATACGGGGAACTCATACGAGGGACTGTGCGAGTATCTGGGCGGCAAGTATATCTCCTATACCGAGGAACGGCCTATTACGATGAATCCGTTTCGCATCAACCGGGAGGAATACAATATCGAGAAGATAGACTTCCTCAAGAACCTTATCCTGATGATTTGGAAAGGGTCGGACAGCCAGATTCCCGAAATCGAGTTCCGCATTGTCGAGCAGATAATCATAGACTACTATGATGCCTATTTCAACGGATTTACAAGATACACCGACGAGCAACGGGAGGTACTGCTGAAAAACCTGTTTGCGGCGGCCAGCCGAAAGAACCCAAACAAACCACCCAGAGAGGTGGATGAGATGGTGCGCAAACAGATAGAGGTGCTTGAGGCACGGCGGGCGGCTCTCAAAGTGTCGGAACTGAACTTCAACTCATTCTTTGACTACTCATTCGACCGTCTGGAGCAGATCTGCACCGAAAATGACATCACGACAATCAGCTACTCGACCTATTCGACCATGCTGCAGCCGTTCTACAAGGGAGGCGCATATGAGAAGATTCTCAATGAGAATGTGGATTCGGCACTGTTTGACGAGACATTCATCGTCTTTGAAGTGGATGCAATCAAGGAAAACAAGAAACTGTTTCCCATTGTCACACTGATTATCATGGACGTGTTCCTGCAGAAAATGCGCATCAAGAAGACCCGTAAAGTCCTTGTCATCGAAGAGGCGTGGAAGGCCATTGCCAGCCCGCTCATGGCGGAATACATCAAGTTCATGTACAAGACCGCCCGTAAGTTTTGGGCTTCTGTCGGCGTGGTGACGCAGGAGATACAGGACATCATCGGCAGCGAAATCGTGAAGGAGGCCATCATCAACAACTCGGACGTGGTGATGCTGCTTGACCAGAGCAAGTTCAAGGAACGCTTTGACGAAATCCGAAAGATTCTTGGTCTGACCGAGGTGGATTGCAAGAAGATATTTACCATCAACCGCTTGGAGAACAAGGATGGGCGCAGCTTCTTCCGCGAAGTGTTTATCCGTCGGGGGACGACCAGCGGCGTGTACGGCGTGGAAGAGCCGCACGAGTGCTACATGACCTACACGACCGAACGGGCGGAAAAGGAGGCACTGAAGCTTTACAAGAAGGAACTTCGGTGCAGCCATCAGGAAGCTATCGAGGCATATTGCCGGGACTGGGATGCCAGCGGTATCGGGAAGGCCCTGCCTTTTGCACAAAAAGTAAACGAGACGGGGCGTGTGCTCAACCTCCGTCCCGTGCATGAATCCAAATAAACATTGCAGCCATGAAACGACTACTCCTTATCCTGACCATCGCCTCGGTCACACTCTGCCAGACGGTTCACGCCCAGTATTACAGCGTGAACTACGACACCCGTACCGTTGCGGCGATGGTGGCTGCCTTCGGTACGGAAGCGGTCGCCGAAGGGTACTACCGGGAGCAGGTCGATGACGTCCTCAAGCACTACACGGCAGCGGAGGTCGCTACCGCCGGGATATTCGCGGCCAAGTTCTTGGAGCATAAAGCCCTGAGCGACCTCGGCATCTGGAACAGCCGTACGGAAAACTACTACTACCGGCGCATCTACCGGATGGTGGCGGAGAAAATCATGCCCAAGATATGGGTGGTGGCGAAGCAGATGCTCCATTCGCCGCAAACGGCTATCTATTGGGGCAGTTACCTGATGAAAGTCTGCGATGATACCAAAAGTCTGTGTATGCAGTTCGAGAGCGTGGTGACCAACAGCACGCTGACCTTTTCGGACATCGCCTTTCTCGAAATCAATCCGGAAATTGCCCCCTTGCTGAAACTCTCCGAAACGGGAAACATCGACTGGCAGCGGATGATGGACAACTTCGCCCGCATACCGGGCAACTTCACCCACGAGAACCTGAAAAGCGACCTCGACAACCTTTATAACACGGGGGTCGGCCTTGCAACGGCAGGCATTGCCAATCTTGGTGACGCCCTGTTGCAAAGCAGCTCGTTCCATGACCTGCTGGGTGGAAAGGTTGAAGAAATCGGCAACCTGTATGAACACTACGGGAGTCTATTCGAGCAGGCGGAACATGACATCAGCGGCTTGCTGATTGACATGGTGGGTGGTCCGGACAACGTGGCCGGTCTGTTCAACTTCAGCAACTACAACCTCACGGCATGGATGACCGACTACCTGGACGAAGCGATGGGGAACTATTACACGCAGCGGTGGTACATTGCCCGGCGTGACCAAGGGAGCGTATCGCTGTGCGACTACTATCCTCCGACGGACGACAACAGCATCCTGAACGGGGGCGCATGGGTGCGGTTCAACACGAGCGACCCGAATTTCTATCCTGATGCCTCGCAACGGGAACAGGTACTTGCCAACTCGGAAGGATATGCCGGTTGGTCAAGAAACCGCGTGCAGCAGTTGAACAACCAGAACGACGGGTTCAGCTACAGCATCAACTATTGGATGAGTGCCTATATCATCAGCAAGAAAAACAAGCAGACCAAAAAGGCATACGCATACGAAATCCATGTGAGCAAAAACTGGAACAAAGAAGAGGTCGTCTATGAGGAAGTCTTCGATTCCTACTCGATGGACTTGAACACGTTTCGGGCGCAACTGAATGTCCGGCTTGCGGAGTTCAACGAGAACGAGGACGGCTACACCTATTATATATCTTCCGGTGCGCGGAACTATTACCAAGCAACGGACGCAGCCAAATTGAAGGGATGCGAGAGCGTGACCATCAGCGTGACCTGTTCCGACGGGGTTACGCTCGGACAAGGCTCGACACAGTACAAGTGCCGCAAGTGCGGCAGCTCGTTGAATGCCCACACCAAGGAGTGCGCCATGCAGACCTCGGTGACGGAAAACGACCTCGACCTTTCGGAACTGGACGCGCTATTGAACGAGGCGAACAGCCAAGCGGCCAATATTGAAGCGCAAATCGGGGCATTGGAAAACGAGAACGCTGTCCTGCTGAAGAAAATCAGTACGGCGAGCATTGAGGATGCGGCGAATTACCGGCAGCAGTACAACGCGAACAAGACACGGATAGACCGTCTGAAAGGAGAACTCGCGGAATGGAAGAAGAAACAGTCCGACTATGCCCAAGCAAAGTCGGATGCCGCAGACGACAACAGCGTGGCGACGGATGACTATTACCGCATCCCTGCCATCATGCACGACTGCAAGGCGGCATACGGTCTTACTTGGCAGGACGGCGGAGCATGGAACGGCTACTCGTATGTACGCAAGGCGGCCATGCCGAACATCAACGGCATCATCACATTCAAGGCTGCGGTCTCCATTGCCCGCAAGCCGAAATATTTTCTCGGCATAAAAATACACCGTGCCATTATCCAAATCAAGTGGGAACTCACTTCGGAATATACGGACACACACGTCGCTGACGTGCTGACCCTTGATCCGGGACTTTCGGATGCGGAAAAGGCCAAACTGGTAAACGACCGGATAGCCGAAATCGCCCGTGAGCATCCGTCCTGTAAAATCACGACGGAATACGCCCGCAGCGCACCGACGGAGGAAACGCCATCAGGCGACGTGTACCATCTGCTGTGGTCGAGCGACCGCCTTGAGATAGCGCGAGAGGTGGACAGCAGAATCACCAAGATATATGCCGACTTGGTATCGCTGGAAAAGATGATGCACTACAAACGGAGCATCCTTGACGTGATGAAGGATGTGCTGCCCGGACTGGACACGGACGAAGGCCGCAGGCTGACACTCGTGGAGGAATGCCATGACCGCTGGGTGGAGAACGCACGGACACTCCGAAACGGAAATAACAGAAATGGCGGAAAGGAGGTGCGGCCATGAAACGAACCATACGGATAGCCCTCGTGCTGTTCGCCCTGCTGCCCGGTATCGCCAAGGCGCAGTGGACTTTCGATATAGTCTCCGTCGAAGCCTACATCAACGACCACAAGAAGCAGCGCAGCCTGCTGTTGGCTCGTAGCACCTTGGAGTACAGCAACAAACTGTTGCACGAGTACAGCAGTAAGGAAGTCGGGAGCTATAAAGAACTGAATATCGACCTTGACCGGTACACCCGTGCGTTCGATGCCATCGATGTCATGTACCAGTCGTTGCGCACGGTGCTGAACGTCAAGAATACCTATACATCGGTCAGCGACCGTATCGGCGACTATAAATTGTTGTTGGAGGATTTCAATGCGAAGATCTTGAAACGGGGACGCATCGAATCCGCAGATACCCTGATTATCTCCATCAATGCGAGGGGGCTGAGGGCGATTGCCCGTGAGGGGGAACAGCTCTACAAGTCCGTGAGCGACCTCGTGCTGTATGCCACCGGAGCGGCAGCCTGCTCGACCTCCGACCTGCTGATGGTGTTGGAGGCCATCAACCGCTCATTGGACAACATCGAGCGGCATCTGAACCGGGCCTATTTCGAGACATGGCGGTACATTCAAGTGCGCATCGGCTATTGGAAAGCAAAGGTATATCGCTCCCGCACCATGCGGGAGATTCTCGATGACGCCTTCGGGCGTTGGCGCGGAGCCGGAAGACTGGATTATTAACGACAAAAAGAGAAGAATATGAACAGAAAACTATTACTCATGGCAGTGGCGGTCACCGTAACGACAGCCGTACACGCACAGTATGTAACGTACAACCATGATTCGTCGAAGCAGAATCAGGTAACGGTCATGGAAACCGGTACGGGCGCACTCTCGCCCGACCTCTATTATTCCGTGCTGCACAACAAATACAAGAAGTCGGCGGCGGCCAAAAACAAGCTCTCGTTCCGCACACTTGCCGGTATCAATCTCTACAACCAGGTGGACGAAGCGGAAGCCATTGATTCGGCTTTGGTCAAGCGGGCGAAGGTCGAGGCGTTGAACGTTGCCGACCGGCAGGCGGACATCGCGTGGCTTGCCGAGGGCGATAAGGTCAGCAGACAGATGGACCGGTTCCGGCGCAACATCGACCGTATTCTCCTGTCCGGCGGTACTCCGGCCGACAAGGAACGGTGGACGGAATACTACCACGTCTATCAGTGCGCCATCAACGCCACGAAAGACGCCTATATGCCAAACGCCCAGCGAAAGAAGGAGTATCTGCGCATCTACGAGGATGTGGCACGGCAGAACGAGATTTTAGTGAGCTACCTCGCCAAGCGTCAGAACGCAACGGCAACAAGCACACTGCTGAACGCAACGGACAACCGTACCCTGCATAAGGGCGGCATTGTCCGCAATGCCATGAGCCGGTGGCAGGAATCACGCCTTGCGGTGCGTGGCTCGCAATCGGGCGGCAACGGAAACGGCGAAGATGACAACGAGAGTGTAAACAGAGGGAAATAAAAAGACAGGGCTATGGCAAACGGAGATATACTTTCGGATTTCGGCATCAACCTGTTGGAGGAGGAAATAGATGATGTCATCTTTCAGACCAACGAGTTTCTGACGGACGCGACTTTTACCGGTGCGCAGGGTCCTTTTTGGTGGATATTGCAGATGTGCATGGCACTCGCGGCACTGTTCTCCATCGTCATGGCGGCAGGTATCGCCTACAAGATGATGGTAAAGCACGAGCCGTTGGACGTTATGAAGCTGTTTAGGCCGCTTGCCGTGTCGATTATCATCTGCTGGTGGTATCCGCCTGCGGACACGGGTATGGCGGGGAGCCGGAACAACTGGTGTTTTCTGGACTTTCTGTCCTACATCCCGAATTGCATCGGGTCGTACACCCATGACCTGTACGAAGCTGAAGCTTCACAGATATCGGACAGGTTCGAGGAAGTTCAACAGCTCATCCATGTGCGTGACACGATGTACACGAACCTGCAGGCGCAGGCGGATGTCGCCCACACGGGCACATCCGATCCCAACCTGATAGAGGCGACAATGGAGCAGACCGGCGTGGACGAAGTGACGAGCATGGAAAAGGATGCGGCGAAGTTGTGGTTCACGTCTTTGACGGCAGGAGTCATCGTGGGGATAGACAAAATCATCATGTTGATTGCTCTCGTGGTGTTCCGAATCGGTTGGTGGGCAACGATTTACTGCCAACAAATCCTGTTGGGAATGCTGACGATTTTCGGACCGATACAGTGGGCGTTCAGCATCCTGCCGAAATGGGAAGGTGCTTGGGCGAAGTGGCTGACACGCTATCTGACGGTGCATTTCTACGGGGCGATGCTCTACTTCGTGGGCTTCTATGTGCTGCTGCTCTTTGACATTGTATTGTGCATCCAAATCGAGAACCTGACGGCGATAACCGCCAGCGAGCAGACGATGGCTGCCTACCTGCAAAACTCGTTCTTCTCGGCAGGCTACCTGATGGCGGCTTCGATTGTAGCCCTCAAGTGCCTGAACCTTGTTCCGGACTTGGCGGCATGGATGATACCGGAGGGCGACACGGCATTCTCTACCCGAAACTTCGGCGAGGGCGTGGCACAGCAGGCGAAGATGACGGCAACCGGAGGGTTGGGCGGCATCATGAGATAATCCGCAAAAGATAATATAAACCCAATAAAAATCATAACAACATGAAATTGCAAGAGAAAATCAAAAGTTGGTGCAAGGATGAGAAATTCATGTCCTTTGCACAGGAACGAGCGAGAAAAGAGGTTTGCGAGGTGACGGAAAACCACCGCATCGACCCGCAGTATGAAGAACTGGACGAAGCCTTCGAGTACGACGACCGGTACATCGCCCCCTTGGTGACGTACCTGACGTACAAGCTGCGTCTTGCCCTGCTGCAGCGGAACGCAGGTAAGCGCAAAAGAGGAATCTGGTGGGTGCTTGTCCACGTGGAGATGCAGGGCTATTACGTGGAGATATTCTCGGCGGAGTTCGAGAATCTTTTGACGGAACTTCGGGATGCGGTCATACCCATGCTGCACACGGAATATGTACAGATGTTGAACGGTAAAAGGGAATAACCGATGGTCATCAAGAATTTGGAAAACAAAATAAGACTGGTGGGCATCATCTGTACCGCTTTTCTCGTGGGATGTGTCATCATCAGCTTGTCAAGTATCTGGACAGCCCGGACGATGGTCTCGGATGCGCAGAAGAAGGTGTATGTGCTGGACGGCAACGTGCCTATCCTCGTGAACCGCACGACAATGGACGAAACGCTTGACATGGAAGCTAAAAGCCATGTGGAAATGTTCCACCATTATTTTTTCACGTTACCGCCAGATGACAAATACATCCGCTATACGATGGAAAAAGCGATGTATCTGGTGGATGAGACGGGGTTGGCACAATACAACACGCTCAAGGAAAAGGGTTTCTACTCCAACATTTTGGGTACGAGTTCGGTGTTCTCCATCTATTGTGACAGCGTGGCTTTCAACAAGGAGAAGATGGAGTTCACTTACTACGGACGGCAACGCATTGAGCGGCGGAGCAACATCCTCATGCGGGAACTGGTCACGGCGGGGCAACTTAAGCGTGTGCCCCGAACAGAAAACAACCCGCACGGATTGCTTATCGTGAACTGGCGAACCCTGCTGAACAAGGACATCGAACAGAAAACGAAGATCAACTACTAAACAACGGAGTTTATGAATATCAAGGGATTCAGGCGGATGCTCTTCGGTGAAAAGATGCCGGACAAGAACGATCCGAAATACAAAGACCGTTACGAGCGGGAGGTGTCCGCCGGACGAAAGTTCGCCCAAGCGACACGCATTGACAAGGCTGCCGCCAAGGTGCAGGGATTCGCCAACGCACACCGGATACTTTTTCTGGTCATCGTCTTTGGTTTCGCTATCGGAGGGTTCACTTGGAACATCTATCGCATTACAATGGCATACCGCAACAGCCGGCCGACACGCACGGCGACGGAAATGCAGGATTCGGTGCTACGGGAAAGACACAAGAGGCTGCAAGGGGGTGAAATAAGGGAAAATCGGAACGAGAACAAGAAATATGAACCGCAATAAAGGAGTGCTTATGAATACACGATTTGAAAAATCAGTCCGCTCGTCGGACGAATGGTACACCCCGAAGGAGGTGTTGAAAGCGTTAGGCAGGTTCGACCTTGACCCTTGCGCCCCTATCCGTCCGTTGTGGCCGACCGCCGAAGTCATGTATGACCGGAACATGGACGGATTGTCCCTGAAATGGGAAGGGCGTGTATGGCTCAATCCTCCGTACTCGCGTCCCCTTATCGAACAGTTTGTCCGAAAGCTGGCGGAACACGGCAACGGCATCGCGCTGTTGTTCAACCGTTGCGATTCCAAAATGTTTCAGGACGTCATTTTCGAGAAAGCGACGGGCATGAAATTCCTGCGCCACCGCATCCGGTTTTACCGCCCGGACGGAACACGCGGCGATTCTCCCGGTTGCGGCAGCATCCTGATCGCATTCGGAGTGGAAAACGCAGAAGTGCTGAAAAACTGCAGCATTGAAGGCAAGTATGTACAACTCAATTAAAAGATGTATGATGAAGATATTTGATAAAATCAATTTCAGGGAGCCGAAGTATATGCTTCCGGCTGTCCTGTATATCCCGCTTCTGGTTGCATCGTACTTCATCTTCGACCTGTTTCATACCGAAACGGCGGAGATTCCGGACAAGACGCTGCAGACAACGGAGTTTTTGAACCCCGATTTGCCGGATGCCCGGCTTAAAGGCGGTGACGGCATAGGCAGCAAGTACGAGAACATGGCCAAATCATGGGGTAAGATACAGGATTACTCCGCAGTGGATAACATAGAACGAGATGAACCCGATGACAACAAGGAAGAATATGAATCGCAATACACGGTGGACGACATCGCCTTGCTCGATGAGCAACAGCAGGAAAAGGCTGCGGCAGCGCAAATTGCCGATGCCAAGACACGCGAGCAAGAAGCTCTCGCGGAACTGGAGAAAGCCCTTGCCGAAGCAAGGTTGAGAGGACGCAATGAGGTATTACCGGCGACCGATACGGACAGTACCGCATCGGCGCAACCCCCGACGGCAACCATAGAGGTCAAGGGAAAAATAGAGGAAGAGAGCCGTTCGGTAAAAGCCCCGTCAGAGAACGAACCGCCCAGCGAAGTGGTACGCAAGGTAAAGACGGCTTCGGATTACTTCAATACGCTTGCGGTCAATGCCCGTGAACCGAAACTGATAAAGGCCATTATCGACGAGGACATCAAGGCGGTGGACGGCTCGCGTGTGCGGTTGCGTCTGCTCGACGACGTGGAGATCAACGAGTGCGTGGTCAAACGAGGGTCGTATCTGTATGCCACCATGAGCGGCTTCTCGTCGGGGCGTGTGAAGGGGAACATCACCAGCATTCTCATCGAGGACGAACTGGTGAAGGTCAGCCTGTCCCTTTACGACACGGACGGCATGGAAGGGCTTTATGTACCGAACAGCCAGTTCCGGGAAACGAGCAAGGATGTGGCAAGCGGTGCGGTGTCGGGGAATCTGAACATGAATACCGGCAGTTACGGCAACAGTCTCTCGCAATGGGGAATGCAAGCCGCTACGAATGCCTACCAGAAAACGAGCAATGCCATCGGCAAAGCTATCAAAAAAAATAAGGTAAAGCTGAAATACGGCACTTTCGTCTATCTGGTGAACGGACGTGAGAAACAGTAAAAACGGAAGCCATGATAGAGATTGACAACATATATAATATGGACTGTATCGAGGGTATGAAGCTCATGGCGAACGGCAGTGTCGATGCCGTGATAGCGGATTTGCCTTACGGCGTGTTGAACCGTAGCAACAAGGCGGCACACTGGGACAGGCAGATACCGCTCGAAGCGTTGTGGAAACAGTACCGCAGGATCACCAAGCCGGGAAGCCCCGTTATCCTCTTTGCGCAGGGCATTTTCTCGGCGCAACTCATGCTCTCGCAACCCCGGATGTGGCGGTATAACCTCGTGTGGCGGAAAGACCGGGTAACGGGTCACCTGAATGCCAACCGGATGCCGCTACGCCAGCATGAGGACATCATCGTGTTCTACGACCGTCAGCCGGTATATCATCCTCAAATGACGCCGTGTCCACCGGAACGGAGGAATCATGGACGCCGCAAGACGGACGGTTTCACGAACCGCTGTTACGGTGAAATGAAACTGGCTCCGGTGCGTGTTGCCGAAGACAAGTACCCGACCTCTGTCATTTCCATACCCAAGGAACACAAGACAGGAGCATTCTATCATCCGACACAGAAGCCGGTAGCCTTGATAGAGTACCTGATACGTACCTATACCAACGAGGGCGATGTGGTGCTGGACAACTGCATCGGTTCGGGTACGACCGCCATTGCCGCCATCCGCACGGGGCGGCATTACATCGGATTCGAGATTGAACCGACGTATTGCGAAATTGTCGGACGACGGATTCGGGAGGAACTGGAACGTGGTCATGGATTAAAGAAAGCGAAATAAGGGAAATAAAGAAATAAACAATATCAACAGAAACGATATGAACAAGAAAATAATTGTAACTGCATTTCTTCTGGCGGCAGGACTTTTTGCCACACGGAACGCACAGGCTCAGCGTACATACGAAGAGATGGAACGGCTGACTGTCAATGAACAGGTAACGACCGTCATCACAGCCACGGAACCGGTCCGCTTCGTGGATATTTCCACAGACAAGGTGGCGGGCGACCAACCCATTGAGAACATCATCCGGTTGAAGCCCAAAGAGACGGGACACGAGGACGGTGAAGTGCTGGCCATCGTCACCATCGTAACGGAACGCTATCGCACGCAGTATGCACTCATCTACACCACGCGGATAAGCGAGGCGGTGGCAGACAAGGAAATTCAGCTACAGGAACGGGATGCCTACAACAATCCTACGGTCTCGATGTCCACAGCCGACATGGTGCGTTTTGCAAGACGGGTGTGGAACTCGCCCGCGAAAATCCGCAACGTGGCGACCAAGGCGCACCGAATGGTAATGCGCCTGAACAATATTTACTCGGTGGGCGACTATTTCTTCATCGACTTTTCCATCGAGAACAAAACGAACATCCGTTTCGACATCGACGAGATACGGGTGAAACTGTCGGACAAGAAACTTTCGAAGGCAACCAACGCGCAGACCATCGAGCTGACGCCTGCCCTGGTATTGGAACACGGCAAGACGTTCAAGCACGGCTACCGGAACGTGATTGTCGTGAAAAAGATGACCTTTCCGAACGACAAGCTGCTGACCATCGAAATGACGGAACAACAAATCAGCGGGCGCAATATCAGCCTGAACATTGACTACGAGGATGTGCTGTCGGCCGATTCATTTAACACCGCTTTATTGGAGGAGGAATGACGATGAAAAAGACGATAATACTGATGCTTGCCTGCATGTGCGTCTTCATGAATGCAAGTGCGCAGCGTAACAGCGGCCGCCTCTCGCTTGGAGTGGGATTGCTGTATGAGAACGGCATGGACGTAACGCTTGCTTACGAACATGAAATGAACTACCGCCATGCGTGGGAGTTTTTCGCCAACGGCTATCTGAAATGGACGGAATGTAAATCTTGCGGTCATATTTGTCCGGAATCCTTCTGGCGCAACTATCGCACTTACGGTTTCGGTGTGGCGTACAAACCTTGTGTGGTGCGTGGACGCAACCATTACGGCAACTTGCGTATCGGAGCTTCGGCAGGGAGCGACACGAACAAGTTTCTTGCCGGAATCCATGTGGGTTACGAGCACAATTATGTGCTGCGGTCGGGATGCACACTGTTCTGGCAGGTAAAGAGTGACATGATGATAAAAGGGGCGGATTTGCTGCGGACAGGTATCGTGCTGGGGGTGAAACTGCCGATAAAATAAAGGAAAAACAAAAAACGAAAATAACATGATACGAAAGATTCAATGGTTTGCAATGGCAGTGACGGCGGTATTGTGCGCTGCCTGTGACGCCCATATCGACGTACCTGATACGGCGGTACGTCCGGGACATATTCTCTGCGAGGACGGTACGGCTTTATCCTACGTACAGTATGAACAGTCGGGAAAACGGGCAATAGCGGTTGTCTTCGATACCGAACACCGTGAAGGTACGGAAGGGAACGGCTATGCGGTTTACCTGTGGGACATTGCTCCGGCAGCTTTTGCCGACAGCCTCGGTGTCGCACAAGGGACGTCGGCCGACATCGAGGCTTTGGACGGGAACATGAACACCTTTGCGCTGTACGACACACGGGAGACGGCTTCGCCTATGGCGGAAGCGGTCTTTGACCTGTGGCGGTACGGACAGAGTGCCTATATCCCGTCGGTGGCACAGATGCGGCTGCTGTATGCCGTCCGGGAAACCGTCAATCCTGTCATCGAACGGTGTGGCGGCCATCCGCTGCCGTTGGATGAAAACGACTGCTGGTACTGGACATCGACGGAGGTAACCGGACAGGAAACGGCGAAAGCGTGGCTTTACTCGACAGGAAGCGGTGCGATGCAGGAGACCCCGAAGACACAGGCGCACAAGGTGCGGCCGATTATCACACTGAACAGGTAGGAACGAAAAGAGGGAAAGGACAAAGACAATGGAAGAAAGCAAGGAACTACAAGGATTTTACAAAATATTCCGTGCGGTCATCTATATCTCCGTGCTGATGGAGTTCTTCGAGTATGCCATAGACCTTGCCATGCTCGACCACTGGGGCGGCATATTGATTGATATACACGGGCGCATCAAGCGATGGATGATCTATAACGACGGCAACCTCGTGTATAGTAAGATAGCGACCTTCCTACTCATCTGCATCACTTGTATCGGCACACGCAACAAAAAACACTTGGAGTTTGACGCACGCAGGCAAGTGTTATATCCACTTATCTGCGGATTGTTCTTGATTGTGTTCTCCGTGTGGCTGTACCATCATACGATGGAAACGAGGCTCTACACCCTGCCGCTGAACATCATCTTCTATATGGCGGCTACGCTGGTCGGTGTGATATTGGTGCATATCGCATTGGATAACATCTCGAAGTTCATCAAGGAGGGACTGGGTAAAGACCGGTTTAACTTCGAGAATGAAAGTTTCGAGCAGAGCGAAGAGAAGGATGAGAACCAGTATAGCGTGAATATACCGATGCGGTACTATTACAAAGGTAATTTTCGCAAGGGATGGGTGTCGATAAGCAACTGTTTCAGAGGAACATGGGTGGTTGGAACTCCAGGTAGCGGTAAGACGTTCAGCATCATAGAACCGTTCATCCGCCAACATAGTGCCAAGGGCTTCGCGATGGTGGTCTATGACTACAAATTTCCGACACTTGCCACTAAACTTTACTATCATTACAAGAAAAACCAGAAGCTCGGCAAAGTGCCAAAAGGATGCAAGTTCAACATCATCAACTTCGTGGATGTGGAGTACAGCAAACGGGTGAACCCCATTCAGGCAAAGTACATCAATAATCTTGCGGCGGCGAGCGAAACGGCGGAAACCCTGTTGGAATCCCTGCAGAAAGGCAAGAAAGAGGGAGGCGGAGGCAGTGACCAGTTCTTTCAGACTTCTGCCGTGAACTTTCTTGCCGCCTGTATCTACTTTTTCGTGAACTACGAGCGGGAACCCTACGATGCAAACGGAAAGAAACTGTATGCGGAGAAACGGCAAGATCCGCAGACGAAGTTCTGGAAGCCGACGGGTGTCGTTCGTGACCGTGAGGGTGGCAGCATCGTGGAACCTGCCTATTGGCTTGGAAAATACTCGGATATGCCGCATATCCTTTCATTTCTCAATGAGAGCTACCAGACTATTTTTGAGGTACTTGAGACGGACAACGAGGTCGCGCCGTTGCTCGGCCCGTTCCAAACGGCCTTCAAAAACAAGGCGATGGAACAGTTGGAAGGTATGATAGGTACGCTGCGTGTCTATACCAGCCGTTTGGCTACAAAGGAATCTTACTGGATATTCCACAAGGATGGGGACGATTTCGACCTGAAAGTTAGTGACCCCAAGTCACCCAGTTATCTGCTGATAGCCAACGATCCGGAAATGGAAAGTATCATCGGAGCGTTGAACGCTCTGATATTGAACCGTCTCGTTACCCGTGTGAACACCGGGCAGGGGAAAAATATTCCGGTCAGCATCATCGTGGATGAGCTACCGACACTGTATTTCCACAAGATAGACCGACTGATAGGTACGGCGAGAAGCAACAAGGTAAGCGTAACGCTGGGTTTTCAGGAGTTGCCGCAGTTGGAGGCTGACTACGGAAAAGTGGGAATGCAAAAAATCATCACGACAGTGGGCAACGTGGTAAGCGGTTCAGCTCGCGCAAAAGAGACACTGGAATGGTTGTCGAATGACATTTTCGGCAAGGTGGTACAGGTCAAAAAGGGCGTGACGATCGACCGGGACAAAACGAGTATCAATCTCAATGAGAACATGGACAGTCTTGTACCCGCCTCGAAAATTTCGGATATGGCGACGGGATGGATTTGCGGACAGACGGCACGTGATTTCGTGAAGACGAAAACCGGTACGGGAGGCTCGATGAACATTCAGGAGTCGGAAGAGTTCAAGACTACAAAGTTCTTCTGCAAGACGGATTTCGATATGAGGGAGATAAAAGCGGAGGAAGCGGCCTATGTACCGCTACCGAAGTTCTACACTTTCAAGTCGAGGGAGGAACGGGAACGCATCTTGTATAAAAATTTCATACAAGTCGGACAGGATGTAAAAGACATGATAGCGGATGTACTGAACAAGCGTGGGGCGAAATAAATCAAAATCCCTGCAATAATTTACGTGGTTATTGCAGGGATTTTTGTATTCCATTCAGCTACCCGAAATCTTGCGGACATAAATGAATCATCTGACAGTTTCCGATTTGGAATCGTTTTCCGACAGCAGATTTTGTAATTTGTCGATGTCCGGTAGAGTCTTGCGCAAATTTTCCGGCATTTCTTGGGCTGTGCGGTATGTCGCCACGCCCATAGGCTTATCATAGTCGCGCACCATGATTTCGACAAATTGGCGGTTGGCATCCTGACATAGGACAATACCGATTGAAGGGTTCTCGTGCGGTTTCTTGTCGGTCATATCATATACAGTCAGATAACCGCTAAGCTGTCCGAGATAATTCGGGCGGAACTTGCCCCGTTTCAATTCCACGATTACGCTGGCATTCAGTTCTCTGTTGAAGAATACAAGGTCAGCAAACATTTCCTCTCCGGCAACTATCAGGCGATGCTGACTGTCGATAAAAGTGAAGTCGTTTCCAAAACGGAGAATGAACTGCTTGATATTGGTTACGATTTGGTTTTCGATGACCTTTTCGTTCCAGTCCTGTTCGCGTTCTCCCACATTCTCCAGATTAACCATTTCGAGCATATACTCATCCTTGAACGCCAATGTCGCTTTTACGGCATAAATGGCTTCGGGCAGCACTTGAAGGAAGTTGCTCGGCAAAGATCCGCGATTTGAATAGATGTCTTCTTTCAAGTAATTTTTGAGAGAGGATAGCGACCACGCATTTTGAGCGGCACAATGGATATAGAACAATCGTTCTGCGATGTCTTTTGAACGAGTCAGGATTTCAATATGATGTGAAAAGCTAATCTTGACAAAATCGTCCCAGGTAAATTCGGTATTGACCGGTTGCCCGATAAGTTGCAGCAGTAGATGCTCGTCAATATCCAATTCGCCCAACGCTGTTGGATGAATTAAAGCCGTACCCTTTTCCGACGAATGGTTTTCCAATTCGCCCAACACTGTTGGACGAATTAAAAACGTCCTCCATTCCTCATAGAATGAGCGCATCCGTTTCAACCCCGATTCAGAAAAGCCGTGCAGACCGGGCAACTCCCGTTGAAGGAGCTTTGATATGGTAGGCAATGCTTTAGTACCCCAACAGCCGATGCGGGAATTTTCAGACACGAATTTCCCCACTCCAAAATACAACGAGAGAGTTTCTTTGTTGACCGCAGCCGCACTTCTATACCGGCAGCGTTCGATGGCATGTTTGATTATCTCTACTGCCTCTGCATATTGTGTATAATCCGATGGGATAACTTGTTGTTCCATATACATACGTTTTTGTGCCGCAAAGGTACGAAAAATACGGGATATACAGGGCAGAATGCCAACATATTATAGTGCCGTGTGGGTCTTATTCGGTATTTTTAGCGTTCCGGTTTCCTGCACTCGCTTTGCTGCCAATCTACTCACTTAGATGTTCATGTGTCTGGGGCGTGCCGAGAAAGCCGGTAGCGGTGTGGATAAGATTGTGAGCGGTTGGCAGTCTTTGGGTTGGCCGCTTCCTACTGTAGCCGAGGAAACACGTCCGGACTATGTTGTGCTGACCTTGCAGTTAGGGATGAAAACCCGACAAGAAAACCTCGCAAGCAGGATTTGAGAAAAGAGCAAATCTTGGAGTTCTGTGTTGAGCCGCAATCCCTATCTGATATTTTGCAACATTTAGGATTGAAAGATAGGGAAAATCTTATGGAGGTCTATATCAATCCGATGATTGGTGCAGGGGTATTGGAAATGACGGAGCCGGACAATCCCACAAGCCGTAACCAGATGTATGTAACGGTAAAAGTGGAACAAGAATTTCAAAAGTAAGTTTATAATAGGATATTGCGGCTTGGACGCATCCAACCTCATACAAATAACACTGCCCGCGTGAAAATGGGGGCAGTGTTATTTATATGGTAGTTCGCTTATTTAAGCTCGTGTACCGCTTAAAAGTTCGGCAAGTTGCCGGTCGCAGAATTTATCGTATTCCTCCTTGTCTGTACCGCTTTCGATAGCCCGGTCGATAACATCGCCCAGTTCGTCGAAGCAGACTTCTTCATTGACACACTTTGCATTGCTATCATCTTCTTTCAGTAGATAGACCTCGTAGTAATCAGAGCCGTTGAGAGCGATAACGACATATCCGGCGTGTAACCGTCCGTTTACTTTCAGCCGCAGTGCCGGTAATTCTTGGAATACCGTAGCGACAAATTCGCTGACTCCCCACGACATAAAGACGGGTATGGGGGTAAATGACAGTAATTGTTCTTTGATGGTCTGTGCGATGTGCATTACATACTCTTTATCCATAACTTTGATTTTTAATATGATTATTGATTTATGTTAGTTGAACCATTCGGGGTTATCCTCTTTTAATTCCGTGATGAGTTCATCGTCCGGTAATTTGAGGGTCTTCGCATCGGCGAAAAAGAAAACCTCGTCATATATTTGTTCGGCTTCCTTACTTGCAAAACCTTCGCTCTCGTCCTCGAAACTGCCCGGATGAAGTGCATCGAGCAGAGCGGTAGAGCCGATAAGTAGTTCTTCACCTTCGTTGGATTTCACGATACGGCAGATGTAGATATTGCCGTCAAATTGTAGTTCTTTCGTTTTCATACGCCTGTTATCTTAATGGGATATGTCTCCCGTTTGCCTTGAGGTATTCCATGATACACTTCGCTTCTTCGTGCGATGCACGGTTGCGGTCATCGTAATTGCGTGTCTCGTCTGCCATGACCACGATACACTCCTTTACCAACCTGTAAAGGCTTTGCTGCAGCGTGGGGTGCATTTCGGGGATAGCGGCTGCAAACCGTTTGGGATTGAAGCCGTAATCGTTCACTGCTCTTTCCCAGTCTTTGGCGAGCTGGTACTCCTTGCTTTCCTTGATGTTGTCCATAATCTTGAATTTTAATGATTTGTTTTTTATTCCCTCCGTTCGATTCCTTTCTGTCGGAACCGCTTTGGGATTTTATAGATGCGGTAAACGGTTGTCGGTACAGCTTCATACGGGAGGCTTTTCCTGCCAATTACTCTTTCTGAGGGAAGGAAGAATTTGCAGGAAATACATTTCAAGCCGCCGGATCAAGCGCGACGGCCGACCTTTGCATCTGATAAAACCAAACCGGGGCTGACAGGGAATGAAGCTGGGGAAACGCTATAAAAGGGAAGTTGAAAATGGTAAAAAAGAGAGGAAACGAAAGCTATGAATGGAGGAAGGGTGGGTGGTGACGGGTTCGTCAGAAAGTTAAAAGAGGTACTTGGGTCCTTTGTCCGGAGCATACAAAAATGAATAGAGGGCGGATTTCCCCCCCCCTATTCGTTATGACAACAACATTTGTCAGGCAGCTATTTCTTCCGTTTGCGGTTCGGTCTGTGCTTCCGCTTCGGGTTGCGGTTCATCGGGTTGTTCCGCTTCCTGCGTGGCTTGTTCCTGCAAAGCGGCTTTTTTTTCCTTAATGCGTTGGTGCCGCTTTTCGTACACTTCATTATATCCGTCTTGGATATTGGCAAGTTCTTCGGGCATATGCTTTTGGGCGAAGCCAAGCAACAGGGAGGCTGTGGCGTTGTTACCGAATGCGTCCTTGAAATTGGCAATCAGATAATCCCTGCGGATAACGGCTTTCTGCTTGGCGGTAAGGTTCTCGATGATGCGCATTTTGTCCTCGCTCGTAAGGTAGTAATAAGAACCTTTATCTTCAATTCCCACCTCATTGAAATGCTCTTTGCGGAGTGAGGAGAGCAGGAAGAAATACACCATTTTCTCCTCGTCCTGTCCAAATTTGCGCTCTGACATATCGACCTCTAAAATCCGCTTTTTGGTGTCTTCAACGGTCTTTTCGAGGGCAATCTCCTTGTTGCGTTTGTCCTGCTTTTCCAACTTCTCGATAGGTGAAAGCGGCATTTCGGTTGCTGTACCGTTTACGGTGGTAGCGGTATTTGCAACATAGCACAGTGTAATGTCGTTGCTCTCAATACGGAGATAGAGGGAGATTTCTCCTGCTTCGCTTCGGGTGCGGATTGCTTCGCATTTTTCGGTGTAACCGTTCAATTCCTGCCCGTAATCCTTTTCTGCATCCTCGTATTCCTCGGTGGTATCATAATCCTCTTTTTGAGGTGCTTGGGGGCTTTCGGGGTATTTCGTTGCATAGGTTTTAAGGCTTTCCACTTCGTAGCCCATAGCGGTAAGTCGGTCGATGACAGCTTCATTGTAATTGTAGCTTTCGTGGCAGAGGGGAACGGCAGGGTGCTGTTCCATGAGCCGCATAGCCTTTTCGGTAAGGTGCGATGTGTTCATTTCCACCAAGCAAGCGCGGTTGGCGCAATTTCCGCAACCACCCTCACAGAACAACATCATATTATTGGTATTGTGAGGGCATGAAAGACAAAGGGTTTTGTCGAATGAATAGCGATTGAGGTCTGCGGTGTATTGCCGTTCGATGCTTTGTGCCACCTCGGAAGCTTTCATGCCTCGCCAACTATTGTACTGCACCCCCTCTTTCAGATGTTGGTCGTACACCTCACGCTGTATCTCTTCCCCATAACGGCAGATTTCACTTGCCACGCTGATTGTGATTTCGTCCTGCTCCAACAGCAAAGCGATTTCGGGTATCAAGGAAACGAATTTAAGTCGTGTACGGATATATGCCTCCGTCTTGCCGAACTGCACGGTCAAGGACTGTACATCGTGGCGACCGCTGTCTATGAGCTTTTGGTAGGCGTTGGCTTCCTCAATCGGGGTCACATCCTTACGCTGCAGGTTCTCGGTAATCGCCATTTCCTCGGCTGTCTCGTCTGAAATTTCCATGACGATAGCCGGAATTTCCGCCAATTCAGCCATGAGGGAAGCACGGTATCTGCGTTCTCCGAATACAATCTCGAAACGGTTGTCCGCAATAGGGCGCACACCGATAGGCTGAAGCACTCCCTGCTGACGGATGCTCTCGGCAAGTTCCGCAAGGCTTGTCTCGTCAAAGTTCTTACGTGGGTTGTAGTTACTCGGCTGAATGTCTGCCAATGCTACCGATGTGATGTTCTTCTCTACTGCTTGAACTGCTGTTGTTGCCATAATCATAAAATTTAATTGGTTGATATTTGATTTTTTTATTTTCCCTTTTTTCGGTTCTTTTCTCTGCCTGAACCGCTTGGGATTTACAGATGCTTCAAGGGACTGACGAACAAGCTATTTTCAACGCTTTTTCCGGAAAATTACTCTTTCGCAGGAAGGAAGAATTTTACGAGAAATGCACTTCAAAGCGGTGAAATCAAGCGCGGCAGTCCAAATTTGCGTCTGGAAAACCAACCGGCGATGGCAGGAACGAGGCCGGACAAGCGGCAAGTGGAATAAATAAAAAAGTAATACAACCATGCGGTTATAAGAGGTAATAGAACAGGAGAACACCCAGGAGGGTATAAACAGGAAAAACGCTACCTTGTGGACGTGCCCATAAGATAGCGGTATGCTATAAAAGGTATATCGGATGGGGACTACAACCGCCGTACCGGTTATTTCTCGTGCTTTTCCAAATACTCTTTCATCGCCTCGTTCACGATGTCCCGTAGAGACATATTCTTTTCGATGGCGAGGTACTTCATCCGGGTATGAATACTTTTGTTTATGACAAAGTTGCAATGTACAGCAGGCTCTTTTTCCGTTTTGACCGGTGCAGGTTCTTTCTTTTGCGTGGACTTCCCGGTGGATGACAGCAAGCCGTCCAGTCCGCTTCTCATGCCGTTTTTCAATGAATCACTTTTGCCCATATCGTTTTTATTTTAATTTCAACACTTCTTTTGCTAACTCCATGTAGTCCTTTGCCCCGTTGCTGTTCTTGTTATACTCAAAGATATTCATGCCTTTTATCGGAGCTTCGGCCAATGATACATTGTCCCGGATGACGGTCTTGAATACCTTGTCGCAGAACGATTCGCTGATTAGTTCCGCCACACTTTTGTTGAGCGTCTTGCGCTTGTCAAACTGGGTGATGACAATGCCGCCGATATTTAGGTTTGGGTTCAAACGTTCCTTGACAATCCCGACCACATTTGTAATCTTTGCCATTCCGCGCATGGCGAGGAACTGCGCCTGTACCGGGATAATCAGGAAATCCGCCGATGTGAGGGCGTTCAGTGTCAGCAAACCCAGCGAGGGCGGACAGTCAATCAGGATATAGTCGAATTTACGGGTTTCAAGCAATTTTGCAATCAGCCCTTTTAGTATTAATTCCCGCCCCGGCTCGTTGATAAGCTCGGATTCTGTCGCCGACAAATCGAGGCAGGACGGTACAACGGAAAGACCGTTTTCCAACTCGAATACCGGTAAGGTATATTCGCCTTTCATCGCTCCGTACACCGTCCGTTCCTCTTCGATGGAGAGACCGCAGGATTCCGTGAGGTTTGCCTGACCGTCCATGTCGATGAGCAGTACACGCTTTTTCTTCTGCTGCAATGCGGCAGCAAGATTGATGGTGGTAGTTGTCTTTCCGACACCGCCCTTGTGGTTCAAAACTGCGATTATTTTTGTCATAATTTCGTGTCTTTATATCTGATACAAAGATAATACTATTTTTAGTATTTACTATTATTAGTGTATACTATTTTACTACTTTTGTATATTTTAGTATTATAGCATCTACTACTATACTAAAATACTGATTGACTAAATGTAGTGCATTCTATCATTTCTGATGGGATATTTCCTAATATCCTACTTTACTAACCTTAGTATATACTACATTTAGTATTTGTTGTATAACAGCAAAATAAGCTCATTTTGGAATTAGTCTTATAAATCATCATCATGCGCATTAGATAAATTCTGTCTCAAGTGCTTCCAACAAGTCGTGTATTTGTTTTTCCGCTTCCTCCATATCCGATACAATGTCCTTGATGTGGTAAGGTGCGCCATTTTTACCGTGCCCATCATTTCCAATCCATAGATAGGCTTCGTAATCCGGGTCAAAACCCTCGAAATATTGTTCCATGTCAGCAATGAGGGTATCAATGTCCTCACATTTCATTTCGGCACTGAAATTAAAATCCTGCCCATAGTTGGTATAGCGTTGGAAGTCGAACTGAATATTTGATTTATTTTTGTCATCCACACTTATACTCCAGCCTTTGCTTTGGGATATTTCCGTTACTTTTTGTATCTTTTCTTGAGCGGTCATAGTTTTGAGTTTATAGTGGGGAGACTTCACACCGTCCTACCGATTGCTTTAATCCGTTATTTGAAAGTAATACTCCTGCAGCTCGTCTGGCCATTCGGCGGTCATAGAGCGTGGCTTTCTGGTTGTCCCGCTCGTGCCATTGCCAAATTTTGTGATTAAGTACAAGGCACAGCTCTGTCCAATGCTTGTAGTTATCTTTCCATTCTGCCTTAACCTTTCTGTATGTGTCAGCTATGGCTTCATTCCCGAACTTGTCTGCCATAGAGAAGTCCTGCCAAAAGGTTGTCATCGGGTCATAGCCAGTAATTTCCGCTATATTCCACTTGGGAATTACTATTTTTAATATTTCCATACTTATTATTGTTTTTGTAATACTCATGAATCAAGATTACTATTTCCCTTTGTTCGGTCTGTTTGCGACCGCCGGGAAGATTTTTCTGCTTTCAGAAGGTGGCGGGGAACAATCGGACAAGGCTGATCCGGAAAAATACGCTCGACAGCGGAGAGGAAGATTTTTACGTGTCATTTGCGGCAGTATGCCGGCATTGGCAGGATTGGAGCCGCCGGTTACCTTTGCGGAAAATTCTGTTCCGTAGGTCGCACGGCAGCGGACTTGGGTTTAATGGGAATCCGTTAGAAAAGGAAAGATTTATGAATAAAAGAGTGAGGCGGCCAGCCGGGACGGACTTTCCGATGGACTGTCTTGGGACTACAGAGGGCAGGATTTATCCCGCCCCCTGTAATGCCAAGTCTGTCCGTGTCCGTCCTTTTGCAAAAAGGGGCTTCACGCACTTTATGTAACGTGTTACACAAAATGCGTGAGGCTGCTTGAAGCAAACTGGCCGCAGGATGTAAGGCTATATGAGGGAGAAAGGAATTTTATAAAAGGCCGTTGGTCGATCGGAACAACAAACCGTACCGAGACTTTGCCCGATACGGTCTTGCATATAACTCAGTCTATGTCATAGCCTATCATGTATTCATCGTTGATAAGCAGATAATAGTAGCCGTTGCCACAATTCCTGTATTCTTTGCTGAATCCAGCCGCCATATCTCCATTTTCGCGTGGCTCACACCATAACGTACCGTCATAGCCACAAAAGTCGAAGCGTCCGGTGGAAAACTTTTCGCCTTGCTTCAGTGCCGTTCTGAAACGAGCCATATCCCAACTGCTGCAATACTTCTCGATGGTGGCAAGTCCGATACACTTGCCGTCGATGCGTGTGCCGGTCGTGATGCGGTTCTCGTAGAGGGATTTATCCAAATCGGCATTAGCGATTTTGCGAAGCCAATCATTCGTATGCGTGGCAAGTCGGGCAAGTTTCTGGTATTTCAAGACCTGTTTCTTTCCTATGTCCGCTGCATCTTCGGGAGAGGATGACGGATAGTATATCTTCTCAATGCTTGCCCAATCCGTGAAGATGTACCCGCTTTTTCGTTTTCTTGGCGCAATAATGCCGATGACGTTTTCATTGCGGTTGATGAATAATCGCCTACGTTGTCCTGCAATCCTTACATATAAAGAGGTGGAATTCTGCTCGTTTCGGAGATAGGCTTCTGCCGGATGAATAGTTGTTGTTTCCATATTTGTATAAATTTTGATTTTTGCTGTTCCTATTTTGGTTTACCTGTTCAAAGTTCCGGGATTGTGCCGTTCTTATATAGAACACCGTCCCGATAATGGGACACGATGCCCGGCTTAAGTCCCATTTCCTCAAAGGCTATATGCCTGATATAGTCCTTGTATTCTTTGCCAATGAAATTCTTTCCACAAAGGTTGTTGAAAATCATAGGGACGGAAAAACCGTCTTCGCTCGATAATATCACTTTGTCGTCTTGTCTAATTTCTTCTACCATACTTGTTTACTTTTAATTGGTTGAACTATCATGCTGATTTTTCTTTTTCCCTGCTTTCGTTTGCCGTGCAGGTTTGTTTTCAGCTTTTTGAGGCAGCCAGAGGATGAAGCTGTGGCATCATAAGCCAAACCCGGATAGAAAACCGACCGTGTAACAGTCTGTTTTCGTCATCCGAATGCAATGCGGCTTGGCGATTATGCGCTTCGTCCTACATTCGCCGACGAAAAGAGTAAAGAATGACCTGCCGGTAAAAGCAAGGATTTTGTAAAAAAGAAGAGTCGTATATGATAGAAAAAACGGCTTGGGATGTGAGAAAATACCCTGAAAAATTTGCGGTGTATCGTATTTTATGTAATTTTGCAGTTGTATTTCAAAATTGCATAAACAGTATGGAGGCAAAATATATCCACAGGGAGCTATCCGCCGTGATAGAAGAGGCTTACCGCTATTTTTCAGTCATTACGGTAACAGGACCGCGCCAGTCCGGAAAGACGACGCTGCTCCGCAACTTGTTCTCATACCTACCGTATTACTCGTTGGAAAATCTTGATGTCCGGAGTTTCGCCGAAAACGACCCGGTCGCTTTTCTGAACCAGCACACGGAGGGCATGATTCTTGACGAGGTACACAACGCTCCGAACCTGCTGTCGTATATTCAGGGTATGGTGGACAATGATGCCGACCGGCGGTTTATCCTTTCGGGCAGTTCGCAGTTTGCCATGCTGAAAAAGGTTACACAGTCTTTGGCAGGACGTACCGCCGTTTTCGAGTTGCTCCCCCTGTCATACTCCGAAATACGGGAGCAGATCACCGATACGCCTCTTGACAACCTGCTGTTTAACGGGTTTTACCCTGCCATTTATTCGGGCCGTAACATACCCAAATTTCTTTATCCGGCGTACATGAAAACCTATCTGGACAAGGACGTGCGCGACCTGCTACAAATCAAGGACATGATGCAGTTCCACACATTCATCAGGCTTTGCGCCGGACGTATCGGATCGCTGTTCAAAGCCTCTGAACTGGCCAACGAAATCGGTGTCAGTTCACATACCGTTACGGCATGGCTGTCCGTCTTACAGGCATCTTATATTGTTTTCCTGCTACCTCCCTATTTCGAGAACACACGCAAACGGCTGACTAAAACTCCCAAGCTCTATTTTACGGATACAGGGCTTGCCTGTCACCTGCTCGGCATCGAATCGCCGGAACAGCTTGCACGGGACAAGATGCGTGGGGCGTTGTTCGAGAACTTCATCGTAACGGAAGCCTTGAAGCGGCGGTATAACCAAGGCAAGGAAAGCAACCTCTATTTTTACAGGGATTCGAACCAGAACGAGGTCGATTTGCTGTTGAAAAAACATTCGGGGCTATACGGTATTGAAATCAAGTCGGCGATGACCTACCATGCGGACTTCGAGAAGGCGTTGAAACAAATGGACGGCTGGGTCAAAGAAACCATACTGGGTAAGGCGGTGGCCTATGCGGGTACACTCGAAAATACTGCTGGAGAAATCAAACTTCTGAATTACAGTCACCTGGATGAGGTGTTGGCTTAACAGCCCTATAACAGTCCAGCTAATGCCGACACACACTCCTGCTGCATGGATTTGATGTAATCGAAGAGAACCGAGGGATTGATATTCTTGCCATTTAGCTTGCAGGTGACGTGCAAGTGCTCGCCTGTACTTCGTCCGGTCGAGCCGGTAATACCGACGGCATCGCGGGGACGGACTACCGTACCCTTGGCGGCCAGCACCCGTGAAAGGTGGCAATAGCTGACGGTGTAATTTCCGTGCCGCAGTGTCACATACTTGCCGGACGTCTTGTCTTGTCCCACTTTGACGACCACCCCCTCCATCATGGCCAATACCTGCTCGCCCCGTGCGTGCAGGTCGATACCCCCGTGAAACTTCCTCTTCCCGGTAAACGGGTCTTTCCGGTAGCCGTATGGCGATGTAATTCTGATGCGCTGCAATGGATAAGACACACTGAGATAACGGTCAATCCACAACTTCTTACTTTCATCGGCAGGTTTTGTCGAAGTCTCCTGTGCAGGAGCCATGCTTTCGGGTGTCGGCTCCGGCTTTTTCATACCCTCCTGCAAGGCTTCTACCTTGTATCTTTCTGGTGTCTTGGCAATCGTGTTGAACTGCGCCTGAACGGGCATCGTGCAGAATGAAATACCCGATATTGCTATCAGTAGAATTTTTCTCATTCGGCAAAGTTATAACGGGAATTTTCATGTCGGAAACAAACTACCGTCATTTCTTGTATTGGTTTGATATTTTGCGTCTATTAGTACGATTTTGATTAGATAATTGTACTAATGAAGATAAAAACAGCATATTACAACCATTTATATAGCTGTATTTTTGTCCGTCATAATAAGATGTCTCTATCTTTGTATAGTACAATTTTATAATATGAATATAGTATGAAAAAAGTTCAGATTGAATTTGATGAATTACCCTTTTCGACACTGGAACGATTCGGTCTTACAAGGGAAATGATCGAGGACTTGCCGATGCGTGTGTTGGAAGACATCTGCAACGGCCGGCATTCTCCCGTGCTTCCCGTGCGTGTCACTGACGAGCATGGCGGGCAAATCGAGAGCCGCAGCCGCTTTGCCTTTATCCGCATGGACGACGGTCAGGTGGATGTGGTGTTCTATCCGGCACTGAAATCCTCTCCACTGGAGCGGTATGACGAAGCACAGCAGAAACAGTTGCTCGACGGCAAGGCGATTGTCGCCGATGTGGAAATGTCGGACGGACGGAGCAGCAAGGCTTTCGTACAGATTGACGCCGAGACGAAACAGGTGATGTATGTCCCCACGCCCATCATCGCACGCAACCTGAAAGTGCTGGCCGAGGTCATGCGCCTCGGTACGGTGGAGGTAAACGGGATGCAGCACGGCGAGCCGCTGACGGTAGTCGTGGGCGGCGAGCCTGCCACAGTGGGCATCGACCTTCATGCCAAGACCGGCATCCGCATCTGTTCGGGCGACGCGCAGCAATGGCGCAACCAACCCAAGCGAGAGTGGGACAAATACACCTTCGGGTGCTACGGCTGCTGGGTCATGGACGATGACGGTAACCTTGACTACGTTTCGGAGGAAGACTACACCGAAGAGCTGTGGAACGAACAGAAGAAGAGCGGCGAGCGCAATCGTGCGACAGCTCTCCATAAGTAAAACATCAATCCGTACATTATGGCACAGAACGAATATTATCCCGAAGACGTACTTGTCGGGAAGATGCAGAGCGGCGAATACGGCTGGCTCGATTACGTCAATCATTTCTCCGCCGACTGGCAGGAGGAATACGCCCGTTACTGCGAGGAAAAAGGGCTTGCAGTCGGCAACGAATCCGCCGCCGAGTTCGTCCGCTTCAAGGACGAACAGTTGGAGGCAGCAATGGAAAGCGGAGACGCATAACGAAAACAATCAGACTATGGCGATACGAACGAATACCAATCCCCGGCAGATGGACTTGCAGCCCGAAATGCGCGATATGCTGATGCGCAACGGGCTTCAAGCCCATGTTGCACTTGACGATGCAGGGTATCGGCTGATCGTGCAGGGACATGACTCGCCCCTGCTGGTCTATCCGATCACCGAACGTCAGATGTTGGCACTCACGGACTGGGGAACGAACACTGCCAACAAGAAGGCCTACAACGTGCTGACGAGCATCGTGGGCAAGGACTTCTATATGCCCAAGAACTTCGTCCATGCCCGCAATGCCAACGGTCGTGTGGCTATGGGGCTGCACGGCTACCGCATCGTCATCGGCGAGTACGGGCGCATGGGGCGTATGGGAATGCCCCCGCCGTTCCTTGGCTGGACACCTCGCAACCAGTTGGGCTTCCACCTTCGCAGGGTCGGCGGCCAACTGTTCTTTCCGGGGCCGTCCATCGTACCCGAACGCCCCGACGGGCGCATGAAGCCCGGCGAACTGCAATCAGGCGGTTACGGCTTCTATTACAAGGGGCATCAACAGGAGCAGCCCGTACAGCAACGGGATGTGCTGCAGGACTTGCAGGCGGCTATCACGCCGATGGTCAGCCGTCCACGCAGCAAGGAACCGGCACGGCCGTACAAGGAGCTTATAGCCTCTCCGGTCTATTTCTCCAACGAGAAATGGGCGGAGTGCCTTGCCTCGCACGGTCTTGTCGTGGATGCGGAAAAGCAGACGCTGACCGTGCAGTCGGAAAGCGTCCAAGCCGATATGGTCTATGACCTGACGGAAGAGGAAGTGAGGACACTGGTTGCCGCACCCATCGAGGAGCAGCCCGTAGAGAAACGTCTGGAACTGCTGAACGGCATTATCGGGGCTGACTTTTCCGACAAAGTGACGATGGAGGCTCTCAACAGCGATCAACGCATCGCTATCGGTCTGCATCCCGAAGTACAGCAGGATTTGAAACAACGCCAACGGCAGGAGCAAGAGGCTTTTATGCCAGTGAAAACCTCGCTGCAACAGCAAGAGGAATCCGTACAGGGAAATATCGGTGCGGTAGTGGACGGGCGTGACCTCCAGTTTTTGAATGAAAACAAGGGATGGTATCGGGAAGAGAAACACGGGCGGGAAGTCGAAGTGAGCCAGATAGCCGTTCAACCGGCACAGACCGAGGGGAAATACAGGATGACCGCCGTTATCGACGGTCAGGCTATCAGCCATGAGATAACCCAACGGGACTACGACAAGTTCCTTGCTGTGGATGACTATCACCGGATGAAGCTCTTTTCCAAGATTTTCAGCGAAGTGGACATGAAAACACGCCCGGAAGCACAGCGGGGTCTCGGCACGAAAATCTTTGCCGCCCTCACCGCAGGTACGGTAGTCGCGGCGGGTGTCGCACACGGCATCCACCATCACTGCCATGCCCCGGAGTTCTACGGCGAGTGTTTCGGCGGTCCGCCACGCCCGTACTTCAAGCCGGGTGTCGATACGCCGAGGGATGTGGCCATCCGTTGTTTCGAGGCAGAGATGAACCGTGAAATCAATGATATGAGAATGGGGAGGTAAACCATGAGAGAGGGCGAACTGACTTATGACGATTTTCTGCGCAGGCTGAACATTCAGGACGTGCTTATCGACGCGGGCTATCACCTGAACCGGCGTGACGGCCTGCGCTATCCCTCGTATGTCCGGTTGGACAGCGAGGGGCGGCGCATCCGCAACGACAAATTCATTGTCACGCAGCAAGGGAAATGTTGTTTCAAACCGCAACAGCAGAAGTCGTATAACATCATTTCCTTTATCAAGGAGCATCCGCATTTTTTCGCGGAATACCATGCCGGTGTGTCTCCCGACCGACTGGTAAACCTTGTCTGCAACCGGTTGCTGAACCATCCCGTCGCTGACCGGGATACCCGGATTATCCAGCCTAAACGGGATGTGAAGCCGTTTGACATGGCGGATTACGACATTCACCAGTTCAATCCGCAGGATCGGGCGACACAAAAGAAGTTCTATCCGTTCTTCAAGCATCGGGGCATCGACCTTTACACGCAATACGCCTTCCACCGGAACTTTTGTCTGGCGACGAAACACCGTGAGGACGGCATGAAATACACCAACCTCGCCTTTCCGCTGACCGTTCCGAAAGATACGGGACAGGTTGTCGGTCTGGAAGAGCGAGGGCGCCCTCGCATGGATGGCAGCGGCAGTTATAAAGGGAAGGCGGAAGGGAGCAATTCGAGCCAAGGGCTATGGATTGCCAGCCCAGCCAAAACTACGCTTACCGAAGCCAAGCATATCTACTGGTTCGAGAGTGCATACGACGCGATGGCCTATTACCAGCTTCATCAGGCCAACGACAAGGATTTGCGGAAAGCGGTCTTCATATCTACCGGCGGTAACCCGACGGTGGAACAGATGCGGGGTGTCCTCACGCTCTCGCTTCCTGCCAAGCAACACATCTGTTTCGATACCGACCTTGCGGGAATCGAGTTTGCCAAGAACCTGCAACAGGAGATGTACCGGGCTGTCCGTTCCACCATCGAGGAGACACCGGAGCGGAAGCCTTATCTGGATTCCGTCGCTGACGGCAAGAACCTCGATGAAGGAGACATAGACCTGCTGCCCGACGCTTTGCGGTCGAGCTACGGGAAATATGAATCCGCATGGGAAGAAGCCATGTCGATGCGTTCGAGCGGCCTGTGCCATCCGGACGACATACGGGAACAGACGGATATCATGAACGGAAATTACAAGGAGTTCCGTGAAGGATTGCGGGAGTTCCTCGGTCTGGACAAGGCGAATGACGCCTCTTTTGTCCGTGAACAGCCTACCTATCCCAACAAGGACTGGAACGAACAGCTTTTGGCCGGGCAGAAACAGGAAGAGACGGTCGATGAGACACAGGCGAGAGAACAGTCACCGGAAGAGGAACAACAAACACACTTTCGCCGATGATGACCGATGCACCCACAGGACATTTCCAAAGCATCGTGCTGCAACCGCACGCCGGACAGTTCGTCATCGACGAGCTGCCCGCAATCGTATTGTGCTGTGCAGCATGGGTGTACGGTGGCATGGAGGGACTGCCTCTGACAGCTCTTGCCGTATCGGTTGCCGCATTGCTTTCTTTGGCATTGCTGTACCGTTTCATCTATCTGCGCCGGACACGCTACCACATCGGTAGCGAGCAGCTTATCAGCAGGCATGGGGTGCTGTCCCGGAAGACGGACTACATGGAACAATATCGTATCGTGGACTTTGTGGAACACCAAAGCCTCATGCAGCAGCTTTGCGGCCTAAAGACGGTACGCATCTTCTCGATGGACAGGAATACACCCCGGCTTGATTTGGTAGGCATCAGACACAACTTCGATGTGGTAACGCTTATCCGGGAACGGGTCGAGTATAACAAACGAAAAAAGGGAATATATGAAATCACGAATCATTAGTCTGGTCATTTTTGCCCTCTGCCTGATGCCACACTGGGCAAAAGCCCAAATCACGGCGTCCAATCCGTTGGAATGGATGGCGTTGGCCGAGGGCAACGAGGTTATCAATGACCAAATAGAGAAACAGATAAATGGTCAGACGAAGACAGCTATGCTGCAGAACAGCATCGCCGCCGAGTTTAACCGCATCCACAAATGGGAGAAGCAGTACAACAGTTATCTCAAGACGGTAAGCGGCTACGCTTCATCGCTGAAAGCCTGCACCCATCTCTACAACGACGGCGTGAGAATCTTTCTCACGTTAGGGAAATTGGGCAACGCCATCCGAAACAACCCGCAGGGCATCATCGCCTCCATGAGCATGAACAATCTGTATATCGAGACGGCAACGGAACTGGTATCGGTCTTCACGCTCCTGAATGACGCAGTGGCCAAGGGCGGCAAAGAGAATATGCTCACGGGTGCGGAACGCAGCAAGACCTTGTGGGCGTTGAACGACAAACTTTCGGTTTTCAGCCGGAAGCTGCACCTGCTCTACCTGAGCATACGGTACTATACCCTCAATGACGTGTGGAACAACGTGACGGCCGGGATGCTCGACCGCAACAACGGAGAGGCGGCACGGATGGCCATGTCCCGTTGGCGCAGGGCTGCCGTCCTTGCACGATAAAATCAGGTGAATGATGAAACGGACGATTTGGATAGGCATCTTATTGCTGTGCATCGGTATCGGCAAGGTTCGGGCACAGAACGACCCCGTGCTTGCCGGGATGATCCTGCTCTATACCGACAAGGCGGAAAAGGAGCTGAAGAACCAGGAGAAGGTCATGCTGATACAGACCACCGGACACCTGTGGACGAAAGAGGAAGTGAAAGCCACGACCGACCTGCAACGGGAGTTCAACAACTATTTGGACTCTTTCCGGTCGATAATCTGCTACGCAGCGCAGATATACGGTTTTTACCACGAAATATCAAGGCTGACGGACAATATGGGAGACTTTACCAGACAGGTAAGCCGCAATAGTCCCAACGCGCTGGCCGTTGCTCTCTCCACGCAACGGAACCGCATTTACCGGGAACTGATTATGAACAGCGTGGAGATTGTGAATGACATCCGCATGGCGTGCCTGTCAGACAACAAAATGACGGAGAAGGAGCGCATGGAAATCGTATTTGGCATCCGTCCGAAGCTCAAGATGATGAACAAGAAACTGCAACGGCTGACCAAGGCGGTGAAATACACGACGATGGGCGACATCTGGCGTGAAATCGACGAGGGGGCACGCCCGGCAGCCGACAAACGGGATATCGTGGAAGCCGCCAAAAGACGCTGGCGGCAGATAGGAAGAAATGTAAGACCTTAAAAACAGACAACGTATGGGCGTTTGGAGTACACTATTGAAATATGGCGGCAAGGCCATGAAAGGTGTCGGTACGGCTACAGCGACTACCGGCAAAAGTATGGGTAAGGCAGTGCTGCACCCTTCGCAGACCTTGCGTGGCGCGGGTCAGGCCGTCAAGACGGCGACCATCGGCGGTGCGGTCGGTTATGTGGGCTGGGAGAAGCTGACCACCGACAAAAGCGTGGTGCGTATCGTGAGCGATGCGGTCATCGGCGAACCGGCAACGAATACCCTCGCGGAGACGGCGGACGGAGTGCGTGAACTGACGGGCAAGGCCGGGGAAGCCGTCAGTTCGGTCAGCGGTGCGGTAACCGGCATCGACAACAAGCTGAACGGTGTGTCGAACTTTTTGCGCCAAGCCTCCGGTGGCGGAGGCCTTGATATGTTCGGCAACTTTTTCCGTAACCTCGGCAGCGGCAACGTGTCGGGGCTGAGTATTGCCGGGCTGGTTGCGGCGGCGTTCCTCATATTCGGACGCTTCGGCTGGCTGGGCAAGATTGCCGGCGCATTCCTCGGCATGATGCTCATCGGCAACAATGCGGGTGTCTTCCGAACGCCGGAGACAGAAAACGTGCAGCGCACCCGGACGCCCGAACTTCCGGCAGAGGAACAGACGCATGGCGGAGGGATGAGAAGATAGGGATATGAATCAATAGGTAAACAGCATGAAATATACAGAAGAAATGATCCTGCAATCCGATAGCGGTTATTGTATGCCTTTCGAGGAACAGCAGGGCAAAGACGTGGAGCTGTCGCTCGGCTACGGCGAACAGACCGACCCGGCGACGGGCGAGAAATTCTTTCATCACGGCATTGACTTCAACGTGCGGTGCTATATGCTTTCTGCCCTCGCCAGCGGCATTGTGTCGGGCGTGGGCAACGATTCCGGACACGGCATCTGCCAGACCATCCGCTACGGGGAGTATGAGGTGACATACGGAAATCTGTCCAATGTCTTCGCTCAATTCGGACAGCGTGTAAAGGCCGGACAGACGGTAGCTTTGAGCGGTGACAAACTGCACATGACCGTCCGCTTCAAGGGCGAGGAACTGAACCCGCTGGAGTTCCTGACGATGCTGTACGGGAACATACAGGCAATGCGTCAGGCCGGCGGACACGAGACAGACTATTTATCCGGCTTGGAGATGGAACTGAAAACCGATTATGAACGGGACAAAAGGGAGATAGAGGAACTGATGCTGCACTTCCTGCCGCACTATATGGAGGATTTGCGGCATGGAGCATACACCTTGCCCCGGAATACGGAGCAGTCGCTACGCCACATCTTCACGGTGGGCGCGATGAAGGAGTATTTCTACGAGAATATGCCGAGCATGGCCAATCCGCTCGGACTGGGACACAAGGCCATGCCGCTGGCCTGCAAGGTGCAGAACCTCCTTATTGCGGATTTCCTGCATTACCTCGCCCTGCGGCATGATGTGTACCTCTCCACTGCGAGCAGCGACATAAAAAAAAACTCCATGACGAAGCCCTGACCTATGGCGGCATCATAGACCCGTTGGCGGAACTGGACATCGACATACAGAGCTTCGACATACCGAGGCTTGTCACGGTCTATCCCGACCGGGCGGGTGTGCGCTGGTGGACCAAGGCATGGTTCAACAATCGGGAAGAGGGCGAGACATCCGTCGAAATCGAACGGGAGCAGGCGATACGGTTCATGCAGGACAACATCGAAAAGGACGCATGGCTGGAAGAGTTCTTTCCCCGGCAGATGGAGGTTTACCACAACGCCATCGAGCAGACGAAAGAACAGCTATTGAAACAGATAAATATATAATACACAACATGGATGGAATCAGACATAGCCGGCAATTCGCGGAAATAGAACGTCTTGTGAGCGATTATTTCCATTGCCATCTCGCTCCCGTCATGTCGAAAACGCAGGCTTTCCTCACGAAGAAGCAGGGCGAGGAAATGAGGGAGTATTCCACCTCATTGGGCGGCATACTCAGCGCAATGGCGTCTGCGGCACAGCCGATGGGCGACCCGTACCAGGTACTCAAGGTTACGGGCGAATGGAACTCGAAGACGACGGAGGACTACATCGGAATGTGCAAGGCGGAGATTACCGGCTCCAAGGAGATACAGCAAGACCTCGCATACATGGCCGGGCAATGGCGCGATACCGTCGTGCGGGAAATCGGGCGTGAACGGTACAACGAACTGTCGGAACAATTGGGCGGTGACCTTGCCTACGCCTATATGGACTACCGGGTAGAGGAACTGATGATCGACCGGCTGGTCAAGGAGCGAATGCCGAAATCGTCAGCCGACTACATCATCCGCAAAGCCGCAGAATCAAGCTTGCTCGGACTTTCGCAGACCTTGAACCGCTCGCCGCTTGCTGAGGAAATCGAGGCACGGGGCGAAGCGGCCTACCGTCCGAAAGGATGGGAAAAAGGTGCGGGTCGGGTATTGGGCGCAACGGCGGATGCCGTCATGATGGGTGGCGCAGGTTCGTGGGCGACATTGGCAAAGTTTGTCGGGGCGGACGTGGCTATCTCGGCAGTCGCCTCACGCTTCGAGCCTGAAAAGTCGCCCAAGCTCTCTGTGGAGCAATGTATCAGCAAAGGTGTGTTCGGTAGCGAACGGAACGTGTTTACGGACTTCCGTAAGGAGGCTGCAACAGTACAGACGGGTGATAGTGCGCTTATTGTGGCGGCCAACGAGCAGTTGAAGAAAAAAATACCTGTGATGAACTTTAATTTTTTGGAGTGGATGCAGACACCAAAGTTTACCCCTTTCCAAATGTCCGAAAAGCCCGGACACCCTGAAAAGAAAAATGAACGTGCCGAACGGTACAAGGATGTGCCGCTCATCGTCGCTCCCGGACAGGAAGAAGCCTATTTGAAGCATTTGGAGAAATATAAGAATGCAACGGCTGTAAAATCCACAAAGGAATCAACACAGCCGGAAATGGAACAGAGGGAAAAAGTGGAGAAAGAGGAACGGCAGGTGGTTATTCCACATGAGGAAGAAAAGCAAGAGAGAGAGGCTGTGCAGACCAACACGAACGGATGGAGCGGATTGCTCGGTACATTGGGATTAGAGGGATTGGGCGATATCACGGGCAACCTCGGATATGTCATGGCCATGCTGCCCGACATCCTGCTGGGAGCTTTTACCGGCAAGACGCAATCGTTGCGCTTTGGGGACAACCTGTTGCCGATAGCGAGTATTGTGGCCGGTCTGTTCGTGCGTAACCCGCTGCTGAAGATGCTCCTTGTCGGTCTGGGCGGCGCGAACTTGCTGAACAAGGCTGGACACGAGGCGTTGGGGCGTCCCATGCCGTCCGCCGACGTGCATACGGAAAACCAGTACCGCCGTTATCCCGACGAACCGCTCAATTCCCGTATCGTAAACCCTGTACTGCAAGGCAGCACGCTCATCGCCACGATAGACCGTGTGCCTTGTACCATCCAGCTCACGCCGACCGTCGCGGAGGCTTACCGTGCAGGGGCATTGCCGCTGAACACGCTGGCGAACGCCGTGCTTGCCAAGAGCGACCAGTTGCGCCATATTGCCTCGCAGAATTACGACGACGGACAGCGGGAGACGATTGTGCGCACACGGGGCATCCAATAAATCCATGAACAATAAAAGCATGATGATATGAAAGAAAAGTCGCAAATCGAAAAAAAAGCCGAAGAAAAGCAGACGGAACTGCTGTCTGCCGCACTGGGCGGGGCATCGAACGCCGGCGGCCATTGGCTCAACGTATCGGGCAAGGGATTTCCCCGGCTCTATCCGCAAGGGGTCTCGGCCAGCCCGTTCAATGCCCTCTTTATGGCCTTGCATTCGGACAATAACGGATGCAAGACCAACCTGTTCACGCTTTACAGTGAAACCAAGGCACGGGGGGCTGCGGTACGGGAGCATGAGCAGGGCGTACCGTTCCTGTTCTATAACTGGAACAAGTATGTCAACCGGAACAATCCGAATGAAACCATCGACCGTACCGCCTATCTCCAATTGGACGAAGAGCAGAAGGCACAGTTCAAGGGTGTCCACAACCGAGAAATCCGCACGCTTTTCAATATCGACCAGACGACGTTGCCCTACGTGGACAAGCCGGCTTACGAGGATGCGGTAAAGCAGGACGGCAGTGTTCAGGAAAGAGGATATGCCGAGGCGGACAACCGCAGGTTGCGCACTCGGTTCAACGACTTTCTATTGAAGATGCGGGACAACCTCGTTCCCGTGCGCTCGGACGGTAGCGGAGTTCCTCATTACGAGACGGACAAAGATGCGGTCTATATGCCGCGCCAAAAGGATTTTGAGCATTACCACGATTATGTGCAGGAAGCCTTGCGGCAGATCGTGAGTGCCACAGGACATCAACAACGACTTGCCCGTGAAGGCATGGTCATGAAGAATGGTGTGGCTCCGTCAGAGGATGCGGTAAAATATGAAAGGTTGGTTGTGGAACTGGCTTCGGGTATCAAGATGTTGGAACTGGGACTGCCCGCGCGTTTGTCCGATGCAAGCCTGAAGACGGTGGATTACTGGTGTCGGGAGTTCAAGGAAAACCCGTGTATAATGGACGCTCTCGAAAGCGACGTGAACAATGCGCTTGATGTTATCCGAAAAGCGGAACGGGGCGAGAAAATTGAGTACGCCACCCTGCGAAACAGACGGCAGACCACGACCATGCAGGAACAGATGCCCAAGCATTACTTTGTGGCGAATGAAATCCGCCAGCACCCGGACAAGGCGGCGAAAAGCATCGTCCTCGTCATCGACCGGGAGGCGAAATCGGCGGATGTCATTTTGCCGGCAGGAGCTTCGACCGAGGCGAACAACGAGATTCCCGGCATGAACAAGGGGCGTATCGAACGGGCATTGCAGAAAGAGGGTATCGAGCAGGTGCGTTTCTATAATACTGACGGTGCATTGGGTTACAGACCCGATGACAGCTATTTCAATGAAAAAATGGTGACACTGGCCCGGTTAAGGAACTACACGTTGGAAAAGCTCTCCACGCTGGACGTGTCGGAAGCTGTCAGACGGGCGAATGAGGTCGGGTTCGATGCCGTGCAGATGATTCAGGATGACAAGAACCGTTGGGCACTCTATATCAAGCCGGAAAACAAGGAGGGGTACAGCGTCTATCCCGACAAGGAGGATGTGAACCGTTTTTTCTCCACGCTCAAGCAGGCGATGGACAACATCGACAAGGTACGGATGGAGCTGGCGCACAAGTATTATGCACTGGCGGAGGTCAAACCCGACCTGAAAGTGGATTTGTTCGGCAGCGATACGCCGGAGATTGACCTGAACCGTATTCAGCGTGTTGCCATCTTCAAGACCAGGCAGGATGGAATCCAGTGTGTGGCAACCATCGACGGACAAAAGCTGCAGCCCCGCAGCGTCACTCCACAGCAGTGGCAACGGATGTGGGTGGCGGAAGACCGTGACGGCTACAAGCGGCATTTGGCGGCTACGCTGTTTGCCGATGTGCTGCAAAAGGGACAATCCGTCGGGGAACAGAAAGCGGAAGAGCAGGTACGGCAACAGAATGAGGTGGTGGCGGAAAATCGGTCGGAAGAGACGAATGATGAAAATATGTCTCCGAAACGGCAGTTTTGGGACAACCTCAAGGAAAAGCATCCCGACGCCCTGTATCTGATTCGTGCAGGAGAAGTCTATCGGCTTTATAATGAGGATGCGGCAAAGGGAGCTGATATATTGGGGATTACGATGAAGAAATATCCGGAACGTGGATTTTCGGCTTTCGCAGAGTTCCCAAGGACGCAACTGGACAGCTATCTGCCCAAACTTGTCCGTGCTGGTGAGCGTGTCGCCATCAGTGAGATAGAGCTACAGGATAAACGGCAGGACGAGCAGGAAACACATAGGGGTATTCATAGATAAGGAGTGACGATTATGACCAAGAATCAGGAATATGCACTGCAATACGCAGATTATGCGATGGCACAGATGCGAAGGTATGGCATCCCGGCTTCCGTCACATTGGCGCAAGGCATACTGGAAAGCAGCAACGGACAGAGCCGTCTGGCAAGGAACGAGAACAACCATTTCGGCATCAAGGCAACTTCCTCGTGGATTGCCGAAGGCGGCAAATACGGAATCTACACCGATGATAAGCCGAATGAAAAGTTCTGCAGCTATGACAGCGTGGGTGATTCATACGAGCATCATTCCCGCTTTTTGAAGGAGAACAGCCGCTATGCCGGTTGCTTCAAACTCTCCCCGGACGATTACAAGGGCTGGGCACAAAGCATTGAGAAAGCCGGTTACGCCACAGGCGGCAAGTATGCCGAGAACCTGCAGAAAATCATTGAGCAGAACGGCTTGCAGAAGTATGACAGACAGGTGATGCAGGAGATGACGGCACAAGGCCGGCAGTTCGGGGTGGAACACAATCCGCTCCAGACTTCCGAGAGTGCGGAACATGGAACGGGGTATTCGTTCCCGGTGGAACGGGAGGAATTTCTGTTCATTACCTCTCCGTTCGGAACACGGCAAGACCCGTTGGACAGCACAAAGCAACAGATGCACAAGGGCGTGGATATCCGTTGCAAAGCCGACGCGGTACTGGCTACGGAGAGCGGCGGCAAGGTCGTGGCGGTAAACCAGAACAAGAATACACCCGGCGGCAAGTCGCTGACGGTGGAATATGCTCGGACGGACGGCAGCAAGGTACAATGTACCTATATGCACCTCAAGGAGATTTCCGTCAAGGTCGGCGATACGGTACAGGCAGGCGGACGGCTTGGCACATCGGGCAATACGGGGACACGGACGACCGGGGAACATCTGCATTTCGGTGTGAAGAATATCTATGCCGACGGGACGAAACGGGATATAGACCCTGCGGCGTATCTGGCTGAAATCGCACAGAAAGGACATATCAAATTGCAAATGCTGCACAACGGAAATGACCTGCTCGTCAAATACAAGGCGGCGGAAGATACCGTGCCTGAAAAGAACCTTTCGCCAGACGGATGGATGAAAAAACTCCTTTCGTCGGAGGATAGCGGTGTGGGAATATCGGGATGCAACGACCCGATTGTGGAGATGGCGATGACCGCTTTCGCCTCCCTGATGCTTTTAGCCACACAGATTGATAACCGGGAGGAAGAGGAACAGAAGACGGCGATATCCGCCGCGATGGATCTTCGTACCATCGACCTGAAGCCGTTGTTGCCGAATATGAAGAACTGCGACCTGACTATCGGCGAGAACGGCAAGGCCATTCTGAAAGCGGACAACGGGGAACTGCATGTCTCGCGGGAGCTGACCGCTTCCGAGCTGAACCGGTTGTCTGCCACGTTGAACAACGGTACACTCACGGAAGAGGCCAAACAGATGCGTGTAACCGGTATGCTGAATACGGTTATCCTGTCGGAAGCGGCCTCACAGAATTTTGAGCAGGGGATGACCCGGCAACAGGGACAAACGGAAAACCTGCGAAGATAAAGGCATGGCGATATGATAAAATGCGTGATGATACAGCTATGCAAGTGTCTGGCGGGAGTTTCCCTCCTTGCGTTGCACCTCCGGTTCTGCTACCTGCTGTTGGGATGGATCGGGACGCTCGTTGTCGTGGGCGTGCAATTAGCCATCGCCGGATGGATGGTCTGGGCGATGATACGCGCACCCGACTGACCGCACTCTACAACAGTTCAACATCAATCAACCCATGTATCACTTGTCCGGATGATCCATGTATCATTAAAGACAAAAAACAGATGATTAAATGTAATGTTACGGTATGCGGCGTTATCGGCCGCGATGCGTCGGTTCGCAAGAATAAAGAAGAGAAAGAATTTCTGGTGTTTCCGCTCCGGGTACAGATTCCGGCGACGGGTGGCGGGCACACTATCGAGGTGGATGTCCGCAAGGAGGGCTGTCAGGAGGAAGCCGCCGGTTATCGGAACGGCTCCCGTGTAGAAGTGAGGGGTACGATGTATCTCAAACGCCGGGGCGACAAGCTATATTTCAACCTGTTCGCCGATGAAATCTGCAATGCCGCTACGGATGATGCGGATTGCGTCAAGGGCGAGCTGGTGTTTCGTGGTAAGGTCGGCCAGAACATCGAGGAAAAAAGGGATAAGAAAGACCAGCCTTATACGGTGTTCTCGGCGTTTAGCGCAGAGAAGGTCGATGACGGCTTCGAGTACCAGTGGGTGCGCTTCTTCTGTTTCGGTAAGGAGCGCGAAGCGTGGTTGCAGCCGGGTGTAAAGGTGGATGCCAAAGGTGAAATGAACCTGTCGGCACACAACGGGAAAATCAACCTTTCCTGCAAGATGGAGGAACTGACGCAATATGTGGCGGATTCGTCTAACTATAATCAATAAGGGTTATGGCCGGTTACAGAAAGAAGAATGCCGACGGACCGAACAGCGAGGACAAGGCTCTTGACCTGTTCGCCGAAATGATGATCGAGAAAATCGAGGGCATTCAAAAGGACTGGAAAAAGCCTTGGTTTACGGAGGGTACGCTACAGTGGCCCCGCAACCTTCACGGGCGCGAGTACAACGGGATGAATGCTTTTATGCTGCTTTTGCACTGCGAGAAAGAAGGGTACAAGATTCCCCGTTTCTGCACGTTCGATTGTGTTCAGAAGCTCAATAAGCCCGGAAAGGATGGAGAGGAACTGCCGCGTGTCTCCGTGCTTCGTGGTGAAAAATCCTTTCCGGTCATGCTCACCACGTTCACTTGTATCCATAAGGAGACTAAGGAGAAAATCAAGTATGACGATTACAAGAAACTCTCCGATGACGAAAAGGAACAATACAATGTCTATCCGAAGATGCAGGTGTTCCGGGTCTTCAATGTCGCGCAAACTAACTTGCAGGAAGCGAGACCGGAGCTGTGGCAAAAACTGGAGCGAGAAAATTCGCGTCCGGCAATCGAGGAGGGCGAGCATTTCAGTTTTGCCCCAGTCGATACGATGATAAGGGATAACCTGTGGATTTGTCCGATTACGCCGAAATATCAGAATGACGCCTACTATTCCATCACGAAGAACGAAATCATCGTACCCGAAAAGGAGCAGTTCAAATCGGGAGAATCGTTCTACGGGACACTGTTCCACGAGATGACGCACTCCACCGGAGCGGAAAACGTACTTGACAGGTTCAAGCCGACTACTTTCGGTTCTCCTGAATATGCCCGTGAGGAACTGGTGGCAGAGTTAGGCAGCGCACTGGTCGCACAGCGTTACGGCATGACCAAGCATATCAAGGAGGACAGTTGCGCGTATCTTAAAGGTTGGCTTGATGAGCTGAAGGAATCGCCACAGTTCATCAAGACAACGCTTCTGGACGTGAAAAGGGCAACCTCGATGATTACCCAGAAGGTGGATAAGATAGCGCAAGAACTGGAACAAAATGTCGGCGAGAAGCAGGAAAACGGAGCGGCAGCAAAGGAGAATACATTTTATTCTTCTGTTGCGTATCTCCAATTTTCGGATGACACGAGGCAGCTTGACGAACTTCGGGAGAAAGGCGATTACGAGGGATTGCTGACGCTTGCCAAGGAGTATTACGACGGCAATGGCATCAACGAACAGCATACTTATTTATCGGCCACGAACAACAAGGGTGACAGCCTTATTGCCGAGGATGAGAATTTCGCTGTCGTGTACAACGGGAGTGTCGGGGGAACCTACGAGGTGATGTTGAAATTCACGGAGCAGGAAATCCGAGACCATATCCGGCGTTACGGTGTCGATATCGCCGGAGATACAATAAAAGGGGTTGCCAGGGAGATGGCGGCGGAACAGTTCTCCGCTTTGGCGTATCAAAAGATTCCGGCCTTCGAGATGCCGAACGGTGAAGTGCTATATGTCGAATATAACAAGGAATCCGATACGCTTGATGTCGGGCAACCCACCAATGCCGGGCTGGTCGCGCAGCATCGTTTCCCTTACGACCACAATGTCGGGCTGGATGCCAATCTGCAAGCCGTGAACGAGAAGCTGAACGAGCTGGAAGAGTATCGGGCAGAACTACAAGAGGCAGAATACGGCAGCGGTATGCGCCGGTAAGGATGGAAAGAAAAAGATGCGGAACTGGTTGGCTCCGCATCTTTTTTGCAGTTTATTTCCCCAACAAACCGTCTATCATAGACTGTAAATTTGCTATGTCGCAATACTGGTTACATCCCCCTCGGTAGTCCTTTCCATTTTGAGCTGTCCGTATCAGAAACGAATCGAGTTCAATTCTTACGCCGCTGCCCATTCGTGACAGACCGGAAGAGTGGCTGATGTAAACGAACTTGCCGTTGCGCTCAATGAAGCAGGAGGTGTCATAATGCCCTTTTGAATTGGAAGCCACCTTTGCACCAACGGCTGCGGCATATTTGGAAATCTCACGCACCAATGCTGTCTGGAAACTGCGGTACTCTTTTGAAACATAGTCTCCTGCATCTGCAAGTATAGCGTCCTGCCATTTGGTATAAAAATTCTGTGCCATATTGATATTTATTATTATTCGTTCCGCAAATAACTTTTCCATTTCTCGCCGTCAATGGTCAGTTTGCCCATTTCCCAATCGTATTCCACTTCCGGTATATTGGTATAAGGGAAATGAACGGTGTAGCCTATCTGTCCGTAAGAGCAATGCAGAGGGGTAACGCAAATCTCCCAACCGAAGTAAGATTGCGGCGTGCAGTATTTTCGCCAGTTGAAACGACCTGCGGCAATATTGCCGCAAAGTCGTTTGAGTATGTCGTTTGTTGTCATTCTGTACCTCCTTTGCTGAGTATGGTGAGTTGTTCGGGACGGTCTGGAAACCAATAAGCATCACTGTCGATATATACGCATCTATAGCCATTCCAAGGTTTTCTGAAAGCTAATACTTCTTTGGGGCCAAATACCACCCCGTAGTCGTTTGTAAACGCCACCATATCGCCTACAGCCAAATCACTGTCTGTTTCCATGACTTCGGACAACCGGCTGAAAAACTCCATGCCCTCGGCTTCACGCTCTTTCTTCCAGCGCATAAACTCCTCTTTGTGGCTTCTTGATGAGCCAATAGGTAATAACTCCGATGCCAAAACCTCTGTCTCGGAAGAGCTTGTTGAGATTAAGATGATGCTGTCACTATCCACTTTTTCGGGAGTTGAGATAATTCGACATTCTATATCATTATCGGCAGTGTGCCAAAAAAGGAGGTTGCCTTGCTTGATGAAATCGTACTTGCTCATTGTCTTTTGATTTATTGTTTTTTTTATTTCCCTTTTCTTGAAGCCTTTTGACTTCGCCCAAAGGGGTTGTTTTCATGTGCGTCACAAACGGGGGGATGCAAGAACGATGAGCAAGGAACCTGCAATGAAATTTTATGAAATACCGTCATCTCCGATTACGGAAAGTTGTCGTCAAATTTTATTTCAGGTAGCGATAGCGGTACTTGGGCAATGTTCGTCCACCGTACCTTTGCACACGAAAACAGACCTGCGGCGTATGTCGGGGCTGTGAAGGGATTATACCCTTAAAACAGGAATATACCGGCTGTGAAACCGGTGGCGGAAGCTCTGCAGAGCATATTTATAAAAGTAACCGGGGAGCCTGTGCAAAAAAGAGAGCAACCACCCACTTTTGAGGCGGGTGGTTGCCAATGTTTCGGACAAACATCAGAAGTGGTAATCAACAACTCCTCCGATGTAGAGTATCGTTCCCGGTTCAAGCCTACAAACAAACTCCATAAACGTAAAGGACTGTTCGGCAAAAGACTGCAGCCATCGCCATCCAAATAGAAATGATAGGCGACATCCAACGGATTTTCCACTGCCTGTTTGAGATAATAGGTCGAACCCCATTCCAACATATTATCTGCCGTAAGAGCATTCGCTCTTTTTTTGATATTGGCGACATACTCCTCTTTCCATTGCTCTATTCCACCATTATAGCGCATGGTGTCATCGGATATAAGCTCGAACATTCCTTTGGGCAAGGCATGATTGACCAAATTGGCAATATCCTCTTTACGGTCTTCCTCGTCTATTTCTGAACAATAGTCATAGAAGCTCCCGTCTCCTTGCTGGAGTGTGTCCTCATTCAGATAGTTTTCTTTGTCTATCGGCTCCGTTGAAATTTGAAAAATCCTGCTGTGCATAATTGTAAATTTTAGATTGTCAAATATTTTCTTTTTTCCTTTTCTTGAAACTCTTTTGGCTTCTCGTCGGGGAATGATTTTTATGCAGGACTGACAGCGGGAAAAGGACGGATAAGGCAAGTAAACAGTGTACGGGATGAAACGGAATACCCAACCGCCCAATGTAAGAGCACAGTCAGGCTCGTCCGACTATGCCCTGCAACGAGGTGGGGAGTGAAAGTCAATCTTCGATTTGTGGAAGGCTGCCGTGAAGAATATCCGGGAACCGTTAGTGAAAGCGATACTTGACGACCAGACGCACGCTGTACCTTTGCATATAAAATCTCTCCGAAGAGAATTGCCGACGTGAGATGAAAAGAGACCATAATTGAGAAACGCTATTATTCATAAGGGGAAAAGACTATTCGTGGTTGTTATAAATGCTTGATTAACATGAAAATACAATTCGCTCCATAAAATAATCCTTTCTTGAAATAAAAATCACAGAAAAAGAAACAAGATTAAAAAATAACCATTAACTTTGCACCAGTCAAGTTTCCAATCGAAGCGTCGAACGGAATTAAAAGGGAATCCCGGTGAAAATCCGGAGCTGTACTCGCAGCTGTAAGTCCTATTAAAGTTTATCGCACTCTTTGCCACTGGTGAAAGCTGGGAAGGCGCGATAAGCGGGATGAGCCAGAAGACCTGCTTGATGAGATAGATTTAGTGACCACGGGATAATTGGCATTAGATTAAAATGAACAGAGGCTCGTCCACAGGCACCTATATTCTTTTTGATAACCGATTTCTCATTCGTTGCAAATCTGTCGCAATAAAAACGAATGTGTGTTTAAACTTTTTGTTTAACTTTTAATAATTAAGTTATGAAAAAGAATTTTAGATTCTTGGCTATGGCTGTTGTAGCAATGGCCGCCGCAGTGTTCACGGGATGTTCATCCGACGATGACTTCCTTGCTCCGTATGAGGAGAGTGCGATTCAAACCCGCGCGATAAGTTCTACCAATGCGCTTATCGATTTTGATAACGTACCTTCCAGCGTAATGGCTTCTGACCAGTATGGAAACAATCTCTATTCTGCCACGGCCAACGGCAAGCAGGTAACGACCGGCTACATCACTCAAATCGGGCAAACCGGTACGTACATTCAGTTCCCGATTAACTATTTGGAACAAGAATGGGTAAGCGGACAGCCTTGGGAATATGAATTTTGGAATGGTGGTTTTGCCATCTCTAATTTCCATAATCTGACACAGGGGGATTATCAAAACCAATGTAGCGTGTACTGGCCCAACGGCGGTCATAGCGGTAAAAATTTTGCTGTAGCTTTCGGTTATAGCGATTCATACAATGATTCACAAGCAACCTATGACAAATGTGCGAAGATTTACCTGACCGATGCAACCGGCTACAGAGTCGTTACCACAAACACTCCTGTCAAGGGTACACCGAAATATGGTAAATTCAACAGCGTATGGGTTTGTAATACGACTTATACCTACTTAGTCATGAAGGATGGCAACTCGTTTACACAAGGCTCTTTGTCGGCACAAAAAGGATGGTTTAAGGTGGTATTTGTTGCGTTGGATGCGACGGGTAAACCTACAGGTAAGGAAGTAGAATACTATTTGGCAAACTTCGATTCCAGTAAAGATGCAGAATCAGGTTTGACCAATAAAATCCGTACCGGATGGAATCAAGTGGATTTAAGCGGTTTAGGTGACAGCGTATGTACTGTAGCTATCAATTTCGAAGGAAGCGATTCAAGCGCATACGGATTGAACACTCCTGCTTACGTTGCTATAGACGATATTGATGTAACCGTAAACGAATAACATGAATTTGGGGCAAATGCTTTTTAACGGCAAGTGCAAAGTATTTGCCCCTTTTTATTATATCCCAATGGAGATTGGAATCAAATACTTTCTCCAAGGGAATTTCAGCATTAAAATTATAAATATAATGAAGAAGTATTTGCTTTTATTCTCCTTGACGATATTTCTATTTGCATGCAACAAAGACGAAGAAATATCGCAGGACGTGATATTGCCTCCTGTCATTGAGTTGGATAGCGAGGACGGAATCTACGTTGTAAAGATAGGAAAAGAGGTCGTTATTGAGCCGACCTATCAGAATGTCGATTACGCCGTTTATTCATGGAAATGCAACGGTCGTATCATTTCCGACGAGCCTCAATTGAAATACATTTTCAACGAATGCGGTTCGTATTACGTTACCCTGCGTGTGGATACGAGGGATGCCAGCACAGAGGAAGAAATTCGTGTGGATGTCAATGAATTGGCTCCGCCCGTTATTTCATTGGTAACCCCCTCTATAGGGCTTAAAGTTGTCGCAGGACGTGAGTATATCCTTACACCCGACATTCAAAATGCAGAAGGAGCTACTTATTTGTGGACTCTTAACGGAAACGAAGTCGGAACGGAAAATACTTATACATTCAAGCAAGATGAGTTGGGAACTTATGAACTGACCTTAACCGTAACAAATGAAGACGGACAATCAAAGAAGACAGTTTCTATTGAGGTTGTCGATAAACTTCCGATTGAAATCGTAGTTCCGTCATCTTTATATTTTACCGAGAATAATACCAAATACGTAGAATTAGGACGTACTTTGTTTGTCCGCCCCTTTGTATCAATAAGTGCCGAGCCTTCTTATCAATGGAGTTTGGACGGGCAACCGATTGAGGGAGCCAATTCTTTGGTTTACGGTTTCAAACCCGCTAAAACCGGAGAACACACGCTTACCTTTACTGTGAAATACGACAATCAAGATACAAAAGCAGTGCTCACCCGTAATATTTCGGTCTCCGGTGTCGATGAAGTCAGTGTCAATATTCCGGTGAAATGTTGTGAAGCGGCCGGAAAAAGACCTTTTGCTGCCGGAAATTCCATTTACAGCAATAAAGTATATGAATTTGTTCCGGCTCCGGGACAATTTGTAAACGAAACGAATACAGCAGGTTTCAATGGGGAAAGCACGCACGAAGCAGCCTGTGCTTACGCACAAAAACGTCTTGATAATGAACAATATGTTTCTCTCGGAGGTTGGGGAGGATATATTGTAGTAGGATTCGACCACAGTATCGAAAACAAAGGCGGTTATGATTTTTCCATCAAAGGAAATGCCTTTGATTCGTCAAATGAACCGGGCATTGTATGGGTAATGCAAGATGTCAATGGAGACGGCTTGCCCAACGATGAATGGTATGAACTGAAGGGTTCTGAATATGGAAAACCCGAAACCATTCAGGACTATGCCGTAACTTATTTCCGTCCCGGTCCCAACATGGACACCCAATGGCAAGACAACAAGGGAAATAAAGGGGCGATTGACCGTCTCGGCAACTATCACCCGCAAGAGTTTTATTATCCTTTGTGGATTGAAGAGGATTCCTATACGTTATACGGCACATGCCTGAAAGCACGTACCGAACAAAGCCCGTCGACAGGCATGTGGTCCAATAATCCGTTCGGGTGGGGATATGCCGATAATATTGGTGATGATATGCCCAATAAAGACAATCCTAACGCGGGAGCACTTGGAAACTATTTTAAGATTTCCGATGCGCTCAATATCGACGGCACGTCTGCAAACCTTTCCCATATCGACTTTATCAAGGTGCAGACCGGAGTCAATGTAAAAGCCGGATGGTTAGGGGAAAATTCCACGGAAGTTTTCAAGTTCTGTGATGAAAACAACAATAACGACAAATAAAATTCATTATGAACAAAATATATCATTTCATCCTATTCTGTTTCGCTACGCTCTGCCTTGCTGCATGTAGTGATGACGACCCTGAAGTAAGCGGAATAGACGGCAAGGATCACTTCATCTCCGAGTTTGCTCTAACTGTAGATGGCATTACCTATCAAGCCATGATAGTCGGGGACAAGATTACAGTTGAGATACCTTATAATACCAGTCTGAAAGGGGCTACCGTAGAGTATGCCCTTTGCGAGGGAGCCTCTATTAACCCGAATCCATCGACCATAGAGGATTGGGAGAATGAATGGAAATTCGTAGTTACCTCCAAAATGCAGGATAGCAAAGTATATTCCTATACTTATCAATATACAGACATCGAACAGAGCGGCAGCGTAGTACTTGCCACGCAAGCCGAGGTTGATAATTTTGCAAAGACAGGAATAAACAAAATCGAAGGCAGCCTGACCATCGGAACGGCAGACGGAGAAGAAATCACCAATCTGGACGGACTTGCCAACCTGAAACAAATCAGTAACTCCCTTGTCATCAATCCGTCTTACAAAGGAACGGATTTGACCGGGTTGGATAATCTGGAACAACTCGGAAGTTTCAAATTAGGTTCGACAACTTCTGCCAGTAAAAACATAATGCTCAAAACGGTTAATCTGCCCTCTTTGCTTGGAGTGACCGGTGATTTTGTCGTTAACAGTTCTGTCATTGAAAAAATATCTATACCCAAAGTCGAGTTCATTGGTGAGGATATGTATATAACTTCCGATGCTTTACTTGATTTGGATGCAAATGCCGTTGAATCTGTCGGAGCTTCCTTAATTGTCAAAGGTTCGGTAGCACAAAAAGAATCAGCGACAACCGAAGCCATTGTTTTCTCAGCGCTCAAACAGGTCGGGAATGAACTTACAATCCAATATTTTCCCAAACTGCAAGGAATTTATCTACCGGCATTGGAAAGTGTGGCCGGTACTGCCTCATTCTCCGATATGTCCTCCATCGGAAGTCTTGCAATGACCGAATTACATTCGGTTGGAGGACTAACTATAAAAAATTGCAAAGAAATTTCCATTGTTGAACTTCCCGGTCTTATTTCCTGCGGAGAGACCAGTGTGGATGCGAATAAAGTCAATAAACTCAATATAGCTTCTTTGAAAGATGTACTCGGTGATATGACTTTAACTAATCTGCTCATAGAAGAACTGGATTTGTCCCAGATAAATTTTAACGGAAATACACTTACCCTACAATGTAAGCAACTAAATAAAATCGTAGGATCGGAAACATTTAACGGTAGCCTTTTTCTACTTCCTAAAGATTGTCGATTGACAGAATTTACGTTGGAAGGAATCTCAAATATACAGGGTGACTTCCAATGCATAGATTATTTTTATGTAAAAGAATTTGTTATGCCATTTATTCGTGTGGCAGGAGATATGACTATTGCATTGAATTCGGGAAGTGTTAATACGGCGGCGGAAATCGAATTTCCTAAATTGCAGGAAATTGGAGGGACCTTAACATTAGGGACAAATAGGAATGCAAATAATATTACCTTCCCGTTATTGAAAAAAATTCTCGGTTCATGTTCAGTTACGACTTACAACCTTAAGAATGATATTGAGTTTACCAATCTGGAAAGCATTGGAACGGATGGAGCTGATGCACAAATTAAGTTTGAGATTGAGGCTACTAATATTCTATGTCCCAAATTAAAAACGATAAATGGGAAGTTTGATATTGCAACATCTTCTTTTATGTTTGATATGGAAGTAGATAAAGTATCTTATCCTAACGTAGAATCAATATCCGAAAATCTTTCAATAACATGCCCGTATTCTGATTTTGGTTCTAATGGTATTTTGTCCATTGATTTTTCAGGTCTCAAATCAGCAAAAGGGATTAGTATAAGCGGGCAAGGAGATGTTACTGATTTCAGTTCTTTCAAATACCTGTTTGAAAACAATGTTCTAACAGGAGAATCTCAATGGTCTGTCAAAGAATGTGGTTACAACCCCACTTTCCAAGAGATGAAAGACGGGAAGTACAAGCTTGCCGAATAGATAACGAAACAATAAATTTTCTGCCAATCCTCGGTATGCTTACCGTAAGGTAAGCTGCCGGGGATTAACTATAAAAATAACGGTATGACCTATCACCAATTGAAATATCTGCTATGGAGCGTAGTTGTCGGAGTGACACTATCCTTGACATCCTGCATGAAGTGGGACTACGGCGATGCCGTGGAAGATTTCAACGCCACGGGAGCCGGACTGTTCATCACCAACGAGGGCAACTTCCAGTACGGCAATGCTACCTTGTCCTATTACGACCCGGCAACCAAACAGGTGCAGAACGAAATCTTCTTCCGTGCCAACGGCATGAAACTCGGCGACGTGGCACAGTCGATGACCATCTACGACAACAAGGGCTGGGTCGTGGTGAACAACTCCCACGTGATTTTCGCCATCGACCTGAACACCTTCAAGGAGGTAGGACGCATCGAGAACCTGACCTCACCGCGCTACATTCATTTCCTAAGCGACGAAAAAGCATACGTCACCCAATTGTGGGACAACCGCATCTTCATCATCAACCCGAAGAAATACGAAATTACCGGCTATATTCAAGTGCCGGACATGACGATGGAAAGCGGCTCGACGGAGCAAATGGTGCAGTACGGCAAATACGTCTATTGCAACTGCTGGAGTTACCAGAACCGCATCATCAAAATCGACACCGAAACCGATCAAGTAGTCGATGAACTGAAGGTCGGCATACAACCGACATCGCTGGTCATGGACAAGTACAACAAAATGTGGACGGTGACCGACGGCGGTTATGAGGGCAGCCCCTACGGTTACGAAGCCCCGTCGCTCTACCGCATCGATGCCGAGACCTTCACCGTGGAGAAGCAGTTCAAGTTCAAGTTGGGCGACTGGCCCTCGGAGGTGCAGCTCAATGGCGACAGGGACAAACTCTACTGGATCAACAAGGCCATTTGGAGCATGGACGTGACAGCCAGCCATGTGCCGGTACGTCCGTTCCTCGAATACAGCGGCACGATTTATTACGGACTGACGGTAAACCCCGCCAACGGAGAAGTGTACATCGCCGATGCCATCGATTACCAGCAGCAGGGCATGATATACCGCTACTCGCCCGAAGGGAAATTGATAGATGAATTTTATGTCGGGATTATCCCCGGTGCATTTTGTTGGAAATGAAGAATAAATTGCGGCATATATACCATATTATTTTCATCACGAAAAGACAGGAGATGACGATTCCAATGACAACCAAAGGAATGATTCTCGATCAGATGGTACAAATTTTCACAAGGAAAGGCTGTCATGTCTATGCCTGCAATGCTTTTCTCAATCATGTTCATATACTTGTAGAGATACCATCTCCCACGGACTTCGCAAAGATTATCAATAAAGTAAAAAGTTCTACAGGCGTTGTCTATCGAAAATATCCGGAATATGCGGATTTTTCAGGATGGGCAGCCGGATTTGATTCGTTTAGCGTGTCATTCAATGATCTGAATCGGGTAAAACACCACATTGAGAAACAAGAGACGGTTCATCAGGAACTTTCATTCGAGGACGAATACGACCAACTGCTTGAAGAAAACGGATTCAATGCCTATCAAGATTTTATGCGGGCATCATTCTCTGCATATGCTGCGGTAAATAACCATATTAAAAACAAAAGGAAATGACATATACAAAATATTTACTTTTCTCAATATTGGTTGTCTGTCCATCCGTGCTGTCTGCGCAGGGAATCACCCGGCGTATTCACCAGATAGACGAGGTGACCGTATGGGGCAAACGGCCGATGAAGGAAATCGGCGTGCAGAAGACGAAGTTCGATTCACTCGCACTGAAAGAAAATATCGCCCTCTCGATGGCGGACATCCTGACGTTCAACTCGTCCGTGTTTGTCAAGAGCTACGGCCGCGCCACGCTCTCGACCGTCGCCTTCCGAGGCACGTCGCCCAGCCATACGCAGGTGACGTGGAACGGGATGCGCATCAACAACCCCATGCTCGGCATGACCGACTTCTCCACCATTCCGTCCTACTTCATCGACCAGGCATCGCTGCTGCACGGTACTTCATCGGTGAACGAAACGGGCGGTGGACTGGGCGGTCTGGTCAAACTCGGCACGGCTCCTGAAGTCGCTGAAGGGTTCAACGCCCAGTACGTGCAGGGCATCGGCTCGTTCAAGACCTTCGATGAGTTCGCCCGCTTCACCTACGGAAGTGAGCGGTGGCACGTCTCCACCCGTGCGGTCTATTCTTCCTCGCCTAACGATTACAAGTACACCAACCACGACAAAAAGATAAACATCTACGACGAGGATAAGAACATCGTCGGACAGTATCACCCGAAAGAGCGCAACCGCTCCGGGGCGTTCAAGGACCTGCATTTGCTTCAGGAAGTGTATTACAATACCGGGAAAGGCGACCGTTTCGGGCTGAACGCCTGGTATATCAACTCCAACCGGGAACTTCCGATGTTGACGACCGACTATGGAGATGCAACCGACTTCGAGAACCGCCAGCGAGAACAGACGTTCCGCAGCGTCTTGTCCTGGGATCACATGAAAAGCAACTGGAAACTCGGCGTGAAAGGCGGTTACATACACACATGGATGGCCTACGACTACAAGCGTGAGGTCGCACCTGACAACTGGGCGTCGATGACCCGCTCCCGCAGCAAGGTAAACACGTTTTACGGTCAGGCGGAGGGAGAGTATTCTTTGGATAAAAAATGGTTTTTCACCGCCAATGTATCGGCACACCAGCATTTGGTACGGAGCGAGGACAAGAACATCATCTTGCAGGACGGTGGCAAGGCCATCGTGGGCTATGACAAGGGGCGCGTGGAACTCTCCGGCTCCGTATCCGCCAAGTGGCAGCCGATAGACCGCTTGGGTATGTCGGTGGTACTGCGGGAAGAGATGTATGGTTCCGATTGGATTCCACTCATTCCGGCTTTCTTCATTGACGGTATCATTTCCCCGAAAGGAAATGTGATGCTGAAAGCATCCATATCGCGTAACTACCGTTTCCCAACTCTGAACGACCTATACTTTTTGCCGGGAGGTAATCCCAACCTGAAAAACGAACAAGGTTTCAGTTATGATGCCGGGGTGAGTTTCGATGTCGGCAAGAAAGGCATTTACAAGTTGAGCGGCGGTGCGAACTGGTTCGACTCCTACATCGACGACTGGATTATCTGGCTGCCCACCACCAAGGGCTTCTTCTCGCCCCGCAACGTAAAGAAGGTCCACGCCTACGGCGTCGAGGTCAAAGCGAACTTCGCCGTGCAGCCGGCGAAAGATTGGCTCATCGACTTGAACGGGTCCTATTCGTGGACACCCTCCATCAATGAAGGTGAGAAGATGTCGCCTGCTGACCAGTCAGTGGGCAAGCAGTTACCCTACGTGCCGAAGCACTCCGCATCGCTGACCGGACGGTTGTCGTGGCGGACTTGGGCGTTCCTTTACAAATGGGCGTTCTACTCGGAACGTTACACCATGTCGAGCAACGACTATACGCTGACAGGACACCTGCCCGAATATTTCATGAGCAATGTCTCGTTGGAGAAAAACCTGTTTTTCAAACCGGTGGACATCCAGTTAAAATTCGCCGTCAACAACCTCTTCAACGAGGACTACCTTTCGGTACTCTCGCGCCCCATGCCCGGCATCAACTTCGAGTTCTTCATCGGCATTACCCCGAAGTTCGGGAAAAACAAGAAAAAGTCCGAAAATACAAATATGTAACGATATGAAAGCATTAAAGAATTTAAGCCTGCTGTTGCTACTTGTATTGGCATTCACAGGCTGCCACAATAAAAGTTCAAAACTCGCCGATTTCAACCGAACGGTCTATACACCTGAATACGCTTCGGGGTTTGACATAAAAGGTGCAGACGGCAAAAAGAGCGTATTGGTTACCGTCACGAACCCTTGGCAGGGCGCCGACAGCATCACTACGAACCTGTTCATTGCCCGTGATGACGAAGAGGTTCCGGCGGATTTCACCGGTCAGATGCTCAAGGGGGATGCCGAGCGCATCGTCTGCATGTCCTCGACCCATATCGCCATGCTCGACGCAATCGGCGAAACGGGACGCGTAGTCGGCGTGTCAGGCATCGACTACATCTCCAATCCCGACATTCAGGCACGGCGGGACAGCGTTGGAGATGTGGGCTACGAAGGGAACATCAATTACGAACTGCTGCTCTCGCTTGACCCCGACCTCGTGTTGCTTTACGGCGTGAACGGGGCAAGCTCGATGGAGGGTAAGCTCAAAGAGTTGGATATCCCGTTCATGTATGTCGGCGATTACCTCGAAGAGTCTCCGCTGGGCAAAGCCGAATGGCTGGTGGCACTTTCGGAGGTTATCGGAAAACGGGCGGAGGGCGAAAAAGTATTCGCGGAAATCCCCGTCAGATACAATGTCCTGAAAAAGAAAGTAGCGGACAATATCCTCGACGCTCCGTCAGTCATGCTCAACACGCCTTACGGCGACAGCTGGTTCATGCCCTCGACCGAAAGCTATGTCGCCCGGTTAATCAAAGATGCCGGAGGCGATTACATCTACAAGAAGAACACAGGAAACGCTTCCGCGCCCATCGACCTCGAAGAGGCGTATCTGCTGGCCTCGCAAGCCGATATGTGGCTGCATGTGGGGATGGCGAACACGCTTGATGAACTGAAAGCCGCATGCCCGAAGTTCATCGACACCCGCTGTTTCCGTGGTGGACAGGTCTATAACAACAACGCCCGCACCAATGCTGCTGGCGGCAACGACTACTATGAGTCGGCGGTCGTAAATCCCGACCTTGTGCTGCGAGACCTCGTGAAGATATTCCACCCCGAACTGGTCGAGGAAGATTTCGTCTATTACAAGCAACTGAAATAGATGCGCTCCCGTTCCGCCATATTGTTTGCCATGCTGGCCGCCCTCACCCTTTTCCTGTTTCTGCTGGATTTGGCGGTGGGGGCAGTCGCCGTACCGCTCGGCGATGTATGGGCGGCTTTGACGGGCGGCGACTGCCCGCGGGCGACGGCGAAAATTATACTGAATATCCGACTGATTAAGGCGGTGGTCGCGTTGCTGGCCGGAGCAGCTCTGTCGGTCAGCGGTCTTCAGATGCAAACCCTCTTCCGCAATCCTCTTGCCGGCCCCTACGTGCTCGGCATCAGTTCGGGCGCGAGCCTCGGCGTGGCACTCGTCGTGCTTGCAGGCTTCGGTTCGTCGATAGGCATTGCCGGGGCGGCTTGGCTCGGAGCGGCGCTCGTGCTGGTCGTCATCGCCGCCGTCGGCCACCGCATCAAGGACATCATGGTGATTCTGATTCTCGGCATGATGTTCTCGTCGGGAGTCGGCGCGATTGTACAGATATTGCAATATCTCAGCAAGGAAGAATCCCTGAAAGCCTTTGTCATTTGGACGATGGGGTCGCTCGGCGACGTGACCTTCGACCAGCTTGCGGTACTCGTCCCGTCGATTATCGCCGGACTGTTGTTGGCGGTGGTGACGATCAAGCCGCTCAACTTACTGCTGTTCGGCGAGGAGTATGCCGTGACGATGGGGCTGAACATCCGACGCTCGCGCGGGCTGCTGTTCCTCTCCACGACGCTGCTTGCTGGTACGGTGACCGCCTTTTGCGGTCCGATAGGCTTCATCGGACTGGCCATGCCCCACGTCACGAGAATGCTGTTCCGCAACAGCGACCATCGGGTACTCGTACCGGGAACCGTTCTTTCGGGTGCGGCGGTGCTGCTTCTTTGCGACCTCGTTTCTAAAATGTTCACCCTGCCGATCAACGCCATCACCGCATTGCTGGGAATCCCCATCGTGGTGTGGGTGGTCTTGCGCAATAAATCCGTCACCGCATGATAAAGTTACACGATTTTTCCATAGGCTACGGCGAGCGCACCTTGCTCTGCGAGGTGGAAACCACCATAGAAAAGGGCAGGCTGACTGCCCTTATCGGGCGCAACGGCACGGGCAAATCGACACTGCTTCGAGCCATCGCCGGACTGAACCGCCGTTATACCGGCCGAATCCTGCTCGACGGGCATAACGCCGCCGATATGCGAGCAGCAGAAATGGCCAGAACGCTGGCATTCGTCACGACCGAGCGCACACGCATCGCCAATCTCAAATGCAAGGATGTCGTGGCTATCGGCCGCGCACCCTATACCAACTGGATTGGAAAGATGCAGGAGGTCGACAAGGAGATCGTCATGCGGTCGCTCGCCTCGGTGGGCATGGAGGCTTATGCGGAGCGCACGATGGACAAGATGTCGGACGGCGAGTGCCAGCGCATCATGATCGCACGGGCGTTGGCGCAGGATACGCCGATTATCCTGCTCGACGAACCCACCTCGTTTCTCGATATGCCCAACCGCTACGAATTGTGTACACTGCTGGCACGGCTGGCGCATGAAGAAAACAAGTGCATCCTTTTTTCCACGCACGAGCTGGATATCGCCCTCTCGCTTGCCGATGCGATAGCCCTTATCGACCCACCCCAGTTGTCGTATATGCCGACCGAAGAGATGCGCCGGAGCGGCTGCATCGAGCGGCTGTTCCGAAATAATTGTGTGACGTTCGATGCCACGACAGGATTCATAAAAGTGGGACAATGACTAAGGAATATATCATAGAGAATTTCACAGCAAATATCAGCGTGGACGAATATATTTCACGCTTCCGGGACGAAAAACGTTTTGTCGAATTTTGCAAACAATGCCCCAACTACGGTAATAGTTGGGGATGCCCGCCGTTCGATTTCGATACCGGAGAATTTCTGCGCCAATATGAATATGCCCACCTGATGGCCACGAAAATAATTCCGGTCGAGAAAAATATTCCGATAGACAGAACGCAGGAATTGATTAAACCGGAACGGCTCAGGATAGAAAGGGAATTGCTGGAAATGGAGCACAGATACGGAGGTCGGGCATTCGCCTATGTAGGAAAATGCCTATACTGTCCCGATTCCGAATGCGCCCGCAAATGCAACCGTCCTTGCCTGCATCCGGACAAAGTACGTCCCTCGCTTGAAGCATTCGGGTTCGATATGACACGAACACTCTCGGAACTTTTCGGGATAGAGCTGCTTTGGGGAAAGGATGGTATTCTACCGGAATATCTTGTGATTGTAAGCGGATTATTTCATAATTCGGCAGAAAATATTATCAGTCATACGAAGCGTAATCAGGATTCAGGAAACCTATAATCTTATTACCCTCATTGATAACAAAAGTCCCTGCAATCCGAATTATAGATTGAGGGACTCGATGAAAGTGAATGTAAAAACTAAAAGAACAACTCTACTTTCGTATGCCTGTTGACTTCGACCGGTACATGGTCGGCTATGCCGCCTCTGCTTACCTTGACGATGCGTTCGATCGGTATGCCACGCTTTTTCAATTCTGCAACGATATAATCCGCTCTCGATGTACTTAATGAACCATTAAGCACAGGAGTTCCAGTCGAACTGTCGGCCGCACCGGTTACTCTCAAGGATAATCCGTATTTCTTGGCCACGCGAGCCAGTTCATCAAGGTTAAGCATTTGGGAAGCATCCGTCAGGTGCGCCGTATTGAGGTTAAAAAAGAAATAGACAGGCGACCCGATGCAATTCCCGGCTTGTATGAGTTCCGTCCTTTCAGAGACGATTATGCCCGGTTTCTCGGCATCATCTCCGTTGTTGCCATATCCAATACTTGCAGAATCAAGCGGCGAGATTCCATCCCAATGCCGGTTTTTCAATCTTGCCCGTAGTGAGTTCAATCCGCTGTAATTATTTCTGGGATAACCTTGACGGCGGTCGGTCTCATCGTCATTAACCAGATGACCGTACTTGTCAAGCAATCCTTCTATTTCCAGAATTTTCTTCAATTCTGCGACCGTCCGTCGGTTGCGGTCGTACCAGTCTTTATAACGCTTGTTTTCTCCGGACAAGACATTGGCATGATCCACGAGCCACTCATTCTGACGAATGTAAGATGTCGCATCAACCGCGCGTTTCCAACCGACCTTTCCGAGATGAAACGTGAAACCGGCGGTCAGCGATACCATGTGGTCGCCGAGGCGGTTCGGGCGTCCGTAACCATCGAAGTCCTGAAAGGTGGTCGTGCCGGAGAGTTCCAACATGGCACTTACTCGTTTGGAAATCCGATATTCTCCCTGTACGCCATACGAAACAGTAAAGGGATTATTCCCGTTAGAGGCATTGTGCAACAGGCCGACACCGGCAAAGGGAGCAAGATTCCAGCGTACCTGTTCTTGCCGGGCATATCTGCAGCCAAGGACATTCCACAGCAGATCCGCATGGATATGGTGGTAGTCCTGATTGGACAATGTTCCATCTTTGAACTGCACACCGCTGTAATTGATACGTGCGCCGACGGACGGAGTGAACCATTTTCCGACTGCGAAACTGTACGAGGGTTTCAAGCGTCCGAAGAGGTCTTCGCAGCCGAGAGGTGTGCCGAGAAAGGCGGACGTACCCCCGGCAATGCTGACAAACCAGTTGCCAGTCCGGGATGCCGGAAGTACCACTCCGTCAAGATAGACGGGCTGTATCGGTTGCCGTTCCTCCGAGACATTATAGTACGGTGTATGTTGTACAGTATCCACCTGTACGGGTTGTACACTTGCCTGCGCCTGCAACGTGCAAAGCACGGCCAATATAAAAAAGATCTGTTTCGTCATATTCCAATGATATTATTCGTTATACTTTTTGATTTGTAATAAGGCGTACGCCACTTACCGTTTGGGTTTCTTGCCAATGGCCGGGCGCATCATGCGGCTCGCCATCCTCATGCAGCGGAGTGCCCATGCACGGTTGTCCTCGTCCTCGTCGCGTCCCCATTTCAGGTCGCTGCCGCCACCTCCGCCGCCACGAGTTTCGGCAAAAGTGGTGGCATCATCGACCATACCGAGAAACAGCATCGTCGCGCAGTGCATCACGTCTGTACCTTGTTCCGCTATGGACTGGACGAGCGAGCCGTCGAACAGTTGCCGTTCCGCCACGTCCATCTGTGCCGATACGTTCCTATACTCGCCGACCACATTTTCCAGCAGGACATCCTTGAGCAACGTGTCCACTTTGGAATGTACATCATGGGAGTATTTGTAGGCTTCCTCCTTGAGTTCCCCGGTACGTTCCTCAATGGCATCCATGTTCTCTTTCAGCTCGGCAAGCTGCCGGTCAGCCGTCTGTAACTTCTCCTGCTTATCTGCCAGTTGCCTGTTGATTCCGGCCAGTTCTTTTTCCAGACTTTTCACTTGTGCGGCTAATTGTTCAGCATCACCCTTGTTCGCTTTCAAATCCTGTTCGGCTGCCGATAGCAGGGCCTCTTTTTCGGCTTTCGACTTCTCAAGGTTATCGACCATTGTCGTAAGCCCCTTGACCCTGCGCTCTGCCAGACGGATGTCCGATTGGAGGTCAGCCAGAACTTTTTGATGACGGCTGATATTTTCCTCGATGGTCGTACATTCTTCCGATAGCATACGGCGGTATTCTTCGGTAGTCCTGTGCCGTGCGCCTGTTTCGGATATGCTTGTTCCTCTCGACATTCCCCACCTTGTATTGACTTCGGTGAAAAAGTCGGTATGAAGCTGTTTCATCCTTGCGCTGTATTCAAACTTGTCCTTACCGGCGAATATTTCCTTGTACGCAAAGCGACCGTCTTTGATTGGCAGGAGCGTACAGTGGACGTGCGGATTCAATTCGTCAAGGTGTACGATGAATGCGGCGATGTTCTGCTCGCCATATTTGCCACTCACGAATGAATAGACGTCTTTCGCCCAGCGTTCAATATCGCTTTCTCTTTTGATATGGATATTGTCCGCATCTTTCTCGAAATCCACTTTCTGCGTGCCGAATGCGAGTTCGTGCATCCGCTTACGGGAACCGCCGAAAATGAAGTTCACCACCGTGCGGTACTTCGGTTCTGCCAGTCCTTCGTTGGGGTCTTTGATTCCACGCCTCTCCAATATGTCCGCCATCCGTTCGGGAATGTTGCGGCTCGTGTCGATGGGACGTACCTTGCCTCCGGGTGCAATCTCGAAGTTCAGGTGTTTGCGTGTGGGGTCGTAATTCCCCTTATTCATAGCGTACTTTTCCGCCCTTTCACTGCGATCACGCAAGTGTTCGTTACTTTGGGCTGTGGTGATGCCTTTCGACACCTTCACATCAAGTACCTGTTTTTGATCTGCCATACTCTTTTCGTGTTGTTTCGGACAATCCGTCCTGTCCCAGCTTGCTGCTTGCCCGGACAGCCTCCCGACGGTCGATAGACGGTCGGGGTATTAGGCTCCCCCTTCCCTTTGTTTCGTGGCAGACGGGCAAGCCCGTGTGCCTCCTATAACCGGCAGGATGACCGTTAAGGGATGGAGGCGGATTGTTCGCGTTATACAATCTGTTTTCGACTCCCGGTTCAATCCACCATCGCCTGTGCCTTCGCCAGAAGCGATAAAAAGGGTTTGCGAAGCGATTTGAGGCGTTCTTGGTCTTCGTCCATGTCGAAGTCCGTCACTGATGCCTCGGTGTCGAGAATCAGCCCGGCGAGGTCTTTGGCGGACTCGATGAAAGCTGCCCATTCTTCGCCGAGGTCAAGCCGGAAGAAATCCACAAGCGGCGAACTGTCATCGAATCTCGACTTGTGCAGGATTTTTTGCAGGGCGGCGTGGGCGATGCAGCACAGGGCTGTTTCACGATGTTCCGTGACCAAAGTGCCGGAATGTGCGGAGGTCGTGATGGAATGGGTGTCCGAACAGTGTCCGGCGTCACGGTCGGCAATTTCAGCCTTTGCCAGACTTACGAGTTGTCCACACATTACGCCAGTTTCGGCAGCGGTCGTTTTGCCGATTACCCAATCGGACAATACCTCACGGAGCTGTCCGGCAAAGTCCGGCTGCTCCTGTGCATCGCGGGGCTGTGCTGCCTGACCGGATTGTACGGTCATGGTAATGACCACGCTTTTGGGAAGCTGGATGCGGGTCAGCAAGCCGAATGCCTCCATTGCACTCAAAAAAGAACGGACGGTAGCCCTGTGCCAATGCCACTCCGATGCGAGGTCGGAAACGGTCAGGTAGCACTGGTTGGGTTGCAGCACGTAGTCCTTCTTTCTTAAAAACGGGGAAACGAAACCTGCCAGTGATTTGTCCAACAGGTCACAGTACGCTTCGGTGCGTGTCTTGCGTTCATCCCCTTTCTCCTTGAGATATTCGAATACCTCCCTGTCTGCCAATATGGAAACAGGTATCTTTTGGTTATTTTTCATTTTCATTCGGTTTTAATGATTCATATTGTGCGGATATGTCAGTGTTGCCGCTGTCCGCTTCATGCGGCAGATTTGCGTGATGATTGTCGTGATAGGATTCTGACAGCATTCCGGGATGCTTTGCCCATCCGGAAAGTGTCCCCGTGTCCTTGCATTCGGACATGACCCGAACGGAGGGATAGAACAGGGCTGCCAGAAGAAGATAGGTAATGGTTATCGCCAAGGTGTACAGATGCGGCACAAAGCCGATGACCAGTGCGACCGATGCGAGTGTGACAAATGCACCGGGGCGGTCAAGCAACCTGCGTAACCAGTTGTCCGTCCATCGGAACGAGAACATTGCGGCACAGACACCGGTAGAGAGTAGGATTCCAAACTCACCCATATGTCCACAGGCATATACATAATGGAAAAGAAGCAGGCATATCAGCCATACTTGCACATACAGTTTACGGGCGTTGCCGCTTCGTGCCATTGCCATGTAAAAGGGTGTCATGAACCGCTTGTTGTTCTTGTACAATGACATTGATACCCCGAAAGGTATCGCGCAGAAAATGAGTAGCAGGATATTCAGTAACATAAGTAATAGGGCTTTTCGGGTATGGGAGTGGGGCGCACAATGAGTTCCAACTGGACAATACCGTATGTCGCCAGTCGGATAAGGGTTTCGGCATCCTTGGGCGAAAAGTACATGGCCGCTTTCTTGATGCGCTGCTTGAATGTACTGTCTTGCTTTCGGTAGATGGCCAAAGCCTTGTCCAGTTCGTGTTCGGGAATAGTCCATGTCGTACCCTCGGCGTGTATGCCGTTCGTCTTGAAGGCACGCAGCACCAATGTACGGGAAACGAGGTAATCGGTGCGGTCGGTTCTTGAGATGATATGCTCCTTGTAGAGATTGTCATCGGCAACCTCTATCCACGTCCGGTAGGTGTTGATGCAATAGACCATCTGTCGGTATAAACTTTCTCTCATATGAAATTCATCAGCACGTCGGACTTGTCTTTCTTGTATTTCAGGAACCCGCTTTTGGAGTGAAGTTCCAAATCGAGGCATAGGTCCCCGTACATCTGCTCCAAAGAATCATAGATGGTAACAAGGATGCTGTTTACATTACCCTCCGTATCAGTCTTGGCGTTCATCTTGAACATCTGTCCGAAAGCGGGATTCGAGTATGCACAAGTGCTATGACCGAATTTTTCCGTCCGCATCGGGATATGGTGGTAAAGCGTGATCAACTCCATGTCGTCCTCGAACATATCCATTACTTCGTCCAGTTCGTAAGGGGTGCGCAACGGAAACGTAAGCAGCACATAGTCGCCGTAGAACTGCGGTTCTTCCATCGTCGTCACATCGAGCAACTGCGGAAGTTGCAGGGGGACGAATGCCATGAAGTCATTATAAAAATGTCGTAACATATTCATATATTTTTCTGTTGTCATATTTTACAGCGTGTGTATGAATGCTTCCATCAGCATTCCGGGCAGCTCGTCCAAGCGGTTGTCTCCTGGGTGCAGCATCCTGCCCAACTCTCTGAAAGCGTCGGGTGTCTGCGAGGCAAGCATATCGAGTTGCTCTCTTTCTTCGGCTGAAAGCAACGCCAAGCAGAAACCGTCCAACGACGAATAAGGCTGGAGAAGCATCCAGATGTAGGCTTGTGCCTGTGCCGGTGTCTTGACTTTTTGATTGCAGATGTCGTCGATACAGGTTCGGACATTCTGAATCAGCCTGCGGTTGGTGCGCATGGCCAAATAAATCATGGCATTGCGATAGGTGATGTCGTTCCGTTCGGCGGCAAGAAATACCTGTGCGCAGCATCGTTCCGTGTCATGCGTGATGTCGGAAAGATTCTCGCCGTCGAAATCAGGCAGACGTGAAAGGAATGCCCGGTACACAGCATCCTCCTTTTCGATAAAGGTCGTCAGGTCTGCCATACAATGAATACCGTAATCAATCGTTTCAGCAAGGGTAGCTCGATAAGTGGCAAGAATATGTTGTCGGTTTCTCTGACTGACGGGCTGGTTATCCAATGAGGCAAAGAACGGCCGGATTGTTTCAGCCACACGATGCAACTCTTTGTCTTCAAGATGCGGCGAGATTTGTTCTTTTACCCACAGTATATCCTTATAAGTGCGTGTTTGAGACAGCACCATCCGTGAAAATTCCATGCGGATGGAATCATGTATCTGTTCACACTCTTCTCTTACAGTGGAATGAAGCCGGCCAAGCGTATCACATTCGAGATACAGGAATACGGAATCCCTCAATGTTTGCCATTGCTTGAGGTGTCCGGTCAATTCTTTAATGGAGAGTCTTTTCTGCCTGCGTATGTCAGACAGGTATTCCCTGTATGTTCCGGCAGGGTCATTCTTGGCTTTCGCCAATCGTTTGCCATTGCCGTTGTCGCATGACGCGCATAGGAATACGGCAATCGAAACGGCAATTATTTTGGCAAAGATTATCGGCTGTTTTAAGTTCGATTTTGATGTTTTCATACTATATTATTTCGTACTATTTAGTGCAAAACTATATATTATTTTTGATACTTCGCATCCGAAAAACCGTATTTTGCGCATTTTTTAATATCGTACTTAATAGTATGATTACCAATGAAAACAAGTGAAGATAAAAACATGAAAAATGTACGATTTTCGTTTTTTAATATAGTATGATTCAGATACTCGAATAAAACTTGTATATTTGCACTTGTTATCATGAATATTGTATATTGATATGGCAAAAGTCGGTTATATATTCGAGGCGAATTCCTACGATGCGTTTGATGCGGATAAGGAATGGATGCGCCAGTACGGGTGTGTACAAGTGGTTGAAGAATCGGTCGGACACGAGACGCTCAGACCGAGATGGAAACAACTGATGTCGAATCTTGAAAGAGGCGACGAATTGGTGGTGTCAAAATTCAGCAATGCCGTGCGTGGTTTACGGGAACTATCGGCATTGATCGAGCTATGCCGCATCAAGGTCGTGCGTATTATCTCCATTCACGATAAAATTGACACCGACAACAAATTGTTTCCGGACACGACACCGGCGGAAGTATTGGCCATGTTCGGGGCATTACCGGAGGAAGTGGCTGTTTTGCGGAAGTCGTCAGATAAGATTATACGCCTGCAGCAGAGTATCAGTATTCCGATTACCAAAAAAAGTATGAGTAAAACTGAACGGGACAAAAAAATCGTGGATATGTATAACAATGGGTATTCAATCCGTGATATTTGGAAAGAGAGCGGTGTCCGGAGTAAAAGCACCGTGTACAGCATTCTCAATAAATACAAGGTTCAGCTTAACCGAACACCGGGACGCGTGCCGGGCATCCGGAAATAGAACTTATAAATCAAATATGGATATTGAAAATCAGTAGATTACTTGCGTAATTCATTATTTTTTCGTATCTTTAAGTTGGATATAACTATAAAAAATAAGACCTATGGGAGATATTATAATTTTATTGTTGGTATTTTTGGTAGTGGGCAGGCTCTTGAGGGGCGTCTTCGGCGGATTCAGTAAAAGCAGTTTTCGGGATGACAAATAAGTTTGGATTGTTATAACAGGCGGATATTTGTTAATTTTGCACCGTATTCATTAAAATCAAGAACAATATGACAAAAGCGGAAATTGTCGCTCAGATCTCACGGCAGAGCGGAATTGAGAAAACGGTTGTGATGACTGTGGTGGAATCATTCATGGAAAATGTAAAAGAGTCGATGGTTGCGGGAAACGAGGTGTTCTTGCGCGGCTTCGGCAGCTTTGTTATAAAACGGAGAGCTGAAAAGACGGCCCGGAACATTTCGAAGAATACGACAATTAAAATTCCCGCTCACAACATCCCTGCATTCAAACCTGCCAAAGCATTTCTGAATGCGGTAAAAGAGAACAAGTAGAGTATAAAAGTACAGATGGTGCAACAACACCGTAATGAGTAAAACAAAAGCGACCCAAAGGCCGCTTTTGTCGTGATAAGGCAAGGATTATTTCTTGCCTTTTTTCGCTGGTTTGGCCGGCTTTTCAGGAGTCTCCTCCTTCTCGACGGGCGGATAGAACTTGACGGCGACTATCACGATACGGTTGTGTTTCACACCGCTTTGGTCGCTCCATTCTTCGGGCTTGAAATACCCCTCGACGGTCAGCATCGTACCCTTGGTCAGTTGGTCGAACGACCCGGTGTTCTCGTTTTTACGCCACGCCTCAAAATTCATAAAGGCGGAAACGCGTTTGGATTCCTCGCCATTATTCTCCAGTCGGCTTACTGCCAGAGGGAAACGTGCTACACTTGCGTTGGTGAACTGACGGATTTCTGCATCCTTTCCTACGAAACCGGTTACTACGAAATTGTTTTCAATCTTTTTCATAATGAATTGTTTTTAGAAGTTATTAAATCAATTTTACGCTGCCTCAAAAAGTAGGTGCAGTTAAGGGAATGCACCAAGGCCGGACGCATCAATACTCTTTATTTTTGTCCGTAGGCAAAACCAGAAGGCTCGATAAAGGAAGATTGTACGGCTGTGCCATTGGTCAAGACTTCCAAAGTCGTTCCCGTCTGCATACTATCTTTGCATCGGAAAATGATGATGACTTCGGCGGAAAACTATTCTGAAAATGAGCGGAAAGCCGTAGTTGCAGGGGAAGTGAAAGAGCAATCCGTCCACCGGCACAATGGTGCGCGTTTCGGCTGTAAGTCCGCAGAATCGGCAGGGATTTTCGTGTAATTCGGTCGGACTGAATAGAGGTGGCTACAAACAGAACACTGAACTGACAACAGGTGGCGATACCGCAGAAGGGAATATCAACGAAGTGGCGACAAAAGGCGGAACGGGGTATCGGGGTGCTGCCATGTTCCCGTCCGGCAGAAAGAATAGGGGACAAAAGGGAAAAAGGAAAGAACCCTGCTTTTCGGAAAAGCGGACGGCAGCTTTTCACGAATGGCTGGTTTTTACAAAAGGATATGGCGCAGCCAAAAGAGAGAGATAGATGTAAAAAAGGGAATGCGGCGTGGCAGGAATGGAAGATTATCCCGTTCCTGCCTGTATCATCAAAATTCTGCCATGATTACCCGATGCTCGAAAATCTTTTTTTGATTACTGGGACGTCTTTGGCAGACCCATAGGTGATGCTTGCCATAGCCGAAGACGAAATAATCATCAAGACGTGTTTTTTCTTGTAGGCGTTCCATGCCGGTACGCAGTTCCGTTTCATCGGTTGAGAAAAGAATCGTGTTGATGATACGGAAGTAGAGTTCTGTTACCTCGTCACAATAAGGACAAAAGCTATGCTCAATCGTTGCTTTCATGTTTCTTTGATTTTAATTATACTTCTACTACGTCTTCTATTCGACCATACAAGACAGAGCGCAACGCAGTCTTGTCAATGGCGCAATACTCGGTGATATGTCCGTGCTGTTTCACGAAATATCGTTTGAGAACATCGGAGAAATCAAAGAAGTAGCCCATCAATGCGATACCTCTTTTGAAATGGATGCACTCTTTCACGTTTCGGGTAATCCAGTTCTTGTCTTCACGGCTCAACTTGTCTCCGTTATCAAGTTGTTCCCGTAACTGGTAAACCCTGCAGCCTTTCAGCTTTTCTAATTCGGGTACGTCCCATTGGACGAATTTCATTGCTACCTGTTGCATCGCTCTTGGATTTAATCGTAAATAATCACTTCATCACGGTACTCGACCACCTCTTTGCCACTGCTAAGACGTACCACTATTTTATTGCCGAAGTCGCCGACAACTGTTCCCTCGGAGTAGCCTTTATAGGGGGTAAGCAGGGTGCAGTGCGCACCTATAATTTCGCTATCTTTTTCGTATTCGTACATAGTCTTGTCATTTTAGGGTTACAACTTGATATCCCATTTACCCTGTGAGAAGATTCTGAAGCTCACGTATTCGTCTGCAAATTCGTAGGACAGAATTTTGATATAAGTTTTGTCTTTGGCTTCCAACGAAGCTATCAGCCTGTCGATTTCTTCTTCCGGATAAACCCAACGAGAGGTAAACTCCGCATCCACGCTATCGCTGTGTCTATTGACAAAGCCGTCAAAAGTGTCATCCAAGAATGCCTCTATCTTGTCGAGGTCTGCTTTGTTTTCCGTCCTTGCGTAGAAAATGTTTGTTGCATAGTTTGCCATAATCCTAAGTTTTAAGTTTTTTATTTTCCCTCTTTTAGCATTTCAGCTACTTTCGGGCTTGATTGAAAATTATGTCGCCTCAAAAGGTGTTATGGCTCTTTATGCAGGGTTTCACGACCAAATACGACCTCTGCAAAGCGGAGCGTGGAGATTTTGTCGGGAACCGTCAGGCTGTGACCTTGAATACAAGAAAGACATGACAAGTACCTTTGCGACACAATTCTCATCAGGCAGACCGAAAGTTGGGATGCGAGGATAAAATGCCTATGGCAGAAGTTACGATAAAAGGAACTTCCGTAAAATTGGGATGCAGCGAAAAAAGAAAATATCGGTGCGATTATCTTCTCTTTTGACTGTGAATATAAAAGTAAGGGGGAGAACTTCGGTAAAGGTTTAGTTTAGTCTATTAGCTTATATATATGCTAAACTAAAGTAAACTAAATATAGGCAGATATATTGGACTGCCTGTATAGGTGTTTTGAGGGAAATGGTTACCTTTGCAAAAAACAATGTTCCTTGAAAGAAACAGAGATTTGTCCTTTTTTCTTTTGGCTGTGGTTATTCATCCATAGATGACTGCAACAATCACTCTTGGCGAGAGGATGAAAATCGTGTGAAATGACTTGGAAAAATACTCAAAGTACGAACAAGTGAAGAGAAAGAAAGGTAGTGCAAACAAAAAAACAAGAAAATAAGATAATTCGTGTTTCTGTTCCTAATTTGTTTCTTGATAAAAACACATCACAATATAAACTATTAATTTACAAGATATTATGATGTGAAATTTTGAGATATAACTAAATTTACCAGATTTTACCAAGTCAAATAATTGTCTGCAAGTTATGCAATATGTCTTTTAAAAAGTTTCTGTTCTTATAACCTCCTTTTTTTAGTTCGTGTACAAAGTAAACGAAAAAGCAGGAAACAGACAAATATCTCAAAAACTATATCACAGACTGCTTATAGAATTGTTTCTTAAATTGATTCCCAACACCATTCCGGTTTCCTTAGTAATTCTCCGTAATACAACCGTTCCGTAGGTTGCTGTAAGAACAGATTAAACCGTTCTAGATCGGAAATATCACGAGTATTGTATCGAAAAGAAGATTCTTTGCAATACTTAGGTAGATGTTTAGGACTAACCAAATAGTAAACACCTATAATGGTTCTTTTCAATTGGCTCCAGAATCCCTCTATGCCATTCGTATGGTAACCTCTTTCATTTACATAGATGTCTAAACTATGCTGTACAACCTCATGAGTGTAGTTATCTTTTACACTGTTGTAGCCAGCCCAACCATCCGAAATAACAGTAGAACCTTTCTTTACTAATCGGTCTATAACATCCATCAAAACTTTAGCACTTGCATTTTCAATGACTTGTATATAGACTTTTCCCTCACAAAGCAGACCCATTACGGGAGTTTTCTGTTTGGTACTGCGCCCTTGCCCTCCTTTGTTTCTCTTAGTCTTGCCACCAACATAGGTTTCATCGACTTGCGTTTCATCTTCAAATGTTGTATCATCTTCCTTTATGTTATGACGAATACGGTGCAGCATGAACCATGCTGTCTTTTGGGTAACAGGGATATCTCTTGCCAATTGACAACTGCTAATACCTCTTTTATGAGCCAAAAACAAAAAGATAGCATAGAACCATTTCTTCAACGGAAGATTGGAATCCTCAAACATTGTACCCTGCCTGACCGTAAACCGTTTCCGACAATCCTTACACTTGTATAAACCTTTGAACTTTCCGTTCTGGGTAAGTTTGTAATGCTGCTTGGATACAGAACCACAATGCGGACAAACGGGCTCACCATGCCATCGCATATCTTCAAGATACATTCTGCAATCCTCTTCGGTCAGAGTATCCATCATTTGAAATAAGGAGTGGAATGGTTTCATATCGCGTGTATTTTAATTTAAAGCAACTTGGGTTACCAAGTTGGCTTGGCAAACAAACCACAGTGGTTTGTTTTATAGAGAAATTGTATACGCGACTGAAGAATAATTTCAGTTTTTGGGAAAAATCTTAGGAAAATGCACAAGAAAATTTGCAATCAACTGATAGTTAATACATATTCTATCAATCAACAAAAGAAAAAAGGTATGAAAACCCTTATGGAAACTCTGAACGAAACTTTGGAGAATAGCTTGCAATTGGAAATTGCAAAATTGGTAGATAACCAATCAGAAGAGAAACAAGAAATACCGGAATCGGTCTTTCAAAAGAAATCTGAACAAATTAAAAAGGATAGATACGAACAAGCCTTAAGGTGTGGACTATTTGAAGGTACCTATTATGAGTATAAAAAACATATAAAATTGGGACCTATTGGTTACGTTCAAAAAATTTAGTTAGTTCATCTATTAAAGTGTGGTCTATATTAGAACATATACTTAGTAATATCTCCTTGTTGATAAAAGAAATGTCAGGTTCTATTATTCTTGCTTTTTTAACCAATTCAAAATCATAGTTCAGTAATTTAGAACAAAGGTCATAAGCTATTTGATACTGAGGATTATCAATATTGTAGTAAATTTTGTGTGTATGTGTATAATACATAGAAAAATAAGTAGCCAATCCTTCTTCTAAAACAGTGGCCTTTTTCTTTGGATTTGGACATAAGCAATGTATCGCTTCATGAGCAACTTGAAATATAGCCTTTTCCATATTATTACTACAATCTTTGGTAACTTGTATTATAACATGATTACAGTTACCTGGATACCATATTTGTGGTTGTTCTATATTAGCAAACTCAATACCAAGTATTGTATATTCTTTATCTCGTGAACCAAATAATTTTTCTGCTTCACAAAACATATCACCTAAACGTGAAACAATAGTCCAGGTATATCCATTATTTGATGGTAAAGGATCACAAGAGAAAATATTATTGTCTATCATACAACTGATTAATTATCATATGGACAAAGATAGGCATTTTTTTTAAAACAACAAAGGTATCAAACTATTATGAGTGAATAACCAATTACCTTAAGTAGCAATCTATCATTATACACAAGTCTTGGTACAGTAAAGTATATAGTTGCGTTAGAGATTTAGGATTCTATAAAGAGAATACTCCTTCTAAAAGGACGTCGTCTGCTTCTATCTTGATAAGGTATTCTCCGTTACTTTCTCCGTTCAAGTTTATATTAAGGGTAGCAGGCGTGCTGTATGTCTCCGTATACACAATTTCGCCTGTGGATTCATGAGTAATGAGAATGTTAACCGTAGAGAACATTTCGGTAAAATCGATACTCACAATGTTGTTACATAAGTAAGCATAGGCTGGCTGAAAGATGACACTACGCGGTGTAAGGCCGTTGCCGGGTTCTACGTCCATCTCCTTTTTGATAGGTCTTGTAGTTTTTTGATTTTCAGTGAGTACTATTTCTTTGTTGTCATTGTTGGTAGTTCCTTTGGGATTAGCTACCATTGTGCCTCCTGTTATAGAAAGGACTGCAATTAAATATAAGATTCTAAACATACTATTTTTGTTTTGGTTTGTCGCAAAGTTAGTATGGTTTTGTATTAAATTGCAAATAAAAAGTGTTTCAATTCCGGTGTAATTTGTTTCAATTATCTATATTATTGCCACTGACTATATCTTTTAGGAGTTCAGGCAAGCCTTTGGGCTGATAGGGAACCCCTATTTTAATGAAGATCTTTTGTTCCACCCGATAGAGAGTCGCTCGTGAAATCTGGAGAATTTGCATTCTTTCTTTGTTTGAAAACCCGGCTAATACTAAATAGCAATTATGAACTTCCTTTTCTTCAAAGTTATGATTTATAGTAAATTGATGGAAAGTGCCGTTTTTGTCTATTTCAAGCATAAATCTGTCCCATTCTTCCACTGACAGGGATTCTTTGGAATGTCCATATTCTTTGCAATCCAGAATGATGCGTTTAAGTTTATTATATGCATCCGAGTAACTTAAAATCTTTTTCAGTAACTCGGTATATTGGTGGCTCATTTCCATTAGTTCTTTTTGCTTAGCTTCCCTTTGCTCCTCACTGATATGGTGTTTCGCTATTTCTTGTTGTAAGACAGAAATTTGTTTTTCTTTCTTTTCCACTTCTTCCTTTACCAATATATATTTTTTGTGTAGCTCTTCTTCTTTCATAAGGCTTTCGCGCTTTTGCAAATACATTTTTTTTAGATAACGTTTGCGCCAGAAATAAGCAATTACCATAGTGGCAAGAAACAAAGTGAGAAAGTTATAGCGGGATTTCTCTAAATGACGTTCATATCTTGCCTGTTGCTGATCAATTTCTATCGCATGTTGGGCTTCTATAATTTCTGTTCTTTGCGAGAATAGATTTGCACTATCTTTATAGACTGAAAATAAGTCTTCTGTATTTACGAACCGGTTCATATCTCCTTGCGCTTTAGCTATCTCTGCCAGACGCATGTAAGCAGACTCTTTATTACCATAACTTGAAGACGCCAGACTCTTTCTTAAATAGATAGTGGCCGAATCATGTTGCTTTGCATGGAAATAAGCATCTCCTAATTCCAAAAAAGCACGATAACAATGCAATGTGTCTTCTTGCAGATGGATATTTTGTTTGGCATATTGCAGCGCTTTTTCCGTATTTCCGGTTCTGACATATAGAGAACTCAATGCTGAAAAGATATTGGCTCTTAATCCGTTCTGCTTGGTATCCTTTAAAATCGCTAATGCTTGCAAGAGTTTTTTCTCAGCTAAGGAATAATGATTTTGGTAAAGTTGTATCCGGCCTTCTGCGGTGAGGCATGTGGCCTGTAGAAAGGTGTCCTTTAGTTGAATGCTGATTTGTTCGGTTCTTTGATAAATGGAGTCGGCTTTATCATAAAATTCTTGTAGATAATAAATATATGCTGCATTAGCATAAATTCGTCCCAACAGCACTTTATCTCCTGCCTCCTGTGCAAGCGGAGCAGCCCAAAGGTATTTTTCAATCGCCTTTGCCTGTTCGTTTCTGTCTCTATAGATGCCTCCCCAATAATAATAAGCTTGTGCCTGCATCCGGGTTTCTTCGGTAGAGTCGTAATACTGCACTGCTGTCTGTATCAATGAGTCATTCTTTTGAATAACGTAATTCTTGTCCCGCGCTTTGGTTATGAGCAGGGCATAGTATGCCCGGTCCGCTTTTGTCTTCAGACTATCCGCAGGAAAGTTTTCTAATACCCAAAGTGCGCTGTCCGGTCTTGATTGCATCAGCGAATCCGCCTGAACCAATACAGGGTTATAACTTAACCGGCCTGTGCAAGCCGCCAAAAGAATAGCAAATACAGATATAAGGATTAATCTTCGTTTCATAATATTCGGTTTGTAGAGGATATTAATGCCACAAAGATAATGTTTTTCTACATATTGTATTCTTCCAAAGAGATTTGCTTTATTAATTTGTTGTCGTGGTGAATTACATTTTTAATGTCAGCTTGCTTTTGACGCTTTGTCGTCTACATGAGAAAGCTTTTTATTGTGGAATGCGCCAATCTACTTTCTCTCATTGTTTGCTGAGGCTGTCGTTTATCACACTGGAATGAGAGTCTTTCAAATGATCTTTTGACTTTTCATTGATTTATTAAGCTGTCAAGAGTTTGTATTAATTTATCCCCTCTCAGGTCTTTGGCCACGATGCGCCTTTCCTTATCCAGCAAAAAGTTTGCAGGGATTGTTTTTATGTCCAATTGTCTGAGCAACCGTGTGCGTGAGCCGTTTCGGAGGGTTCCTATCAGTTGGATGAATTCTTCGCTATTATCCTCCTTGATGGCTTTTTGCCAAACCTCGCGCTTGTCGTCCAGCGAGACTGCATATATGGTTACATCCTCTTTATATTTGGCGACAGCTTGTTTCACATTGGGAATTTCCTTTCTGCAAGGCTTACACCAACTTGCCCAAAAGTCTACAAACACGTAAGGAGTCTTGATCTCGTTTGTCGATACTTTCTTTCCATCAGCATCTTCAAAAGTCAAATCCATTCGTTCCCCCAAGTCTTTGCTTAGTAACTCGCATTGAAATTTTTCTTGATAGAGTTGCGCATATCGCTTTTCTACCTTTTTTGCTTCCTCAGAGGGCTGTCGAACAGCCGAGTTGTCATAATATTCTTTCAGAGAATGATATCAGTCGAACTTCATGGCGTATTTCTGACAAACTTCTCTCACGTTCACATTGGGGATTCCAAATTTTATGAATGCGAAGCAATATTTTGCGACTATAGGTTCCGAAGATTTATCCATCACGTCTTCTAACCGATGGAGGAAATCTTGGCTTAAAATATTGATACTATCCATCTTATCCTCATTGGCATAGTCCTCCAATTTGTCACTAAATTCATACTGTTCTCTTACCAATTCGTAAAGATAGTTGTTAAGGCTCCCTTGTATAGCTTCCGTACAACACCAAGCATTGCTAAAAGGAGACGATTCATTAACATTTAGTATAAGGCAAGAATCAGGTTCGGTTACAAATCCCAAACCTACAGGACCATTCTTGGAAAAGAATAATTCTGCCCCTATAGCACATGGGATTTTAAAGTTTAGTTCTACCTGGTGTTGTCCTTTAGAAATGAATGCCGAGTCGTAAAATGTTTCTTCATTTCCCGAAATCCAACTCTTAAAACCATATGCATATACCCATTGGTCTTCACTGCAAATATAGTCATCCACATTCAGTATGACCTTCGTGTTTTTATACACTAACTTTTTAGGACTTTTACCGGAGTATATGCCCAGAAAAGGCAGGATTATTGATAATAGATAAACGTAAACTTTCATACTTCATTATTGTATTATATGATCTAAAGTCTCTTTTAATTTAGGATATTCACTGGGACGTGGCAGGTCTCTATTTAATATCTTTCCGTCGGGGCTCATAAATAGGTATCTGGGTATAGTGAACTCTTCAAGACCAAATATTTGTTTCTGAATATATTCTTTAAGCGAATTGGAAGCGAGTAGGTGTGTCCCGCTCAATTCATAATTCTGAATACATTGTTTCCATGCGCCCTCTTGTCTTTGGTCATCAATAGAGATGTAGACCAAGCTTACATTGCCATAAGAACTTAAAAGTTCTTCCAACTGTTTTCTATAACTAAATTCTTTCCGGCAGGGCATACACCAACTCGCCCATAGGTCGATGAATAAATATTTACCGGATAACGTAGGGACATTTTTTAATTGTGATAAAGAATCTGTTTTTTCAGTGACGTAGACCACAAGTATTTTTTTCTTTGAAGTATTTAGTTCTGTTTCCATTTTGTTGGTAACGATAGCAGTGTATTGGTTATCGGGGAATCTTTCGACAAGAAACTTTTGGGTTAGAGGTAAATCCATATTTCCTTGCCTGCGATTTAATTGTAGCAGACAACCTATTCCAATGAAGATTGGTTGCATGTCAACAGGAGCGTATAAAGCTTGGCTGAAGGAGCCTAAGAATTCGGTATCTGAGCTTTGCGGACTGTTCTCGCCATAATAGAAAATCTGATATTGAGCAAAATAGTTATAAGTTCGATACTTTAAAGACTCTTTGGTAAAGGGAACGGTGGTTTTGAAAATGCTATCCATGCTTTTCGTAATGCAGACACTGTCTTGTAGAGCTGTGGCTTTATAAGCGTCTACAGCAAGTGAACTTCTTAGTAACAAGATAAGGTAACTGTTAGTCTCTATTTGAATGTCCTTTTTTAAGGTATTAGTGAACATTTCCGATGTCGTGGATTTGGGCAAGGATTGATCTATACCATTCAATATCGGTGTTAGAACCGTTTGATTGATTTGATGGAGTGCCGTTTTAAAATCTATTTTCCGCTCAATGTATTTCAATATTAGTTGCTCCATAGGAATCATATATAAATCCCCACTTTTACTCAACTTGTCATTAAGGTATTGTAATCCTATTCGATTGCTTCCCTGAAAAGTAATGGTATTATCGATATGGACATCGACCGAATCATTGGGGAAGAGTAGTAGGGCAAACTTTCCTTTTGTAGGAATCTCACATTTGATAAAAGCAAATTTGTCTACTTCTATTTCATGATTTACAGATTTGTTTGCCGCTAATTTTATAATATGTGTGGGATACATATTATTGTTTGTATTCTCTATCGGTTCATAGAGATTTATTTCACAGCTTTGGGAAGCTGTAAATGTTATGGATGTTTTTGCGGCATACACATTGATGGATAATGCCAGAAATATAAAGAAAACACTCCCTTTTTTCATGATATAAAATATTTAAGTTCACTTAGATGAATACTGAATGATTTCAAAAAGGCAGGATTATTGATAATAGATAAACGTAAGTTTTCATACTTTATTTAATTAATTCATCCAGCTTGTTCAGCAAATCCTTTTTATGTAAGTCGGTTGCAATTATATGATGATTTTCATCCAAGAGAATATTATAAGGTATACTTGCAATATTCATTTTCTCAATGTTTTTGTCCATATTCCCATTTTCATCAATGGCAATCAAATTAATGCAGTTTTCCACCTTTTCAAATTCGATGGCTTTTTTCCAGCTTTCGTGCTTTTTATCTAAAGATATCAGGCAAACTTCCAATGCGTCGCCATATCTTTCTTGGGCCTGTTGTATATAGGGAATGCCATCCCGGCAGGGAATACACCAGCTTGCCCAGAAGTCAATCAGTATATATTTCTTTTTTAATTGTGAAATCGCTACTTTTTCGCCTTTATCGGATAGAAGGCAGATTGCGTCGACATTTGCGCTTCCTCCTGTTTCATTCGATTTGTTTATTTTAAGTTCGGTCTGAATCCTTCTGGTGATGATCTCTTTTATTTTCTTATCCGCTTGTTTGCTTTGCTCACTCTCTGGCATAAGCTCTATAGGGACGGGGCGAATAATACTTTCTATCTTCTCATTATTCGGAAATCGTTTTAAAGCGATGTTGCATAGTGTAATTAAGGAATCTCTACTGACTTTTTCTTTGAAATAGTATTCTAATGCAGCGTGTGTATTAAAAGGAGAAGGAGAATGCTTTACGATATGCATTTTGATGGAGTCCAACTGACTTTCCACCTGAGTTAATTGCTCTTTTATCTTTTCACTTTCTTCATTTGTCAATCGGGGTATTGCCAGTTCTGCCAAAAGTTTTCTTTTCTTTTTATTTATAGTTCTAAGATTTTCATTATTTCGTATGTCTTCATTGTTGGTATATGCCCCATCTATGATTTTGGAAGGATTAATTCTATCATTAACTGAAATAAATGTCTTAATACAACTGTTTGGTGCTAAGATTAAGTTCCAATCAATAGGCCCTTTTTCCGAAAAAAGTATTCTAAATATGTGTTCTTCTGTGGTATATCCATAAAGACATATTTCTTTTTGCCCTTTTTCTATAAAGGCGGAATCATGGATAACCGTTTCATTGCCTTCATAATTGTGCAAATATACCCATTGCTCATGCGCTGAAATGGTAGAATCCAATTCTATACAGATTTGTATGTTTTTCCCTTTGGGCATTCCGGAAGAGAAAGTATAACTTGTAGCGCTTAGCAAGAGTAGCACTAAAACGAACCTCGATGTCATAATAAACTTCTTCATAAGCTTTATCTATTTATAGGTTAAACTACTATCTTTGAGATTTCCGGTGGGTATCCTGTTATTATTGGATGATATGTTCTAATGCTTCTTTTAATTTAGGATACTCACTGGGACGTGGTAAGTCTTTGTGCAGAATAACACCGGTTGGGCTGATTAATACATACCGCGGGATGTCATACCTGTCTGTTCCATAAACCTTTCTTTGAATATCCTGTTGCAATAGCGAAGATGCTCTGAGATGATATCCCTCCAACTTGTAATGCTTAATGCAATTCCTCCATGCTTTTTCTTGTTTTTCATGGTCTATGGATATATATAGGGTTGCTACATTGTTATAGGAATCTACAATTTGACGTACCTGCTCTTTGTAACTGAACTCGCCTCTGCAAGGCATACACCAGCTTGCCCATAAATCTATATACAGATATTTCCCTTTTAATTCCGGTATCTTTTTCAACTGAGCTAAAGAATCAATCTTATCTTCGATGAAAAGAGCGTGGCCAGTCCGCTCATCAGTACTGTCATTTTCTTCTTTGATTCGTTCATTTATGATAGCCGTATATTCACTGTGAGGGAACTTCTCATTAAAGAACCTCTTTACTCCGTTTAAATTCATTTCATCGGTATTGTATTTTAATTGCACCATACAGGCATGTCCCAATAAAGTCGGTTGCATTTCTTCCGAAGCGAATAAATATTTTTTGTAGGGGCCGAAGATGCTTGCTTCATCTTCTTTGGGGTATTCTTTATTTTTATAGTATATGCCGAAGTATTTCCATGCATATATGTTTGAGGGATATCTTAGCAGCTCATAAGAAACCGGTATCTCTTCATAAATGCTATCAATGATTTGTCGTACTTGGATGCTGTCTTTATACGTGAGATGTTTACTTTCCTGGTTTTGGGATAGCAGAAGATCAAAAAGACTTATAAATTCAGTATTAATAAACATTCTTATTTCTTTTTGAAAAACTTCTGAACATGCTTTGGTGGTATTTGTGTTGGAGGGCAGCTCTTTGATTGTTTTGATTTGGGACGATATTTGTAGCGAATCATCAATTGCCGGAATAATACTGCTCAACCCTCTTTTTCCCTCTAAATATTCTTTGAAAACCTTTTGCATTTTCAGGTATTTGTCCAAATTCGGGTGTTCTTCGTAATTGTCATAGTAGTATTGCTGTGCGGCTTGGTTCTCTCCATGAAAGACTATTCCCTCTTTACTGAGATTAACCTCTACCGAATCATTGGGAAATATCAGTAAGCTACATGAGTTTTGGTATTGAGGAAATTGACACAATAGAAACATATAAGAGGTAACCTCCGTTTTATAGACAGTGGGGCTCAGGGGCGATGCTATTAATCTCTTTGTCGGAACTTTATCATTATATCCTCCATCTATTGGCTTATATACCAAAATCTCACAGTCCTTATCGGATATGAAAGTTACCGTCGCTTGTTGTGCCAGCGTGCTAATAGTCAATACAAGCAGAATTGTTATACTGTATAATCGTTTCATGTTCGTAAATAAAATTAAGTAATTGTTCCGCCTTTAATTTCATTCATTTGAAGTTTGTTTTGGCTTGTTACAAAGTTAGTGTAGTTTTGGCATTAAATCGTAAATAGAAGTGTAACATTTTAGGCCTAATTTGTTTCAAGTATCTCTATTTGCGTCACTGGCTATGTCTTTTAGGCCTCTGTATTCCTCTGGAGATTGGCTTTATTGACCAATTGTAGTGGTGACTTTTATTTTTTGCCTATTAGAGAATATTTTTTCCCTAATAGGCAAAAAATAAAAGATTAGTTATTCTTGTTCAATCGGATCATATAAAACTTTCCATTCTTCGGCGGAAGACTGTTGTTTGGTTACAGAATTGAAGACGGAAATCTCTCCGTTTTTAGAGAAGAACTGTCCCGGATGGTTATACATCTCTTTCTCTAACTTACGCCATTCCGAGCGTGATTTCTTTATGGGTTTCCAGTCATATACTTCAATGGGTTCTTTTTTATTGGTAATTCCCGTAACTTCGAAGCTATATGCATCGGTCGAATCTTTCGCTTTCAGTATAAGACCGGGGAGTCCGGAGAACTTCCAGACACTAAATACCGAGGGAATCTCCATCGTGTACCACACTTCCCAGTCTCTTCCTCGGAAGTTACATTTTGCTTTTTGACAAAGATGCCCCGCGATACTGTCTGTCTGCTCCAATAACTGCCATTCCATCTGTGGAATACTCTCACTATAAGTCACTACCTGCGTAGAACCCTGCAACAAAGGTGAATAAGGTATTCTGTTTTCTTCGGTAATGCAGCCGTCCGGGTAATTGGCGAAGAGGGCGTAAGGGGTATAATTCAGTCTGAATTTTACTTTGTTTTTCTTACCGAAGGTAATATTCTCATCCATAAGATGGAGGTTGTATGAGAATGTTTTGCATACCTTTTCTCCAATCTGAAAGCATAATATATCATCTGTTTGTCTAAATTGCTCCTGGAGGTTATCCATCGGATAGTTGTACTGATAGTAAACGACTAATCGTGTAGAGTCGATGGTGGTGGAAGATGGAAGCTCGGCAGGCATGTTCTGGAAATTCTGCGTAAGGGTCATTAGTTCTTGAGCCTTTGCCATGCATATATTAAGACTGACGAGCAATGTTATGATGATAGTTCTCATGGGCGTTTCTTATTTAAAATTATTGTATTGGGGACTGACCTGCAAGTCTTTGTATACTTTTAAGGTCAGATGAATTAGTGTGAATACGGACTTTTGTTTGCGGTAGATGTTCGGTAACTACCTTCTCTTCCGAATATCTCTGTTTGCTGAAGAGGGCATGATTGTCATTGTGCACTTCACTGTTTTTTGTTAAACCTGTGTCTCTGCCAAAGCATTTGGGTATAAAGGTTGCAGGCCTTTATAGATACGGTGACTGAGATTGATAAGAGATAAATCATTATACATTTATAAGTTGAAACTAATATGAAACATCACATTCGGCGAACGTAGACGATAGGTATATTCATAGCCCGTGGCATCATCATAGTGCGCTGTGAAAAAATAATGCTTTGCAAACAGATTGCGCGCTTCGAGGGAATATTCCATTCGTTTATGTTGGTACTTAATTTTGGCATCGGCGAAAAACATATTGCGGCTTCCTTCTTGAATAGTGCTGTTATAGTAATGTTCTCCGCCGATGCTGATAACTGTTTTCTTACGAATTATCATGCTGAATGTAGCATTCTGCTGTATTCTTCTTATAGGTTCCGGTTCTTCTTCCGCTTCCATGCGATTTCTGTTTTGAGCGAAGGTGAGATGATAATCCAGAAGTACAGACGGGGAGAAGCGTACATTCGCCCCCATACCGGCGGAAATATTTTCAAGGGAAACCTTCATTAACCGGTCTTGCCGCAGAATGTCGTTCCAGATACGTGAATAAGTTCCCGAAAGATGTAAGGTAGTCCCGATACCGCTTAGGTATTTGCTGATACTGCCGTGAATATTGCAGCCATCGGTTGTATTGGGCATTGCTACCGCCTGGATATAACTGAGTGTCTCTTTAAAGTTCGTGGCGTACATCAGGTTCTGCTTGGAGCGATAATAGTGCGCATTCAGTGAGCCGAATAAGGAACGCAATATGTCGGCATAAGAGAAGGAAATGGAATAACGCTGCAATTTCGTAAGGTTCGCTTCTCCGGACTTAGCGGAAATCGTTCGGTAATCCGTCATGATAAAGCCTTCGTATGAGTCAAACATACCCCCATAATCTTCGTGATAAGAAGAATGGATGGAGAGTTTGAGGTTCCGTGTAAGTTGAGCCTCTACAGATAAGTTGGGGCGTAAAAACAACCTGTTATTCAATTTCCTGTCGTTGTGTATGCTGTTCTCTACCTTCAGATTCATGAAATCAAAGGGACAGTCAATGGTTATCCAGCACTTTTGGGGAAGACGATAAGAAGCGCTTGGCCCTATCGACAAGTCGGTACGTCTCCAGTATATATCATTCTGCATGTCAGGGGTGGGCGGCAGCAATCTATCATTGGTTACGGTGGGTTGAAGCGACGATTGCATCCATTCCAAGTCTGCATCGGCCGAAGCCTTGACATAAAAACTCCATCGCCCTGTATTGAAACTGGTGGAAACCTGATTGTGGGTCCGGAACCGTTTGCTGTCAAGACTTTGAGTGGTGGAAGTCACGTCGTCTGTGCCATTGAAAATATCCGGATACAGGAAAGGAGAAATCCATAAGGTAGTGGGTAATGCTTCGTAATCCATATCCGAAGATAAGTTGATGGAGAAATCCTTCATCTTCCAGATACCTCTAAATTGGTTTCTGAACGTGCTGCGGGAATGATTGAAGCGTTGGTTCACTTCTTCGGAATGATTGAAAAGGTTACCAAGATCCCGATTCCACTCGCCTGCAAAAGTAAACTTGTCATTCAGGTAGAACGATTCTTTGTTCGATTCCGCTTTCAGGGAGATACCCGCATGGTCTTTGCGGAGCCGGGATTCCGTAGCTTCCGATATGACTAAAGGCGGCAAACCTGCACGATAATAGGTGCTGACAGCTTCTCCACGTGCATTTTGAAGGTCGTGCATATAGTAAGCATTGGCTGTGAGATTCATATTCTTGTTCAGACGGGAGATTGCATTCGTATTTACGAGGTGGATATTATTGTCCAGATACCTTTGCTCGTCAATATAGGGAGTATTGGGATGTTGTATTCCTGTCAGTGTGGTTAGTCCGTCTTCTTCTCCGTAATGCGCCCTCAGTTCGTCCGCAATGTCATTTCCCGTATTATTACTTTTATAAACATTCATGTTCTGAAATTTGCGTCCGAAGTACATACCGGTTGCTTCTGCATTCCAAAGCGCGGGCTTGTATCCTATTCCTGCTTTTAGTCTTCCGCCCCATATACCGGCGGATGCCTGTTTCAGCCGTAGGTTGATGGCAGCGTTTTGTGGGAGTGTGAGTTCTTTCAGCACCTTGATAGGTTGATGATTTTCCAGCACTTCCACGCTGGCAATGTCTTTCGCCCGGATATTGTTGGTTGCAATCCCGTATCTTCCCTCGAACATATCCATTCCTTCCACATAGAATTTACTGATGGCAAGCCCGTTATATCTGATTAATCCGTTTTTCTCTATTTCGATGCCGGGCAGTTTCCGCAGCACGTCGCCAATGCTGTAATCGGTAAGGTCTCTAAAACTATTGACGTTATAAGAAATGGTATCTCCTGTACGCTCTATCACCCGTGGTTTCACTACGACCTCTTTGATTTTTATGCTTGTACTTTCTGCCAGGAAATCTATTTGTTGCGAGGCGCGGCTGATTGTTTTCTGCGCCCTTTTCACGTTGAATCCCGAAATCGAGATTAATAGTTGTTCTGCTTTCCCCTTATATTGGATAGAATATTCTCCCTTTGCATCTGTCATTGCAAATCCGTACATGAATTTCCCGTCTAAGCTCTGGAGCATTACATTCACTGCTTCAAGTGTCTGGTGACTGTTCGAGTCACGAACAACGCCTGAAATAGTGATGCTTTCCTGTGCTTTCGCAGTGAGAAAGAATGAAATGGATAATATGATAAGGAAGAATTTCATCTCATGATTTTCACCAGCGTTTCTCTTTCTGTAAGGCTGTCAAGTCTTTGTATTTATTTAATCAATTCATCCAGCTTGTTCAGCAAATCCTTTTTATGTAAGTCGGTTGCAATTATATGATGATTTTCATCCAAGAGAATATTATAAGGTATGCTTGTAATATTCATCTTTTCAATGTTCTTGTCAATGTTTCCTTTTTCATCAATAGCTGTCAGGTTAATGAATTCATGTAAGTTGTCCGTATCAATGAAATGTTTCCAGTTAGAATGTTTCTTGTCTAATGAAATCAAGCATATAGTAAGACTTTCTCCGTACTCCTTTTTCGCCTGTCGGAGATAAGGCATTCCTTCACGGCATGGGATGCACCAACTTGCCCAGAAATCTATAAGGAGATATTTCCCTTTCAGTTGTGAAATGGCTATCATTTCATTTTGGTTGGATGGAAGGCTTATCTTTGTAATATTAGCAGGGTCGGTTTTTGCTTCCGTAGTTTGTCTGACTTCCAGTTCTTCGCTCAATCTTCTTTCAATAATATTGTTGAGGCGATTGTTGATTTGTTGGCTTTCTTCACTTTCCGGTGGGTAGACTATGCGTACCGGTCGGATAATCCTTTTTATTTCTTCATTGTCGGGAAATCTTTTTAAAGCAATATTACATAAAGTTTTGAGGGAGTCCTTACTGATTTTTCCCTTGAAATAGTTTTGTAAAGCTCCTATGGTATTGTGCGAAGAATAAGAGTTTAATACGATATTCATTTGAATAGAATCAAGTTTCCTGTCTATTTCGGTTATTCTTGCTGTTATTAACTTACTCTCTTCATCGGTAAGTCGTGGCATCGAAAGCTGGGCATATAAATCTCTCTTTTTTTGATTTAACAGGAACGAGTTTCGTGTCTTTTCAAAATTTTCATTTGTGGAATAGGAACCGGCTACTTTCTTGGATGCCCGAATTCCGTCACTTTCTGAAACAGATGTAGTAACATAACTGTTAGGAGCTAAAATCAAATACCAGTCTATAGGCCCTTTTTCAGAGAATAATATGCTGAACCAATGCTCTTTCTCAGTATATGCATAAAGACGTATTTCTTTCTGTCCTTTTTTTATGAAGGTAGAATCATCAATGACGTGTTCATTATCAATATAGCGATGCAGATACACCCATTGTTCATGCGCCGAAATAGTAGAATCCAACTCTATACAGATTTGGATGTTTTTCCCTTTAGGCATCCTGGAAGAGAAAGTACAACCTGTAGCACTTAGCAAAAGTAGCACTACAAAGAACCTTGATATCATAATAAACTTCTTCATAAGTCTGAACTATTAATATGGCTTTTTCCTATCAATCACAGTCTTTTGCGGAACTAAATGCTATCCAATACATGAATCAACTGTTTTTTAGAAATGTCGACATAAATAATTTCTCCATGAGGAGAAAGCAAATAATTTGCCGGAATCGTTTTTATATTCAGTCGTTCCACTGTTGGATAGAATTCTCCTGATGAGTTTACCCCGGAGAAATTGTACACTCCTCCTAATCCCAATGATTGAATGGCATTTTGCCATTTATCTTTATCCTTATCTAAAGAGATGTTGTATATTAGCAATTTGTTCCCGTATCTCTCCTGTAGTTGGTGAATGAAATGCATTTCATGGAGGCAGGGTATACACCAGGTAGCCCAGAAATTAACGAGGATATGCTTTCCGGTAGAAAGCGGCAATATTAAGACTTTATTATTCGTGTCAGATACCTCTACATTCCAAAGCGCATATCTGCCTTCCACCTGTACTTCTTCTTTAGCCGCATCTTTACTAATTAATCCCATTGTTTTCAGTTGAGATTTCAATTCCCTTTTTCTAGCCCTGATTTGATGTAGGCGTTGTTGGGCTTCAAGTGACTCGTGGCTTCCCCCAAGTCTCTTTTTTCTGTCCGGTTTCAGGCGCTCCATTTTTTCATACGTCGGAAAACGGGAAAACGTTTCAGCTCTTAACTTTTTTACAGAATCCGCACCAAAGTCATTGGGTGACAAAAGGGTAGCCCGCAACCATGCTATATAAGGTTGGGAAGTGCTTTTTAAACTTTGAATTTGTTTTCTTCTGAGTTCTTCTTCTATTGTTTCTATTTGTCCCCTTATGGATTGTAGGGGTGAATCGGTATGATAAACCGACATCTTTTCCAAAAGTGAGAAGCGCCGTTGCAACAATGTATCCCTGTGGTTAAAATAGGCTGCTTCTTCATTGGTTGCCGAGGAGCCTGTCACTTCCTTACAAACCAAGTTTTTCACATCTTCTTTATCTATGCGAATTGATATCGTATCACCCGGGCTGGCAATCAATTCCACCTCTCCCGGTCCCTGCTTCTCGAACAGGAGAGATACACTTTCCTGATAAGGTACATATCCTTGCAGGCAAACCTGATTCTTCTTTAGGGAGACTAATGAAGAATCTTCTATGTAACATTCATTATATTGCAGATAATAAAGATAGATATATTGAGCCGGGGTGCATAATGAACTGTCTACTGTCACAATCACGGAGAAATTCTTTTGGGGATGTCTCGTATCCTTTTCTCCTAAAATGAAAGAGGAAGTCAGGAATAAAAGGATGGTGATGGATAATAGATAAACGTTAATCTTCATGCTGCCCTATTTGGTTTAATGCAAAATTAAAAAGTTTTGCTATTGCAACGTTCAAAACATGTGTAACATTTTAGGTGGAAAGTGTTTCATTTTAGAGGCTGTCGGTGTCAAATACCCATTTCTTCGCCACAAATAAGGCTATTCATAATCTTCTTAAGTTCCCCCGCTTTGTAGCTTAGCCCCATTTCTTTAAGGATCTTTTGCTCTTTCCGATAAACAGTTATACGCTTGCAACGAAGGAGATGTCCCATTTCTGTTACGCTATAGTTTGTCAGTTGCAGGCAGCATAAATAATACTCTTCGTCCGTGAATTGATATTTGTAGCGGATGCGCTGAATAATACCGTCTTTATCTATCTCTGCTGCCAATCTTGCCCATTCGTGCTCGCTTAAGCACTCTTTCGAGTGCCCTTTTTCTTTGTGGTCAGATAAAATCTGATTAATTTTCAAGTTGACATCGGTCAGGCTGATGATTTCTTCCATCAGGGCGAGGCGTTGCTTTTGCAGTTTGTGAAGTTCCGCTATTTGAGATTGTTGTCTATCATTATATCTTTGTTGGGCGATTTGTTCCTGCAATGCTTTTATTTCTTTATCTTTTTGTTCCATTTCTTCCTGAAGCTGGAGATGCATCATCTGTAGTTTTTCTTCCTCTTGCTGTTGAAGTATTTTTTCCTTCTTAAGGACTTTCTTATAATAACTTTGCAATAAACAGATTGTTAAAATACCGAGCACAATCACAATGAGGGAGAGAAGCTGATATTTGCTTAAGAAACTTTCAAACTGAAATTCCAGCTCTTGCATTCTTATTTTTTGCTCGGCTTCCAGGATATCAGTACTTTGCGACGCTTCCTCAAGACTGTCTCTATGGAGAGTATATAATCTTTCCAGCTCCAGAGATTCAATAACTCTCCCTTGTTTTTGAGCTATTTCTCCCAATCGCATAAAGGAACTGGCTTTAGTGCCATAGCCTGGAGATAAAATACTTTTTTTTATGTAGTAGTGCGCTGAATCATATTGCCTCAATTTATAATATGCATCTCCTAATATAAGAAAGGCGCGGTAGCAATGAATGGTATCTTCTTGTAGTTTTAAATTCTGTTTAGCATATTCAAGGGCTTTCTTCCCATCGCCAGTCCGGCTATAAAGGGAACTAAGTGCGGATGCTATCTCTGCCCGTATCCCATCTTGCTTGAAATCTCCTAAAACGGATCGGGCTTCAAGGAGTTTTTCTTCCGCAGTAGAATAACGATTCTGATAAAGTTTGATTTTTCCTTGTATGGCAACAGCTTCTGCCCATAAGCTTGTATCTTGCAGAAGAATACCCATTTGTTCGGTTTGCCGATAAATGGAGTCTGCTTTATCGTAAAGTTTTTGTAGATAATAAATGTGTCCTATGTTGGTATAAATTCGTCCCAGCAATGCTTTATCTCCCACTTTCTTTGCGAGAGGAACAGACCAAAGATATTTCTCAATCGCCTTTGCCTGTTCGTTTCTGTCTCTGTAGATACCTCCCCAATGATAATAAGCGTGTGCCTGCATCTTGGTTTCTTTGGTAGAGTCGTAATACTGCACCGCTGTCTGTATCAATGAATCATTCTTTTGAACAACGTAATTCTTATCCCGCGCTTTGGTTATGAGCAGGGCATAGTATGCCCGCTCGGCTTTCGTCTTCAGACTATCCGTGGAAAAACTCTCTAATATCCGGAGTGCACTGTCCGGCCTTGATTGCATTAACGAATCTGCTTGTACCAATACACGGTTATGGCTTAACCGGCCTGTACAAGCTGCCAAAAGAATAGCAAATATAGATATAAAGATTAATCTTCGTTTCATAATCTTCAGTTTGTTGACGATATTAATGCCACAAAGATAATGTTTTTCTACTTATTGTATTCTTTTGAAGAGATTTGCTTGATTGATTTAATGCAAATCGTGGATAACGGAATCCTTTCAAAGAATAACGTTTGTTATAGACAGTGTGTCTACGCGGATTAAAACTTTTCGAGTGGCGTATACAGTATAGTCATCGGTTTGCCTGATAAATTATGTATTTTAGTCCCAAGTGATTGAAGGAAAAGAATCGGATTATCATACATTTTACTTATAATCGTTTGCAACTTCTCGGGGGTAATCTTAGTATATTCCCATTTATATCTTTTTATTGTCATATCCTTGTTTCCTTTTTTGATACCGATACATTCCCAGCAATATTCCTTTAAACTATCTTGAATAGAGAGTATAAGTCCCGGGAGGCCCACGAACTTATACGGGCCATACTTGCTCGGTATCTCCGTCGTAAACCACGCTTCATAGTCGCGTCCTCGGAAAGTGGCCGTCGCCTTCTGGCAATTGTATCCCAATATTTCTTTTCTTTCGTCCCGGATATTCCACCGGATATTTTCGGTCGGTTCGGTGTAAATGTAAACAGGTGCATTGGCAATCGCTCTATAAATCACGGTTGTCTGATGATCCTTTCCCGATACAAAGACTTCCATAGGCAACACCGTCTGTTGCAGTGCCGGTAGGCTTTCTGCTCCTTTCGCTTCCAGTTCTGTACAGAGGGAATCTTTCTGGTAAAGTAAATAACTATAGCTTTTGGCCATGTTCTTTCCTATTTCCAGGATTCGTATATCCTTGTAAATATAATCAGGCTTTTGAGGATCCGGTGCAATCTTCAATTGATAGGTTATTTTGAGCCGGCAAGTGTCCAAAACTTCATATTTCTTCAAAGATGAGGAAAATGGAGACATTTGTGTTATTGCCGGGGTTTGTGCCTGTACCAACACGGAATAAAGCACTCCTAATAAAACGGTTACTGCATTCTTTTTCATTTTAGTGCGTTTTTAAGTTTATATAATTTTGAATTTTACCTTCAACATGACAGACATCGGGCGTATGCGGTATTCCGAGTAATATCGGGTCATGTTGTTCATATAAGAGTAGGTATATGTTTCGGTATCAAAGATGTTGTCCCATGTGAGGAAAAAGTGTACGTTTTTCCATGTATAGTCCACGCCGATGTCCATCAATGCAAAGGATTTGTTCCCCATTGCCTGATTGTTATAATAATGGTTGATGGTACCGGATAGAGTAAGGCTCTTTGATAAATTCAATTTTACGGTGCCTTGGTTGCTGAGAGTCCGGCTTATGGGAAATGCTCCCGCATCTTTTATTCTTGACCGAATCCATTGCCATGCCCCTTCGTAATGGAGGGAAAGATGGGAAAGGGGGAATATATTCACTTTCCCTGTAAGTGATATGCTTTGCGACTGATAATAAACCTCTTCCTCTTGCCGTAACTGGGGCGATTGTGACTTAAACCAAGCCCCTTCCAATTCCATATTCAGGGATTTCCAAAAGAAACCTTTGTATAGACGGATATTGGCGGAGGCTTTGTTACCGTGTTTCTCCGTAGGCTGGTTGAAGGACTGCATCAAGGCTCCGTCCAGGTTATATCCATATAATACATGAGGCTGGTAATCGGTGTAGGAAGCACTGGCTCCGGCGAAAAACATGTTTACTACATCTTTATAGTTTATCCGTAAAGTGGAAATCTGATACATGGCTTTGCTTAAGTCGGCTTCATATCGGTTCAGGATGCGATAATTGTTTAAGATGTATCCGCCATACAGTTGCTGCATGTCCGTCCGGCCGTAGTTTCGGACATAGCTTGTGGAGAAGTCCCATCGGGAGTTCATGCGGTATTGGATAGTGGCAATAGGTTCGACGAGAAATTCCGAACTTCTTGTGCGGTTGTCCTGTTTCTTTTGTTTCAGATAGTTATAGTTGAAGGTAACCGGAAGTGACAGGCTGGCATGGAAACGATTGATGTGATAACCTATGTTGAGAGAAATGCCGCTACTAACATTGTAAAAAACGGCATCGTTTTGGTATTTCCTGTCCGATAATATTTTCTCTTTTGTTTGGACGGAGAAAATATTGCTTTCCAGTCCATCGTATTCGATGTTGAAGATTCCCGCAGGGCTGATGCGTAGGTCTCCTATCATCCATGCTGTTAATAAAGAGAGGCGGTTGTTTGAAGTGAAATGGACGTTTCTTGCCTTTTGTCTTATATCCGTTTCTGCGTCGGTGTCGGCGAATAAGTCCTCGAACAAGTTGGGATGTACATACAGATTTTGGGGCTTAATGCCCAGGTCTGTTTGAGAGAAAAGCTCGATGCCTTTGTATTCGCCCTGCCTTTTTACCCAATGCAATTTGTTATTTACTTCCAAAGTCTTCATGTTTATGGATTGGTTGCAGGGCTTTTGATCATCCGAGATATTTCCATATCCCCGTTCCCATACTCCTGACAGATGGAGATCATCTATAAGATAAAGGTGTTCTTCATTCCGGTTGTAAGAAAGATATCCTTCGGCTTTATCGGTGGTAGTGGAGGAAGCCAGTTGTTCTATCACGGTGTTCCGGGTGCCGTCGGGCATGAGATAAATGGTCTCATCGTAACTTTGGCGATGTTCGTGGTCATTGAAATAGGTAAAGTTTGCATTTATCTCCGAACCGTCCGATGTCTTCCAGATGTTGTTGACGCTCGTTGCATTCGTATTATTGAAATAATATTTGGATTGCTCTATGCCCGGCGGAAGAGGAACTTCCATCTGGACGAATTGTTTGGATACGGTTGCTTCAGCCTCTGTCAGCGTAGTCAGTTCTTTTGCAAGGTTCTTTCCGTCATTGTTGCCCTTATAGGTGATAAAGTGCTGGCGTCGCCGGGTGAAATAAGTACCGACAAGCTCATTTTCCCATAGCATTTCTTTGTCTCCTCCCAAGCCTAATTGTGCAATAAGGTTAAACACTCCTTTGGCGGAATCTTTCAGTTTCAGGTTAATGGCGGCGGCATCCGGAAAATTTAAATTTTTCAGAGCTTGTATGTCTTGGTGATTTTCCAGCACTTGTACGGTAGAAATGCTGGATGGGGAGAGATTGTTCGTGGCAATTCCATACTTTCCTTTCAGCAAATCCAACCCTTCTATGTAGAATTTGCTGATAGGTTTCCCCTTATATTCAATCGCTCCCGTAGATTTGACACTGATGCCGGGCATTCTCTTCAGGACTTCGCCGATAGATGATTCATTGCCGGACATAAAAGAAGCGACATTGTAATTCAATGTATCTCCTTCTTGCCGGATTTTATCGGCTCGTATATTGACCTCCTTCAGATTGATAGATTCTTCTTTCACCGTTTGATTGAGTGTGGTGGAATGGTTGGGAAGCGTCGTCTCTATTTTCTGTATGTTGAAGCCTGCAAACCGTATTCTTATTTGCTTCTCTTCCGATTTGAACTCAATGTTGTAATAGCCCTTTTCATCTGTGAAAGTGTACCCCAACGTTTTGGCAGGAAGGGTTGCCGTCGTAATTATGACACTGATGTCACTGCATGGCACTCCTTCCCTATCCTTGACTTGTCCTTTTATCGTAGTCTGTGAATAGCACAAGAAGGCTTGGCATAAGAAAAGAACCGAAATGATATGTCGCTTGCAGGAATTCATTGGATAGGATTCGAACTGTTACAGGTAATATTATTGGGGGATGGGGATATCATACTCGTAAAAAGGTGAACCGGTGTTCCTTTTCTCCACTAAGTATAGTTTACCATTCTTTTCGTCTACACAGAAGAAATATCCGAACTTATCCAACTTTATTTTTTGGATAGGGTTGCCTTCCCAATCGAATTGCTCGATATATACATACGTATTGCCTTTGGCATTATCTTTCTTCATCTGATTGCCTAATCTGCCGTTCTGCTGCAGGAAATATACATATTTTTCTCCCGGACAACACCATCTGTAATATGCTGCGTTCAGAACGTGATGGTCTGCTTCATATAATGTCTTGTAATCGAATCCCTTTCCTCCCAGGTTTACCCGGTGCATGGTTTTCTTGTCAAGGTCGATAAATTGGATGGTATGATAATAGGAATAGGCATAAACAGCTTTTTTTCTGTCTTTTCTGGCGGCAAAGTATCCCATGTATATTTGCCAGTCTTTCCGGTTTGCTTCAATGTCCAGCGGAAGCACTTCTTCTGTTACCGCTTTCTTTCCGCTATTCTTCGTAATGTAGATGCTTTGTCCGTTTTTTGATTTGCCGGCGAATAGCCATTCTTTGTTGCCTAAATCTACAAAATTATTAATGATACCTACCAGATTGCCACCATATTCATGTTCCCATGAGTAAGAGCGTTCGGCGGTTTTTTCTATTTTTCCCTTCATGTTCACTCTGTCTATTTTCCCTCCGTCTTCAATGTAACATAAGATGGTGTCATTTCTCGGCATACAAATATGCGGGTTGAAGTAAGGGGCGGGGTATTCTCCCCATGTACCCAGTTCGGCAAAAACTTTCTTTTTATTAACGTCCAATACCCGGAGAGGCTCGTCGGTATTTTTATAAACGATGAATCCGTTGTGAAAGATAATCCCGATTTCATGTTTCACAGGTTTGGACGGTATATTGAAAGATATCGGTTTCCCTTTTATCGCTATTTCTTTTGGGAAACTGATCGTATCTTTCGTGATAACATTATTGGCAATAAGCGGGCAAGCTATTGCAATAAGGGATAGAGAACTGGTAAATAATCTTTTTAAGATAGCATCCATAGTTTACTTATTGTTTAAATATTTGTCAATTGTTTTAGTGATTCCTTTGTCGCTGGGCCTCGGGGCATTCATTTCCACCAAGTTGCCTTGCTTATCGAAGATAAGGTAACGGGGAATTAATTCTAACTTTATCTTTTCCAGTACCCGGCTGTTTTTGGAATTGGTGATGAAGAAGTTGGAGGATATTCCGGACATCCCTTCCTGCTCGACTGCCTTTTTCCAGCTACTTTCGGTATCTTTATAAGCCAGATACAGGAATAACACATCTTTTCCTTTATACTGTTCTCGCAATCTTGCCGAAGGAGCCATTTCCTCCCGGCAAGGTACGCACCAGCTTGCCCAGAAGTCCACGTAAATCACTTTGCCTCTGTTCTTTTTTAATAGTTGGCTTAGATTCGTAGTTTTGCCTTGCAGGTCTTTCAGCAGTAGCTGGCTGGCATCGGCTGAGAGGTTATATTGCTCCTTGATTTGGTTGTACACTAAGGTGTCTTGGGTGATGGTCAGGTATTTGTCCAGATACAGATTGATATCCTGTGCGGAGAAGTACTCGCCAATTTGGTGGATGCAACGTTCGAGCAGAATCCGTTTGGATTCCGGTTGGAACGGTTTCAGGGAGAGTTCGTCGAAGGTTTGTCTCCAATTTTTGTGTCCCCCTTGCGTATGACGTATGGAAGGGATCTTTTTATTTAAATACCAGAGATAATAATCTAAGAATTCGTGGTAGGAAGGATAAGGAGTATAGGTGTCGGATATACCGGATTCCATCTGGCGATAAAAGGCGGTGTCTTCATTCAATATTAGCCGGGATTCGTATTCCTTTAGTTTAAGGAAGTATTGATAGCGGTCGTATATCGAATCAGAGATGAGTTGTTGGGTTTTGAAATAATTAATGGTGTCCGTATAGTCTTTTTTGTAACTGTCGAACATGCGCTGCAATGAATCCAAGGGGCAATAATCCATTATAAAGTTGGTCCAGTTATTGGCTCGTATTACGTCGATAGTTTGGGCAATCCGTACCGTGACATCGCTTCCTAAACAAGTTTTTGCTTCCAGTCCTCCAAAAGTCTTTCCTTTCCGCAATTCATAATTCATGTTGTAAATTCGATTGTATTCAGGATGATGTTTGCTGCTCAAGAGGGGATAGCTGAGGCTGTCCAGGGAGACGGTGATGGTGTCTCCTTGCATCAGGGGGTAATAAATAAATTCAAAGTTTCCATAGTTCAGACCTAATTCTTTGAAATGTCCTGAAGATTGTAGTCGTAGGGTGTCGTAATCCCCGCTTGGCGTATATTCCATAAGCTTGCCTGCACGGTCGGTATAGAGAACCTCAGGCAGAGGGATATGGTGCATACCTCCGGGCGTTCTGTATGGTTCAGGCTGGTAATGTTTGAAACATACCACAATATTATTGTTGTTGTCATTGGTAGCTTGGTGCTGACAAGAAGAAATTGCTAATACAAACAAACATAAGTATGTGTTGATATTCTTCATGGGAAAACATTTTAGTTTACTGCAAAATTAAAAAGTTTTGTTCTTGTAACGCTCAAAATGCGCGTAACATTTTGAGCGGAAAGTGTATCAAATAAACTGTTATAGCTGAACCGACCTTCCTCTGACCCCTTGCCGACTACTTAAATAGTGCTTGTAAAAGGGGGGTAAATAAGAAGTTAACATCGTAATTAGAGAATGTTAACATCCTAAATAGAAGAAGTTAACATCTTAACTACAAGAAGTTAACATCCTTATTGCAATGATGTTAACTCCTTTGTTGCAATGATGTTAACTTCCTTTTGGGGGCATAATCAGAATACGGCTATCTGCATTATTCTCTTTTCTTACTGAGACTGTCCAAATGTTCCATCAGTTGGTCATTGTGCAAATCCGTGGCAATAATCTTAAGATTCTTGTCCAACAGGAAATTGCGGGGGATTCTTTCGATTCCTAACAGGATGACGTCGTAGGAGATTTCCGCATGGTTGTTTGTACCGATGACATGGGTAAACTGTTGCAGGGAGTCTTTTTCTATTACTTTTCTCCATAAATCATGGTTGGTGTCTATGGATATGGCATATACCTTTAAGTCATTGGGGTATTTCTTCAGGGCTTTCTTTATGTAAGGGAACTGGCTGCGGCATGGCTTGCACCAGGTTGCCCAGACATCGACATAGACAAATGAATTGCCAGCCAAGTCGGACAATGAAATATCCGTTCCGTCAAGTCCGCAGAGCTGAAGATTCAGCTTGGAACCTATTTGCGTATTCTGTTGTGACTTCTCGTAAGTGTATCTTTGCTCTTTAATTTCCTTTAGTCTTTGGGCGACCCGGATACCTCTTTCTGTTTGTGTCTTTTTCTCATGATACGATGGGGAGGCTTTGGGGTAATCCGGAAACTTCGATGCCAGGTAGTTTTCCATTCTTTGGATAGAATCCGTTCCTAATTGCTCCTGGAAAAATATTCTCATCATGGATAAACCTTGTTGGGCAATGGACGGATGGTCGGATGTATATAAATCTGCTTGGTACGAATCGATCAGTATACGGTCATAGAATGCGAGGCTGTCTTTATTTCCCAACTGTTGGAAACCGTTCTTTTTAAGCCAGTATTCCCCTCTTTCTAATATTGTCTCTACATTGAGATTGTGGAAATCACCTTTTATGGCTTTCTTAAAAATCGTGCTTGCCTCCTTGTACGAAACGTTTATCTCAACCGTATCATTAGGACATGCATATATATTCAGTTTCTCAGGTCCTTTCTTGGCAAACATGACGGAGAACATGTTTTCTTCGATGGGCGAATAGGCATGTAGCTTGATGCTTGTTTGTCCTTTCCGGGTCTGTACCGAATCCCAAATCATTTGCTCCCATCCTGAAACCCAGGGGCAAAAAGAACTGAGGTAGACCATCTGCTCCGTTTCTGATAATTCTTTGTCTAAATGCAGGATGACTTCGATGTTGTAGTCTTTCTTGTTTATTTGCGGTATGGAGGCTATAAACAGGATTATTAAGAAGTAAGGTAGTGTTTTCATATTATTGTGTGTATAAAGGGTGTCAGAAACCAAAACTATATTTAAGATTCTGACATCCCTTTCTGTTTAGAGTTTATTAGAATCAGCATTTACTGATTCAGTTTTCTTGCCTCAATTTCGTCTGTTTTCCATTGGCGATTGGCCGAGCCAAGCTTTTTAGAGATGTTTCCGGAAGAAAGGAATCAACTGTTCCAGTGCCTCGCCGGTGGCTTTGGGCTGGTCGTACAAATCGTAGTGGCTTGCCCCCTGGACGACATGGATATGCTTGTCTTGCGAAGCGGCCTTGTTGAACAGTTCGTAACCGTCGCGGTAGGAGCCGAATGCTCCGGGGCGGTCGCCCACGATTATCATCAGGGGTTGCGTCAACAGATATTCGGCCAGATGGAAAGCGTCGAAGGCAATCACCTTATCCAGACTGTCGAACCGCAACCGGTTGGGGGAGTTAGGACTTTGACCGCGAGGTGTTTTGTAATAGTCTATCGCTTCGATGATGTCGATATCGTTCATTCCGGCGGCAGCCCGCTCTTCCTGACTGTTGGGGATATATCCGATGATTAACGCTTCTGCGCCGCGAGCCTGCGCTGTTCGTTGCTGCGCTATGGTTTCTAATGTCTTGATGGCTGCTCCGGCGGTATAATCTCCTTCGCGCATTATCCGTCCGTAGTTGGCTGCTACCACCGTTCCTACGGCCTTGAAGCGGCGTTCGGTCATGGCTGCGTTGGCTGCATACCCTCCGCCACCGCAGATGCCGAGCACGCCGATGCGGTTTTCATCGATGTAGTCGAGCGTGGTCAGGTAATCGGCAGCACAGCGAAAATCTTCCACGCGCATGGCGGGGTCTTCCAGGTAGCGGGGCTCTCCGCCGCTTTCTCCCTGGTACGATGCGTCGAAAGCCAGTGTTACGAAGCCCGCTTCGGCCAGTTGTTTACCATAAATGTGACCGGATGTCTGTTCTTTACAACTACTTATCGGATGTGCGCACACGATGGCGGCATACTTTTTCTTCTCGTCGAAGTCCTGAGGAAACTGGAGGATTGCTGCCACTTCCCAGCTCCGGTTCTTGAATTTTACCTTTTGTTCCATTTTTGTACGATTTTATAATTAGAATTGTTTATTGTATACTGGTTAAACGAATATTGCGTTGGTATTGTTCTTCCTCTAAGTCCTTTGTTCTGAATAACAAGTATTAATTATACATGCGTACTTATACATTCGGATGTTGATTTGTAAGAAGAGGGCATTCCGGAACTCTTTCCTACAAAGATATTCGGAATATTCTTTCTTTCCAAATTTGCGCTTCTTCTTTTTCCGTGATTCTTGCTTCTGTTATCGGGGAAGTAGGCGGATGAAGTTGTTTCGGCTGGGGAAACACTTTGTTTCGGCTGGGAAAACTACCAGTTTCAGCGGGCGAAACTCTCAGTTTCCGCAGGCGAAACTGCCGGTTTCAGCAGGTGAAACTGCCGGTTTCCATAGGTGAAACTCTTTATGCAAACACGCCTGGGCACTTCGTTTCAAACATGTTTCAGCACTTTCCCTCTTGCCGGAACAATTTCGCCTGAATGGTAGTAAGCCGGTTACTGCCATCTTTTGTTTTTACTACCACCATCAAAAAAAGGCTCGTTATCAGGTATTTATGCGGGTTATGGAAGTATGGTAGTAAAAACGAATAAAAAACTCCGTGTATTAATTGGAAATTTTTCCTCAGGGCAGGGCAGACGCTCAACAATATTGACGCCTCTACAATACTCTCAGGGCTATGTTGTAGATGTATAATTGTATGTGCCTATTCGCAACCTCATGATAA
>ENA-OYYE01000012-OYYE01000012.1-human-gut-metagenome-genome-assembly--contig:-NODE-12-length-125049-cov-8.779309_pt1 | contig 125049 bp, 93 predicted proteins | sample MGYA00243244_ERZ653437 | MGnify/ENA primary metagenome ERZ653437 (study PRJEB26926, sample SAMN06165130) | human gut metagenome | biome: ENVO:00009003; feature: ENVO:2100002; material: ENVO:00002003...
CTTATTATCAGGTATTTATCTATTCATATTTCTATAAAAAAGTAATTATCATGCCAAATAACAGTCGAAAAACGATATTCACTACCATTTCCATAGACAAGGAAACGGCAGCTTTGGTAGAGAAGATATGCAAACGCTATTCACTGAAAAAGAGTGAAGTTGTAAAGTTGATGTTCGGGTATATAGATAAGGCACATATCAACCCATCCGAAGCACCTGAATCCGTAAAATCGGAACTGGCGAAAATAAATAAGAGACAGGATGATATTATCCGCTTCATCCGTCACTATGAGGAAGAACAATTAAATCCCATGATACGGGCAACAAATTCTATCGCTTTGCGCTTCGATGCTATCGGCAAAACTTTGGAAACTCTTATTCTCTCTCAACTGGAAGCCAATCAGGAGAAACACACAGCCATACTCAAAAAGTTAAGTCAACAGTTCTGTAATCATGCTGATGTGATAAACAACTAATCCAAACAGATTAACGCACTGTACCAGATACACCAACGAGATTATAAAAAGTTGCTTCACCTGATACAACTCTATTCGGAACTTTCAGCTTGCGGTGTGATGGATAGCAAAAGGAAAGAGAACCTGAAAGCTGAAATTATCAATCTGACAAATACATAGGCTTATGCACATAGATTTTGCCCCACCCTCGAAAGGAACATACAACAATGCAGGGAGTAGCCGACAACTGGCAAGCTATATGGAACACGAAGATTTGGAACAGATGGAAAAGGGAATCTATACCGATGGCTTTTTCAATTTGACGGAGGATAATATCTACAAATCAAAGGTTGTTAAAGATATAGATACCAATATCGGGCAATTGTTGAAAACGGATGCAAAGTTTTTCGCTATCCATGTCAGCCCATCGGAAAGCGAACTTCGGGCAGTGGGGAACACCGAACAGGAGAAAGCCGAAGCGATGAAGCGGTATATTCGGGAAATATTTATTCCTGAATATGCTAAGAACTTCAATAAAGAACTGTCTGCTTCGGATATAAAGTTTTATGGTAAAATTCATTTTAATCGTAACCGTTCAGATAATGAATTGAATATGCACTGCCATTTGATTGTGAACCGGAAAGACCAAACCAATAAAAAAAAGCTATCACCACTTACTAATCACAGAAATACCAAGAATGGAATTATTAAAGGTGGGGTTGATCGTGTGAATCTATTCCAACAATCAGAACAGGGCTTTGATAAACTGTTTGGCTACAACCGCCAACAATCAGAAGCGTTTGACTATCACAACACCATAAAGAACGGTTCAATCTCCGAACAACTTGAAATACAAAATCAAGACTTTACTGGAGAAAAGAAAAAAGATTTATTCAAATCCAGTGGAAAAGGAAACATGATTTCTTGCAATCTTGATAGCAAGAAAGATACTAAGCATACTTACAATCAGCAAAATAATAGTAGTGGTGATTCTCTGTTGTCAATCTTTTTATTGGGAGAAGACAACAATTACGATGTAACATCAGCAGAGAATTTGCAGGCACAGAAGCGTAAAAAGAAAAAGAAGAAGTGGTATTGGACATCATATTCCTGTTACATATTGCTCTTTACAACCACATCTAGAGCTGTTTTATAACACTAACAGTCATATAATCAACAGAAAAGTAGAAACATAGCAAAAAATTTTATACCTTTGCGGCTAATTTTCGATTTCTTATGAAGAATTGTAAAACTAGTAAAATAGGCATTGATATATTTTCTGGCGCAGGAGGACTCAGTTTAGGAGCTGAATGGGCTGGTATAACTGTGCGTTATGCGGTAGAACTTGATCAGAATTCTGCTAAAACATATGCCAGAAACCATCCTAATACCCAAATTATTAAACAAGATATTTCAACTGTAAATACGGCTGATTTTTCTCATGAGAATTTTTTTATACTATTTGGAGGTCCACCATGCCAAGGCTTCTCAGTTTCTAATAGAAAAACTCGTAATCTTGAAAATGAAAATAATGGTTTATTTAAAGAGTTTCTTCGTTTTGTCTACGGCCTTAATCCTGAATGGTTTCTTTTTGAGAATGTCGAAGGATTAGTCAATTTTGACAAAGGAAGAACTTTACGTTACATATTGAATCAGTTTAAAAGAATTGGATATACAACTTCTGAAGCAATCTTATATGCTTCAGATTATGGAGTTCCACAACATCGAAATCGTTTCTTCATCGTGGGAAATCGTCTCGGTATAAATTTTGAATTTCCTAATCCGACAGGTAAAGTTGTTACTGTTGGTGAAGCCATTAATGATTTACCAATATTAGAAAATGGAGCGCACTATCAATCATTACCTTATCGGGAAAATAATGAATTAAGTGAATATGCATCAATCATGCGTAAGAGATCAAAAGATGCTACTCAAAATTTTGTTTCAAGGAATGCTGATTATATAATAGAGCGATATAAGTATATTAAGCCAGGTCAAAATTGGAAAGCAATTCCTGAAGAGTTAATGAGTAATTATAAAGATAAGAATAATTGCCATAGTGGAATATATAGACGATTAAAGGAACATGAGCCATCTGTTGTTATTTCTAATTATAGAAAAAATATGCTGATACATCCATTGCAAGATAGAGGTTTGTCAGTAAGAGAAGCTGCAAGATTGCAAAGTTTTCCTGACGATTTTATTTTTGAAGGAACAATACATTATATTCAGCAACAAATAGGGAATGCAGTCCCCCCTCTTTTGGCAGAATCAATATTTCGTAAAATTTTGAGTTACAAATAAAATTACTATGAATTTAGACAATAATAATATTGAAGCATGGTTCCTACAAAGAAAGGAAAGTGAATTTCCTGACGGTCATGATTATGTAGCCAAATATCGCACAATAAGAGATTACATCAGACTCTATATACATCCTGAAATAAAAGCAATTGTAAAAGAATATCTTCCAGATTCATTATTAAATGACCATGGAGAAAGACACATAGCTAAAGTTATAGATAGAGCTACTGATCTCTTAAAAGATAACTCAGTTGAACTTTCACCATATGAAACATTTTTTTTGCTTCTATCAATTCAAATTCACGATGCAGGTCATATTATCAATGGAAGAAAAGAACATGAGAAAAATGCGAGAAAAATAATCTCCAAGTTTGATAATACTCTAATTAGTACGCCTGAAAGAAAATATATATCAGCAATAGCTTGTGCCCATTCCGGAAAAAATAATCCAATTGGGAACCTTCATGGAGAAGACATTGTTTATATATTCTCGACTAATGTAAGAATAAAACTAATTGCCTCCATATTAAGACTCGCGGATGAGCTGGCGGATGATTTTACTAGAACTTCCGTCTTTTTAAGAGAAAAAGAACTAATTATGGAAGAGAGCCAAATTTTTCATGAATTTTCTGCGTGCTTGGATTCTTGTAAAGCTTTAACAAAAAGTAAAGAAATTAAAATGATATTTTACCTTGAATCAAAACACATATCTAATCCACTTAAAAAAAATGGAGTAGATATTTTTTTAATTGATGAAATCTATGAGCGGACATTAAAAACATTTACAGAGTGTTTGTATTGTAATCGTTTTTTGCCAGAATCCGCAAGAATAAATATGGTTTCTGTTGAAATTAATTTTTGCGACAAAGATGGTGAAGACTTTTTTCGGAAAGTTTCTTATAGAATAGAAGAGCAAGATTATCCTATATTCCCAAAAGAATTTAATATTTTTTCTTTTTGCGAGAAAGACTTGATAGATGATGGTAATAAGATGACGGGGAAATATTTAAGCGAAAAGTTAACAATTTTTAATATGACAAAAGTATGAAAAATCCATTTGAAATAAAAACTCCAGAACAGAACACCGCAGAAGAAATTGTAAAGCTATTTGTTGATGTTTTCTCAGATTTTCATCAAGTTCCAGAACTTGGTCATACTTTTTTAAATGGACCCCGAGGTTCTGGGAAAAGCATGATGTTTAGATACCTCCTGCCCGATTGTCAAAAAATAGTAACAGGGAAAAACTTCAATGAGCTTGATTTTTTCTCTATATACATCCCCATAAAGCTGACAAATATCAACATTTCTGAGCTAGAAAGATTTGAAAATCACGCAAGTAGCTTTATCAATGAACATTTACTCGTTACATATGTTTTATCAAAAACATTCAAATTTATATATGAGACATACAATGAAGAATTAAATAAGTATACTGATGAGATTCTTTTTTTTTTCAAAAATGATTTTTTATGGAATATTGAGCTTTTAGGTATTGAAACACTTGTCAGTGAAAACAAGAATGGCTTCTGTATAATGAAAGATATTGCAGTATTCATGGATAAACTAAATAGAGAGTGTACGCAATATTGTAAAAAAGTAGGCTTATCAGGAGAGTTACTTCCATATTCAGGGCCACTAATGGATTTTATAGACTTCTTTAGTCCTGTAATTTCTGCATTAAAAAAAATACCTTGCTTTCCTCAAGGAAAGCCATTTTTCTTTTTAATAGACGATGCAGGATATTTAAATGAATCTCAAACCAAGGTTTTGAATACATGGGTTTCATACAGGTCTACCAAAGATATTTGCATCAAGATTTCGACTCAGCTAGACTATAAAAACTATCTAACAACTACAGGAAAAAGGATTGATTCTCCACATGATTACTCTGAAGTGAATATTGCTACTATTTACACTTCATCAAACAGAGATTATTACAAGAGAGTTAAAGCCATTGTAGAGAGAAGAATAAATGTTTATCTCAATAAAGAAACTTCAGCTGAAGATTTTTTTCCAAATGATAAAATACAAGAAGAAAAGATAAAAGCACTATATGACGAAATATTGGAGAAAAAATTTGATGACGAAAAAGAATATGCGGGAGGTGATGCCGCACGAAGATATTCTCGTCCAGAATATATCAAAAGATTGCAAGAAACAAAATCTGGTAGTACATATAGCTATGCAGGATTCAACCAATTAGTAGCAATCTCTTCAGGCATAATAAGAAACTTCCTGGCTCCAGCACAAGATATGTACGCTGAATCATTATCCAGAAACAATAGTATATTTGAAGGATTTATATCAGATTCTATCCAGAACGAAATTATAAAGAAGTATTCAACTTCATTCTTAGAAGATGAATTTTCTAAAATTTTCAAGGATTGTCTTGAAGATGAAAAAAAACTAAAGAAAGCTGATAAATTATATAATTTAATCACATCTTTAGGAGAATTATTTCATAGAATATTGGTGTCAAATTGTTCTGAAAGAAGAGTATTTTCTGTTGCATTGACAACGAGACCCGATTATGAGTTAAAAGAGATTCTCGACATGGGTATCCAACTAGGTTATCTACACGAAAGTACTATTGGTAATAAACTTGGTGGAGGACGTAACAAGTTATATGTATTAAGTAGACTCTTGGCACCACATTTCAAACTGGACCCAACAAGTTTTGCCGGATATCAATTTATGTCAAGTGATGATCTTAAAGTGGCTCTTTATAGCACAAAGAAATTCCTCAATATCTTTTCTAAGAAATTGATAGATGGGGAAAAAGTGATTCAAAAAGAATTAGATTTTGAAATAGATAAATAGTTAAAAAATAAATTATCATGGATAAATTCAGAAAAGTACAACTTAATGAACTAAAATCAGTTTTAACTTTTAAAATTGATTTATTCATTTGTAGCTCAAGTTTTGATGAAAGATGTCTTATCTTGATAAATACACTTGATTTAGACTTGGTAGAAAGAATCAGAATTTGTCATTTTGAGAATAACTATATAGTTTCCGAAAATAATTTGGATAAGATGAAAGCTATCTCTCCAGAGAAAGTGGAAACACTAATTTTGAAGAAACATAATCCTATTGCAGTATATGATATGTTTTATTCTCTTTTGTCGTCTATTCCTTCGGATTCGACAATAATTGTTGATACTACTACATTGACACGTGAAAATTTATTAATTTTATCTCGAATATTATTTGACAAATTTCAAAATATTCAATCTTATTTCTTATACACGCCTTCATCAGCATATTATGAACAAAATATGAAGTCTGAAGACATATGGCTTTCTAAAGGTGTTAGAGATATTAGAACTGTATTGGGGTATTCTGGTGATTTTTCAGCAATGAAAGAATTACTGTTAATAGTTCTTGTTGGATTTGAGTATGAAAGAGCTGAAACGCTTATTGAGATTTTTGAGCCATCAAAACTTTATATTGGACAAGCTTTTGATAGCACTTCTATCAATAGTGAATTGGCTAAAATCAATGACTGTCATTTTCAAAAGCTTAAAATGACAAATCCTCACTGTATACCTTTCTCGTTTTCCTGTATTGATATTGAAACAACGAAAGAAAGTCTAGAAGATATTATAGTTGAGAATAGAGAAAAATATAATATAGTGATTAGTCCCATGAGTAATAAGATATCAACAATATCTTGTGCTATAACTGCATTAACACATCCAGATATTCAAGTATGTTATGCATCTACGAATCAATATAATATAGATATTGCCTATTCCCCCTGTGATTATGTATATCTATTAAAGTTGAATAACTATTATTAGTACCTGATGCAATAGACGTAAATCCATAAATAGAAAGATAGAGAATCTGTATACTTTAGAAAAACAGGAATAATAAATACTTCTGCAATTTTGATGCTTTGTAGAAACTCATTATATTTGTTCTCTGTATTCTCCATGAGTAAACGACAGCAAAAGTACTAGCAAATTAGTGGGATAATTCATGGGATATGCTTGAAGCAAAAAATATAAAGTTTTAAATATCAGTGTGGTAACTCTCCGAGGAGAATCCTAGGCGAATCACTTAAGAATAAGTCGGCTTACATAGTTCAGTTAAACCGAGCATACAAATGAAAATCATCGATAAAAAACCTGCTTTATTTGAAAAATCCAACAATAATATTTGGACTGATCCTTATATTCAGCAGCAAATACTGAAGAAACACCTCGATTTTCAGTCTGACGAAGCAAGTCGAAGACAAGAATCTATTTTAAAGACAGTGAATTTTATACTCAAACATACAAAAGCGGCAAGCCGTTTACTCGATTTGGGATGTGGGCCGGGATTATATACATCGCTTTTTGCCGACGCAGATTATGTTGTAACAGGGATTGACTTTAACAAAGCCTCGATAGAGTATGCCATGGCAAAGTCCTGCAAAGTCAAATACATTCAGAATGACTATATTAATAGCTACCCCAATGGCGAGTACGATACCATAACTATGATTTATTGTGACATGGGAACTCACTCGGATGATGACCGTGACCGATTACTGAATAATATATATCGTTCGCTTAGCAACGGTGGAGTTTTTATCTTTGATGTTTTTTCGGAAGAGATTATTAATGCTAAACAGGAAAATAAAAGTTGGGAATATGCACCTCACGGTGGTCTATGGAATGAAAATGAATATCTGCTTTTAAGTCAAACCTTCCACTACCCAAAGAATAAAGCATTTGCGTACCAATATAATTTAATGTACGAAGGAACAGTCAAACATTTTATTATTTGGGAAAGGTACTATTCGGAGAAAGAAATAACAGAGATATTAGAAAAAGTGGGATTCAGCCAAATATCCATTTATAAAAATCTGCTTGACAAGAACAATTTCACTTCAAATAGTGAGATGTTCATCGTTGCAAAAAAGTAAAAGATACGATTCTGTATATAATAATACGATTCAAACTGAAATATTTCTTCAACAAGCATTGTTTTTTTACTTTTATCATACCAATTATCTTTATTTTCCCTACTTTTGCCCTGTAATCAATTCTATTAACCCAAAAGTATTCACCCCTTATGAAACTCTGTATATAGCTACGCTCAACAGAATAGCCCTACCTGATAAAGCTATTCAGCTATCTGGCAAATAAATCAGTATCTGCCACAGAGATTTTATATCCTTTTATTTTTGAATTTGCGCGATAGTAGACTGATTTTAGGCAGTCTATCTGGTCGTGCTATTTACAGTTGAGTAATGAATAAAAACAGATTAAGTTATGATGACAAAAATATATCCACGTAGCGGAGACAAACAAACGGTGTATCTGAATGCCGTAGTGAAAGACCCTCAAATAGAGATTGGAGACTATACCATTTATAATGATTTCGTAGCCGACCCTTTACTATTTGAAAAGAACAATGTGCTCTATCATTATCCCATCCACCGGGAGAAGTTGATTATAGGCAAGTATTGCTCCATTGCTTGCGGCACGAAGTTTCTGTTCAATTGTGCCAACCATACATTAAAATCTTTATCCACCTACACCTTTCCTCTCTTTTATGAAGAATGGGGATTGGAAAAATCCGATGTAGCTGCCGCATGGGATAATAAAGGAGACATCCTGATAGGTAATGATGTCTGGATTGGTTACGAAGCGGTGATTATGGCAGGAGTGAATATCGGAGACGGGGCGATAATCGCCGCACGCGCCGTTGTGACAAAAGACGTTCCGCCTTATACCATCGTAGGGGGGACTCCCGCTAAAGAAATCCGGAAACGTTTCGATGCCGCTACAATCCAACGGTTGCTAACCCTGAAATGGTGGGATTGGCCTGTCGATAAAATCCGGCAATGTTTACCCTATATTGCCGAGGGTAATCTAAATGAATTAATCGACTCCCTTCCTCCTTACCGGTAACCATTGTAATGTTTTTTACTTACAGAAAACATTCGTCCGATGAACGGGAGTCAGCGCAGACATAAGGTTTTTGCCGGGCGAAAACCTCGTTTTGTAAATACCTTATTATCAGCGCATAGTCACTTTATTATTTTTTATAGCTAATACAGTAGCACTTTATTCCTAATAAAGTGTCACTGTATTACTAATAAAGCGCTACTTTATTACCAATAAAGTGTTACTGTATTAGTAATAAAGTAGAATACAGTATATATTCCTCATGCACTGGATTCATAGAAGCTACGTTAATGTTAAAATATTTCCCCACAACGTTTCTTTTCTCTTCATCGTAGCAGAGAAAGCTGATAACGGATACTTGTGCAAGGCATACTTCATTTATTTGAAGATTTACTTGCATGTTTCCGAATAGTAACATATCTTTGTTCCCGATTAGTAACATAAGATAAAGAAGAAAGGAAGAAATAGAATGGAAAGAGATAGAGAAGCCACTGAAAAGCGGCTATTAGAGACTGTGGGACAAATGATTGCGGAAGAAGGTTTTGAGAAAATTGGGATAAACGCCGTAGCTTCCCAATCCGGAGTATCAAAGATTTTAATATACCGCTATTTCGGTTCGGTAGAAGGGTTGATGGCGGCTTATATAGGCCAACATGACTTTTGGCTTAACTTTCCGCTTGAATTTCCTGCGCGGGAGAATATAAATGCATTCGTGAAAGACATCTTCAGGAGGCAAATCGAACTCTTACGCCGGAATCCGACATTGAAAAGGTTGTATCGCTGGGAATTATCCTGCGACAATGAAATGATTCGGCAACTAAGAGAGCAACGGGAAAAGGTAGGAATAACCCTTATCGAGAGGATATGCGAGCTTACAGGGCAACGGCAAGAAGAAATTGCCGCGTTAGCATCCTTATTGAGCGCCTCCATTACCTATTTAGTGATGCTGGAAGAATACTGCCCGGTTTATAACGGCATTCCGCTGAATGATGATTCCGGCTGGGAACAGATTGAAAAAGGTATCGGAAACTTAATCGATAAGTTTCTTTAGTAAAGTACTACAATCAAATAGCTTTAACATGAAGAAAATGGGAATAACCTTCATTTATTTATGCCTCATCAGCCTATGCTCCTGCCAGAAGGAACTGATCGAATACGAGAAAGGCGACTTAAAAGTATGCATCCAACAAGGAGAAAACTGGTTACACGAGTTTCCGCTTTTCTTAGGAATTAAAAAGAATAATCCTCCCCAGATTGCGATTTGGCTGGAAGATGCACAAGGGAACTATCTCTCTACAATTTACGCATCTTATAAGATTGCCACCCAATCGTTGCAGGCAGCAGGAGGTAACCGCCGCAAAGAAGCTTTGCCGCATTGGTGCCACTCGCGCGGAATAAAATATGCCGACGGACTTTACCTGCCCACCCGAAAAGAGCCATTGACCGATGGCATCACCGGAGCCACTCCGCATGACAGTTTCGACGTCAAGTTCCGGCCGGTAAACACACTAAAACGGTTTATTATAAAAATAGAGCTGAACCACTCCACCGACTTCAACGAGTCTTATCCGAGATCCGCAGTGGAAGGGGATATGAACTATTCCGGCGGGAAAAACGGTAGCGGGCAACCTGCCGTCGTCTATGCCGCAGAGGTGGATTTAAGTTCCGGTCAGCAGACTTTTGAAGCAAAGATAGTGGGCCACAGCAGTCCGGACGGAAATTCGGGGGCTATCACTGAAGACCTCTCGGACTTGACAACCGCTCTGCATATTGTAAAACGCATAACAGTCCATATCCAATGAAAAAGATGATTCTGCTAATCTTATTGAGTTGTGCCCTTCAATCCGCGCAGGCACAGCGAATCGAGCGATTGCGCTTCGCAACTTCCATAGGGACCGGAGTCGCGATGAGTAAACCGGAATCCACTCCTTTTACCTGGCAGGTTTTAGGCTATTATGCATTCAACCGGCGTTTCTCTGCCGGCGTTGGCTCCGGAATATCCTGCTACGAGAAAACGATGATACCGGTTTTTGCCGATGCAAAGTTTATGATAGCAAGGGACGGAAAGTTTATCCCTTACCTGGAATATGCCATCGGTTACAGCTTTGCTCCGGATAAAAATGCCAACGGAGGATTGTATATGTATCCATCCGTCGGCATACAATATTCCCTATTCGGGAAGCACAAACTATTCCTCGCGTTAGGATATGAACTCCAGGCGCTCGAACGATTGAAAGTACAGCATCAGCAAATCCTGACCGTTGAATTCTTGGAAAGACTGAAACATCACTCGATAACCGCTAAAATAGGATTTATCTTTTAAGTATCTCAGCCTCCCCCCTTCTATAAGCCTCGGGTTATCACCGGCAATCCGAAGCCTCCCTTACGCAGGGCAAGTGTTTTCTGCTTGCCCTTTTGTGCTTTATTATAGGTTGAAGAAGATACGTGCAAAGTCTTTGCCGAACCATTTTCGAAAACCACTTTCAGATAATATTCCCTACGTATACCGTCGGACACATAGCGATGTTTGCCTACCTTGCGTTTTTTCTCGTGCTGCTCCATGTATTTATCGAGTACGGTTACGGTAACTTCGCGGGTCGAAGCGTCATCCGCCAACCAGAAATTCAGGGAGATGAACAATCCGTAAGCAACAGTACCTACCCAAGCAACGTGGCATAGCAGGTTTACCGTTTTTCCCTTCAGCAACGTCACCCGGCTCCACTTCTTCGCCCAAGGCAGGGTGAGAAGGACAATCGAAAGCGCCATGCCCACCGGTATCCACCAGGGAGCTAACGTCTTTTCCCAAAAAGCATAGCCGGCTGCCACGCACACCAAGGGCACCACGACCATCAGCATTCGAAGTATCTTCATAAACATAGTCTTAAGGGTTCTGTCCGTATTTCCCGACATACCTTCTTTTCTACTGTTTTGAGGGTATGCCAATAGCAAATCGAACACAGAGTCACAGAGACACAGAGTTTTTTTAAAGTGTTCAAAATAAAACCTCTGTGCCTCAGTGTCTCTGTGTTCATCTTTTCAACAGGGAGTTATGATTGCGCCTGGTGTACTGTCAATTGCGGGAACGGGAAGCCGATGCCTTCCTTATTGAATACCGTGTAGATAGTCTTGTTCATATCGAAATACACGCCCCAATAATCCACAGTCTTCACCCATACGCGGATTACCACGTTTACGCTGCTGGCATCCAGTGCATGGAGGGCGATGAACGGTTCCGGTGTATCCAGTATGCGCTTGTCGGCGGCAATGATGCGTTGAACGGTGCTCTCCACTTTATCGAAGTTTTCGCCATATTCCACGCCAATCACCCAGTCCACACGGCGGGTTTCCTCACGGCTGTAATTCGTTACCGTGCCGCTGCTTAACGCACCGTTGGGAATATAAATCACTTTATTGTCGGCCGTAGTCAAGATGGTGTGGAAGATTTGAATCTCGCGTACCGTGCCCGACACTCCCTGGCTTTCAATCCAGTCGCCTACTTTATAGGGACGGAACAACAGGACGATCAGACCGCCCGCAAAGTTCTGCAAGTTACCCGAAAGCGCCATACCGATGGCCACACCGGCGGAAGCCAGCAAAGCGGCAAACGAAGTGGTCTCCACGCCCAGTTTACCGATGACAGCGATAATCAGCAGGATGGTGAGCAGGATATTCACCAGACTCTTCACAAAACTCTGGATTCCCGGGTCGATATGTCTTTTCGACAGAATCTTCGCCAGTAGCTTCTTCAGGAAAGAAATCAGGAAGCGCCCTACTACAAAGATAATAATAGCTCCAATGATGCGACCGCCGGCGCCCACGCCCCAGTCAATCAGTTGTTGGATCAGTATTTGAACTTTGCTGAAACCATCTTCAGCTATTTGCCCGGCAAATGCCGCTATTAACATAGGTGATAACATAATGTGTAGTGTTTTTAGATTAATGCCTGCAAAATTAACAAATAAATTTACTTTCCACCCACTTTATTTGTGACTTTCATCCAAAAGCCATAATTTTGCCCCGGATTTCAACTTAGGGGTGCCTCAATACGACGGGCTGAGATCATACCCATACACCTGATCCGGGTAGTGCCGGCGGAGGGAAAATAAACTATCAACTAACAGAATTGCCAATGAGAAGACGTGCAATGACAGCGTACCTGCTGTTGACGGCAACGCTGGGTGTCTGTGCGCAGACCCAGGAAAAAGACAGCCTGCGGGTAGTGAACCTGCAAGAAGTGGAAGTGCTATCCACCCGCGCCACGGGAACTACGCCCGTGGCCTTTACCAATGTAAGCAAGGAACAACTGAAAAAGCAGAACTTCGGGGTCGATATCCCCTATCTGCTGACTTTCACCCCTTCGGTACTGACCACAAGCGACGCGGGAGCAGGCATCGGCTACACCAGCATCCGGGTACGCGGCACGGATGCCACACGCATCAACGTAACCACCAACGGCATACCGATGAACGATGCCGAAAGTCATTCCATCTTCTGGGTGAATACGCCCGACCTCGCCTCTTCCCTGCAAGACTTGCAGATACAACGGGGCGTAGGAACCTCCACCAACGGCGCCGGCGCTTTCGGAGCCAGCATCAACATGAAGACGCAGGGCCTTTCGTCCTCACCGTATGCGGAATTCTCCGGCTCTTACGGTTCCTTCAATACGCATAAAGAGACGGTGAAAGTCTCCACGGGGATTATCAACCATTATTGGGGATTCGACGCCCGCCTGTCCAACATCCACAGCGACGGCTACCGGGACCGGGCAAGCGCCGATATGAAATCCTACTATGTGCAAGGCGGCTACATCGACGACAACACCACCCTGAAGTTTATAACCTTCGGCGGTAAGGAAGAGACGTATCATGCCTGGGACGGACTGGACAAAGAGACGCTCGCCGCCAACCGCCGGTACAACCCGAACGGCGAGATAAAAGACGCCGACGGCAATGTGACCGGTTTCTACGACAACCAGATTGACTATTACCGCCAGACGCACTATCAGTTGCTGCTGAACCAGATGCTCGCTCATTCCTGGAAGTTGAACGTCTCCCTGCATTATACCGACGGTTACGGATATTACGAGGAATACAAGAATGCGCGCACCCTTATCGAATACGGCCTGCAACCCTTCGAGGTGGACGGAACAACCGTCAAGAAGTCCAGCCTGGTGCGGCGCAAGCTGGTGGACAGCGGTTTCGGCGGCGGCATTTTCTCGCTGAACTACGAGGGCAGCCGCATCGTCGCCTCCCTGGGCGGTGGACTGAACTACTACAAGAATACGCACTCCGGCAAAGTGATGTGGGTGCAGAACTACCTCGGCCCTTTAGACCCCGACCACGAATACTACCGCAACATCAGCCGCAAGACGGACGGTAACCTCTATGCCAAAGCCGACTGGGACGAGATATTCGAGGGCGTCAACCTCTATGTCGACTTGCAATACCGCTACACCCGCTACAAGATAAACGGCAACAACGATAAGTGGGACTGGACCGCCGACCCCGGCCGCCTGCAACCTCTCGCCATTGACGAAGATTTCAGCTTCTTCAATCCCAAGGGCGGCGTATCTTGGGATATCGACCCCTATAATAAGGTGTACGCTTCGTTCAGCGTGGCGCATAAGGAGCCTACCCGCAACAATTATACCGACAATCTGTTTGCCGCCCGCCCCAAGGCGGAACGCATGTTCGACTATGAAGCCGGGTATACCTTCCGGAATAACCGGTTCAATGCCGGCATCAACCTGTACTATATGGACTATAAGAACCAGCTGGTGCTGAACGGCCAGTTGAACGAAATCGGCGAGGCGGTGGCGGAGAACGTAAAAGACAGCTACCGCATGGGCATCGAACTGATGGCAGGCGCCCAAATCACCACCGGGCTGCGCTGGGACATCAATGCAACCCTGAGCCGCAACCGCATCAAGAACTATACGGAATACCTCAGCGATGTGAACGAAGACGGGGAAGATGTTTATACCGAAGACTGGGGAATCTCCCAGACCACCCGCTATATAGGCAGCACGCCCATATCTTTCTCTCCTGATTTCATGGCAAACAGCCTCATCTCCTGGGAGTATAAAGGCATCGACGCCTCCCTGCAAACGCAATACGTCAGCAAGCAATACCTCAGCAACGCCCGTCAGGAAGACTGTACGCTGGATGCCTACTGCGTGAGCAACCTGAACGTGGGCTACACCTTCAAAGTGCGTGGCGTGAAGTCCATCAACGTAGGTGTGACCGTCTACAACCTTTTCAACGAGATGTACGAAAGCAACGGCTACGCCTCCGGTTATGCCGTCTATAAGGGGCACGGCAAAAACCAGATTAAGCAGCCGGACAGCCGGCCGGCTTATACCGTCAACTCCGCCGCTTTCTATCCCAATGCCGGAATCAATGCGCTGGCGCACGTTACACTGAGATTCTGAAAGACATGGAAGACGCCCTCGAAATAACCGGAGCCATCGTCGGACTTCTCTACCTTTGGCTGGAGTACCGCGCAAGCATCTATCTTTGGATAGCGGGTATCGTGATGCCCGCCATCTACATCTTTGTCTACTATGACGCAGGATTATACGCCGATTTCGGCATCAACATCTACTATCTGGGCGCTGCTCTCTACGGCTGGATGATGTGGAAGTACGGCAGTTTCCTCCGCCGGAAGCTCCTGCGGAAAAAGCTGTCCCGCCAGGAAGGAGAGGAAGCACATGAAGCAGAACTGCCCATCACACGGATGCCCTTACGCTATCTGCCGCCGCTACTGCTGATATTCACCGTCACCCTGGTGGGCATCGCCTGGCTACTGATAAGCTACACGCCCAGCGACGTACCGTGGTGGGACTCTTTCACCACCGCACTCAGTATCATCGGCATGTGGATGCTGGCACGCAAGTATGTGGAACAATGGTGGGCATGGATTGTGGTGGATGTGGTAAGCACCGGACTGTACATCTACAAAGGGCTCGATTATACCGCCGTTCTTTACGGCCTTTACACAATAATCGCTATCTTTGGCTACTTCAAATGGAAGAAAATGATGAATCCCGCCCAATGAATGCAATGAAAGAAAGAACTGAACTGAATGCCGCATCCTACGGCCTGCCCCTTGCCGACCGGGAAGCGGTGGTGCTGGCCAACGGAGAATATCCTACCCATCCCCTGCCCTTGCGAATCCTGTCCGAAGCCCCCTACGTCATCTGCTGTGACGGCGGAGCGGACGAATACATCCGGCAAGGACACCTGCCCGACGTCATCATCGGCGACGGCGACTCGCTGAGTGAGGAAAACCGACGGAAGCACGGCGACTTGCTTCACCGCATCGCCGACCAGGAGACCAACGACCAGACCAAAGCCGTCAACTACCTGCTTTCCCTGGGGAAGCGGCGTATCGCCATCGTGGGAGCCACCGGCAAGCGCGAAGACCACACGCTGGGCAATATCAGCCTGCTTATCGACTATCTGCGCGCGGGTGCCGACGTACGGATGTATACCGATTACGGTATCCTCATCCCCTGCCGGGATACACAGACCTTTCCGTGCCGACCGGGACAGCAAGTCTCCATTATCAACTTTACCGCCCGCAACCTCAAAGGGCATGGACTGGTATATCCCCTGAGCGACTTCACCAACTGGTGGCAAGGCACGCTGAACGAATGTACCGGTACGGAATTTACGGTCGAGGCACAAGGAGAATACCTGGTATTCCTAAACTACCCGCTTCTCCGCCACCTCCACGAAGTACACGCTGACGCAAATCAGCACGATGGCGATGGCCTGAGTCCAACTGAAGCGGTCTTGCCCCAAGGAGAGTGATACAACCGTGGTGACTACCAGTATCAGATAGCTGTACATGGCAACAACCGTCGTCTTCAGGTATTTCAGTCCGACGGGAACCAGCATATAACTGATGTAAGTAGGGAAAATAAGCACAAACGCCAGCACCGCCCACGGCATCCAGTTCCAGTCGCCGTGCAGGGCATCACGAAGCATCGGCACATCCCAACCGGTGAAAAAGGAAACAATCAGTCCGGTGATAGCAGCCCCGCCGAAGATATACTTCATCACCGTCACCACCCCAAGTTCGTCGAGCAGGCGCTTACTCATCAGCAGGTAGATGGCAAAGAACAGCGAACTTGCCATGCAGAGCATGTTTCCCGTGAAAGCGTCGTGCGCCAGGTCGTCGCTACCCTGCGTAAGAATGCAGAGCAAAGCGCCGCCAAAGCCTAAGGCTATGCCGACAATCTTCATCCCCGTCGCTTTCTCGTGCAGGAAGAAGACAGAAATCAGAAAGACCCAGATGGGCTGCATGGAGTTGAAGATGGCGCTGGACACCGGGGTAGTCTTGCTGATGCCCACCAGGTAACAGAACAGGAATCCATAAAGGCCGAAAGCGCCGAGGCACAACATCTGAATGATTTGCTTCTTCGTCGGTCTGGTTTCCTTGACGAACAAGCCTGTAATCCAAAAAGCCAGAGCGCCGAAAACGCATCGCACAGTGACTCCGGTCATCGCTCCCAGCCAAACGGGCAACAGATACTTCAACGCATTCATATTCAATCCCGCCATGATGCGCGAGGCTATCATGCTGATGTTCGCTTCCAACTTCTTATTTTGCATAGGGTCAATCTATTAAGTTATGGTACTGAAAACATCCGCAGCCCGAAAAAAGTTCGCAGGCAGACCGCACGCGACTAAAAACAATTCCTAACTTTACCGTGTTTTTAAGAGAAAAAGGAAACCGGCGTATGGATAAGGAAAAAGAAGAGAAAAAGCAGGATGAACCCAAGATGAAACGGGTACTCGTGTTTTCTTCCCCGTTGCGGCACGAAATCCGCGTGGCAAGCAGACAGATAGCACAGGGTGAGGGGCAGGAGAACATAACCATCGAAAAGGAGGTGGAGCAATGGTTAAGCAAGTAATCTGGTCGCCCCTCGCCAAAGAGGGACTGAAAAACCTGCTGCTTGCTTCGCAACAACAGACAGGCGGCATGGAACAGGGAAAGGTTTTGTACCAGTCACTGCAAAACACCCTGCACCGCATCACGCAGAATCCTTTCCTGGGGCAGGCGACAGAGGTGGATAATCTGCGATACATCTCCCCTCACCCGGACTTCACACTGTTCTATCGGCACAGTCTTCTGAGAATCGAGGTGTTGGTTATTTGGGAGAATCACCGGAAGGCGGGAAGGGTGAAATGGAGTTAAGGAGGTAAAGGAGTTAGAAGGAGTTAGAAGGAGTTAAAGCTCAATACTTCTGCCTTATGATTAGCAAAACTATCGAGCTTTAACTCCTGAGCGAAGCGATAACTCCTTTAACTCCTCTAACTCCTTTATTATACTCCCATCAGATACTCCTTAAAGTCCGCAAACTCCTTCGACATAGGCAGGCTTTTCTTCTCCCCGCGCATAAAGGCTTGCAGCTTCTCCGGTATCTCTATGCTTTCACCGAGTATGTTCTCCACCGTATCTTTGAACTTGGCGGGATGCGCCGTCTCCAGGAAGATGCCGGTTTCGCCGGGCTGTAACCCTTCTTCCAGCGCACGGAATCCGCAAGCGCCATGCGGGTCCAGCAGATAGTGATGCTCTTTCCAGACGCGCTTCATCGTTTCGGCAATCTGCTCGTCGGTATAGGTAGCGCCGCTGATTTCGGCGGAGATGGCACTGTGGCTGTTGTTGTAAAGGTCGAGTATGCGGGCAAAGTTGCTCGGGTCGCCCACATCCATCGCATTGGCAATGGTAGCAATGCTGGGACGGGGTGCATAAACACCCGTTTGCAGGTATTGGTAGAAGATATCGTTGCGGTTGTTGGAAGCGATGAAACGTTTCACCGGCAAGCCCATGCGTTTGCCGAACAGTCCGGCCGTAATATTTCCGAAGTTGCCGCTGGGCACACATATCACGGGTGACACCCCGCCTGCCAGCTTCTGTAATTGGGCGTAAGCATAGAAATAATAGAATGCCTGCGGCAGGAAACGCGCCACGTTGATGGAATTAGCGCTGGTGAGCTGCATGTGTTCGTTCAGTTCCCGGTCCATAAAGGCGGACTTCACCAAGGCTTGGCAGTCGTCGAAAGTGCCGTCCACTTCGAGGACGGTGATGTTTTGTCCCAGGGTAGTGAACTGTTTTTCCTGTATCTCGCTGACTTTACCTTTCGGATAGAGCACATAGACATGGATGCCCTCCACTCCCAGGAAACCGTTTGCCACCGCACTGCCCGTATCGCCGGAGGTAGCCACCAGCACATTGACCTGCCGCTTGCCTTCCTTACGGATGAAATAGCCCAGCAAGCGAGCCATAAAGCGCCCGCCCACATCCTTGAAGGCAAGCGTGGGGCCGTGGAACAATTCCAGCGAGTAGATGCGCTCCGTCACTTTCACCAACGGAACATCAAAACTCAGCGTATCATACACAATCTGCCTCAACGTATCGGCGGGCACATCTTCGCCAAAGAACGCGCCGGCCACGCGGAAAGCTATCTCACGGAAGTCGAGCGTGCCGATGTTGGCATAGAAATCTTCGGGCAAGGGAGAGATGGTGTAAGGCATGAACAACCCCTTGTCTGCGGCAAGTCCTTTCACAACCGCCTCTTCGAGCGTTGCTTCGGGAGCTTGTTTGTTGGTACTGTAATATTTCATAAGGCTTCTTTCATAAATTCGTTAATAAATTCGTCTTCTTTCAGGATGCCGTAGCTGCCGTTGCAGGCCGACACTTCATCGAAGGTCTGCACTTCGTCGGGTTCGATGCCGGGATACCAGATAAGGAACGGAACGGGGTCGCCGGTATGCGTACGCAGTTTGCAGGGTGTGGGATGGTCGGGCAGCACGGCAATGGCTACCGGTTCTTCCCAGTCTTTCACCGCTTCGTAGATAGGGCCGACGGCGCGGCTGTCCAGGTTTTCGATGGTCTTCATCTTCAGCGCCACGTCTCCTTCATGGCCTGCCTCGTCACTGGCTTCTACGTGCAGATAGACGAAATCGTCAGTCTTCAGCGCATCGAGGGCGGCCGCCACTTTGTTTTCGTAGTTGGTATCATACAGGCCGGTAGCGCCTTCCACCGTCAGCCGGCGCAATCCGGCATAGTAGCCGATGCCGTTAATCAGGTCCACGGCGGAAATCACAGCTCCGCGCTTCACTTGCGGAAACATCTGCGACAACGGTTTCATCTGCGGACGATAGCCGGGACTCCAAGGCCAGATGCTGTTGGCAGGGTCTTTACCTTCGGCGATGCGGCGCAGGTTGACGGGATGATTCTTCAGCAGTTCCTGCGAACGCAGAATCAGGTCGTTGATGAGGTCGGCGGTCTGTTGCGGAGAAAGTTCGGAAGCGCCTCCGGCATCTGGCGCGGGCTTCACCATCAGCGGACGGTAAGGCTGCAAGGGTACGTCATGGGGCGGCGTGCATTCGATGTGCTTATCACCTCCTTTTATTACCAGCAGATGGCGGTATTGCACGCCGGTATGGAATCGCACGCGCTCGTCGCCCAGATGCTCTTGCAGGTATTTCACCAGCTCATCGGCTTCTTCGGTGGTGATGTGTCCGGCGGAATGGTTCTTTATCTTATCGCCTTCGATGCAGATGATGTTACAGCGCATCGCCATTTCTCCCGGCTTCAAATCGACGCCGATGCTTGCCGCTTCCAGGGGGCCACGCCCTTCGTACACGGTGGGCAGGTCGTAGCCCAGGACGGACATGTTGGCAACCTCGCTGCCCGGATGGAAACCGTCGGCAACGGTCTTCAACCGTCCCGTGCGGCCCAGGCGGGCCAGTTTGTCCATATACGGCGTATGGGCAGCCTGCAACAAAGTCTTGCCGCCCAATGACTCGACCGGCCAGTCGGCCATGCCGTCACCTAATATAATGATGTGTTTCATAATCTTCCTTAAACTTTATAGTATGCAGTACCTTCGCTACCAATGACGAAAAGCAATTGCTGATGGCTCTGTGTCATGATAGTGCAACCTAAGGCTGAAAGCCTTTTATCATACCAGCCCGGGGTAACACCCCGGGAAAGGTATATATCTTATCCCCGCGCCCTGTAAGAGCAAAATCGCTATATGTATGATTATGCCCTTACAGGGCGCAGACATATGGACTACATTCAGACCTGGGGTGTTACCCCAGGCTATAAGATAAAAGGCTTTCAGCCTTAGGCTGCGCTATCATAGAAAAAACGTACAAACCCCACCACTTTTCATTTTACATTTTACATTTTTCATTTCCCATTCCCTACACATTGGCGATACTCATAATATCCGCAAATACCCCCGCTGCCGTTACTCCCGCTCCGGCACCGTATCCTTGTATCATCATCGGATATTCCTTGTAGCGCTCGGTAGTGAGCAGGATGATGTTATTGCTTCCTTCCAGTCCGTAGAACGGATGGTTGGCGCTGACTTCCTGCAAACCGACGGATGCTTTTCCGTTCTCCAACTTCGCCACGAAACGCCAGTGCTTGTTCTCCGCTTCGAGCACCTTGCGGCGCGCTTCGAAGTCGGCATCGAGGCTGGGCACTTTCTTCCAGAAGTCGTCCAGCGAGCCTTCGAAGAAATCATCGGGCACGAACAGGTGCTTCTCCACATCGCTCTGCTCAATCCGATAGCCTGCCTCGCGCGCCAGAATCACCAGCTTGCGGATAACATCCTTGCCGCTAAGGTCGATGCGCGGGTCGGGTTCGGAGTAGCGCTCTTCCTGCGCCATCCGGATGGTCTTGCTGAAAGGAATGTCGGCGCTGATTTTATTGAATATATAGTTCAGCGTACCGCTCAGCACGGCTTCAATCTTCAGTATCTTGTCGCCGCTATGGATAAGGTCGTTGATGGTATTGATGATGGGCAGTCCGGCGCCTACGTTCGTTTCGAACAGGTACTTCACACCGCGGCGGCGGGCAATCTGCTTCAGTTCGCGGTAGTTGTCATACTCGGACGAAGCGGCAATCTTGTTGGCAGCCACCACCGAAACGTTGTGTTCCAGCAGGTCCTTGTACAAGGAGGCCACTCCGGCACTGGCGGTGCAATCCACAAAGACCGAGTTGAAGATGTTCATCCCCACAATCTCGTTGCGCAGCGTTTCCAGCGTGCTTTCCTTGCCTTTCTCCTCCAGTTCCTCACGGAAGCGCCCCAAGTCGAAGCCCTCGCGACCGAACATGGCCTTGTTGGCATCGGCGATTCCCACGACGTTCAGTTGCAGGCCGTTTTCCTGCATCAGCTTCTGGCGCTGACTGTGAATCTGCTCTATCAGGCTGCCTCCTACCGTACCGATACCACAGATAAAGAGGTTCAGCACCTGATACTCGGACAGGAAGAAGGAGTCGTGAATTACATTGAGGGACTTGCGCAGCGACTTGCTGTCTACCACGAACGAGATGTTCGTCTCCGACGCTCCCTGCGCACAGGCGATGACATTGATACCGTTGCGTCCCAACGTACCGAACAGCTTACCGGCGATGCCCGGCGTATGCTTCATGTTCTCGCCTACGATGGCCACGGTGGCCAGATTCTTCTCCGCCTGGATGGGGGATATCTCTCCCATCTCGATTTCTTTGGCGAACTCCTCGGTCAGTACCTCGCACGCAAGGTCGGCATCGGCATTGCGCACACCGATGGAAGTGGAGTTCTCCGAGGAGGCCTGCGACACGAGGAACACACTGATTCCGTTCTTCGCCAATGCCTTGAAGATGCGGTAGTTGACACCGATGACGCCCACCATACCGAGTCCCTGAACCGTTATCAGGCTGGTATCGTTGATGGACGAGATACCCTTGATGGCTTTGCTCTGCGGGTTGGAAACCTCCTGACGGATAACGGTTCCGGCGCCGCCGGGGTTGAACGTATTCTTTATTAATATAGGTATGTTCTTGTGGCATACGGGATAAATGGTAGGCGGATAAACCACCTTTGCGCCGAAGTTGCAAAGCTCGGTCGCCTCCACATAGCTCAGTTCCGTGATGGTGTAGGCCGAAGAAATCACGCGCGGGTCGGCAGTCATGAAGCCGTCCACATCCGTCCAGATTTCCAGGGTGTCGGCATCCAGCGCAGCGGCGATAATGGCGGCGGTGTAGTCCGAACCGCCCCGGCCCAGGTTGGTCACGTCCCCCGTATTCTTATCGGTAGAGATGAAGCCGGGCACCAGCACCCGCTGAGGCATTCCGGCAAAGGCTTCGCGAACCAGCGTATTGGTCAGCTCGGTGTCGAGCACATGTTTAGAGTGTTTCCTCTCCGTCTTGATGAATTGGCGGGAGTCGAACCACTGCGCGCCGGTCAGTTGCGCGGCAATGATGGACGAAAGGCGTTCGCCGTAGCTGACAATCGTATCGGAGGTTTTCGGTGAGAGGTCTTTGATGAGGTAGATGCCCTGGAAGATGTCTTTCAGTTCGTTGAGCAACTCGCCCACCCGGCGCTGCAACGCCACCTGCGCCTCGCCTGCGGGAATCACCTCCTTTATCATTTCGACATGACGGTAGACTATCTCGCGGAACTCATTTTCATAAGAAGCGTCGCCCGCGGCGGCCATCTTGGAGGTGTTTATCAACTTGTCGGTGATACCTCCCAAAGCGGACACGACTACGATAACGGGTTCGTTTACTGCTTCTACAATTCTCTTGACGCTCAAAATACTGTTCGCGGAACCTACGGATGTTCCGCCGAATTTCATTACTTTCATTTCTTATTATCGATTGAAATGGTTGATACATTGTTCCGGAAACAAGCGACTGCGGCTTGAACGGACGTTGGTTTAAATAAGTAAAACTGCTGAAAAATGGTGTAACACGTAGAAACACAAATACTATCCCTAACCCCTAAGGGTCATGGTGCACATGGATGTGACTGTATGTTGGTAGTACTTGTTCATAGTCTCCTGTTTCTATCGTTTCTGATAAGTGTTGCAAAAGTAACAATAAAAACATTCATTCTATCACATTTTACCACTTTTTTGCGATAAAAATATAGATTGCCTTAAAAAAGGGAAGAAATCTGTGCGCTCCACGCCTTACGTTTTCACACTTCCGGCGGCTTGAGAACAAGGAGACAAACATGATTTTCTAACATTTTGCTACCACTCTACGGATTATTCACTATATTTGCATTAAAATCAGTAAGAATTGAGCGTATGACCCCAGAAGATACTTCCGTTTTGCTAATCTACACCGGCGGTACTATCGGAATGATAGAGAATGCGGAAACCGGTGCCTTGGAGAACTTTAATTTCGAGCAGTTGCAGAAACATGTCCCCGAGCTTCAGAAGTTTGAGTTCCGCATCGACACTTACCAGTTCGACCCTCCCATGGACTCGTCGGACATGGACCCGGATGCCTGGCAAAAGCTCGTACGCATCATCAGTGAACACTACGACCGCTACACAGGCTTCGTCATCCTGCACGGGACGGACACGATGGCATACACCGCCTCCGCGCTGAGCTTCATGCTGGAAGGCCTGAGCAAGCCCGTCATCCTTACCGGCTCGCAACTGCCTATCGGGGTGCTGCGAACCGACGGCAAGGAAAACCTGCTGACAAGCATTGAGATTGCCACCGCCTGCCACCCCAACGGACAGCCCGTCGTACCTGAAGTGTGCATCTTCTTCGAAAACCACCTGATGCGCGGCAACCGTACCACCAAGATGAATGCCGAGAACTTCAACGCTTTCCGCTCATTCAATTATCCGGTACTTGCCTCGGCGGGCATACACATCAAATATAATAATGTGAAGATACGCAAATGCGCCGAGCACCGCGAACTGACGCCGCACTACCTGCTGGACACGCACATCGCCATCCTGAAACTGTTTCCGGGCATCCAGGAGAACGTGGTGAACGCCGTTCTCTCAGCCGAGGGTCTGAAGGCGGTGGTGCTGGAGACATACGGCTCGGGCAACGCTCCGCGCAAAGAATGGTTTCTAAACCGCCTGCACGAGGCTTGCGAGCGGGGTATCGTCCTGGTCAACGTGACGCAATGCAACGCCGGCACGGTGGAGATGGAACGGTACGAAACGGGTTACCGACTGCGGCAGGCGGGTGTGGTAAGCGGCTATGACAGCACCACGGAGTCTGCCGTCACCAAGCTCATGTTCCTGCTGGGACATCACTACTCCCCGGCGGAGGTACGCGAATGGATGTGCCGCTCCATTGCCGGAGAGATTACGGTGTTCTGACAGGTATTTACACCTTCTATCCGGTGAAAAAGCCCCCTTCCAGCTGCCTGCAAATAACCCTTTTGACAGACGCAAGTGTCTGTCCCGTCAGAGGCCTGTGTCTGTCGGCTCAAAGGCTTGTGTCTGTCGGCTTGGACACAAGTGTCTGTCAAACGGGGTGCTAAGGGCGTAAAAACAGGGTTCCAGACTACTTCCCCAGCGTGACGCTAAACCCTTGAAATATCATCTTTTAGGCAAGGATTACACGGATTTTCACGGATTTCTTTAAACCTATCCGTGATTTTCCGCGTAATCCGTGCCTGAGATTTATCACAAGGCAGGCAGGCGGCGAGCTTTCGTGCAATTCCACGCCCGCTAAAAAATCTTCTTCCTCTATTCTTCTCTCTGTGGCGAAAATCGTACCTTTGGACAATCATTCAAAATGAATTCCTTTTATGGCAAAAGAAAAAACAATATATGTATGCAGCAACTGCGGACAAGACTCTCCCAAATGGGTGGGTAAATGTCCGTCGTGCGGAGAATGGAACACGTATGTGGAAGAAATCGTGCGGAAGGAGGTGGTGAACAAACGTCCCGTATCGGGAATCGAGACTACTAAGCCCCGCCCCGTCACCCTCAGCGAAATCATCGCCGACGACGAACCGCGCATCGACCTGCACGACGCCGAACTGAACCGCGTACTGGGCGGCGGACTGGTGCAGGGTTCGCTGGTGCTGATTGGCGGCGAGCCCGGCATCGGGAAATCGACCTTAGTCCTGCAAACCGTACTCCGCATCCCGGAGAAGCGCATCCTCTACATCTCCGGCGAAGAAAGCGCGCGCCAACTGAAGCTGCGCGCCGACCGACTGGTGCAGACCTCCTGCGACTGCCTCATCGTCTGCGAGACTTCGCTGGAGCAGATATACGTGCACATCAAGAACACCCGCCCCGACCTGGTCATCATCGACTCGATACAGACCATCTCCACCGAAACGCTGGAGTCCTCGCCGGGCAGCATCGCACAGGTGCGCGAATGCTCGGCATCCATCCTGCGCTTCGCCAAAGAAACGCATACGCCCGTCATCCTGATAGGCCACATCAACAAAGAAGGCAGCATCGCCGGACCTAAGGTGCTGGAACACATCGTGGACACCGTGTTGCAGTTCGAGGGCGACCAGCACTACATGTACCGCATCCTGCGCAGCATCAAGAACCGCTTCGGAAGCACCGCCGAACTGGGCATCTACGAAATGCGGCAAGACGGGCTGCGGCAGGTCAGCAATCCCTCGGAACTGCTGCTGAGCCAGGACCACGAGGGGATGAGCGGCGTGGCCATCGCCTCGGCGATAGAGGGCATCCGCCCCTTCCTGATAGAAACCCAGGCATTGGTGAGCAGCGCCGTCTACGGCAATCCGCAGCGCTCGGCCACCGGATTCGACATCCGCCGGATGAACATGCTGCTGGCGGTGCTGGAGAAGCGTGTGGGCTTCAAACTCGCCCAGAAAGACGTCTTCCTGAACATTGCCGGCGGACTGAAAGTGAACGACCCCGCCATCGACCTGGGCGTCATCAGCGCCATCCTTTCCAGCAATATGGACGCCGCCATCGAACCGGAAGTGTGCATGGCGGGAGAAATCGGCCTGTCGGGAGAGATACGCCCGGTGAACCGTATCGAGCAGCGCATAGGCGAAGCGGAGAAGCTGGGCTTCAAGCGCTTCCTGTTGCCCAAATACAATATGCAGGGGCTCAATACCTCGAAAATAAACATCGAACTGGTACCGGTGAGGAAAGTGGAAGAAGCCTTCCGCGCCCTGTTCGGCTGAATCGCGTACCGCAGAAAACAAGCGTAACAAGCAATGATACAAGAATACCAACTTCGCGTCTTGCCCGAAATAGCGGCAAACGAACAACGGTTGAAAGAATACCTGGTGCGGGAAAAAGGCTTGCCGGCACAAGACATCACCGCCACACGCATACTGAAACGCAGCATCGACGCCCGCCAGCGGACCGTGGTAGTGAACCTGACCGTGCGCGCCTACCTGAATGAAGTCCCGCACGACGACACGTACCGGGAGACTATATATAATAATGTGGAAGGCAAACCGCAGGTGATTGTCGTGGGCGCCGGCCCCGGCGGACTGTTTGCCGCCCTCAGGCTGATAGAACTGGGGCTTCGCCCCGTGGTTGTGGAACGCGGCAAGGATGTGCGCGAGCGCAAGAAGGACCTCGCCCTGATAGGAAGGGAGCAGACCGTGAACCCGGAATCCAATTACAGCTTCGGCGAAGGCGGCGCCGGAGCCTACTCGGACGGAAAACTCTATACGCGCAGTAAGAAACGCGGCAATGTGGACAAGATACTGAACGTCTTCTGCCAGCATGGCGCCTCCACCTCCATCCTGGTGGACGCCCATCCGCACATCGGGACGGACAAGCTTCCGCGGGTCATCGAGAACATGCGGAACACCATCCTGAGCTGCGGCGGAGAAGTGCACTTCGAAACCCGGATGGACGCCCTGATTATCGAAGAAGACCGGGTGGCGGGCATCGAGACCCAAACGGGCGAGACGTTCCTTGGCCCGGTGATACTTGCCACGGGGCATTCGGCAAGGGATGTCTACCGCTGGCTTGCCGCCAACGGGGTGGAAATCGAAGCCAAGGGCATCGCCGTCGGGGTGCGTCTGGAACATCCGGCAACCCTGATAGACCAGATACAATACCACAACCGGAACGGACGGGGCCGGTACCTGCCTGCGGCGGAGTACAGCTTCGTGACGCAGATAGACGGCCGCGGCGTATACAGCTTTTGCATGTGTCCGGGCGGCTTTGTGGTGCCTGCCGCCAGCGGGCCCGAACAAATCGTGGTGAACGGCATGAGCCCCAGCAACCGGGGTTCGCGCTGGAGCAACTCGGGCATGGTGGTGGAACTGCGCCCCGAAGACTTGCAACCGGGCGCAGCCGGCAACGGCCTGTCTCTGCAAAGCCCCGACGGGCAACCGGATGCCGCCGACCCGCTGAAGATGATGTACTTCCAGGAAGCCCTGGAACGGCAGTGCTGGCAACAGGGCAACCGGAAGCAGACCGCCCCGGCACAACGGATGGCCGACTTCACCAAGCGGAAGCTGAGTTACGACCTGCCGGAAAGCTCGTACGCCCCCGGCCTGCTGTCATCGCCCCTGCACTTCTGGATGCCGCCGTTCATCTCCGACCGCCTCAGCAAAGGTTTCCAGCAGTTCGGCAAATACAGCCGCGGCTTCCTCACCAACGAAGCCATCCTGATAGGAGTGGAAACCCGCACCTCCGCCCCCGTGCGCATCCAGCGGGACAAGGACACCTTGCAGCATGTCCGCCTGAAGGGGCTATTCCCCTGCGGAGAGGGTGCCGGCTATGCGGGCGGCATCGTGTCGGCAGGCATCGACGGCGAAAGATGTGCGGAAGCGGCGTGCCTGTTCTTAAAATAATGTGTACTTTTGCAACCTGACAGACTGAAGCCTATGAACATACCCGAAATAGCCATTGTCGACCCGAACACGCTGACATGCCTCGGACTACAAAACCTGCTGGAGGAGATTATCCCGATGGCTGTAATCCGTACGTTCCATTCGTTCGGCGAACTGATGGACGACACACCCGACATGTACGCCCATTACTTCATTGCGTCGCGCATCTATTTCGAGCACACTGCCTTCTTTCTGCCCCGCAAGCCCAAGACCATCGTACTGGTGGGCGGCGATTCGCAGCCGCAGCTTTCGGGAGTGCCCACGCTGAACATCTTTCAGGACGAAAAGAATCTGGTGAAGTCCATCCTTCGGCTGCACCGCTACGGACACCAGCACGGGCATCCCGGTAGCAACACCGCAGCCGGCACCACGGCGCAGCATCCGGCGGACAGTCGCCACACGGCAAACGGACACGAGCTTTCCGCCCGAGAAATAGAAGTGCTAGTGCTGCTGACCAAGGGATTTATCAACAAGGAAATTGCCGACAAGCTGAACATCAGTCTCACCACCGTCATCACCCACCGCAAGAACATCGTAGAGAAACTGGGCATCAAGTCCGTATCGGGGCTGACCATCTATGCCGTGATGCACGGTTATGTGGAGGCGGACAGCATCTGAGCCCCAACGGCCTACGACTTTCCCCCGCCGTGAAATCCTCATAAATTAGGATTGCACGGGCGGAAGATTTCGCCTTACTTTGCAGTCGAAATAAAACCAGTTATGAACACAAATAAACTTTTCACCCTGATTCTGGCCGTCTTTGCAGCCGGCAACGTCCTGGCTGAAGATTTGGACACCCTGAAAGTAGTGGACGTGGAAGAAGTCCTCGTCATCGCAGCACCCAAAGAAAACCGCAAACTGCGCGAACAGCCCACCGCCGTCACCCTGCTCTCCAAGCAGGACATGCAGGCGGCACAGGTGCACTCGATCAAGAGCCTTACGGGGCTGGTGCCGAACCTGTTTATCCCCGATTACGGTTCGCGGCTGACCTCCGCCGTCTACATCCGCGGCATCGGGTCGCGCATCAACACGCCGTCCGTCGGCCTGTATGTGGACAACATTCCCTACATCGACAAGTCTGCCTTCGACTTCGACTATTCCGACATCGAACGTATCGACGTGCTGCGCGGCCCGCAGGGAACGCTATACGGCCGGAACGCTATGGGCGGACTGATAAAGATACATACGAAATCGCCCTTTACCTATCAGGGCACGGACTTCCGCATGGGGGCCGGCACGCGGAACGAATATAACGCGTCGCTGACTCACTATCACCGCACGTCCGAACGGTTTGCTTTCTCCACCGGTGGTTTCTATAACTACGAAGGGGGTATCTTCCGCAATGCTGCCCGCGACAATAAAAAGGTGGACAAAGGGCAGTCTGCCGGAGGACGCTTCCGCGGCATCTATCTGCCCTCCGACAACTGGAAACTGGACTTGAACGTCAGTTACGAATACAGCGACCAGGGCGGATATCCCTATGTGTACCTGGGAAGTGTCGACCCCGCCTCGCAAAACGAAGCGCTGAGACCTGCCATCGGCACCATCTCGAACAATCAGGAAAGCAGCTACTACCGCAACCTGCTGAACGCCGGACTGAATCTGGAATACCAGGCACGCCGCTTCACGCTGAGCGCCGTCACGGGCTACCAATATCTGAAAGACCGAATGTTCATCGACCAGGACTTCACCCAGGCGGACATCTATACGCTGGAACAGAAACAACGCATCCACACGCTGAGCGAGGAAATCGTGATGAAAAGCAAAGGCAACCGCTGCTGGCAATGGGCGACAGGCATCTTCGGCTTCTACCAATGGCTGAAAACCGCTGCTCCGGTAACTTTCCGCGAAGACGGGATGGGGATGCTGGACCGCATGTTGGGCGGCGTGATACCCTCGAAGATTGAAGTTCCGATGGGACCGATAAGTATGAATATCATGCCGGAGCTGCAAATCACCAGCCCACGCCTGCTTATCAACGGAGATTTCGACACTCCTCTGCTGAACGGCGCATTGTTCCATCAGTCCACCTTCCGCGATTTGTTCGGCATCGGCGGGCTCTCTTTCACGGCAGGGCTGCGACTGGACTACGAGAAAATGAAGATGGATTACAACTCGGGCACGGCGCTCGACTATTCGGTAGGCATCACCGGCGAAATGGTTCGCAACGGACAGGTCATCAAGGAAATTGAAATGATGCCCACCACCGCCCTTACCGTGGAGTCGCGCTATAAGGGGAGTCTCGACAAGGATTATCTGCAATTGCTGCCCAAGTTTGCTTTGCAGTACGACTTCAAGAACAACAAAGGGAATGTCTATGCCACGGTCAGCAAAGGGTACCGCTCGGGCGGGTATAACATACAGATGTTCTCCGACCTGTTGCAATCGAGCCTGAAGAACGACCTGATGAGCCAATCGAAAAAGGAAATCATGCCACACGTACCGGACTCCTTTAAAGATCAGTTCAGCTCCATCTTCCCCAAAGCGGAAGAAAGCCAGGATGCCCGTGCCGCCACCGAGTATCGGCCCGAACAGACTTGGAACTATGAAATCGGTACGCACCTCAACCTCTTCAACAACCGCCTGCGCACCGACGCTTCCCTCTTCTGGCTGGAAACGCGTGACCAACAGATTTCGCGCTTTGCCGGGGAAAGCGGCCTGGGACGTGAAACGGTGAATGCCGGCAAAAGCCGCAGCCTCGGTGCTGAGCTTGCCTTGGCCGTTGCCGTCAGCACCGACTTTACGGTCAACGCCAGCTATGGCTACACCTATGCCACCTTCAAGGATTATGTAACGAACGCGCGTGTGAACGGCGAGCTACGTGAAATAAGCTACAACGGTAACTACGTTCCTTTCGTCCCCAAACATACGCTTACCGTCGGCGGCCAATACATCTTCCATATCCATCCGGGCCACTGGCTGGACCGCATCCAGCTCAACGCCAACTACACCGGCGCCGGACGTATCTACTGGACGGAACAAAACACCGTAAGCCAATCCTTCTACGGCACTCTGAACGGCCGCATCAGCTTCCAGAAAGGCCGCGGACAAATAGACTTCTGGGTACGCAACGCCCTGAACAAAGATTACGCCGCCTTCTACTTCGAAAGCATGGGGAATGGTTTCCGGCAAGACAGCCGGCCAATACAGGCAGGGATAGAATTAAGATGCAGGTTCTGAGGGACGTGAAACAAGAGGATATGGTAAAAATGAAGTGAACACAGAGTCACAGAGCCACAGAGTTTTTTAAAGTACTTAAAATAAAAATCTCTGTGGCTCTGTGACTCTGTGTTCAATCTTTAAACAGCGCGTCTGGGCACACGCTCTCTTCTTACTTATTATGAATTGCCCTGTTACCACGCAGTAATACAGACATTATGATTGAGGCTGTCCCAAAATAGTTTTTTGAGACAGCCTCTTTATTAAATGTATATGCAAAAAGAACAAGTCAACTTCTTGACGGGAAAGAATCAGGCAAGTTTTGCCAAAGCTTCCTTGATGCGGCGAATGGCTTCGACAATGTTTTCATCGCTGGTCGCATAACTCATACGGATACACTCGGGAGCACCGAAAGAAGCACCGCCCACACATGCCACGTGAGCAACTTCCAACAGATACATTGCCAAATCATCCGAATTGTCAATCTTACGGTCACCGGCAGATTTGCCAAAGAATGAGCTGCACTTGGGGAACAGATAGAAAGCACCTTCCGGTACGTTGACTTCAAAACCCGGAACCTCTTTCGCCAACTTCACTATCAGGTTACGACGACGTTCGAAAGCCTGGCGCATTTCTTCTACCGGAATCTGGGTACCCGTATAAGCAGCCTCGGCAGCCTTCTGGGAAACGGAACAAGGACCGGATGTGTACTGCCCCTGCAATTTGTTGCAAGCTTTCACAATCCATTCGGGTCCGGCAATAAATCCGATACGCCAGCCGGTCATGGCATAAGCCTTGGAGACGCCGTTAACAATCACAGTGCGCTCTTTCATTTCCGGGAATTGGGCAATACTCTGATGCTTGCCGATATAGTTAATATGCTCGTAAATCTCATCAGCAATCACCGTTACCTGCGGATATTTAGCCAATACGGCAGCCAGTCCGGCCAACTCTTCCTTACTATATACCGAACCGGTCGGGTTGGACGGCGAACAAAGAATCAGCGCTTTAGTCTTAGGAGTAATAGCAGCTTCCAACTGAGCCGGAGTAATCTTGAAGTCCTGCTCGATGCCGGCAGTGACTATCACCGGCTTGCCCTCAGCCAATTTCACCATTTCCGGATAACTTACCCAGTATGGGGCGGGAACAATCACTTCGTCACCCGGATTTACCAGAACAAGAATCGTGTTGCAAACCGATTGTTTGGCACCATTGGCGCAAGAGATTTGTGCGGCGGTATATTCCAGACCGTTCTCTTTTTTCAATTTCTCCACGATAGCGTTACGCAAGGCGGGATATCCCGGCACGGGAGAGTAGCGAGAGAAGTTGTCGTCTATCGCCTTTTTCGCAGCCTCTTTAATGTGGTCGGGAGTATTGAAATCGGGTTCTCCGACACTCAGGTTAATTACGTCCACGCCTTGAGCCTTCAGCTCTGCGCTCTTTTGAGACATAGCCAGCGTCGCAGAGGGCGACAGGCTGTTTAAACGATCTGATAATTGGTTCATTTTGTTACTATTTAATGGTTGTTATGCATATCCGGTTGCAAAATAAGCAAAAATCTTCGATATGAGAAAACAAAAAGACAGTTACTTATTGAAATGTAGCGTATGGCCCATACGTTCTTTCTTTGTGCGCAAGTAGCGCTCATTGTAGGGGTTCGGGCAGGTTTCCACCGGTACATTCTCTATAATTTCAAGCCCATAGGCCTCCAATCCCACACGCTTCACCGGATTGTTGGTCAGCAAACGCATCTTATGCACACCAAGTTCACGCAGAATCTGCGCACCTACGCCATAATCGCGTTCATCTGCCAGGTGACCAAGACAGATATTGGCATCCACGGTGTCCAGACCATCTTCCTGAAGTTTATAAGCCTTCATTTTCTCCATCAGTCCGATACCCCGTCCTTCCTGATTCAGATAAACAATCACTCCTTTACCGGCTTTTTCTATCATCTCCATTGCTTTATGCAACTGGTCGCCGCAATCACAGCGCATCGAACCAAAAATATCACCGGTCGCGCAAGAGGAATGCACCCGCACCAGAATCGGTTCATCCGGCTTCCAAATGCCTTTAAACAGGGCTACATGCTCCAATCCGTTGGATTTCTGGCGGAAAGGAATCAGGCGGAAATGACCATGCTCGGTAGGCATATCGACCTCTACCCCTTTTTCTACGATAGACTCCTGTTTCAGACGGTAGGCAATCAAATCGCGAATAGATATCAACTTCAGGTTATACCGGTCGGCCATCTCACGCAATTGGGGCAAGCGGGCCATGCTGCCGTCCTCATTCATGATTTCCATCAATGCACCTGCGGGATAAAGACCAGCCAGGCGGCACATGTCGATAGTAGCTTCGGTATGACCGGCACGGCGTAACACGCCCTTCTCTTGTGCATACAACGGATTGATATGTCCGGGACGACCGAAAGTAGCGGGTGTAGAAGCCGGATCGGCAAGAGCCTGGATAGTGGCAGCACGGTCTGCGGCAGACACACCTGTGGAACAGCCTTCCAATTTATCAATCGTAACCGTAAAAGGAGTACCCAATACCGAAGTATTATCCGCCACCTGATGGGGCAAATCCAGTTCCTTGCAACGGGATACCGTGACAGGGGCACACAAGACGCCACGCGCATGTTTCAACATGAAATTCACTTTCTCGGGAGTAGTTTTCTCTGCGGCAATAATCAAGTCGCCTTCGTTTTCACGGTCTTCATCGTCCACCACAATCACAAAGTTACCGGCTTTGAAATCTTCAATAGCCTCCTCTATCGTATTCAATTGTACCTTTTCCATATAGTCATTCATTTTTTTTAGCCTGATTGGTTGTTATTATTTTGAGTACTTCTTCATTCGTCCGGATGATTCGCTCCATATCCTTACTAAGCCGTATGCGGAATGCCCAAATACGGAAATACAAAAACAAGCCTACCGGTACAACCACTCCGCACAACAGATTCAACCAATAATTGCGGAAAGGCCGCACATGGGCATGAACCGGAATTATCGGATAATTATTTAAAGCTGTCAGCAGAGCAACAGACCGTGTATTGGACATTTCTTCTATCAAGGCCTCCATACGGTCGTTGATTTCCACCACTTCTTCGTCACGAGGCACATCGTTCATCCATAATTTGAAATAATTCGGAGCGTTTTTCAGTTTCTTCTTGTCGGCATAGGCACGGCAATCGGCAGACAGTCGGCGCAAGTCGTCCGGCAAACGGGCATAATCCGGGTCGTGAATAATAACTTCTTTTCTGAATAAATGTCTCACACTACGGATGCCGGCAATTTTCTTGAACCAGTTGATATAAGCATCGGCATTCAGAACCACCGAATCGTTATTGGATTTGTAAGTAAGGAAAGCGCCCAACGGTGCCAGTATGGCAGTACTGGTCCACATCCCCATCCATACAATCCATTTCCCGTCCCGCGCCATTTTATAACCGGTATTATTAATAATGTAGTAGATAATAAAGATAAGGACGGATACTACCACAGGCATTCCCAAACCACCCTTACGGATAATTCCGCCCAACGGCGCACCGATAAAGAAAAAGATAAGGCACGCCAAAGACAGCGTCAACTTCTCATGCCACGCCGTCATGTGGCGACGCAAGCTGGTTTCAGTTTGCAAGACATTGAAACTCTTGAAACTCCAATCTCCCGCCGCACTCTCCGCACGACTGACCGCATTGGACATTATCTTCTGTTTTTGCATCAGCGTAGCCACATTGAACAAGCTATCCACATTATAACTGCCCAGACTGGCCGATTCAATCTTTATCGTATCCGCTTTGCTTAACGTGCTTGCAGTCGGCTTATATGAACCCGACATCGCTTCACGATAATAAACGCGCCCGATGCTGTCATTCTGAACTTTCATCGAGTCGATGTCCGCCTGCAACATCTTCATATCCTTACTGCTGGACTGGTTACTCATGAAACCGGCATCCACCATATTGAAGTCCGAATTGAACTCTATAATCGCATGTTTTTCGGAGAATGTTTCCCGCTTGTAGGGGACGTTCTTCTGATTCATATTCTGCGACTTCAGGTTTTCAAACTGTTCGCCGCTATACAGATGCAAGTATAAATGCTGTTTGTCCGCTGTCATTTCCAGCCTTCCGGAATCCGCCTTAATAATCTGGGCATTCTCAAATCCCTTCTCAAAATTGTAAATCAACACATCGTACAGCATACCTGTCTTACGGTCCTTATGCTTGATGTAGAGATTATACCCATCTATTTCGTCATAAAACACACCCTCAGGAATATCCACTTCGGGAGATTTCTGTTTCATCGAAAACAATAAAGTCCACAGCTTAGTCTGAGCTTTGGGGCCGATAACATTCTGGAAATAAAACGAGACACAACAGATAAAGGAGATGAAGATAATAAGCGGGCGCATAATCTTGAGCAACGAAATGCCTGCCGCCTTCATGGCAAGCAATTCAAAACGCTCTCCGAAGTTACCGAAAGTTATCAGTGCCGCCAACAAGATGGCCAAAGGCAGGGATGCTGGCACCAATGTCAATGCCGAATAGAAAAAGAACTGAGCAAGAACACTCATTTCCAAACCCTTTCCCACCATTTCATCTACATACTTCCAGAGGAACTGCATCATGAAGATGAACAGGCAAATGAAAAAGGTACCCATAAAGAGCAGGCAAAAGCTCTTCAATATAAATATATCTAACTTTTTTATGCGCAGCATTTTACTTGTTTCATGCAATGAAGACACAAAAGTAGCACAAAAAAGGGAGTACGGGAAATTTTTAATTGAAAGTTAACTAAAAACCGCACGTTCTACGCAAAGTATCTACCTGGGAGTCCCATAATTCGCGTAAATCATCGACTTCCTCCGCATTGGTAAAATCGGTTATTTCAAGCACAAAATCGTTAGTCAACTCGTTATTTGTCATCTTTAATTCAAAGTATTCACGCGGGTTTTCATCATCAAGCCATCGGAAACGGATAAAAGAATAAGCCCGCACGGCCACTATCTCCGCATCCCGCTTTTCCGTTTTACCCCAGAAAAAGGAGACGGTCTTATCATCCGACTGAACTCTGTCCGCAAACCATCCCTCCAAACCGGTAGGAGTACTTATAGCCGCCCAAAGAATACTTTTAGAAGTCGCGTTCAAGAGATATTCCAAATGTATTTTCTTTCTTTCCATAGTCTATTCTTCTTATTATTGCGTCGCCAAGATAAATACTTTTTTCTAATTACAGAAAATAATTCATTAATTTTATTCAGGCCTACCCCATCACAGCGAGTTAACCCCTTGATAATGTACTATTATGCTGCAAATAAAAAAGGAATAAAGAATTGCCCCTTTCCTTCTTTACAAAAGAAAGAACAAAAAATACGCACAAAAGTTTTGGCAGTTTAAATAAAAGCTATATCTTTGCACCCGCAATCGAGAAACGATGGCGGGATAGCTCAGCTGGTTAGAGCGCATGATTCATAATCATGAGGTCCCCGGTTCAATCCCGGGTCCCGCTACAAAGTAAGATTTAGACTGTTAGGAGGCTTCCACTCTTGGCGGTCTTTTTTGTTTTCAGACTCCGGTTTGCGCTATGGTTTGCTCCCTTATTATTTTTCCCCAATTAGGAAAAAATATTTCCCTAACTACCAAAAAAAATTCCAAGTACTTGGAAAATCAGTTTCAAGTACTTGGAAAGGTGATAATGGGTATGCAAAAACCTATTGTTTATCCAGACAGATATTGACGGCATTCATTCCTTTCAGACCGCGTTCAAGGTCAAAAGTTACGATGTCATTTTCGGCAATCTTACTCACCAAATTATTCACGTGAAAAAAATACTTGTCCACTCCGGACAAATTCTTGATGAAGCCGAATCCTCTGGCTTCATTGAAGAACTCGACCCGTCCTTTCAGAACGACCGGTTCCATATCTTCTTTCTTAGGAGTAGCGATGACTATGTCATCCACATCAATCTCTTTCCTCTTGACGTTTTCTTCCGGAGGAGTCGATGTAATCATGCCGTATTCATCTACATAGGCAATCATATCATCGAGACCGCCACCTTTGTTAGTCTGCTTTCTCTCTTCTTTTCTTTTTTGTTTTTCTTCACGCTTGGCGAGTCTTTTCTTTTCGTTCTCGCGCTTACCTACCGTCATGGATTTTGCCATATATCTTCTTTTTAATTAAGTACTGAATTATTTTTAGGGGATTAGTAATAGGGAAAAATCAAATCACAAAATCAGCTTTATGAAGCTTCTTGCCGGTCAACTTCTGAATATCATTCACCAGTTTACGCTCTTCCTGCGAACAGAAAGTGAGAGCCGTTCCCGTATTTCCCGCCCTGCCGGTACGGCCGATACGGTGTACATACGTTTCGGGCACATCGGGAAGGTCATAGTTGATTACCAAAGGCAATTCATTGATGTCGATACCTCTGGAAGCAATATCTGTTGCTACCATCACCCGTATCTTCCCTGATTTGAAATTCCCCAACGCTGTCTGCCGGGCCGCCTGACTCTTGTTGCCATGGATTGCCTGACTACCGATACCGGCCTTGCACAACACCCGCGCTATTTTATCAGCTCCGTGCTTCGTACGCGAGAACACAAGTACAGACTGCTTTTCCGATCTTTGCAGGAGCGATACCAGCAACTTGCTTTTCTCCTGCTTCTCCACGAAATAGACCGTCTGCTCGATGGCATCGACCGTAGGAGATTCAGGCGTAATATTAATCTTTACCGGATGCTTCAACAATGAATTCGTCAGCGAAACAATGGTGTCGGGCATCGTGGCGGAGAAGAACAAAGTCTGCTTCTCCTTAGGCAGCTTCGGCAATATCCGCTTGATATCATGGATAAATCCCATATCCAGCATACGGTCGGCCTCATCGAGTACAAAATGCTGAATCGAATCCAAATGGATGTAGCCCTGGTTCATCAAATCCAGCAACCGCCCCGGAGTAGCCACCAATATATCGATACCCTTACGCAAGGCATCCACTTGTGAGCGTTGGTTCACGCCTCCGAAGATAACGCCATAACGAACGCGCGTGTATTTGGCATAATCCTCCATACATTCACCTATCTGCAACGCAAGTTCCCGGGTGGGAGTCAGGATTAAAGCCCGGACCAGTTTACGCTTATCCGATTCTTTCGTTGCCTGCAATTGCTGGATAATAGGGATAGCAAACGCGGCGGTCTTACCCGTTCCCGTCTGTGCGCATCCTAAAATATCGCGTCCCGTCAATGCAGCAGGAATTGCTTTTACCTGAATAGGCGTCGGTTGCGCATATCCTTTTTCTTCAATCGCTTTTAAAATCGATTCTGTAATATCTAATTTATTAAATGTCATACTTATTATTTTGCCGTATTTCTACGGCGGTTAATTATATATAGATTGGTTTGTGAGTAGCCAAAATGAATTCATTTTCCAATGTACTGATTACTTCTTTTACAGTGCTAATCTTTTTGGCGAGAAAAGCATTGCTGCCAGCAAAGGCATACCCTTTTTTCATATTTCCCTTGGCAGCATTATACAAAGCTTTGATAATGCAATACGGGCTTTTGGTATAGTCACATGTTTTTATGCAATGAAACGAACATCTTTCGGGTCTTTCCAGACCATTATTCACATTGTGGATAAATTCTCCGTCAATGGCTCGTCCCGGCATCCCGACCGGACTTTCTATGATAAGAACGTCTTCGGGCTTGGAATGGATATATACTTCCTTGAATGTTTCCGACGCGTCACACTCCTGAGTCGTTACAAAGATGCTGCCCATTTGCACAGCGGATGCTCCCAACGACATAAAGTGCGCGATATCTTCACCGGTAGAAATACCTCCGGCGGCAATTACAGGAATATGTTTCTGCTCTTCATAACCCGATACGACGGATACGACTTCAGGAATTAATGCATCCAGGGCATAATTTCCGTCTTGCAACTGTTCCTTCTTAAATCCCAGATGCCCGCCGGCCTTGGGACCTTCCACGACAATGGCATCAGGCAGATAGTTATAATTTTTTTGCCATTTGTCACAGATAATTTTAGCCGCTCTGGAAGAAGATACGATAGGGACTAATTTGGTAACACTGTCCGGAGTCAGATAAGCGGGCAAATCGAGCGGCAGCCCGGCACCTGAAAATATCACATCAATCTTTTCCTGGATGGCAGTACGCACCATATCGGCATAATTGGATAAAGCCACCATCACGTTCACGCCGATAATGCCTTTGGTTTTCGTGCGTGCCTTGCGAATTTCTTCTTTCAATCCCTCAATACACTTTTCAGTGTAAGTGCCTTTTCCTTTAGGATAGAGCAATCCCAGTCCGGCACAGGATATAACGCCTATTCCCCCTTCGTTGGCTACGGCCGACGCTAAACCGGACAACGATATACCTACACCCATGCCCCCTTGTATAACGGGAACTTTTATCTCAATATTTCCTATAAAAAATGATTTCATATATTTTATTTTGTACTAAGCAAACCAGCACAACCCAAGTCAAAGCCGTACAGATGTAAGCGGCCGGGAGTGCCTCTGTTAAGTCTAAAAAATCAAATGAAAGGACGGGGATTCCCGATATTGCACAGAAGAGTCAGAATTAGCAGATATGAATGAAATATGATTTTATCTCCCTTTCTTCAAAGAGAGAAATCCGTAAAATCATGAAACGGAAAGAGATGTCCCGAATGATGAAAAGTTCCTTTCAAAACATCGGTGTTATCTGTTCATTTTGCCCTTCCGGACATTGTAAAGCCCCCTGCTCTCTTTTAGCTATAAAAAGGCCAGATTCTTTACGATGTCCGGAGGTATAATGCAAAATGTATGCGGTTGATTATTCAGAGACAGCTCCGTTTATCCGGAGGATTAATATCTTCTGGAATTATTATAACCGCCACGGCCGCCTCTATTGCCCGCAGGTCTTTCTTCACGAGGGCGTGCAACGTTTACGGATATAACCTTCTGGTCATATTCGGCACCGTTCAATTCGTCTATGGCTTTTTGTCCTTCGGCATCATTCGTCATTTCCACGAATGCGAACCCTCTGGATCTACCGGTTTCTCTATCTAAAATAACTTTTGCTGAAGATACTTCTCCATACTCTGAAAATAAAGTCGTCAAGTCGGCATCGCTTGTGCCATAACTCAAACCTGAAATGTAAATGTTCATTCAAATAATAATTAAAATAAATACTAAATTGGAGTGAGGAGGATTATTATAGAAGAGGACTACTTGCTAATATGATATTATAAAGAAGAACTATGCGATAATGATTCGTTACTCAATCTCTGGCGGCAAAGGTAATACTATAAATCAGATATATTTGTTTTCCCTTTCTTTTTTTCGGAAGAAAGACGTTTATTATCATTTGTTAGCAGGCTTCAATTCGCAAGAAAAGGAAAATGTGAACATAAACAGTCGATTTATAGACAGACGCCTTCTACTATAACCTACTAACTTTGCGGGAAATTATTAGTTGGCTGATATGAGAAGACTACTATTCACATTTGCCTTTCTGTGCACGCTGGTCACAGAAGGATATGCACAGAAGATACTGACACTAAAAGAGTGCCTCGAAACCGGCATCGAAAACAACTTGACTTTAGAGAGCAAACGCAAAGAACTGCAAAAAGGCAAGTACGGCATTTCGGAAAACCGTTCCAGACTCCTGCCCAAAATCAACGGCTTTGCCAACTACAACGACCAGATAGACCCGCCCGTGTCCGTCACCGACGGTTCGTCCTACGGGAATCCCTATAACATTACCTATACCCTGCGCAACAATGCCAGTGTCGGTTTGCAGTTGCAGATGCCGCTCTACAACCAGACACTCTACGCCACCGTCTCACTCGCCAAACTTATGGACGAGACGAACCGCCTTTCTTACGAGAAAGCAAGAGAAGACCTTATTCTGGAAATCTGCAAGTTGTATTATTTAGGGCAAACCACCGCCGAACAAATCACCCTGATAAAAGCCAATATCACCCGCCTGGAAGAATTGAGAGACATCACCCTCGCCTTCTTCGACAACGGCATGGCAATGGAAGTGGACGTAAAACGTGTAAATATCAACCTCGAAAACCTGAAAGTACAATACGACAATGCACAGGCTATGCTGGAACAGCAACTGAACCTGTTGAAGTATATCATCGACTATCCGGAGGAGGAAGCCATTGCCTTAGAGCAGGTAAATCCGGAGAATATCACTCCCGTAGCTCTGACCGGACTGTCGGAAGGCCTGTATGAGTTCCAACTCCTGCAATCCCAGAAACTCATGGCGGAACAGCAGAAGAAGATGATTGGCTACGGCTATCTCCCTTCCCTCAACCTGACCGGCAACTGGATGTTCTCCGCTTTCACCGACAAGCCTTATCACTGGTTCCATTCCGGCCCGTCCAATCGCTGGTTTCGTTCCTACGGGCTGGGCGTATCTCTGAATGTACCGATATTCGACGGCCTGGACAAGCGGTATAAAGCCCGGAAAGCCGCCATCGACATCGAGAACATCAAACTTGCACAAGAGAGCACCCGGAAAAGCCTGCAAACCCAATACCTGAACGCCACCAACGACCTGATGAACAACCAACGGAACTTCAAGAAGCAGAAAGACAATTACCTGCTTGCCGAAGACGTCTATTCCGTCACGATGGATCGCTACCGTGAAGGCATCACTTCCATGACCGAAGTCCTTCAGGATGAGATGCGGATGAGCGAAGCACAAAACAATTACATCGGCGCACACTACAATTACCGGGTGACCACCCTCTTATTGCTGAAGCTGACCGGACAAATAGAAACATTAGTCAAATAACACGTAAATACAACCGGATATGGAAACAACAGAAAGAAATAACCTTCAGAACACACATCAGATGAAAGCTAAGAAACTGCGCAAACTACGCCGCTGGCAGATTGCCGTCAGCCTACTGGGAGTAGCTATAATCGCATGGGGAGTCATCCAGGTGGTATGCCTTTTCCTGGATTACAAAAATACCGAAACCAGCAACGACGCGCAGATAGAGCAATATATCTCGCCCATCAACCTGCGGGCAACAGGATATATCCGGAAAATCTACTTCACCGAACACCAAGAGGTGCACAAGGGAGACACTCTGCTCGTACTCGATGACCGCGAATACAAAATACGGGTAATGGAAGCCGAAGCCGCATTAAAAGACGCGCTGGCAGGCGCCACCGTCATCGGTGCCACCCTGCAAACCACCCAAACCACCGCCTCCGTCTACGATGCCTCCATCGCAGAGATAGAAATACGCCTGGCAAAACTGGAGAAAGACCGCCAGCGCTACCAGAACCTGGTAAAGAGAAATGCCGCCACCCCCATACAACTGGAACAGATAGAGACTGAGTACGAAGCCACCCACAAAAAGCTGGAAGCAGTGAAACGCCAGCAAAAGGCTGCCCTGTCGGGCGTAAACGAAGTCTCCCACCGGCGTGAGAATATAGAAGCCGCCATCCAGCGAGCCACCGCCGCCCTCGAAATGGCCCGGCTGAACCTCTCCTACACCGTGGTCACCGCTCCCTGCGACGGCAAACTGGGACGCCGCGCTCTGGAAGAAGGTCAGTTTATCACCGCCGGACAAACTATCACCTATATACTGCCCGACACGCAAAAGTGGATTATCGCCAACTACAAAGAGACACAAGTAGAGAACCTGCACCTGGGGCAGGAGGTAGTGATTACGGTAGACGCCATCAGCAAAAAGGAGTTCACAGGCAAAATCACTGCCATATCCGGAGCCACCGGCTCTAAATATTCTCTGGTGCCGACCGACAACTCAGCCGGCAACTTCGTAAAGATACAACAACGCATCCCCGTCCGCATCGACTTCACCGACTTATCCGGCGAAGATAACGAGAGACTTGCGGCAGGTATGATGGTAGTGGTAAAAGCTAAACTCTGAAGCCATGCCCTCCTACCCTAAAAACTACCCGTTCTACAACTGGGTGCCTAAACCCGTAGGCATCCTCATCCTGTTGTTGCTTTTCCTGCCGATACTTACGGTAGGGGGCACCTACTCGGTCAATGCCACCGAGATGATGAGCGGACTGGGCATCATCTCCGAGCATATCCAGTTCGCCAATTTCGCCACTTCCATCGGCATGGCAGCTTTCTGCCCTTTTCTCTACCGTCTGGTAGTGATTCGCAGGGAGAAGATGATGTGCATCGCCGGTTTCTCGCTGATGTATATCTTCAGTTACATCTGCGCCAAGACAGAAAGCATCTTCCTTCTGGCACTTTGCAGCCTGTTCATGGGATTCCTGCGCATGGTACTGATGATGGTCAATCTGTTCACCCTCATCAAGTATGCAGGCAATATGGAAGCCTACGACAAAATCACTCCGGGCAACGAACCGGAGAGCGGCGAAGAATGGGACAAGCTGGACATCGAGCGAAGCATCGCCCAACCCGGCATCTACCTGTTCTTCATGATTCTGGGACAACTGGGGACCTCGCTCACCGCCTGGCTGGCCTTTGAGTATGAATGGCAATACGTCTACTATTTCATGATGGGACTGCTTCTGTTCTGCATCCTCCTCGTATTCATCACCATGCCTTATCATAAATATACCACGCGTCGCTTCCCCATCAATTTCCGGCAGTTCGGCAACGCTTCCATTTTCAGCGTTTCCCTGCTTTGCATCACCTACGTGCTGATTTACGGAAAAGTACTCGACTGGTATGACGACCCCACTATCCGATGGGCTACGGCCTTTGCCGTCATCACCGGCGGCATATTCATTTATATAGAAGCCACCCAGCGCAAACCCTATTATCTGCTGGAAGTGTTCAAGCTGCGCACCATCCGCGTAGGCTTCCTGTTCTACCTGCTGCTGATGGTGCTGAACTCCAGTTCGATGTTTGTCAACGTATTCACCGGCGTAGCCATGAAGCTAGACAACCTGCAAAACGCCACGTTAGGCAACTGGTGCATGGTGGGTTACTTCATCGGCACCGCCCTTACCATCGGACTCAGCGTCAAAGGTGTACACTTCAAGTATCTTTTTGCCGCCGGATTTCTCCTGATGGGATTATCCGCCATGTTCATGTACTTCGAAGTGCAGAGTGCCGGTCTGTATGAGCGGATGAAGTACCCCATCATTATCCGCTCTACCGGAATGATGATGCTCTATTCGCTGGTGCCGACCTATGCCACCCAGCGTATGCCTTACCGGTTCCTTTCCTCCTGGATATGCACCATGCTCACCGTGCGCATGGTGCTGGCTCCCGGCATCGGCACCGCCCTCTACACCAACATGATGCAGGAGCGCCAGCAACACTATGTCACCCGCTACGCGCAGAATGTAGACATGCTGCATCCCGAAGCCTCCGCCTCGTTCACCCAAACCGTACAGGGAATGCAGTACCAGGGCAAGAGCAAGACCGAAGCCATTAACATGGCCGCCATGTCCACCAAAGGCCGCATCCAGGTGCAGGCCACCCTTTCCGCCGTAAAAGAAATGGCGGGCTGGACCTTATACGCCTGCCTCTTTTGCATGATATTTGCGCTTATTCTTCCTTATCCTAAACGAAAATTACTAACTTAGCACTGTTTTTAGTACTAATCAGTAATTTCGTATATGGCAGATACCCAGCAGCAGCGTTTGTCCCGCCTCGACCGCGCTCTATTGAATGAAGAAAATATTTGCAGTTCGGAAGGTATGCTCTCCACCTTTCCCGATTCTTTGAAGAAGCCGTTTCCGGTAAATGGAGCCGGGCTGGTGATATGCCGCCGTGGTAACTTCCGGTTCTCTCTCGACCAGAAGACCTACTCCGCCCAAGCGGGAGAAACGCTTTTCATCCCCGAAGAATCCCTCTTTCAGGTACTCGACGAATCGGAGGATCTGGAGTTATTCATCCTTGTCTACCAGATAGAGCCGATACGCGACATCATAGGCAATTCCGTCGCCTCCATGTACCTCTACTCCCGCCTCCGTACAGAGCCTTGCTATGTGTGGAACACCGGCGACGAAGAAGAAGTACTGAAATACATGTCTCTGCTGGACAGCACCCTTCAGATGGAAGACAACACCTTCAACCGCTACGAACAAAAGCTGCTGCTCTTGGGACTGACCTACCGCATCTGTTCCATCTACAACCGCAAGCTCATGAACCTGAAGACCTCCGTCGGCCATAAGCACGACATCTTCATCCGCCTGATTCAGCTCATCGACAAGCATTATACCGAACAGCGCGGCGTAGAGTTCTATGCAGACAAGCTCTGCCTTTCCCCCAAATATCTTTCCGTCCTCTCCAAATCCGTCTGCGGATACACAGTCCAGGAACTGGTTTTCAAGTCCATTATACGCAAAAGCATTTCCCTGCTCAAGAATACCCAGAAGAGCGTCCAGGAGATTTCCGACTACTTCAATTTCCCGAATGCGTCCTATTTCGGCACGTTCTTCAAGAAGCAGACGGGGATATCGCCGCAGCAGTATCGGAAGATATAAAAAGACGGCAGTATTGCTGCCTCTAAAAGAATCAGGGGCTTCAGAATCATATTCCAAAGCCCCTGACCTTTTTATTATCCTGTTACCAACCCTGGTTCTGCGGATATCGTTCACCTGTCGTCACACGGTCAATCATCTGCTGCGGAATAGGCCGCAACCAATGCCTGTCTTCCGTGATATTTGCATGAGCTTTGCCGTCATCATACTTGCGTACACGGTCGATTAATGTTCCGGTACGGGCCAAGTCGGCCCAACGGCAATGCTCTGCCAAAAGCTCACGGGTACGTTCTTCGAGGATAAAGTCGAGAGTAACTTCTTCCGGAGAGATATCCAGTGCACCTGCCTTAGTGGTCTGTTTATTACGGGCACGTTCGCGCACTACATTTATATATTTGGCAGCATTTATGTTGTCACCCAACTTGAAAGCGGCTTCAGCAGCCAGCAGATAAGTCTCGCCCAGACGATAGATTATGTAAGAACGGTCTGTATTATCATTGGGAATTGCACGCGTTCTATCGAGGAACTTCATGATGGTCGGGAAAATGGCACGGCCATTGTAAGCGTCCGGCGTAAAAATCAGATAATGATTACCTTCACGGTTCTGCGTCTTAGCTCTGATTTCTTCGGCAGACATATAATATCCCGGATAATACATAGCAGTATCTCCCACAACTGTATAATCCCAGTTAAACGATTCATCCTTACCATCTATTACATAGTTCACAACGCCACCTTTCTGAGTCTTGGTTGCATACCACACTGTCTGGAAGGTAGCCTCATAGCGAGTATCCTTATCCCGGTTATTGAAAGCATTATAAGTATAGGCGGTAGGATTAATCCATGAATAGCAGCGACCGTCATTAATATTACGTTCACCTAAATACTGGTCATAGCCATTTACAAAGTAATGGTTCAATGTGCTACGTCCCCCGTAAGTATTATCATCATCCCAGTCCATACGAGCAACAAACAACTCTTCCTTATTCTTTCCGGACGGAGCATCATTGGTTTCATCAAATACGTCCGCAAAATTATCCATCAACTTCAATCCCAAAGAAGGAGCATCCTTTATCAATCCATCAGCCATATCATAGGCTTTCTGATAATATTCCTTAGCCTTGGAAGGATTGTAATATTTGGTTTGAGGATTACCCTTATATAGAGGATTGGCCGGATCTTTATCGAATACCCAACCTAACGTCAGGTATACACGTGACAATAAGTGACGGGCAGCGGCGGCTGAAGCACGGCCAGACTCCAAATTATTAAGCTGCGGACTGGGTGAGCAAAGTTTAACGGCATTCACCAAATCCGGGATAATAACCTCCTCGTAGACGCGCACCATGTCATGACGTTCGGCAGAAGTACTGGGAGATGAATTATAAGTAGTAGTTAACGTTACATCTCCAAACTGTTCCACCAGATGGAAGTAATTATAAGCACGCATGAAGTAGGCTTCTCCTAAATATTGATCCCGTTGTGCCGCAGTCAGCGCGGAAGTAGTGACATCCACTTTGGCGGCATTTTCGATCATGTAGTTCAGCGTATTGATATGAACATAAGCGTCATTCCACAATTTTCTCGGATATTCATTATTCGCATTATACTTCTCCATGTCATAGTTTGCGAGGTCAGCGCAGCGATTGCTGCCTCCGATATTATTTTTCAGTTCATCCGTTCCCGGATTCATCAGGCCATGAATGCCTTCTTCCGCACTATAAGTGGAGCGTACATTGGCATAGACAGAGTTTAGAGCCATACTGAAACCCGAAGGAGTCGCCATGAAGTCCTGCATAACATTTGAGTGATTCTCTTCTTCCAGAAAATCGGAGCAACCCGTTGCCATAAGAACAAGCGATGACAAAGCCAGTGTCGATATTATTTTTTTCATATTATATTCTGTTATTATTCAGTTAAAGTATTTAGAAAGATAAATTCAAGCCAAACACAAATGTGCGGGTAGGAGGCGTCTTCAGGTTAATGGTACTTGTCGTCTCCGGATCGATACCGCCATCCTTACGATATTCTTTACTGAACCAAGTATAGAGATTAGACCCCGTAGCATATACTCGTGCCGACTGAATATTCAGTTTAGAGAGGAAAGTTTTGGGAATGTTATAGCCTAACGTGATATTTCTCAGTTTCAAGTACGAACCATCGTAACGAGCCAGTAATCCTTTATTGGAAACCGTAGCTGTAGTAGGTTTCGGCCATCTTGCAGTCGTATTTTCCGGAGTCCAGTAATCCACATTCAGGTTATTGTAACCGCCCTGCAACGTATTCATCCAGCCATTGTGCATATCCGAAGTGATAGTACCTCCGCAACGGAATGTCCATAAGAAAGATAGGTCGAAACCTTTCCATGCGAAACGGTTGTTGATACCACCTTCAAATTTAGGTGCCCGTCTTCCGATGAACACTTTATCATCTTCATTGATAATCTGCTTGGCTTTCGGAGTTACGCCGTCTTCTTCATAGTCCACATGATGGTTTTTAATCTTGACGGTACCGATTACCGAACTCGGACCGGAAGTTGCATAGCCGAATGCTTCCGCCAAAGCTCTGTCTTCAGGAGTATCTTGCCACAGACCATCGTGCTCATAAGAGTAGATTACATTTTTATCTTGCCCTAAGAAATAGCCTTTATCCTTATCAAACTCCACACCTTCTCCCAAATCTGTAATAGAATTACGATTGCCGAAGATATTCAAGTCTGTTGACCAGGAAAGTTTATCCTGTCCGTCCCCTGCAATATTCACAGTTGTTACATTGAACTCCAAACCTCGATTGCGGGTAGCTCCCCGATTAGTCAGGTACTTTTCCGAATAACCTGAAGTAGAAGGCAAGTTAACAGGCAACAACAAGTCCGTCGTATTCTGCTGATACCATTCGATAGTACCTGTAATGCGATTATTCAGGAAGCCAAAATCTACACCAACATTCCAGGTCTCTGTATTTTCCCATCCCAACGATTTATCGGGTACGGATTTAGGACGAACTCCCATAACGCCATTGCTACCCAGTAGATATTTACTGCCGGTATCCAGTCTGGATATGGTTTGATAAGCATTGATAGCCGTACTACCCACATTACCCCAGCTAAGACGAAGTTTCATACCGGAAAGTACATTCGAATTCACATTTTTCATGAAATCTTCGCGCATGATGTTCCAACCCAGTGCTACAGAAGGAAATGCGTGCCACTTGTTGCCGTCGGCAAGACGGGAAGAACCATCATAACGCACAGTTGCCGTCAGCAAGTATTTCTCCTTGTAGTTATAATTCAGACGCCCCATGTAGGACAGTAATGCCCATTTCTCGTAATCACCTCCACCTGTTACAGCACCTAGTGCCAATGCCGGATTGAAATATTGAACATTATCATCGAAATAATCATGTCCGGCCACATTATTCTTGGTCGTTTCTCTTTCCTGAGCAGAAAAAAGTCCGGTTACACTGAAATTATGCACATCTTTGATAGAATAGTCCCATGTCAGAATGTTTTCCAAAGTATAGTCCATCGTGTGTTGGTACTCTCCGAACGACCAGTCGAGAGCACCCATACGTTTAGTGGTATTGCTGGCCTGGAACTGACCGATAGAATAGTATTTCAGATTGATACCTCCGTTAAAACGATACTTGATACCGAAAGGAAGCTTCACATCAATATAACCGGTGGTAAAAGTCGACAAACTTTTACGGTCGTCCACTACCCCATTTTCCTGTGTATCAAGCAGTGGATTCCACACGTTCTGACCACTACCGGGCAGGTAGGTACGCAAAGAGCCGTCTTCTTTATAAGGAGTTGTAAAAGGAGAAGCTCGCAGAGCCATTTCCATTGGATTGGTATCTTGCCCCTTATTTATAATGTAGGTGTTCAAGGTAGAAAGACCTACTTTCAGAAAGCTTGTAATCTCTGTATCGAGGGAAAGTTTGGCTGTCATACGTTCGAAACTATGCGCTTCATAGTTATTTTGACCTTTATAATAACCTACCGAAGCACTGTAAGTTGTGCGGTCGCTACCACCGTTGATTGCTACCTGGTGGTTTGTTGTCATACCGTTACGGAATATCAGGTCCTGCCAGTTCGTATCGTTTCCTGCCAAATAACCTTCCATTTCTTCCTGGTCGCGGAATACGTCTCCCACTCGCATCAGATTCGGATCGTCAATACCCGTATATGCATCGGGATTAGCATTGTAGGTAGCCCACTTTTTCAATTGGATGTATTCGGAACTGTTCATTACATCGTACTTCTTAACGGCAGTAGTGATGCCATAGTAGCCACTGTAACTTACATTGATTTTCCCTTTATTTCCACGTTTGGTGGTAATCAGAAGTACACCGTTGGCACCACGTGAACCGTAGATTGCCGTTGCCGAAGCATCTTTTAAAACACTGATGCTCTCCACGTCATCATTATTGATTTCATTCAACCCACCGGAAAAAGGAATACCGTCGACTACAATCAACACATCGTTCTTTGCTTCGAGTGAACGCTCCCCACGCACCCGAATCTGCGGTGCAGCCCCCGGATGGGTATTACCACCTTCCATCTGTACATCTACACCAGCAGCTAAACCTTGTAATGCCGCTCCGATATTTCCGACAGGGGCTTGTTGAAGTGCTTCGCTTTTTACATTCACCACGGCTCCAGTTATATCCGATTTCTTTTGTGAACCGTAACCTACCACGACCACCTCGTCCAGCATCTCGGTATCTTCCGACAATACAATTTTGAGGGTAGGACTTGTGACTTTCACTTCTTGTGACTTGTATCCGATAAAAGACACAAGCAATATCGCATTCTTAGGAGCATCGATAACAAAATCTCCATTGATATCCGATATCACCCCGGTGGTAGAACCTTTCACCAATACATTCGCACCGATTACCGGTTCACCGGCAGAGTCCACGATTTGTCCCTTTACATGGATGGTCTGCTCTACGGCAGCCATCACATTCACACTATTTACAAAAATCAGGCATACCATCAAAGGTATCAACCATAAATGTGTTTTTCGTAATTTCATAATGCACATTTTAAGTTTTAAGATTAAAAATATTCTTTCCTTGTAATTTCATTCAATACCAGATTGATTATTCCGAAAGAGGATTTAAGAAGAATCATCCATTGCTAACATAACTATCAGTTTTAAGGTACAGACTTTATTTTCTTTGCCGGCAAAGTTAATACACCAACCAAGAATACAAGTCAGCAACAGCGCCAAAAATATCTCCTACAGCCTATCTACAAAGGAATATACACATTTGTCACAAATGGAAACAAACCGTCAAATCCGTACCGTGAAATATCTAAATATCAGGTTTCGGCAACGATAAAATCTTAAACCGTTATATCTCATATTACAATTTTTCTCTCTATATTTGCACACTACACACGATAAACATTCTACAGCTATGAAAACCTTTATCCAATGTTTTTTAATTCTAATATCATCTATCCTGTCAGTAGATTCACATGGATATAATCTGCGCCAATTCTCCAACATAGACGGTCTATCCAATAGTGCCGTACTTTCTTTGTACCAAGATAATGAAGGCTTCCTCTGGTTGGGGACCTGTGACGGACTGAACCTGTATGACGGAATGAATATTCGCCCCCTGACATTTGCTGAAGGGAAAAACTTGTCGGGCAATATTATTGAAAATATTCTGGAGACAAAAAACGGAACGTTGTGGATACAAACAAACTATGGTTTGGACAAACTGGATAAATATAAAAGGACCATTACCAGCTATACCCAATTCCAGGGAGGCTACCTATTAAAGAAAAACTCCAGAAATGACATATTCATCCTTTCCGAAAACAATTACCTTTATTATATAACCGACACATCCGACAATTTCCAGAAATTATCTATCCCCAACTTAGACAGACAGGATATAGTCGATATACATATTGCTCCGAACCATTTGTGGGTATTTACCAGACAAGGCATTCTGAAATACCAAATGGGATATGACAATCACCGGTATTCTCTCAAGGAATCCGCCAAAATAGATAACACTCCATTACTGTATTGTTTTACCAAGGGCCAAACAGCTTACATGATTGACCACCAATATAACTTATATGAATATCAGATAGAACAAAACCAGAAAAAACTAATTACCGGTCTCCATGCCGAGATTGCCGAAAGAGGTATCGTCTCGGACATAATTCAGGATAACGAGATATTTTTTGTAGCTTTCAAAACGAACGGGATACTGAAACTGGTTCCCAAAGGAGAAAAATGCGTTAAGGAAGACATAGGCATCAAGCCCGGTATCTTCTGTCTGCTAAAAGACCATAATCAGGATATCGTCTGGATAGGTACCGACGGACAAGGTGCCTATCTTTATTCCGATGGTCATTACTCCATCCAGTCCATCACATACAATAATCTGAATTTCAACATAGCCAAGCCCATCCGTTCCATCTTTCTGGATAAAGAGAATTCACTGTGGTTGGGTACGAAAGGAGAAGGAATACTAAGAATACACGATTATGACATTCACAGCAACACGCTGAACTATCGTACAGAACTCATCACTAGTACCAACAGTTTGTTACTAGATAATTCCGTATATGCTTTTGCCGAAAGTTCCCGCCCCTTGTTCTGGATAGGCAATGATGAAGGAATCAATTATTACTCATACACAGAGAAACGCATTAAGAATGTCTCTTGCAAAGAACCCATCAAGTACGTACACGCCATTTACGAAGAACATGATTCCATTCTGTGGATATCGACTGTCGGTACAGGTATTATCCGAGCAGTAATAAAAGGAACACCTGCCGCTCCTCAACTGACAGATATAAAAAGATATACCATAGATAACGGCAATTTCTCATCCAACTACTTCTTCACCCTCTATTGCGACCGTTCGGGAGAAATCTATTTCGGAAACAGAGGATATGGTGTGTTCCGCATAAAGGACAATCAACTGGAAGCATTGCCGCTAAAAAATAACTATAAGGACAAGACGGCAAACGACGTATTCGCCATCCTTAAAGAAGAAAATACATTATGGTTGGGTACCAGCTATGGACTTATCAAACAGGATATAGACAAAGAATGGTGCTTCAACAAAGAAAACGGTCTGCAAAACAGTACCATACATACCATGTTAGAAGACAACAGCGGTAATATCTGGATAGCTACTAACGGGGGACTGGAGCGCTTTCATACCGACAATCATGAAATTCAAAGTTACAACCGTATGAACGGAATGAATATCATCGAGTTCAGTGACGGCGCCGCCTTCAAAACACAAGATGCACTGTTCTTCGGAGGCATTAACGGACTAGTTGTCATCCGCGAGAATCCTTCCTACCGCACAGAGGGTGAATACATCCCTCCCATCCGTTTCACTCGACTAAATGTATTGGGAAAAGAACAAAATCTTTACGACTTCATCCACCCCCATAACAACGAATCGAAGATTGTATTGAATTACACCCAGAACTATTTTACCCTCTCTTTCATAGCTATGGATTACATCAATTCCAATAATTATTCTTATTTATATAAGATAGACAAGAAAGGAAGCGAATGGATTGATAACGGCCTGTCGAACTCCGTATCTTTCACTCAGATGTCTCCGGGCGATTATACCTTGTATGTAAAATACAAGAACCGAACCAGCGGGGCCGAGAGTGATGTCTACTCTATAAACATCCAAATCCTGCCTCCCTGGTATCTCTCCAACACTGCCATATTAGCCTATGAAATCCTGCTGTTAACACTTGTCATCATCTTGATTCGCATTTTCATATTAAGGCAACAAAGGAAGCAAAAGCAAATGATGATGCAACTAGAACAAACCCATAAAGAAGAGGTATATGAAGAAAAACTACGTTTCTTCACCAACATCACACACGAATTTTGTACTCCTCTCACACTGATATACGGTCCTTGCGAACGCATATTGACCTATGAGAACACGGACTCGTTCATCCGAAAGTACATTTTACTAATCAAACAAAACACGGAACGGCTGAATTCACTGATTCAGGAAGTGATAGACTTCAGAAGAATAGAAACCGGACATAAGACACGGAAAATACAGCCACTGTCTGTCAGCGAAGTATGCAACGAAACCATCGCTTCTTTCACCGACCTTGCGGAACAAAACCAAATTAAACTGGAGAACCGGATAGAACCCAATCTTTCCTGGAACACAGACTCAAGTTGCTTCACTAAGATTGCGAACAACCTGATATCCAATGCCTTCAAATATACACCTAAAGAGGGAATCATACGCATCACCCTAACTGTGGAAAATAATAAACTCCGATTCACCGTGTATAATACGGGAAAAGGAATCAAGAAAGAAGACATGGCGCTCATTTTCAACCGTTACAGTATTCTGGACAATGTCGAAGAGAACACGGTAAAAGGATTGTCTTCACGTAATGGACTCGGAATGGCTATCTGTCACAGTATGGTAGAGCTGTTGGAAGGAAAGATTCAGATAGAAAGTGAGGTCAACCGATATGCCGAATTTATCGTCACTTTGCCAGAATTGGTGCTTTCCGAAAAACAGGAAGAAGTGGAAAACTTGCCTGTAGCGGAATCGCAACCGCAGCAGTTGACTACCCCTATTACAGGGTTGACTATCCCCGTTCCCCCATTCCCCGGACAGGAGGAAGATAATCCGAAGAAAGGAAGTATTCTCGTAATCGACGACAATACGGAAATACTGATGTTGCTTCGGGAAACGCTGTCGGAATATAACGTGGTGACTGCCTCAAACAGTGAAGAAGGGTTGGAGATATTGAAGAAAGAATATCCGGAACTCATAATCACAGACGTTATGATGCCCGGCACCGATGGAATAGAGCTAACCCGGCAAATCAAGCAGAATAAGCACACAATGCATATCCCGCTGATTATCCTCTCCGCTAAAAATACGAACGAAGAAAAGATAGAGGGATTGGAGTCGGGAGCCGATGCTTACATAGGCAAGCCTTTCAACCTTAATTACCTGAAAGCGATTGTTGCCCGGTTGATAGACAATAAAAATAAAATAAAGGAATACTATAATTCATCGGCCTGCGCCTATGAATTTTCAAACGGGCAACTGATGAACAAAGAGGATAAAGATTTCCTCCAATCGGTTACGGAATACGTCAGTGTCCATCTGGAGAATACGGAACTGAGTCCCGAAGACTTGGCTGAACATCTGCAAATCAGCATACGTAATCTCTACCGGAGATTTAAAGAACTAAACCAATTGCCCCCAAAGGATTTTATCAAAGACTGCCGAATTACCCTCGCTGCAAAGTTGTTGAGAACGACCACGCTGACAGTTCAGGAGATTATCTATCAATGTGGCTTCGGGAACCGCTCGCATTTCTATAAAGAATTTGATAAGCGGTTCCACATGGCTCCTAAGGAGTATCGCAACCAGAACAAGCAAAAAGATAATTCATTAATGGAGTAAAATAAGCAGAAGTCATATCAGATTTCTTCATTCAGATGTGTACAGACCGTAATCAAAGGCACTTATCCTCTTTCCAAATGCAAAATACAGCAAATAAAGAAAGCAAACCACTATAACTGCCAATGCACCGGTCTGTGCACCCCCACTTTCTGTCACTACTCCCATCAGCAGCGGAATAAAAGCGCCACCACAGATAGCTGTCATCATCAATACCGAAATTTCATTTACTCTTTTGGGAAAGACTTTCAAAGCAATGCTACATATCACAGCAAAAACAGAAGAACATCCGAAGCCTACCATACCTGCTAAGGCTAAAATCAAATATTCATCCTCAACAAGAAACAAAAGGCACAGGGAGACTGATGCAATCAGAATATGAATACGAAAATAGTTCTTCCCGGAAAGACTCGCTAATAAAACAGTGCCTACAAATATTCCCAATACTTTGAAAGCAAAGTACACACTGGAACCTAACGCCGCATCCTGAATAGCATTACCGCAACGCTCCATCATCAGTTTCGGAATAAGCACATTCATTCCTACATCAATACCGACCACAAAAAACACAGCCAAGAAGAGTGATACCGCACCGGCATGTTTCAACAACGAAAAAGTAGCTTTGGGAGTAGCCTGCACATATCTTCCGCATTCACGGACGGAAGTGCCCGATAACCATAACGAAGACATGAATGCTACGACAGCAAATGCTGGAAATACATAGTACCAATGTCCCCAGAAACTCATTGCAAAAGCCGCAACAAATGGTCCGCAAAAAGCAGAAAAAGTTTCAATCATCCGCCCGGCCGTCAATGACGCCGGTAGTGCCTCAACGGGCGTCACACAGGAGAGCAAAGGATTTAAAGCCACCTGCAATGCTACATTTCCTATACCCAGCAACGAAAAAGCGAGCAAACATCCCACCGGATTATACATCAGAAAAGGAATAATTGCTCCCACCCCGGTAATCATCAAGCCTCCGAGCACAGTTTTCTTGCAGCCTATCTTATTGACCAATGCAGTAGCCGGAACTGATAATAGCAAAAACCAAATGAATACGGCAGCCGGAAGAAGACCGGCTACCGCATTTCCTAAGTGAAAATCAATCTGCATGTAACTTGTAGAAATGCCTACAATATTACAAAACCCCATTATATAGAAACAGAATAAAACAGGGGGCAGATGCATAAATGAAGCCTTATTTCCCATGACGGATGAAATCTTATTTTTTCACTTTACCATAGTCCAACACCAGTTTCTCTCCACCTTTTTCTATCACGATTAAAGTAGAATTGAACAGGACCTTGCAGTAAGGATTATCATATCTGTACTTCCAGCGGAGCGCGCTGTCCTCGCCTTTCACGGTAAAGGCGGCATCCCATCCGTAAGAGATCGGACCTTCGGAAGGAGAATCATACGTAACGTTCAGTCCTTCGATGCGAACTGATGCGGAAGTTACGGCTTCGATAAACCGGGAAAAATCACCCCACCGAGCCTTGGAACCAGTTTCACAAATCCATATATTCCGGCGGCCTTTGGCAAAGACATCACAAACTTCCCCGCGGTCATCCGCTTTCAGTTCGGTGGGGTTATTTGAGTATAACGCCACATAACCGTCTCCTTTCCGGCCGAATATCCAGGAACCCGCCAAATGGACTTCATCAAAAGCCTTTACAGGGAAATAAGCGTGAGAAAAGTCGTTTTTTTGATTATCGGGAATGTTATAAATGCAAACCACTACATTCTTGTGCTGAGCCGCACGGGGCAGTATTTCATTACCTGCCCAATAGTTGGGCGACCAACGCAGGTTCTTGCCACCGGGATGGTTCGTATAGACCAAAGCCTTGTTACCCAAAGTGGCCTGCCAGATATGCTGCTGATAACCCGGAGCACCCTTGCGGTAATCCAAAGCACAACTTAACATATAATCCGGAGTTCGGTAGGTTTCTATATTGGCTTCCGAAAGGGCAAAACGGTCCAGACGAGAATTAATCACTTTACCGTAGCGAGCCGTTTCGGACTCGTACTTCTTGATATATTCATCATAGTTACGATAAGGCCATACATCGTATTTCTCCGAGATCTGCTTGGACATACGAATAGCCAACGGATGAATGAATTCTTGCATTCCCCAGAAAATGTGGCATTCCAGTTCGTTGTCATAGGAAATGCCGTAAGCAGCGGCGTCTTCTACATTAATACTCACGCGCTGACGATTCAACAAGGGAGTTTCATAATCCACAGCGATGTCCTGTATAATCTTAGGACAGCGGTAAGTACTGGTAGCCAAGGCTACGGGGCCCATCACCTCGGCACGGTCGTAGGTTCCTACCCCGAACACTAATTTGGTCAGCGGGGAAGTATTGTGAGCACCGTTAATCAATGAATGGGCATAGGTACGTCCACTCGATGAGCCCAGAAATCCTTTATAGTTATTCAGCGCCACATCAAACAACAGCAGATCGAGCACCATACCCGCCTTTTTACGGAGAGTCCGGTCTTCTGCAAAATCATACAGATTGGCAAGCAACAAAACTTCCACATCATAATAAGTGGACATCCATTCGCTGAAGCCGAAACGGAAACGGTTATCCAGCCAGCGTACCAGTCGTTCTTTGGCATGAGCCATGTGCTGGCGTCCGTTCATCCCGTTAGTGAACTTATCTTTCTTATAGAGTTGTCCCGCCAACAGTTCGGCCGTATGATAAAGTGCCTGGTGATTTTCAGTATGGTAACAACGATACGTAGTGTCCCTCCGTCCGTCATCCCACCAGTATTTGAAATCGAGAATACAAGCCTTGATGTCGTCTTTCATGTTTTCAGGGATGTAGTTCTGCTTATCGTCCAGATACATCATACGGAGCAGGCAGTTCAAGGTGAAGTCGTTGCAGTCATGATTGGATTTTATCATTCCCAACACTCCCCGCAGATTATCCTCCTCTACCGGTCTTCCGGCTGCCGCACGGGCAGCCTGGCGGAAGACTCCATACAAATGACCTTCGACTCCGTTTTCAGAATAATAATCCAGGAACTGTGTCCGGCGTTCTTCAAATGTGCCGCGCGGGGTGCTCCAGTATTCGTCAGATTGGCGTGCCTGCATCGGGATACCCCACAGCCACGCAAATATCATTATAAATAAGGTGTATCTCATAACGTTCTAAGTTTATTCATATTTCCCTTTCCAATCATAAGGGAAAGGAATCGTTTTATAATATTTCAAAGTATGACCGGGTTGTTCCAGTTCAGGTGGAATCGGCATTCCGGAATATTCCTGGAAGAATAGCAAGCACCCGTCACGCCACCACATGGCTTCCTGCTCCTGATATCTCAATAAAGATGCGACGTGTTCAAAGCGTTCGCAATCAATCTTTCCCTCCAATCTGCTCCATATTTTCTGCATCTGCCTTACTTCGTCCACACCTTTGTAATAATGCAGGACGAGTTCATCCCATAAAGTCTTCCCTGAAGACAGTTTATAATTCCACGGAACCCGATGAAACCACAACAGATACTCTTGGGGACATGTATCGATATCATCAAACCGTTTGCAGACAGGAGAATGATACTGTTTTGTAGCCCCTGTGCCACGAGCCGTCCGGTTTACGCCGATACTGTCTTTCGTAATTTTATGATAATCGAATGCAGTCCATACGGGATCGTCATGCCACGGCTCCGGACCATTGTGCGTATCATAGTTCATGATGTGATTCAAACCGAGGGGCATGGTATAGTTTACATACGTCTCGCGAGACATTAACATGAGTTTCAATACCGGAGCAACTACCTGCCCGTCGTTGGAAAACGTCATTCTCGCCCAGTCTTCCGCTATACTTGCCGAACTCATATCCGGGTCCCATGCCAGGCGTCCGAATGCATACCAGTTGGCTTGCCCGAACAGATGTCCCGTCCAGTTCAGGTCCGTACCGATATTGGGGACACCGGCGATGCCCGATATTCCATGGGTCTTCTGATAGTTCTGAAGCACCTTCGAAACAGTGGAACCTTTGCCGTGCTCATAGGTATCGGACTGCAAAGTCTCTTCAAACAGCGTACCCAGATAGACCAAATGTCCGGCATGACCCAAATTCTCCTGAGTAATCTGGAACTCCAAAGAAAGCGGAGTGTCGGGCATACCGCCAAACAGCGGATGGAACGGTTCGCGAGGCTGAAAGTCTATCGGTCCGTTCTTGGGTTGCACGAATACGTTCTTCCTAAATTGACCGTCTATCGGTTTAAATTCATTATATCCGTTGACTACACGGTCTATGTGCCGCTCATTCTTATATACGAACGCCCTCCAGAAAACGACCCCGCCGTAGGGTTCCAAGGCATCAGCCAGCATATTGGCTCCATCGGCATGAGAACAACCATAATCTTGCGGACCAGGTTGTCCTTCAGAGTTCGCCTTTACGAGAAATCCTCCGAAATCAGGAATCAGAGAATAGATTTCTTTCACCTTATCTTTCCACCACTGCCTTACCCGTGGATCGTTAGGATCGGCGGTCTTTAATCCACCTATCTCTTTGGGAGCGCTGAACTTGGCAGTAAGATAAACCCTGATTCCATACGGACGGAAAACGTCTGCCAGCCCCGAGGCTTTTACCAGCCAGTAGGTACGGAGGCTTTTCGCCTGCGCATTGACATTGTTCAGTACGGCACCGTTAATACCGATAGAAGCATTGGCGCGCGCATAGTCTGTATAACGCTGTTCTTTATAGGCGGGAAGCCGTTCCCAATTCCAGATGCTATAACCGGCATATCCGCGTTCCACGGTGCCGTTCAGGTTATCCCAATGATTCAGTACACGATATTTCAATTTAGGTACTTCCTTTATTGCCAGTTTCTCCAAGGGTTGATGAGTCTGCATGATACGAAGGTATCTGAAGACGCCATATAAGATACCCGTATCGGTTCCGGCAGTTATAACGGTGACCTCTTTTCCCTCAATTTTGCAGCTTAGTATCATATACCCTTCCTCGCCTAATCCCCGGATTTCCGGATAAAAGGATTGTGTACGGAGCAATGGAAGCATGACCGGAGTACCGACTATCAGGGTATGTTCCTCCACTTTATCGACTTCCGTATAAGCCAAATCCAGTAGTCCCGACAGTCCTTGCTCCAGCTCCCACCGGGCAGCGGCGAGGCTTTCCGCCTCACCCGGGAACATCACTTTCCTGTTCTGCCGGCGATACGCTTCACAAAGAGAGCTATCCTCTACCGGCTGGTAGCGAAGCCACAACCGATATCCGCTCTCGGCGTACAATCCCTGCGTACAAAGCAGAAGAAGCAGCAATAGAATTATATTTCTTCCTTTCATCGCATTGTCGCATTATCATTCAATCACACCTGCCCATCCGCCATTCCGTACCAGTTTCAGACTCAACCGGGTAGAACGGTCCACATCGATTTCTTTCTTTTTGTAGTCCATCGCCTGACGGTCGGCATTGATGCCGTCTTCAAAACAGGTAAGGCGCATCTTCCTGTTCTCAGGCAAGAAGCTGAGGTCGACCTCAAGATTACGTCCCTTATCATTCGTAATAGCGCCGATAAACCACTTCTCTTCACTACGACGGGCAATCACGACGTATTCTCCTACTTTTGCATCCAATACTTTCGTCTCGTCCCATACTACGGGAACGCTGGAGATGAACTCCGTACAAGGACGTTCACGATAGTAATACACCGGATTATCGGCCAGCATGTGCAAACCGCTTTCAAATACCACAAACAAGGCCATCTGATAAGCGCGCGTCCCCGACCCCATCGCATTGGCGCGGGTCGAACGGTTATCCTCGGGTTGTGCCGAAAACATCGAACCCGGAGTAAAGTCCATCGGTCCTACCGCATTACGCATAAATGGCAGATAGATGGTATTAACCGGTTTGCAGTTTCCTCCTTGCTCCATACCCAATACACCCTCGTAGGAAAGCACATTCGGATAGCGCCGTTCCAATCCCGCCGGCTTGAACGAGCCGTGGAAATCGACAAACAGCTTATATTTGGCCGCTTCTTTGGCCACCCGTTCGTAATAGTTCACCATCCATTGGTCGCTACGGTCCATGAAATCAATCTTCACACCGGCAATTCCCCAATCGGCAAAGGTCTTGAAGACGTCGAAATGATTTTCCACAGTAAGCCAAGTCAGCCATAAGACAATCTTCACGTTCCGTTCCTTGCCATATTGAATCAGCTCCTTCAAATCAATGGTCGGATTCGGAGTAAAAGGGTCGCGCGTACTCTTAGCCCACCCTTCGTCCATAATGATATAGGGAATGCCGAAAGTGGAAGCGAAATCAATGTAATACTTATAAGAATCCATATTATATCCCGAACGGAAATCGACGCCATACAAACGGGCATCGTGCCACCATTCCCAGCTCACTTGTCCAGGTTTAATCCAACTATAGTCCTCAAGCTCGCAAGGAGAAGAAAGGTTATAAACCATTTCATTGGCTATAAGGTCCTTGTCTTCATTGGTGATGACAAAGAAACGCCACGGGAAACTTCTCCTGCCGGAAGTCCGTGCAATATAAGGAGCTTCTTTCAGGATTTTCAGGCTGCGGTCACCGTCCTCGCCAAACTCTAACGGGCATTTCGGGAAAAGCGACTGCAAGCCGTTATCTCCCGTGCCCTTTAGGAACATGCAGGGATAGTCACGCAAATCGGCCTCGGAAATTAATATCTTATAGTGTTTGTGCGTCTCCAAAAGCACAGGCAGATAACTCATGCGGTCCGTTGCTTTGTAAGATGCGGTCTGCACATGCGTATAGGGATATTCATAAGACGTTTTAAAACCATTCGGCTGAGACAGGTGAGCAACATAATCTGCCGGGAAACGAATCTGCATATCTTCTCCCATCACATCCACTTCTCCTTTTTTATCGATAATGAAGCGGTATGCCACTCCATTATCAAAAACGCGGAACTCCACCGCATAATTACCCGCCATGTTCAGACGCAGGGTGTTACAATGATTCTTCACCACGGCATTCTTCAACGGAATTTCGCGTTTCACGCTTTCATTAATCTCTCCCCGTTTCATACTCCGCAGCTTAGGCTGTGCCCCCAGTTCTTCGTCGACCAGGGTCATCCCCAGCGAACAGTTATCCAGCAACAAGTCGTCCCCGGAATATACAGAGTAGTAAATCTTATCTTTCAGTTCGATATTGACTTTCAGCCTGCCATCCGGCGACTGTATACCGATTTCTTTGGCGGAAAGGGTTCCGTGACATACGGCTGACAATGCGATCAGCAGTGTAATCAAATAGCTATGTTTCATTGTTTTCATTCTGTTTTTTAGTTATTTCTCCAGGAAAGCGTTTACACACCACAATACCGGAGCCTGTCCGTGCATGTTTCCCAATAAAGTACGGCGGTTCAGGTAGAACTGACGGTCATTGGTCTTGTTCGTTCCCTCACATACGCCTGCTATATCTCCATTTTCATCGATATGTCCCACCAAGGCAATCCATGCCTTACGAACTACCGGTGCATAAACGTCTTCGTCCAGCCAACCTTGTTTCACACCCTTTATCATAGCATAAGTGAACATGGCCGAACCGGATGTTTCACTCCAGCTTGTTTTATCATCCACTAATTGTCCCCACGAGCCGTCTTCTTTCTGAAAAGACCGCAACGTATCCATCATCTTGCGGTATGACTCCAGGATGCGGGCACGATTGGGATTGTCTTCGGGCAACAGGCCGAGAAGTTCCGTCATTCCGGCTGCCATCCAGCCATTGCCGCGTCCCCAGAAGAAAGGAACGTCTTCCGCATGGTAAAACAATCCGTTCGGGCGCTGTATCTTATCCAAATACATCACCATTTCGGCCGCGGCACGGTCTATATACTTGCGGTCTTTAGTCACATAATATGCTTGCGACTGGATGGCCGAAATCATAAACATGTCGTCTATCCAGAAACGTGTCTGCCAGGAAAGTCCTTTATCCAGGAGTGCCTGGTATTCTTCTTTATGCTTCGTATTACGCGGCATCTTCCATTGCTCGTCGGCATACCAGATACCCATGTGATAATAGATTTCCTTACCGGTCTGTGCATACAGTTGCAAAGGGATGGTTCCGAACACCGTATGGTCTACATGATCGGGCAACGGCTGCAAACGACGTTCCGGACCGAAAATAGGCAGGAAGCGTTCTTCCAACTGACGAAACAGCTCTTTATTATTCGTTATATCGGCATAACGCAGGGCACCGAACCAAGTACAGGTTTCCGGATAGGTAATTTCGTTGGTAGGTGCAGGATTGCCGTTAAAATTGGGATGCGGAACCTCTACAAAGCGTTTGCTTACCAGTTCGCCCACCATCTTCGGTGAGGTGCCTTCGGGCCAGTTTTTAAAAGCTTTTTGTGCCGATGCCGGGAAAAGAATACATATCATCCATCCCGCTACTATCCATTTACGCATATTCGTTCCTCCTCTTATTTGATATTGTTTAATAATTCCAACTTGCCATCATCGATGAGTTTCAAGATTAGTTCCCCGAACAGAGTATTCTGCCAGGCAAACCAGGCGCGGGTGAACTTCTCGGGATTATCCTTGTGGAAGGATTCGTGCATAAAGCCCGTTCCCGCATCGGTATTCATCAACATCTTAATGCATTCTTCTATTTCCTTGTCATCCCGGCTAGTAAACGCTTTCATCATGATGCTCATGGGCCACACCATATCATAACCGATATGCGGACCGCCGATGCCTTCGCCTGCCTTGCCTTTGAAGAAGTAGGGATTGTCCTCGCTCCACACGAAACGGCGCGTGTTCTGATAAATCGGGTCGTTGATGTCTACATCACCCAGATAAGGCATTGCCAGCAGACTGGGAACATTCGCATCATCCATCAGCAACTGGTTGCCGAAACCATCGACTTCGAACGCATAGATTGTTCCGTGCACCGGATGATTGTAAGTAGCGTATTTCTTCAGCGCCTCCTCCACATCATCTGCCAAAACCCGGCATTCATCTGCCAGCGCTTGTTCCTTGTTTACTTCAGTCAGGATTTCGGCCGCCTTGCGCAGGGAGGTTACGGCAAAAAAGTTGGATGGAATCAGAAACTGATAAGTGGAAGCATCATCCGAAGGACGGAACGAAGAAACTATCAGCCCTACCGGCTTCACGGGATGACCATAGCCGTCATTCTGCATCGTGTCCAACTGGCGTTCCGTCCTGCGCTGAAATTTGTACGGGCCGGGACCGTCTTTACGTTGTTGTTCTTTGAAGGTTTTCAGTATCTTTCCGATAGCCTGAATCCAGTCTTCACCAAAGATGGAAGCGTCTCCGGTCACCTGCCAATAGTGGTAGGCCAGGCGCAGGGGATAGCATAAAGAATCAATCTCATATTTGCGTTCGTGCAGTTCGGGCTTCATGTCGGTAAGGTCACTCATCCAGTCTCCGCCCGTAGGACCGTCATTGAAGGCATTGGCATAAGGGTCGATATTGATGCACTTCCAGTGGCGCAGCACTACTCCGCGAAGCATCTTCTTGAGTTTTGCATCGGAATTGGCCAGTTGCACATAAGGCCATACCTGCGCACCCGAATCGCGCAACCACATGGCATGGATATCGCCGGTGTAAACAAAGGTATCATCCTCCCCGTCCAATGTACGGTAGTGCACGGTCGTATCCAGCGTGTTCGGGAAACAATTCTCGAACATCCAGGCAAGGTAAGGATTGGTTAGCATTTTCTTCACTTCCGCAATCTTCTTTTCTACAATATCGGATACAAATAACCGTTCTTTCTTTGCCGGACGGCGAGTCACATACCTGCCGATATTATCGCATACGGCAATCCGTCCTTCTTCCTCATTCAGGCCTGCCGCCTCCGCTTCTACGGGAGAAAAGGATAACCCTAACAGCAAAGCTGCGGCAGTTAGCATTCTTCTGTTCATAAATTGTCTTTCCATGATATATATAATTCTTAATTTATTAGTCCGTAACCGACAGCCGGGCATACATCTCGATGAGGGCAGCCTGGGTAAGCAGCCACTTATGCTTCTTCGCGCCAGACTCATTTACGAATTGCTCATCCCTGAACAAGCCGTCTGCATCTTTATAATTCCTCCATAAGAAGGCCAATGTATTCTTAAAATCGTTCAGATACACCGGATTAGGTTCTATGGTGTACAACTCCTCAAAGCCCCGCAACATGACGGCAACAAACCACACATTTCCATTCTTCAAGGCTTTGAAACTCTGTCCTTCCGGCGCAGTGAAGTCTTCGAAGAAGTAACGGTGGCAAGCCTCAGCCAAGTTCCGGGCATCGGTCAAGTACGCCTTTTCCCCGGTCAACTTATAGAGCAGCGAGGCGGCTTGCATCATCTGCCCGCTGTTGTACGCATACTTTGTCCTGCCTATTCCTCCGTCGAGTTTCTTATGGTCAAAATAAAGATAGTCCGTGGAATCTTGCAAATTATCTTTCGTCCAATGATACAACTCTTTCCCGGCTTGCAAATAAGCCTCGTCGTGCGTGGTCTGATACAGCATCAGGGCAAGTACCGATGCCGGTGCATTGGAACAGGTGTTTTTGGAGTACTTCTTTTGTTCACACCAATAGATTCCATCACCCAATATGCTGTCACGCCCCCCCTCTATAAACTTCCAGATATCTGCGGAAGATTGCAGGTATTCTTTTCTGCCTGTCGAGCGGTAACTTTCCAGAAAGTCAATGCCCAACCAGATATTATCGTCATAAAAACGGTCGGAATATCCCGCTTCCGCCAGGTACGACTGATAGCAAGACGGCTTCCTCAAGGTATCGCGGTATTGCTCCAGCCCCGGCAGGATGACGGTCTGTAATATCTGCAAGTATTTCTCATCCCCCGTAGCCTTAAACAATGCATTGACTGCGGAAAACATACCGGAAGAAGGCCATAAATAAGCCACTTTGTCCTTACGCACCGTATCGCTTCCCGCCAGATAAGTCACCCGCTCATCGGGCTGCTTGGGATAGTTTTCGTTGAACAGGCACCGTTCCGGTACTTTGTAATACTTTAAAGTACTATCCAGCAACTCCTCCGCATACCCGGCGAAAACTTCGTCTCCGGTACGACGTGCCTTGTTCGTACACCCATGGAACACCGTGCCAAGTATGAGTATAATACACATCCATGTTTTCATAATATTGCGTCTTTCTTAAAATAATACTTCGGTTTAAAAGAAGAGAAGAATCTACGCGTATAGAAACTTCCCTTCAGGGTTATCCCTTTTATCTAATTACCCTACTTATCAAATAACTATTGCACTGCAAATATAAGCAGTTACCCAAGCTTTTTAATATCAGCCTCTGACAATAATGTATACAAGACGAATTAGGCAGAAACAAAGACAAGCCGCAAGCAAAGCTCCGGCGTCTTCATTTTTGCCAAAAGTGTATACATAAGCGCCAAAACAGGCTTATACCGAACATTTTAACTGGAAGTAGAAAAGAAAGGAAGAAGTATTATTCTTAAGGAGCCGAGAACTTTTATCCTCACGGGAAACGGGTTGTCCGGCATCGCCCTCACCCCTTCAGCCGAATCGTAAAGCAACTGCCTTTTCCCAATTCGCTCTGCACGGTCAGCGTTCCGCCGTGGGCTTCTACGAAATCTTTCGAGATGGACAGCCCCAAGCCGCTGCCCTGAACTTTGGTGCCGGGCACACGGAAGTAACGGTCGAAGATGCTTTGATGGTAGCGCGGGTCGATGCCTTTGCCAAAGTCACGGACATACATTTCCACGAAGCCTTCGGCACGAAGGGCACCTATTACTACACGGCCGTTCTCCCGGGAATAGCGGATGGCGTTGCTCAACAGATTGGTCAGCACCCAAGCTATCTTCTCGCTGTCCACAAACAGTTTCGGCATCTTCTCGTCGGGATATTCCAGCTCTATCTGGATGCCGAACTTGTCGGCCTGCACGCGGTTCGCCTTGATGGCGTATTCTATCAGTTCGATGGGTTTCGTAATCTTAGGCATCATCTGCAACTTGCCGGCTTCTACCTGCGTCAAGTTCAGCAGTTCGCCTGTGATGTCCAGCAGGCGGTCGGCATTCTCATGGATGCTTCTCGACAATTGTTCCTGTTCATCGTTCAATGCGCCGATACGCTTGTCCTCCAGCAACTGCAAGCTCATCAGAATGGCAGAGATGGGCGTCTTCAGTTCGTGGGAGATGGTGGAGATGAAGGTGGTTTTCGCCGAGTCCAGTTCCTTGAACTCCGTGATGTTCTTCAGCAGAATGACGTCTCCCAGGTTTTGAGGCTCGTCGGCAGAGGCTCCGGTATGACGGATGGGGATATAAGAAGCCTGGAAATAACTCTCCTTATTATCCGCATAAATCTTCAGGGGCTCGTTCATCTCGCCCGGGCTGACGAGTTCCCGCACCAGCCTGCGCAGCAAGTCATTTTTCAAGGACAGTTCCTCGGCAGAACGGCGGACCACTTCTTCGCGCTTCAGGTTGAGCACCGTCAGCGCTTCGTTGTTGATAAAGAGAATCTCGTGGGCACGGTTCAGGCCGATGATGGGTTCGTGGATGCTGTTGACGATGGCTTCCAGAAACTTCTTTGCGGACAGGATGTCGTTCAGCGTACTGGCACGATACTCCGCCAGACGTTCCGCCATGCGGTTAAAGCTGTCCGCCGCCTCGCGGAACTCCTCATGCCCCTCCATATCGAGACGCTTCCCGTAATTGTGATTGGCTATTTCGAGGATGCCTTGCGTCAACATCCTGACCGGCTTGCTGATGGACCGCGGCAACCACACCAGCAGCACGATGCTGGCAAGTATGCAGACGCCCCCGGTGACAGAAATCCACAGCAAGGCGCGTTGCAGTCCCGGCACAGCGGCGGGACTGTCGGGCTCGGTAGCGGTCAGTATCTGAAGGTTCACCACGGAGAGGGCTACCAGCAGGACAATCATCCCCGCCAGCACGCCCACGCTAAGTATCAGTTTCGTACGGATATTCATAATGCTCTTACGATTAAAATTTATGCAAGTATAATCAAATCTATGTTAGCCTGTGCCAAATCGCCCGCAAATTTCCGGTATTTCCATATCATAAACAAAGACCCCGGCAGACGGAATGACGGACTCCCCATGCAGACCGTCGTAATCTGCCGCTCCTTGCAGACGGAAACGATGCTTCCCAGGATATCGGCAGACTGCACCTGGATGATTTCGCCGCCCAGTTCCGTCACCAGCTTGAAGTGGTTCAGCAGATACCGCTGATGCGACAGTTCGATGCGGTCGGTACTCTCCCGCGGCGTCTGTACGTACAGAGCGAGGAAAGTCGTGTTATAACGGGTTGCCAGACGCGCCGCTTTGCGGATGATGTGGCGGGGCGTCTTCTCATAACTGCTGATGCACGCCAGGAACCGTTCATGGCGGACGCCTACACTGGACACCTCCACCTCGTTCTCCACCTTCTTCTCCACGCGCAGCGCCACTTCCTTCAGCGCCAGCTCACGCAGTTGCAGGATATTCTCCGTCTTGAAGAAGTTGTTCAGGGCGAGGGGCACTTTCTCGGGCGTATAGATTTTGCCCGATTTCAGGCGGGTGATGAGTTCTTCGGCGGTGAGGTCGATATTCACCACCTCATCCGCCTCCTCCAGCACACTGTCAGGGATGCGTTCCTTCACTTCGATGCCCGTGATGCGGCGCACCTCTTCGTTGGTGCTTTCGATGTGCTGGATGTTGACGGCGGATATCACGTTGATGCCCTCGTCCAGCAAGTCCATCACGTCCTGCCAGCGCTTCCCGTTGCGGCTTCCCTCCACATTGGTATGCGCCAGTTCGTCCACAATGACGATTTCGGGACGCAGGCGGATAATGGCATCGAGGTCCATCTCCTCCAGTTCCTTTCCCTTATAGAATATCCTGCGGCGGGGGATGACCGGCAGCCCCCGGAGCAAGGCTTGCGTGCCCGCCCGGCCGTGTGTCTCGATAAACCCGATTCGCACATCCACGCCGTTGTCCAGCAGGTCGTGCGCCTCCTGAAGCATACGGTAGGACTTCCCCACCCCGGCTATCATGCCGATGTAGATTTTAAACTTGCCGCGTCGCGACTTCTTTATCAAATCGAGAAAATGCCTTACGCTTTCTTCCCTGCTCATCTTCTTTCGTTTTACCGGATTATAGATTATAGTCCGCAGCCTTGTTCGCACCCGCCCGGACATGACAGACACCACCGAGAATCAGTTCTCCCGACCCGCTTCTTCCAAAGCAACGTTCAGCTTCAAAACATTCACCCGCTCCGTGCCGAACAGGCCGAGGAACGGTTTCTCCACCGATTTATCAACAACAGCCCTCACATCCGCCTCGTCCATGCCACGCGCCTGCGCCACTCGCCTCACCTGCACGTAGGCGCAGGCAGGAGTGATATCGGGGTCCAGCCCCGACGCGCTCGCCGTAACCATCTCGGCGGGAACGTCCTTACGGTTCAGATAAGGATGATGCACCAGAAAACTGTCTATGCGGGCTTCCACCTCCGCCAGATACGCTGCGTTGGAAGGCCCCTTGTTGCTGCCGCCCGAGCGGGACGCGTCATAACCGTCGCCGGCACAGGAAGGACGCCCCCAGAAATAGATGGCTCCGGTAAACTGCTGCCCTACCCGGGCGGCTCCCACTACCTTGCCGTTCAAGGTGACGACTTCCACCTCCCCCTTGCCGGGCGCGGCAACCCGTGCAAATATCCACAAGACAAAGACGTAACACACGGAAAAGAGTACGCAAAACGCGAGTGTTATTTTAAGTGATTTCCAAAGAGTTTTCATTTTCCTATTCGTATTAAATTAATGACTTAGAAGAACAGACTGACTATCATATCGATAAGCTTGATGCCGATGAACGGAGCAATAACGCCTCCCCCACCGTATATCAGCAGGTTGCGCCTCAACAGCGCACTCGCCCCTATCGGCTTATATTGCACTCCCTTCAGCGCCAGCGGAATCAAAGCGGGGATAATGACAGCATTGAAGATAATAGCCGACAAGATGGCCGTCTCCGGACTGTGCAGCCCCATGATGTTCAGCGGCGCCAGTTGCGGGACGGCCACCATAAACAGCGCAGGAATGATGGCAAAGTACTTCGCCACATCGTTTGCAATGGAGAAGGTGGTCAGCGTGCCGCGCGTCATCAGCAGTTGCTTGCCTATCTCCACTATCTCTATCAGCTTCGTCGGGTCGTTGTCCAGGTCCACCATGTTTCCGGCCTCCTTCGCCGCCTGTGTGCCACTGTTCATGGCTACGCCTACATTTGCCTGCGCCAGTGCGGGGGCATCGTTGGTGCCGTCGCCCATCATCGCCACCAGCTTGCCGCACTGCTGTTCGCGCTTGATGTACTCCATCTTATCCTCCGGCCTGGCTTCGGCGATGAAGTCGTCCACACCCGCCTTTCCGGCAATATACCGGGCGGTGAGCGGGTTGTCGCCCGTCACCATGACGGTCTTCACGCCCATCTTGCGCAGCCGTCCGAAGCGTTCCTGTATGCCGGGCTTGATGATATCCTGCAATTCGATAACCCCGGTCACCTGCTTATCCACGCACACCACCAGCGGAGTGCCGCCGTTGCCCGCAATGGAGGAGATGGTATCTTCCACCTCAGCGGGAAAGCGGTTTCCGGCATCCTGCACCATCTTGCGGATGGCATCGAAAGCGCCCTTGCGGATTTGCGTACCGTCCTTCAGGTCCACGCCCGAGCATTTGGTTTCGGCTGTGAACTGAATCATACGGCTGCCGGAAGTGTTCAGGTCGCGCATCCGGAAACCGCTTTCGCGTCCTAACTCGATAACGGACTTGCCTTCGGGTGTCTCGTCCGAAAGGGAAGACAGCAGGCAGGCTTCCACGAAGTTCTTCATCGGTATGCCCGGTGCGGGATGGAACCGGGTTGCCTTCCGGTTGCCGATGGTGATGGTGCCCGTCTTGTCCAGCAGCAAGGTATCGATGTCGCCCGCAGTCTCTACCGCCTTACCGGACTTGGTGATGACATTGGCGCGCAACGCACGGTCCATCCCGGCAATGCCGATGGCAGAAAGCAGTCCGCCGATGGTGGTGGGTATCAGGCAGACAAACAGGGAAAGGATGGCGGCGATGGAGATGGCGGTTCCCGGATGGTCCACGCCCGTGTAGTCCGCCATCGGAATGAGGGTGACGCACACGATGACGAACACCAGCGTAAAGCCTGCCAACAGAATGGTCAATGCGATTTCGTTGGGCGTCTTCCGGCGGCTGGCACCTTCCACCAGGGCTATCATCTTATCAAGGAAACTCTCGCCCGGCTGCTGGGTGACAAGGACTTTTATCTTGTCCGAAAGCACCTTCGTACCGCCGGTGACGGAACTCTTGTCTCCGCCCGCCTCCCGAATCACCGGAGCCGATTCGCCGGTAATGGCGCTCTCGTCAATGGAGGCAAGTCCTTCCACAATCTCGCCGTCGGCAGGAATGGTATCGCCGGCCTCGCAGACGAAGCAGTCGCCTTTCCGCAGGCGTGCACTGCTTACCTTGCGCACTTTGCCGTCTACTATCAACTTGGCGGGAGTCTCCTCACGGGTCTTGCGCAGGCTGTCGGCTTGTGCCTTGCCGCGCGCCTCGGCAATGGCTTCGGCAAAATTGGCAAACAGCAGGGTGGCGAACAGTATCAGGAATACCAGGAAGTTGTAGCCGAACGTCCCGTACTCCGGCAGCCCCAACGAGAGCAGGCTGACCGTCAGCATGACGGCGGTCACAATCTCCACCGCAAACATAATGGGATTCTTTATCATCACCCGTGGGTCCAGCTTCACGAATGATTGCTTCAAGCTTTCCACCACTTGCTCCTTCTGAAACAAAGAAGCTGATTTCATCTCTTTCATATCTTTTATTCTATTGATTTATATTCTGCATCAGGAAGTCCCTTACTCATTGTCTTTCATTCACTGAGTCATCCCCAATGAGTCAGGGACTGTAAGGTCACAACATCCCCATGTTTTGGGATACAACATCCGGATGTTTTGGGGTAATACATCCCCATGTTTCGGGGTAAAACATCCGGGTGTTGTCACCTTTCAGTCAGTGAATGTAAGGTGTTCAGTCAGGGAGTCTTCCACATTCAGTCAAGACACTTTGCCGGTTGCTTGCAAAGATTCCTGTTTTACAAGGAGAAATGTTCGGCAATCGTGCTCAGCGCATGGGCGGGGAAGAAGGACAGGGCAGCGACGATGAAGATGACAGCAAACGTCATGACGCCGAAAGTCAAGGTATCGGTCTTCAGCGTGCCGGCGCTTTCGGGGACGAATTTCTTCTGTGCCAGCAGTCCGGCGATGGCAACCTGACCTATAATCGGGATGAAGCGGCTCAGGATAAGCACCCATCCGCAGGCGTAGTTCCAGAAGTAAGTGTTGTCTCCCAGTCCCTCGAACCCCGAGCCGTTATTCGCGGCGCAGGAGGTAAATTCATACAACTGCTCGCTCAGTCCGTGGAAGCCGGCATTGTTCAGCCATCCGCCTTCTCCCTCCACAAATCCGGGATGATGGGCAAAGAGGTAGGCGGACAAGGCGGTGCCCGACAGGATGAGCAAAGGATGGAGCAGCGCCACGAGGGTGGCAATCTTCATCTCGCGCGCCTCCACCTTCTTACCCAGGAATTCGGGGGTGCGGCCCACCATCAGTCCGCTGATGAACACGGCGATGATGATGAACGTATAGTAGTTCATCCAGCCCACGCCCACACCGCCAAACCAGGTGTTAATCTGCATGTTCAGCATCTGCATCATGCCACTGAGGGGCATCGTGGAATCGTGCATACCGTTGACGGAGCCGTTGGAGGTGACCGTGGTCGAAATGCTCCACAAGGCGGTGGCGGCAGCTCCCAGACGGACTTCCTTGCCTTCCATCGCTCCGCCGTCCTGGGCTATGCCGAGCGCGTCGATGCGCGGGTTGCCGTTCATCTCCTGATAGACGTTGATGCCCACGCCCGCGAGATAGGCAAAGAGCATGACGCCGAAGATGCTATAAGCCAGCCTTTTGCGCTTGGTATAGAAGCCGAAGGCAAAGACCATTGCCATGGGGATGAGCAGGATGGAGCAGCATTCGATGATATTAGAAAGGTACGTGGGATTCTCTAGAGGATGCGCGGAGTTTACTCCGAAATAGCCGCCACCGTTGGTTCCCAACTGCTTGATGGGGACGATTGCCGCGGCAGGGCCTTGCGATATCAGTTGCTCCTGCCCTTCCAGTGTGGTGACTTCCATGCGGCCGTCGAAGCTCATGGGCGTGCCCTGCATGATGAGCAGCAAGCCTGTCAGCAACGAAAGGGGCAGCAGGATGCGCGTGCAACTCAAGACGAGGAAGTTCCAGAAGTTACCTATCGTCTTTGCGGTTCGGGATGCAACCGACTTCATGATGCCTGCCATTGCCGCCATGCCGGTGGCAGCCGTGATGAACTGGAAAAGCATGATGACAAACAATTGCGTGAAGTAGGTCAGTCCGCTTTCTCCCGCATAGTGCTGCAAGTTGCAATTCACCATGAAGCTGATGCAGGTATTGAATGCCTGGTCGGGAGTCTGCGGCCCGTTTCCGCCGGGGTTCAAGGGCAGCCAATGCTGGGTGACGAGCAGCACCATGCCCCATATCAGCCAGAAGGCATTCAGTAGCAGGAGGGTTTTGAGGAACTGCTTCCAGCTCATCTCTTGGGTCGGGTCGATGCCTGCGACCTTAAAAATCATTCTTTCGATCGGCTTCATGAAGTCCGACCCTGTTTTTTCTCCTTTGTATACCTTGGCTATGTACCTCCCCAGGGGATAGGACAAGACTACCACCAGGAGTATTTGCAAGGCTACACCTAAGATTTCCGTATTCATTTCGTCTTCTTTTTAAAACTTCTCGGGCTTCACAAGCACATACATCAGATACCCGAATACTGCGATGCCTATTACAAATAATGTTGTGTACATACTCTTTCTCTTTAAATCCGTTCAAACCAATCTACGCATTTCCAAAACAGCTGGAAAGCGAACAAGCCGCTCAACAGGCAGATAATAAATGATACTGTTATTCCCATCTCTTTACTTTTTTGATTCATACTGTTGTTTTATCGCTGTGAATAGTGCCAATTGTGTGCCAAAGGGAAGGGATAAGAGGGTAATACTTTGATTTACAAAAGAATCAGGAAATATTTTGAGATAAGAGGAGGTGCAGCCACCCTTTCAAAATGAAAAGGTGGTTGCCAAAACGGGGGATATTTGCAGAGGGAGGAGGCTGTATTGAGCGGAGTTTGATAGTGGCTGTGATTAGGGTGGGATGTCTTAATCTTCCGACATCGAGGTGAATATCCGCTCCTGGTCTTGCACCATAGCTATCAGCCTTTCTTCAATACATCTCCAATCAAATGTAGTGTTCAGCATAACGATGTTCTCTGCGAAATCTATATCATCAAAGTATACTAATGCTTTCAAAGGTCTGATAATATTTGTATCAGGAAACTTACGACTGTACAAATCCAACATAGAATGAAAAGAAAAACGTGTGGAAAGAAAGGCTATATCAATGAAGTCTTTTAATCGCGAACCATTATCGACAATAGCGGAAAGTTTCATTACGATGATATCTTCCAAGCTGTATAACCGGATATTATCTTCAGAGTAAGGCTTTGCAAGGTATGGATACTGATGGGAGATGCAATCAATCTTTACGCCGTCAATTGTCCCCTTCAAAGTGTTCTTTTCAGTAAAATCGGTACGAAAGCCATAATTATCGTGTAAAAAAGCCTCTAACTCACCGACATTAAAAGGATGAGGAGTAAACAGGTCGAGGTCTACACTCATCCGATGGCCTAAATACAAAGCTAATGCCGTACCTCCCGCCAGATTAAAGCCGGACATTATACTCTCCGCTTCCAACTTTCTCAGGAGTTCAAGAGTTGTTCCCTTAACAGTTTCCGTGTGTAACATCTGAGTTCTTCTTTTTTAAGGCCAAAAACGATACAGACAAAGTTTATATCCCGGAAAGACAAACTCGGGACTTCTTTTATAATCTCCCGAAATCCGTCAATGCCATTGTATAGCTTGAAGGCGGCAAAGTAATCTTTCAGCCATCCCCGCTCTATGACACGCTGGACAACGATCTTTCGGGACTTCCACCAATCAAAGTGCGACAAGTCATATTCCCAAAGTAAAGAGGGAGATATGGTGAGTTCACCGGAGTATGTTTTATATTCGTCGAAGATGGTCATATACTTATCTGATTCTGTATGTTGTCACAAAGATAACAATGTTTTCGGAAAAGCTGTTTACATCAAGGTGGAAATAGATATTATAGTTTGTATTCTTCAATCTTGCGATACAGCGTCGTCAGCCCAATCTTCAGCAGGCGGGCTGCTTCGGTCTTATTGCCTTTGGTGTATTCCAGTACCCGTGCGATGTGACGACGCTCCATGACTGAGAGCTCGAAGCTGCCGGGAGTGTTCTCGTCGGACTGTTCATAATGGGTGTTCTGTATCTCAAGCGGCAAGTCTGCCACTTCCAACCGCTCGCCTTCACAGACGATGAGGCTGCGCTCTATCACATTGCGCAGTTCGCGGATATTCCCTTTCCAAGGCTGCTGCTCCAGGGCGGCAAGGAATTCAGGAGAGACTTCGTTTATCGTACGAGACAACCGGGCGGAGAAGTTCTTCACAAATGCCTTTACCAGGAGACGGATATCTCCGGTGCGCTCCCGCAATGGCGGCAGATGCACCTGGAAGACACTGAGACGATAGAATAAATCTTCACGGAAACGCCCTTTGGATATTTCCTCGGGGAGGTTACGGTTGGTTGCGGCAATGATGCGGACGTTGACGCGGGTAGGTTTCGTGTCTCCTATCTTGATATACTCCCCCGTTTCGAGGATGCGCAAAAGCTTGGCCTGCAACTCAAATGCCATCTCACCGATTTCGTCCAAAAAGATAGTACCGTTGTTCGCTTCTTCAAACAATCCTTTCTTGTCTTTGAGCGCTCCGGTAAACGAACCTGCCTTATGCCCGAACATCTCGCTCTCCAACAACTCCTTGCTGAATGACGAACAGTTGACAGCTACAAAATTCTGCTTGGCACGCTTGCTTTCATAATGGATGGCTTGGGCAAAGACTTCTTTACCGGTCCCCGTTTCTCCCGTCAACAGTACGGGCACATCCGTACCTGCCACCTTGCGGGCCAGTGAAACGGCTTCCTTCAGGACTTTGGATTCTCCCAGGATGGAATCGAAAGAATAAGTTCCTTCCACCTTCTTATCGAGTTTCTCTAACCGGACGTTCATACGCGCCTGCTCCACGGCACGGCTTATCAGAGGAATAATCTTATTATTGTCGTCTCCCTTGGTTATATAGTCGAAAGCGCCATTCTTGATGGCTTGCACTCCGTCGGGGATATTGCCGTGTGCCGTCAGCAGAATGACTTCCACATTGGGAGCTGCCTTCTTGATGGACAGCACCAAGTCTACCCCATTTCCATCGGGCAGAAACACATCACACAAGGCTATATCGGGGTTTTGCACTTCCAGTTGCTTCAAGGCAGCCCTGCAATCACCTGCCTGGCATACTTCATAACCTTCCAGCTCCAGCATCCGCGCCAATAAGGTGCGAATTTGTAGCTCATCATCAATGATTAGTATCTTACTCATAGTCCATTATAAGTTTAAAGTGGTAGAAAGTAAAGACAGGGGATGCAAATATAAGTGTTTTTGCAACAACCTGCGGTACACCACTTAAACTTTTATGGAGGAAAGGCGGCAGGGACTAAAAGAAGTTATTGCGTATTTCCTTGGCAATATAGCGTCCCATCAGGACTTGTCCCTCGGTGTCGGGATGCAACCCGTCTCTGAGATAACGGCCGCGACCGGAGGGGACTTCAAACTTTTCGGTAATACCGCTATTGGCATAGCAGTCTATCAACTGCACGGAAAGCGCGCGGCATAGTTCGCGCAAGATGGCAATCTTCTTCAGATTCTGAGCATTGTGGCCGGGGTCTCCCGTCTGTATGGGTGTACAGACAAAGACGCGGCAGTGGGGATAATGTTCCAGGATGGTCTGAATGGCCCAGCGGGCGCCACCTGCCATGGTCGTAACGTCGACTTCGTCCAAGGTTTTCCCACGTAGTGCCTCCTCGGCGCTTCCCAGGTTGCGGTCGTTGGTACCCATAGAGAAGACGAAGACATCAGGAGCGGGGTAAGTCCCGTTTTCCACCTCGGCAATGAACTTTTGGATATGGACTTTGGATACATTGTTGTGGCGCATCTGCAACTCCCGTGGGTCTTCTGTGGGTTGCCAACCGCCGGAGATGCCGGCAAAGTCTGCGCTACCATAATCCTGCGTATCGTTGTGGCACGCCCAGGTTGCCGAACCTACCGCCACATTGTGATGAGTGGCGAATCCAAGCAGTTCGACCACGGTCTTCGACCATTGCTCGCCCGCCGTGATGCTGTTGCCGTCACAGCCGAAATTCATCTTGCTAAAGTCGGGATAAAGGGATTGCGCACTGAGCGCAATCCCGGCAATCCAAATAAAAGCCCAAATACAAACCAATCTTCTCATATAGACTACACCTATGAAAAACGTTCCATTACTTCCATACACATGCGCCCGTTATGATACGGACATTTCCAGAAACCCGCCTTGTCGTCGGTAGTATTGACTGTTCCGTCGGCAAGCACGCTCCAATGCCATTCACCATTTACGGCATCAACGAGGTTATTCTTGATAAACTCCCAGCAGCGAAAGGCTTTCTGCAAGGCTACTTCGTCGTCGAAATGCTGGTACAGATTGACGTGCCCCACTACATTCTCCGCCTGCACCCACCAATGACAGTCGGTATCGGTCTTACCTTTATCGGGGAAGGTCTCGTAAATCATGCTGCCCTCGGGCGTCAGTCCTTCGTCGGCAGCGGCGGCGATATATTCCACCAAAGGTTCCACCTTGCTCAGCACCACCTTATCGCCCAGGACAAGGGCTGCTTCGTGAATGAGCCAGGAAGCTTCTATGTCGTGACCGTAGGAGACGATGCGGTATTTGCTGACCCAATCGTCATTGAAAAACAGTTCCAGATGTCCGGTGCGCAGGTTCAGTATCTTTTCGGTAAAAAGATTGATGAGGTTGCGAAGCTGCTTTTCCAGCCGCTCATCTTTCCAGACGCGATACAGGTTGGTGTACGGTTCCAAGATATGCAGGTGGGTATTCATCGTCTTGCGCTCGTTCTCGTCCTTGTCGCTCAGGCGCATATCGGCCATCTCTCCCCACTCGCGGGTCAGGGCTTCGCAATAACCGTTCTTCGCCGTGTCGAAGCTGTGCTTCTCGATGCTTTCAAACAGACAGATGGCGTAATCCAACGCTTCTTCGTCACCCGTGGCGCGATGGTATTCGCTCAAACCATACAGTGCGAAACCCAGTGCATAGATTTGCTTCTTCGTATCCAGAGGCTGCCCCTGATAATCGACCGACCAATAGATGCCACCGAATTCCTTATCATAGAAATGGTCCAGCAGATAGCGCTTGGCACGGGTTGCGGCGACTAAGTATTCTTCTTTCTTCAAGATGCGGTAGGCCGAAGAGAAGGTCCACAAGATACGCGCATTGAGGATTGCTCCCTTTTCCGCCTCGGGCATCAGGACTTCCTTTCCGGTGATGCGGCCGTAGAAACCTCCGTTCGCCTCATCGGTCATCTTGTTCATCCAGAATGGAAGAATATTGGCGGTCAGCTCTTCTTCCATTTCCTGTCTCATCTTCTGTATATCCATAGTGTGAGTTTGTTAGTTTGGGAGTTTGTAAGTTTATGAGTTGTTGAGTTTGTGAGTTGTTGGGGAGAATCACTTCCTTCTCTCTTTCAATTCAGCATTGATAGCCTCCATGCGTGATTTATTCAGCGGATAGATGAACAGCACCACAATGGAAACGGCGGCAATCGCGGCAGGAATAAAACTCATCAGGTAGCGAAGACCGTTCAGCGCCTCGGGTGTCTGCACGGCATCTTGGGCAGTGTTGTAACCGAACCATGCCAACAAAGCCATCACAGCCCAGCCGGCAAAGGCTCCGCCAAACTTCTGCGCCATCGAACCGGAGGAGAATATCAATCCGGTGGAGGAAGTGCCGTCTTTATGCTCGGCATAGTCCGCCACGTCTGCATACATACTCCAGACAAGCGGGGAGATGATTCCTGTACAAATGGAGATGAGTATCTGGAAAATCATCATCAGCCACCAGCCCGCCGCATTATTCGGCACAAAGAAGAACAGCACGCTAAAGACAACCAGGCAAACTAACGAAAGCACATACGTAGACTTCTTACCGAACCTCAAAGAAAGAGGAACAGTCAGCGCCACGCCCACCATGTTGCACACCTCACCGACCATAAGGAACAAACCGGCATAGAGCACGAGGTTGAAGATGCCGAAGTCGAGGAAAGCGTTTTCGCTTATATAGTCCTTAAAGAAGTAAGCGGCTGTAGCACCCCGCACGGTATTGAAGAAATTGGAAAGCAGGGCGGCACCATTCAGTATCCACCACGGAGAGTTGCGGACCAGTGACTTCACATCCTTGCCTATCGACTTCGCCGCCGCACTCTTAACATGCTCGCGCGTCATGCTGAAGCAGAGCAGGAATCCCAGGAAACAGAGGGAAGCGATGATAATCATGGCATACTGCCAACTCGCCGTGTTGCTGCATTCCATCGACTTAAACCAGTTGCACAACGGTTCCCAAGCTCCCAAAGCAATGAAACTTCCCCCGTAGGCAAAGAACATGCGATAGGAAGAGAAAATCGTCTTCGTGTTCGAGTCGTCGGTCATCACACCCAACATGGCTCCGTAAGGAACATTGATAGCCGTATAGACCGTCATCATCAGGATATAGGTGACATAGGCCCAGATAAGTTTGCCCGTCGGGCTGAAGTCGGGAGTGGTGAAAAGCAGAATGCCGGCAATCGCAAACGGAGCCGCAATCCACAGCAGGTACGGCTGGTACTTGCCCCAACGCGTATTCGTACGGTCGGCTATTACCCCCATCATGGGGTCGGACACGGCGTCCCATACACGGGTCACCAGCATCAGCACTCCGGCATCGGCCAGGCTCAGGCCGAAGATATTGGAATAGAAGAACGGCAGGTAATAGGAGAATATCTTCCAGAACATGGAGGAAGACATATCTCCGAAACCATAACCGACTTTCTCTTTCAGTGTTGCCATGAATTATATCTTATTATGTATTATCTTCAGATTCTTTTCAATCTGCTTCTTCAGCGTTTCTACCGAAGCGGAAGAGCTAAAGCCATCGGCAGGAGTATTCAGGCAGTAATCCACGAGCCGGTCGACGGTGGAAGTGGCTACATGCATACGGGTATCGGAAGAAGCATAGTAGATAAACACTTTTCCGTCTTCATCGGCAATCCAGCCGTTGGAGAAGAGTACGTTGCTGACGTCGCCGATACGTTCTTCGCCCTCCGGAGCCATGAAGTATCCGGCGGGAGTTGCAATGAGTTTCGTAGGGTCGTCGAGGGCGGTCATATACATATAGAGCACATAACGCAGTCCGGCAGCGCAGGCACGCACGCCATGAGCCAGGTGCAACCAGCCTTTTGGGGTCTTGATAGGATGCGGACCTTCGCCGTTCTTCACTTCCTTAATCGTATGGTAATAGCGATAGTCTATAATCTTTTCTTCCGTCACCTCGGCATGTGTCATGTCATCTACCAAAGCCCAACCGATGCCGCCACCGCTGCCGGTGTCGATGAAACCGTCTTGCGGGCGGGTGTAAAGGGCGTATTTCCCCTGTACAAACTCGGGATGCAATACGACGTTACGCTGCTGGCTTTTTGTCTTCAAGTCCGGCAGGCGTTCCCAGTTTTTCAGGTCCTTGGTGCGCGCAATGGCGGCGGTTGCCGTAGCTGCGGACAAATCACCGATGGGGGCATTGTCGTCGTGGCGCTCCGCACAGAAGATGCCGTAAATCCAACCGTCTTCGTGAGCCGTCAGACGCATATCATAAATGTTCGTGGCAGGAATTACATCTTCGGGCATCGTAATGGGGTAATCCCAGAAGCGGAAGTTATCGATGCCGTTGGGACTCTCGGCTACGGCGAAGAACGACTTGCGGTCGGCACCTTCCACGCGTACCACCATCAGGTACTTTCCGTTCCACTTGATGGCACCGGAGTTCATGGCGGCATTCATGCCGATGCGTTCCATCAGGTAGGGGTTGGATTTCTCGTCCAGGTCATATCGCCAGAACACAGGGGTGTGCGCGGCTGTTACTACGGGGTATTTATAGCGTGTGAATATGCCGTTTCCTTCTTCCAAAGGCACATTCTTTCTTGTTATCAACTCTTCGTGTTTCTGAAAAAGTTTTGCTACTTTCTCTTTAAAAGCTTCCATAAGATTATGTTGTTTGTTTATTCGTATAAGTTCACATCTGCTGCGAACAGTGTTTTAGGATTGTTATAGAATTCCACGAAATCTTCCGCAGAAGTCTGTCCCGGATAGGGAGCGTAGAAGTGGGTCACCCGCTCGCGGGCATTGCGCCATACCAGCACATAGGCTACCGGATATTTTTCTAAGGCCGGAAGCAAAGTACCGGTCCACCACTTGGCGTCGGGAATACCCTCATAGCCGGCTTCGGTAACGGCAATCACCTTATCGTGCGCCTTGGCTATGGTATCTACGATGGAAAGAGAGCGGTCGAGCCCCTGCAAGAAGGCATCCCTGTCGAACTGGTAAGTATCGAAGCCGATTACATCAATCAGTTCGTCACCGGGATATTTCTTCAGATATTCCGTCGTGTCCTTGGGTTCCGTGCCGGGTGAATAAGCATAGAGGGCGTTGTCCACTCCGTGAGTGCGCAGGCTGTCTACCGTCATCCGCCACAAAGTCTTGTATTCATCGGGAGTACAGAGTTTTTCGCCCCACCAGAACCAACTGCCGGTATGTTCGTGCCAAGGACGGAAAAGTACGGGAACTTTTACCCCATCTGCCGTTTTCAGGGAGTTCATGAAGTCGGCAACCTTGCCCAACCAGCCGGCAAACTTTCCATGATTCGCCCCACCGGGCAGAATGGATTTCACTACGGTTGTATCCTTCACGTCCCATGCATCGCCTCCCGTCAGCGGATTGCGGACATGCCAGCTCAGGGAAATCATGCCACCGCGCTGATATTGGTTGACTATTTCTTTTCTGATTTTATCAAAAGGCACCTTATCCAGATTAGCCTCTCCTCCCAGTTCCAATTCTCCCAGGTCGAAACTAATGACCGCGGGATAATCGCCGCACACACTCTGTACGTCCGAACGCCCTTCATCGCCTTCCCAGCCGATACCATACACCGTATCGTCGTGATGTCCGAACATGATGCCCTTCGCAGGGACTTTCTTTAAGTTAGCCAGTAATTTTTCTGTTTCCTGCGTACGTACCGGAGTATCTCCCTTGTCCGCCTGTTCTTTCTTAGAAGAATTACAGGCAGTCAGCAAACCAGCCGTCAAAACCGCAGCTACAAGTCCAAGTTTTTTCATATACATGCTTTTCATTAATTGGTATTATTTTAGATAACCTGAATCCAGTTACAAAGATAGCCGATTGGAGCAAGGGAGAATGATACAATTTTATCCCTTTGCTGTATTATTTCATATTTAAAACTTCGGTATCACATTTTGAATGAATTATTCAATCTTGCTTTGTTTTGATAGGTAGAACTTTATGAATAAACTCATATTTTTCTTTTTCTGGTATTGAATAGTCAATAAAGCAACTAGCATCGACTGAATAAATATCTGCCGTGCTACGGTTTGAAGGACACAAATGTTTTAAAAGAAATCTAAATGTTTTAGTCGAACTCGGGTTAATGTACACGATTTTCTGATAATCCACCCCTTCATAAAAGACAGCCTCATACAATGAAATTTCGTTTCCTGTTTTATCTTTAAGATGAAATTGTATAAGACTCCCAGAACTTGCACCATAGCTATTGTATATTCGCATTGTCTTATCCGTATTATTACCCACATGGATTAATATCGCTTCTTCGGATGGCAAATAAGTGGCATTAAGAGCAATATCCAATTGAGCCATTAGTTCCATTGGCATTAACGCAATTACGATAAATAATAAGTTCTTTATTCTCATATATAATTTTATGCATTAATAAAAATGTGGTAAGATAACAGATAAAAGAATCCATTGCTTACCACATTTCAATTTATTCTAAATAAGAAAAGAGTTATTCCATAGAAGGCACTTGATCACGAGTTATAACATAACCCTGTTCCATAGCATCCTTCCACCAAGCTTCATCGGCATGTACTATCGGAGTTCCATCTTCCTCTTCACCATCATACCAAGGCATAAACCAGGACCAGAGTGCACCGGCAGTACATTGTTCAGAAATAAGCCCTACTGTACCACATTCACTCAGCGTAATCATCTTGTTACCATAAGTAGCAGAAATAGCCGCATATTGCGATGCGCAAGTCGCCGCATCCTTTGAATAGATATCACGTCCAATAATATCCACATATTGGTCGCCCGGATACCAATCATCATCACCGGTTTCAGTAGTCCAGACCCAAATCAGGTTATCCAATCCCTGCTCCTTGAAGTAGTTGAACATAGCAATCCACATAGCCTTATGGCTGGCAGCATCCTTGCCCCACCAGAACCAGCCGCCGGCAGCTTCATGGAAAGGACGCCACAATACAGGGATATCGGCATCTTTCAGTAACTTCAGATAGGCGGTAACAGCAGCCATATCCGAAGTGAATACCTTGTTTTCCCATGTGCCTTCCACTGTAGCGTTAGCGGCATCGAAAGTCGTTTCATCAGGTTTATAGGTATAATCAGTCTTCAAATTATAGACCGTGGCAGGTGTACCGATGTAAACGCCTGTAGCCGTATGATTGCATCCACTGATAACCAAACCATTCTCCTTTACCTCGTTCAAGACATCTTCAGTCAGCTGGACAGCATAAGAAGTCTGAGCGGAAGTTAAGTCTACCACACCTGAACCAGTTGTTAAATCGGTCCAAGAAGCATTCTTCACGGAGCCTTGCCACCAACCAGCGGTGGCATCCAAATCCTTCACTCTGACGATAATATAATCTCCGACCTTTGCTTTATCGAATACAGAAGCATCGAAACCCTCACTCTTGCGGAGGTCAATATTCCCGGTCCAGTTACCCATCACTGTTTCTCCTTCCCAAACTGTTGCGGCAATGTTTTCTTCTACAGGCGCGAACTTAGGTACATTCCAATGCCACATACATGATACGATACCATGGTTATCAGCCCAGTTCTTCACCGGGGTAATGTCGCTATAGTTTATCCAGTCGGCACCAGCCAAAGACCATGCCAAATGTCCGTAGTCAAAAGCGTTAAGTGCCGGATATTTACCGGTCCACTCATATACGCGTTCAGCCATATCCGTGTTCCATGATTCTTTGGCCATCATACCCGAAAGAACTTTCTTTTCGTAATTGCCAAGCAGATAATCATAAAGTTTCACAGCCTTGGCAGAAGTTGCCATTACCGGCACTTTGTCCAAAGCAACGGTAGTAAACTGAAGAGATACTGCCGGAGCAGGCACTTTGTTTGGTCCCAATATTACACCATCAGGAATAGAAAGTGTACACAGCGTTTCACGTTCGGATACATTCACTGTCAGTGTCAGTATCTTGCTTGAACCATACACATTAGCGCTGATCAGTTTGCCCCCGGTAAACGATATTTTATCCAGGTCTTTTGTGGCAAAGAATATATTTTTGTCATATTCTACTTGAATGGTAATGTCGCCCCGCTTCACTTTACTCGCACCAGCTTCGGGAGTGGTCTTTACCAAAACCGGAGCATCCACTTCGGAAATGGTATATTGCGCATCGGTATCGGCGCAGGATGCAAATCCAAAGGCTGTTGCCACAAACAGGGCAGCCCATATTTTATTCATTTTCATAGCATTCATTCTTTAAACATTATGGTAATATGGTTATCTTACTAAGAGTTATTCCATCCCCTTGAATCAGCAGCCCGGTGGAACTTTCACCATCTCCTCTCACACCTTTCAGGCAATCGATCATCTCTTGGGTAAGTTGCAATTTCATCACACGGACAGATGCATCATTCCATTCGGCAATCGTTGTGAGCGCCTTCCAATAGGCATCATTGATTTGGATTTGACCAGTTCCACTTACATAAAAATTAATAACAGATTTTTCTGCGACTAATTTCATATCTTTAATGGACGGTTCCTTATCTATCAAAACACGGAAGCGTCCCGTATCATTCCAAGACATAGCTATGGGAAAAGGCATCAAAGCAGATGGGTCATCCTGTCTTACTATACAGTTTTTCAAATCCTGTTCAAACGAGATTTCCCATTCCAGCGTCACGCTACTGAATATCAAATCGCTCCCTTGAATAATGATACCGGCATCGCTGATGCCTTCGCACTCTTTCTTTTTGGTTTGAATGTTATTCAATATTTCTTGTGTCAGTACCAAAGGAGTAGAACGGTTATCAAATGTCCAATCATAAATCTCTTTTGCGGTAGGCACTAACGTTCCGTCAATCTTAAATTCGCCTTCCGTAAAGTTAATACCAGTGAAATCACCATAGTTGATTTGCGCTTGTGCCCACACGCCATCTTTTTGTGCATAATGCAACACCATGCGTGCGCCAGCGGGCACATCTTTGAAGACAGAAGCCGGGATGATAACACGTCCTCCATCTTTCCATGTAATGTCAACCAGCCCTTTCCAGACTTCATTCTTAATGTTGGTGGCGGGAATAAATGAGATAGCATATTCTATCGAGCCATTGGATGAAACCAATTTCACCTTCGTATTGGCATTAGCCATCTGTGGAACAGCTACGACAAGCGTATTGGCATTGATGATAAACTGAACAGCTTTTCCGTCCACTTCCACGCCGGTCAATTTGTCTCCGTTTTCCACAGCAATTGTGAATATTTCCCCACCTTTCAATTCCTCATCTTCACCCGGTAATACAGGGATGTAACAGAATTCAGGAGCATTGATAGTAAGTTCTTTCGTTTCAACTTTCTCTCCATTAGCCATTATCAAAGTCAGCACACCGGATTCCGTGCCCATAGTAGGCATTTTTACAGTCAATTCGGTAGCAGAAGAAGGCTTAACTTCGACTTCAGCGCCACCAGTATAGAGCACTTTTACAACCAAGTCAAGGTTTTTGCCTTGAATGACTACATCACTACCCAAAGAAACTGCATTAGCGGCAAAATTCATAAACTCAGGTTTCAATGTAGCGATAGTCACCGGCACTGAAGTACCGCTTGCCGTATTCAGCAATAAGTCACCGCTAATAGCAGCGGCAGGCATTACGACCTTCGCTTCAGTAGCGCTTTTCGAAACCGGTTCTACAACTTCTTCCACACCTGGGAAAGCAACATTTACAATCAGTTCCATGTTGATACCTATCAAAGTAATTTCATCACCGCCACGCAAGTTTTCTGCCGGGACAGCCTTTATCTCTGATGGCGTAGCAACTGCAACAGTAGCAACCACAACATCCACTTCCGAAGCCGGAAGAACAACAATATCACCATTCGATACATCATCAGGCAATACAAAAGTCAGTTTATCTCCTTCATCAGATACCTCTACCTTGAATTCAACTTCAGTACCATTGGGCATCCGTACTTTCTTTATCAAATCAAAATCCTTACCTATAACAGTGATGGCATCTCCCGGCTTCCGATTTGTCAGATTAAGCGGTTCTTCTACTGAGGGCAAAGTGATCTTTACCTCTTCATCAGAATAAATCCAATTCGGAATTTCAGCACCATCAGAAAGAATAAATTTACCTGTTTGTGCTGAATCCGGAACTATCACTTTGATTTCCTTACGACTTTGGCTAACAAATTTATCAGAAGCGACTGTCACCTCATCAGCGAAAATAATTTCTTTGATTAAATTCAAGTATTCACCGGAAATAGTCAACTCATTACCCGGCTTTATTTCTGCCGGAGCAAAAGATTCTAAGCCAATCGGCTCTGTATAATTCAATTCTGTTTTAGTCGTAATTTCTCCATTCGGAGTCTTCAATACAATTAAACCCGGCTCAGCCGTTTGAGGAACGGCAACACGAATTTCCTTATCACTGATTACCTTGATATCCGTAATGTCGTCACAACCAGGAATTACAACCGCAGTGACTTTATCTATGCCACTGCCCAAGAAACGAAGTTCACCGCCACGAGCTACAGGACACGGACCAAATGCACTTAAGCTGATACCTCCCCTATACTGATTGGTATCCAATTCGTCTCCATTATCGCAAGCCGTAAAGGCCAAGCAACTCAAAAGCGTCAGGCACATCATCCAAAGTGCCGGAATTTTATATGTTTTATTCATATCAGTATTCTCTTTAATGGTTATTCAATAGGAACTATGCGAATGTTATCAATCATAATCACCGGATTACAATCTTTGCCTTCTACGCCACCAGCCCACACAAAGAACGTCAATCCAGTCAACATCGTATTATCAAATGCTTTATCACATTTATTCCCTTCATGCGTCTTATTAAACTCAGACAGATTCATAGAAACAGTAGTCCATTTACCACCAGTATCGTAAGAACCGGTATTTTTCCAAGGCAACCACAAACCGCGTGGAACACTCGTATTGCTGAAGTAGGCGTTGGTTCCGGTAGCGGAAGTTACTACATCATTACCAGTGAAAATTACTTGCAGAGCACAAGATTGCCACGGATTAGAAGATGGGATATTTACTTCAAATTTCAATTGCAGCCCATTCACTCCATACGTTTCGAGCATTGAAGCAAATTCCGTACGTGAAGAAAGTTCCGGGAATCCCGCTGCCGGTTCCGGCCAATAGTTGAATGAGAAAGCATCTTCTGCCCAGGTAGCACCGATGCCACCAGCCAGTTCTCCTGCAAAACAAATATAAGCACCGTCTATACTGTTTTCATCAGCTTGTTTGAGCACTTTACTACCATCACGCCAACCATGAGCAAGGGCAAATCCTCCATGAGATCCATCCCAGTCAAAGAGGATGTTGCGTGTATCATAATAACGGAACTTAGAGCGTCCGGTACCATAGATAGATTTCACATTAATATAACCTGCAGGAGCATCGTCGGGCAAAACAAAGCTAACAGCAGTTTTTGTGATATTTGTGATATTCGTCACCTCTACATTTCCGGCCATGGTAATAGTCAATGGAACATTCGGGTCATCAATAAAGAAATCTCCATATAAAGTCACCTCACTACCGGGCTTCGCAAACTCACAAGACATGGAGCTTACAGTAGGAGCAGGAACCAATACTTTAAAATCATAATCGATCGTGTCCTTTGATTGTGTCACCATATAAATTTTATCAGTAACAACCTCCGGTATATTTTTCGGTACATCTACTATAAGCGTATGATCCGTAATATAACTCGAATTGAGTATTGCTTTCTGGTCGTTGAAATAGAGTTCATAAACACTACGCAAATTTTCCCCCACCAGACAAATCGTATTTGCCATATATGCACCTGTCAATAAAGAATCGGATGCAGCGGGATCAGTAACGCGCACGTAATTCAAGGTAGGTTTTCCACCTGCCACTTCATATTTATCCGGCTCATCTTCGCAAGCTACCAGTGAAAAGCCTACCACGACAAAGGCCGCCACAAAGAGCCAATTTATATATCTATTATTTTTCATCTTTTCAAATATTAATATTAATAACTGAACTCAGAACGTACATCTACATGAATCGGGTCTTGCATCAGATTCGGATTGAAGACAACATCTTCAGTGGGAAAGGGCAGTGTAAAACTAGACACCGTTACATTCGGAGCTTTTGCATCTGGATTGTAACGGGTTTCATCCGGATTCACCGACCAGGTACCGTTCTCAAAATAAGCTTTATAGGTGGCACCCAAGTTATAATACACATCTCTACGCTGTGAAGTCAACTCATTTATAGCACGTTGTGAATCATAATATGCCAAACGCACAAAATCATACCAACGGTCACCTTCACATGCCAACTCCAACCGACGTTCTTTCCATACATCCTCCCAAGTAATGGAAGTTTTGGGAGTAACACCCGGTATGGCACGTCCACGAACCGCATTGAAGGCATCCAACGCACTTTGATCTGTTGTAGAAGTAGCTGTTCCCATTTTGGCTTCCGCATACACCAGATAAACATCCGACAGACGCAATATATGGGTTGACAAGCCACTGTACATATTACCGGCAGATACACCTAAACCCAATACATGGTCGTTATTATTTCCGTAAAGATGTTTTACATGATTGGCACCTGTAGGAGATTGATAATCGCCATTAGGACCTCCTTTGCCATATTCTGCATCATAAATGAACTTCAAATAATCAAAACCACCTTTATCCTGCCAGAAGTAGCTATAGACATCACCTACCATCATCATAGTTGCTTTTCGGCGGGTATCGGTATCAGAGCGGGTATCCGGACTTTCTAAAGCAGAAATACCGAAAGCATCCTGTAGATCGACTGACGGACCGGCATAGCCACCCCAGCAATCACCGAATTCATCAAAACCAACCATCGCCAAATCCGACTGCAATGTATTCTGTTGTGTCCAAGGGTCACGACCCGCTGACCAATGCCAGGAGAACAGGCATTCTTCATTTTTATTGTTAGCCAAACGGAAAACATCTGAATAATTCGCCAATAACTTACGCCCGGAATTATCAATCACATCCTTGGCATATTCTGCCGCTTTTGCCAAATCATCCGCATTACGAGTTCCTGAAACGCCACTCTTTGTCAGATAAACTTTAGCCAGGAGGCCTTCGGCACAATATCGGTCTATACGTCCAAGTTCACCCCTACGAGGCAGCAATTCCATTGCTTTCTCTAATGTCATAATAATGTATTCATATACATCCGCAGCTTCTACTTTAAATTTAGAGTTATAACTTCCAGCGTTCAACTCTCCTGTGTTATCGTGAATGATAGGTACCGCACCAAAGCTACGTACTAAATAGAAATACGCCATTGCTTTCCAAGCCAAACATTCCCCCATACACTGATTCTTCACTGCTTCTGAAGCCTTAGCTGTTTTCAAACGGGTATAAACAGTATTTGAGTGACCGATAACTGCCCATAACGAATAGGACATATTTACCAAATTCTCATCCGTACCATTGACTGTGAAATTCAGGTAAGGACTGTTTCCCTCGAATACATTCCCCGAAAGGATCTCACCTACTTTAATAAAGCCACGCTGGAAATCATACCATGGAGAATTATATAGATAATTAACTCCTTGCACGCATTGTTCGTCGTTCTGATAAAAGTTCGACTCGTTATAATTGTCTTCAGTAGGGCGATCCAGGAAATCCTCACATGAAGTTGCTCCCATGCCAAGTAAAGCAGCAAACGCCCAATATTTAATATATCTGATTTTCATTTTCTTCAATTTTAAACGTTAGAATGAAACATTCAAGCCGAATGAATAGACTGTAGGAGACGGGTAACGCCCGTTATCCAAACCAAAGACATTGACGCTGGATGTACTTGCACCAATTTCCGGGTCATAACCATCATAACCTGTAATAGTCAGTAAGTTCTGAATATTAGCATAGACACGCAGATTGCTCAATCCCAATTTATCAACTATCTTTTTAGGGAAAGTATATCCCAAAGCAATATTCTTCAGGCGAATATAGGAACCGTCTTCAATATAACGGTCACTGATCCGGTCATTATCATTCGGGTCGTTGATTGTAGCACGGGGAATAGATGCACCCGGATTTACTACCTTAACATTAGTCACATCATTGTACCACATGGTTCCATCATCATACACCTTGTTTGCATCAATCGGAGCTAGTTGTGCACGTCCGTATACAGCATTCAATTGATTGGTCCATGGAGAATTCATATGTGTCAATTTCATAGAAAGATAATTATAGACCTTGTTCCCATAAGAACCATTGATAAAGATAGAGAGGTCAAAATTCTTATAGCGGAATGTATTCGTCCAACCAAAAGTAAATTTAGGCATTGGAGAACCGATGTTGGTCTTATCATAATCGTCAATTACGCCGTCGGGGACACCATCCGGACCGCTCAAATCCTTGTATTTGATGTCGCCCACCCATACAGTATTAGTACGATCGAATACACCGTTCGCCGGATATTTCGTAGGTTTGGGTGATGTCTGAAGATCTTCCAAATCCTTATACACGCCGTCGCACACAAACCCATAGAAGTTATAAAGGGATTCGCCTACACTGGACACGCTGACTACATCACTCCACTGTCCATAACCTACAATCTGAGCATTTGAAGTACCTGCCAGTCCCTTTAATTTATTCTTATTGAAAGAAATCTGGAAATCAGAATCCCATTCGAATTTTCCCACTATAGGATGTGTATTCAATGAAATTTCAAAACCGGAGTTCTCAATATCACCATAGTTGCCTTTCGGAGCAGCCAGAGCAGAAGAGCCATTTCCGGATGTACCCATATAAGAAGGTAACTGTAACGGCATCAACATATCACTAGAAGTCTTCTTATACCATTCAAACGTCAAATTTAGACGGTCGTTGAAAAGCCCTAAGTCCAATCCGATATTCCATTGTTCTTGTGATTCCCATTTAATAGAAGTATTAGGAATGTTAGACGGACGATAACCCATTCCTAAACCGGAAGGCATACGACTCATAGATGTACCCCAAGCATAGCCACCGATATTGGAATTACCGGTTTGTCCCCATCCTAAACGTAACTTACCATTGCTTATTACTTTTTTCAACGGTTCGAAGAACTTCTCATTAGAGAAACGCCAGGAAGCTGCGAATGAATGGAATCCTGCCCAACGATTTTCGGGACCAAAGTTTGAAGAACCATCATAACGATAGGTGTAAGTGCCTAAATAACGGTCAGCATAATTATATGTCAAACGAGTAAAGAATGAGGCTTGAGAACCACTTCCAAACCCTGCATTTATTGTAGGAGTTCCGGTGCCTAATGCCGGATTATGGACTTCGTCGGAAGGCAACCCACTGTTAGATACACTTGTAAAGTTGTAACGAGACTCCCAGCATTCCTGCCCCACCATAGCCGTATAATGATGCTTATCACCTATACTACCGGAATAAGTAACATAATTCTTAACCTGCCAGAAAGTATTGCTGTTTTTCTGTATATTACTTTCGTTACTGGAACGTACCCATCCGCCTAAATCAACCATAGGTTTGTAGCGTTCGCCTTTATGTGCACCTATATCATAACCTAATTCGGCGTGCCAAACCAGATTTTTGATAGGAGTCACTTCAAAAAAGATATTACCGGTCAGTTTCTGACGATTCAACAAGATATCATCCATCATTGCAAGAGCAATAGGATTCGGATTTGTATAGCCTTCCCGCACTACGGTTGCATAACTGCCATCAAGGTTATAAATCGGTATGTCCGGAAGGGTAGTCAAAGAGTAGTTAATCAAACCTTGTTCACTATCTGCTAGCTTCAAATCATCACCTGTTGCTGTATAAGTAGCGCTCAAACCTAATTTCAACCATTTCTTCAATTGTGCGTCCAAATTGACACGGAAGCTATAACGATTGAAGTTAGAGCCGATAATCGTACCATCCTGGTCCATATAAGAAGCTGATACATAATACTGCACTTTCTCCGAACCACCTTCGGCTGAAATCTGATGCTGATGTTGCAAAGCTGTCTGAAAAATAGCGTCCTGCCAGTTAGTACCTACCCCCAACAATGAAGTGTCAGCATAATAGTTACTGGGGTCGGAAATCTCACCCATATTTGCCAAATCATTATAATAGGTAGCATACTCGCGCAGGTTCATCATATCCAGCCGTTTTGTTTGGCGTTGTAAAGCCACCATACCGCTATAAGTAAATTTCGCATCACCCGGCTTACCCCGTTTAGTAGTAATCAAAACCACACCATTAGCACCTTGCGCACCATAAATAGCTGTGGCAGATGCATCTTTCAAAATTTCCATCGATACAATATCTTGCGGATTGATGGTGGATAGTGGAGAAATAGTAGAAACCGACCCGTTGCCCAACGCATCGCCTAAGCCAAAAGAAGCTCCACTCTGTCCTTGCCCTTGCACAATCACACCATCAATCACATACAACGGTTCCGCATTTGCATTAATAGTAGCCTGTCCGCGTACGCGAATAGATGAGGAAGAACCGGGGGCACCGGAAGTCTGTACAGCCGTCACACCGGCGGCACGTCCTTGCAATGACTGGTCGAGGTTGGTTATAATAGAACCTTTAATTTTATCTTCGCTCATAGAAACGGAAGCGCCGGAGAGGTCGCTTTTCTTCATGGTACCGTAACCTACAACTACCACTTCATCCAGCATCTCGAAATCCTCTTTTAATGTAACATTGAGTACGGATTGATTAGTGATTTTAATTTCCTGAGTCTTATAACCTATAAAAGAGACTACCAAGGTCGCTCCCGGTTTCACATTTAATGTAAAATTACCGTTTACATCAGTAATCACACCATTTGTCGTACCTTTTTCCAAAACATTGGCACCAATAACAGGTCCCAGCGCATCAGATATAGTACCAGTAATTTTTTTGCTTTGTTGCACAGCTTCCATTGCATCGACCGATGCGGCAGAAGCCGAAGGAATATATCCCCATACAAAAGCAGAACATACGCCTACGAGCAGCGCAGTTTTTCTGAAGTTTAAATTCATACTTGTATTTTTCTTAGATTAATAATTTGGCATTGCCCGACGACAAATACCGTTTCTTTTAATATAAGGTTAAACTATCTTTTGGAAACAAATAGACCTTATTTAGAAGGTGATGGATACAACATAGCGTCAACTATTTCCCATAGGCATTTTTTTTATTTATTCATGGTTAAACATTATTATTGAGTTTTTTACTTCTATTAGCCTTGGCAAATGTAGCCTTTTAATATAAGCAAAATAAACACTATTTTATCAGATAGTGATACTGGATATAGAAACCACTATTCAGTTTAGCAAACAGAGATTATCCAATCCCCGCTTGCTATCAGATTACAAAATAAAATAGATGTATTTACTTACCTGACCTCAGCTCATCTCTCACCATCCGCCCCCACTCCTTCACATCTTCCTCTTTCCAATCACCTTCGGAAGAAGCGGAGGGAAGCAGCATAGAGCAGGTTTCGTCTTTGTCGGAAACGGACCAGGCGGCCCAACTGATGGAATGTTGTTGCATCCAGTCCAGCCAACGCTGCCATTCTTCCCGGCTGATGAGACCGTCGCCACTGGCTTCCATTCCGGCACATTCGGAGACGAAGATGGGCAAGCCTTTGCTCAGGGCGTAGTCGCCACGGTCGCGCAGCCATTGCCCGTGGGTATTGGCGTAGAAATGAAGGGTGTACATGATATTGTTATAGCCGATGATAGGGTCGTCGGCCGCCAAGTGGATATCCTGGTCCCAATGAGGGCAACCTACCAGAATCACCGCATCCGGTTCGATGGAGCGGATGGCCGCGATGACGGCGGTGGAATAGGCTTTCAACTGCTGCCAAGTGTCTTCCACGGGCTCATTGTAGATTTCGTAGATGACGTTCGGAATGCCTTTGTAACGGGTAGCTATCTGCTTGAAGAAGTCTATCGCCTCCTCCTGACGGAGATTGTGACTGTGCCAGTCGATGATGGCATACGCATCGTTCTCGATGGCGGCGTCCACTACCCGGGTGACACACTCGATACCGAATTCAGGCTTATGGACATAACACGCACTGTCCAGATCCACTCCCATCGAGGCACGAAGCACTTGCGCACCCCAGTCATTAATGAGGTAAGCGGCAGAAGAAGCATTGTAAAAGCGGGGCCAAAACTGATGCCAGCCATAACTAATACCGTGCAGCACCACCGTGTCGCCTTTTTCATTTATCAATTGAGTGCCGCTGACAGCCAGACGGGGTACACCTTTCTCCTGCGTGTCCGCTTTCGATACCTTCGCGCCGCAACCTTGCAGCGTCAGGACGATGGCACACATTATTCCTAAAACGTTTCGGGTTTTCATTGTTCTATTTCAGTTTATCTGTTTCTGTTTTCATTATCTCGATGGTGGTATCGGTGGCAAAGACAGAGTTCAGTCCCTGCTGTTCCTGTGCCGGGTCGCCGGTATAGTCATCGCCTTTCTCCCAATACACATGCCCGGGAGTCTGAGCGGCAAAACCGCCCCATGCCCAGAAGTTACATCCGGCAAAGGGTCCGCCGTTCTCGCGGTCCTGACGGATAAGGTCGAATACATACCGATAGTATTCGTCACGGGCAGCGGTGGAAGTCTCTTTCGAGAACTGGAAGCCGTCGCGCGGGAAACCGAACTCTTCGAGCACCACGGGCTTGCCGTACTTCTTGGCAACAGCCGTATGCTCATCAATATATTTCTTTGTGTTTTCCTTGGCACGAGGCAGATTCTCCGTCAGGCTGTCAGCCTTCACCCATCCCCAGTTATAGGGCCAGATGTGGATATTCATGTAGTCGATGTTCGGGTCGGCATGAATCTTCTCGAAAAGCGCGATATCTCCCTCACATCCCCACTTTCCTTCGCTTCCGGAGGACACCATGTGATTGGAGTCGAGCGATTTTATCAGCGCCGCCACATCAGCCATCCAGCGGGCGAAAGGTTCTTTGTTTTCTTCCGAGAAAGCGCGGGGCTCGTTGCCTATCTGCCAAGACATGATAGTGGGGTCATCCACATATTTTATCTGATTATACCTATTCGTCCTGTTGACAATATGCTTGACATGATTGGCAAACAAGGCCTTCGCGCTGTCCGATTGCTGATACTGCTTCACGTATTCCATATACTCCGGCCATCCGTCTATGGCAGGCACCACGGCCTTCCCATGTCCCGCCCATTCCAGATAGACGGAATAGCCGCCGCTCCACTCCCAGGAGTTGTTCAGATAGAGGACGGCTGTCATATCGCGTTTACGCAGTTCGTTCATAAAATAGTCCAATCCGGCTAAAATAGTATCATTATACACGCCGGGAGCGATTTGCAGGGAAGGTTCCACACGGCTTTTGACACCATTCTCGCCATCGGCGCCCACCAGTACGCGCAGGTTGTCGATACCGATGCTTTTCAGGAAGTCCAGTTCCTTGTGCAGACGTTCGCGGTTGCCGCCCTCGCCTTCCGAGCCGAGGATGGCGCCATACCAGAAATTGGTACCGACGAAATAGTAGGGCTTGCCATCGCGGACGAACTGCCCGTCGGCATTTACCTTGATAAAAGAATGTTCTGCCGGCTTCGGTGCGCAAGCTCCCAGGAGAGATAAAAGAATCATAAATAGAAAAAGATTATGCTTCATATTTATTTAAAGTTTTGAGTTCTTGAGTTTTTAAGTTGTTGAGCTGGTCACTTGTTAAGTTTTTGAGTTGATGAGTTGCTGAGTTGTTAAGTTAACAAGAAATGCAATAGACACGATTCCCAAAAACTTAAGAACTAAAAAACTCACCAACTCAAAAACTTACAACCCCAAACGTCCCCTAATCCAGTCCTGCCACTCATCCCATTGCTCCTGATACCAGTAGTGACCGGTTTCCAAATAGGGATGCAGTTCTTTGGGCGCTGTGACCGCATTGTAAGCGGCATACATGGAAGTGGGAGGACAAACTTCGTCATTATATCCCCAACTGAACCATCCCGGCACCTTCAACAGGCGGGCGAAGTTGGCCGTATCATAATATCTCACGGTCTGAAGTTCTTTTTCATTAGGAGCGCCGTATGTCTGGAAATAATGAGGCCATCCGCACGCACGTTTCTTGAAATATGCCTCGTGATCGCACAGAGCGGGATGGACAGCGGCAAAGAACGTGACGCGGGAATCGAGCGCAGCCGTAATAACGGAAAGTGCACCGCCCTGACTGGAGCCCGTCACGCCCAGCGTCTTCCCGTCGAACTGGGGCAACGAACAAATCAAGTCCACCGCCCGCAAGGCGCCTACCACCACCCGGTTATAATAGAAATTGTCCCGGTTGTCCCGCCCGAAAGTCCAATAGCCATTTAACGCCCCGGCGGCCAAGTTGTCGTACACCGATTGCTCCATCCTCACAGGAATGCCGTGGATGCCTACTTCCAATGTAATGATTTTCCCGGGAGCCGTATAGGTATCGCCTCCATAAGGCCGCACACCAGCACCGGGCACACGCAGCAGAGCGGGGTATTTCCCCTCTTTCTTGGGCACGCTGAGTATGCCGTAGAAGCGGCCGCCCCAAGGCTTCGTCTGGAAACTGACCTGATAGACATTGTCCGTCTCCGTGCAGCGCTCGGGCAGCAGGGTCATAACGGGATTCAGGGGCGTCTTCCGGGCATAAGCCAGCAGGTTCGACCAGTATTCGCCGAAGTCGGCAGGCATTTCGGTCACCGGCTGCAACTGCTCGGGAGCATACGCGGCAGTCGCCAGGCCGGTATAGGTATGGTTGCCCACCCGCGCCGTCACCTTGCAACGAAAGAAGCCGGGAGTTTTCATCACCCCTTGCAACTTCAACTCGCCGTCTTTCAGCCGGACGGCTTTCTTACTTTCCACAGGATACATTTCAGGGCCGAGTTCGTAGTCTATCGTAACGTCCGGCAACAGGTTTTGCGCTTTCAGGACGCGCACGGTAAACGTGCATTTCTCGTTCAGACCGTAAGTCCAGTCTGCATGGTCGGGCGAAACCACTACGCGGATTTCATTGCCTCTAATCTGCGCCATCGACGTCCATACGCACAACAGGCAGAGGCAAGAGAAGAAAAAGAATCTTTTCATTATATCAGATTTAATTAGTGAACGACCTATGTACAAGTCCTTTCCAGTATAAGCTAATTATACATTCTATACATTCTCATAGATGCAAAGATAGGCGATTCACTTCGGGATAGCTGATACTATTTTATCAGATTACTATCTTCTTCTTTCGATAATTCTCCCTGAACTCCTTGGGCGAGCATCCTTTCTTCCGTTTGAACATCCGGTTGAAGTTGGAGAGATTATTGAAGCCGCAGTCGTAACAGATTTCAGCAATGGTACGCGTGGAGTCCACCAGCAGGCGGGTGGCAAAACCGAGGCGGATGTCGATAATATAGTCGGAAAGCGTCTTGCCTGTCCGCAGCCGGAAGAAGCGGCTGAAGGAGACGGGCGTCATGCCCACCATGTCCGCCAAGTAGGACAGGCGGATATCCTCCTGATAATGCTCGGCAATGTAGCGCTGCACCTTCTGCACGCGGCGGCTGTCGGAGAAAGTTTCAATCTTGGCAAACGAAGAGCTTGACAGGACGCGCGCATCGTCGTAAAGGGACAGTTCGTAAAGTATCCGCAGAAAATTCATCACCGCATAGAAGCCCTGTTCCTCGGAAGCAAGCTTGTCCAGCCAGTTAAAGACTTTCATAATGGCTTGTATGGGGAAGCACAGACCACACTGCGCCCGCTCCAGCATACGGCGGATGCTGTCGAACTGATTCTTGTTGATAAAATCCTTGAAGAAAAGGTCGGGCGAGAATTGGATGGTTATCTCCCGGATGTCCCGGGAATGGCATTCGTGCTGCTCCCACACATGCTCCAGCTCCTTGCCGGTAATCAGCACAAGGTCATAATCGCCTATCACTTCGGACGAATCGCCCACCACGCGCCGCACGCCGGCGGCATGTTCCGTAAAGTTCAGTTCGTACTCGGCATGGCAGTGGATGGGGTAAGTAAACTCGGTCTTATGTCTGTCGGCAATGTAAAAGCAGTCGCGGTCTGAAAGGGGAGTTATCTCCCGCATGATGTAGTTTTGGTTTTCCATAGTGCGTAGTTAAAAAAGTATCATGCTACAAATATACTCATTCTTTTTAATCCGACGATAAGAAGGGGGATATAAAAAACGAATTGCATACCCCGGCACGGAGATAGAGAAAGGCCCAAGGAGTACTCACAAGAGACTTTACGGATAAAGCCCGTTACTCCATCCTGTATAAGATGCCATCTTATGTTGTTCAAGACGGCATCTTACGCTGCACAAGATGCCATCTTGTGTAAGGCAAGACGGCACTTTGTGCATGAAAGGATATAATGTTTCAGTTCCTCGGAAAGGAGGATGCAGGCGCTGACCACCTACTCCGCCGCTACCGGATAGCTGTATACCGCATCCGGCAGCCCCTCGCCGCTGACGGTAAGCACGGCTTCTCCCGCCTCACCGGTCGCTTGCAGCAGCACTTGGGCAAGCCCGTTGAAAGTATTCACGCGGAAGGTGCGAGCCGAAGCATCCGTCGGACGCTCCACATCCTGGAAAGCAGGGTTTCCATTGCCCACGCCGAGGATGCGCACCGGACCGGAAACCGTAAGTGTCAGTTCCTTGCAGGCAGTGGGTACGAAGCGTTGTTTGCGGTCTTGGAGTTCCACGCGCACCACGGCTATGGCACGACAGGCGGCAGATGCGGCAAGGTGTTCGGCAGAAAGACGGATACGGGCAGGCTCGCCGGTGGTCTCCACAGTGCGGACAAGGACTTTCCGACCGTTCTTATACCCCACGGCTTTCACCGTGCCGGGCCGGTAGACAGTCTTCCAGGAGAGATGCCCGTTTTTCGGCATGGACTGGCGTCCTAGGTTCCGGCCGTTCACGGTGAGTTGCACTTCGTCGCAATTGCTGTATGCCCAGACGTCGATGCTGTCTCCTTCGTGTCCTTGCAGGTTCCAGTGAGGCAGGATGTGCAGCACCGGTTCGTCCGTCCACCAGGATTTCAGGTAGAATGCCTCGTCCTTGGGGAAGCCGCAATAGTCCAGCAGGCCGAACTGCGAACCGGTGGCGGGGAACTTCATCGGGTTGGGCTCGCCACGGTAGTCGAAGCCGGTCCAGTAGAACAGCCCGCCCAGCCAGGGACGTTCGTCATAGAATTTCCAGCCGCGCTCGATACAGTTCAGCAGACTGTCCGGTCCGTTGGGGCGGCGGTTGTGCGCCACCATCAGTCCCTCGTTAGAACGGTCGAAATAGATGCCGCGCGTGCCGCAGCCGGAAGTTTCTTCCGAACCGATGCCGCAACGCTGCGGGTATTCCTGACGGTACTTGTCCACCGGATTCTGGAGGATATAGTTATAGCCTGCCACATCGGCGGGTATCAGGATGGCAGGGCCACTGCTCGAAGCAACCGTCATCAGGCGTGTGGGGTCGATGCGGTGACAATGCTCGCGCATGTCGGCGGCAATGCGGGTGCCGGATTCCTTCCACTCGATACCCCACTCTTCGTTGCCCACGCTCCAGAGGATGATGGAGGGATGGTTACGGTCGCGTACTATCATGCGTTGCAGCAGGTCGATGTGCTCGCGGTTGACGCCGGTCAGGCGGTTTTCTTCGATAACCAGAATGCCCAGGCTGTCGCAGGCGTCGAGCATCTCAGGGGTCATCGGGTTGTGCGAAGAGCGGTAGGCATTGCAGCCGAAAGTCTTCAGTTGACGCAGGCGGTAGGCTTGCAGAGCATCAGGAATACCGCTTCCCACACCGGGGTGGTCCTGGTGCATGTTCACCCCTTTCAGTTTCAAGGGCTTGCCGTTCAGCAGGAAACCGCGGTCGGCATCGAACTGCACTTGGCGGATGCCGGTCACGGTGGTGTACGAGTCTACCAGGCGGTCGCCCTGATAGACTTCCGTCACCAGCCTATATAAATAAGGTGTGTCTGTGCTCCACAGTCGGGGATTCGTCAACTGCATACGGGCAATGGTCAGGTGGCGTTCTTTGGGTAGAAGGGATTTGCCTTCCATGCCACAAGCAGCTACTTCGGCACCGGCAGCGTCTTGCAAGATATGACGCAGGCGATAGGCGCCGGTTTGCAGGCCGGAGTTCTCTACGGTAGTTTCCACGGTGAGCGTGGCTTCGCGGAACGACTCGTCCAGGATGCTATGCACGAACGTGCCGAAAGAGGCGACGTGCAACGGGGCGGTCTTGTTCAGCCAGACGTGGCGGTAGATGCCTGCACCTTCGTAGAACCAGCCTTCTTCCAAAGTGGCATCGGCACGAACGGTTATCAGGTTTTCTTCCCCATAGTTCAGATAAGGAGTGATGTCATACACTTGGGTGGCGTAGCCGCTCGGCTCGTGTCCCAGGTAGAAGCCGTTCACCCAGATGCGTGCGTCGCGAAAGATGCCGTCAAATTGCAGGGACAGGTGTTTGCCCAAGTCTTCCTGCGGAACAGTAAAAGTCTTGCGATACCAGCCGACGCTTGTTTCGGGATATTTATAGCCGACGGTCTTGTAGCCGTGGCTGTGGCTTGCCAGCGAGTCGTAAGGCAGGTCCACTACCCAGTCGTGCGGCAAGTCAACGCGCTTCCAGCCGGTAGCGTCAAACTTTTGGGAATACGGGCCGGCATTATGAATGGAGGCGGCTTTCGTCAGGTAGTTGAAGTACTCTGTGCCGCAGCCGAAGTCCTTCACCGGGTCGGATGCGTTGCCAAAGGCGAACTGCCAGTCCTCATCCATCAGAATCCGTTCGCGGACGGACTGGGCGGAAAGCCCGAGGGAAAGGAAGAGGAAGACGATAAAAGAATAAAATGTTTTCATGATAGGTTGGATTTATGACACAGGATTTAAAGACTGAACACAAAGACACAGAGGCACAGAGATTTTATTTTGAGCACTTTAAAAGCTCTGTGCCTCTGTGACTCTGTGTTCTATTCACTTTTGATACCTCTTTTGTGTCTATTATTTAACCGTAAACGTCTCTTTCAGCAAGTCTTTATCGTCCGACGAAGCCCCCACCATCACGATAAACTCGCCCGGCTCTACAATCTTCTTCATCTTGATGTCATAGAAAGCCAGTTTGTCCGGAGTAATGGTGAAGTTCACCGCCTTGCTTTCGCCCGCTTTCAGGGGCACACGAGCGAAGTCCTTCAGTTCCTTCACCGGGCGGGTGACGCAACTGAACTTGTCGCGCAGGTAAAGCTGCACAATCTCCACGCCGTCACGGCTTCCGGTGTTCGTCACCTTCACGCTGACGCCCACACTTCCGTCCTTGCCGATTTCTTTCTGCGAGAGTTTCAAGTCTTCATACCGGTAAGTGGTGTAGGACAATCCATGCCCGAAGGGATAAAGCGGCGTGCTCGGCTTGCCTGCCACGTAGGGATGGAAATATTGGGAAGGTTTGTGGTTGTAAATCATCTGTAACTGTCCCACGCTGTGCGGAATGGTGATAGCCAGCTTTGCGGAGGGATTCACCTTGCCGTACAGAATCTCGGCCACTGCCTGACCGCCCTGCATACCCGGCGCCCACGCTTCTACAATGGCAGGCAGGTTTTCAGCAGCCCAACGCACGCTTAAGGGGCGTCCGTTCACCAGTACCAGAATGGTCGGTTTGCCCGAAGCGGCCACCTTTTCTATCAGTTCTTCCTGCAAACCTACGAGGTCCAAGTCACTGCGGTCGGTGTCTTCGCCGTCCGTACGGTCGTTCCAGCGGAAACGCATCATGTATTCTCCCGCCACTACGATATTCAGGTCGGCAGTCCGGGCACGGGCGGCAGCTTCGGCCACTTTCTTGGGGTCCATGTTACGCGGGTCCCAACCCTGGTCCACGAAGTCGAACTGCGTGTCGGGCGCCACCATCTTCAGTCCTTCCAGGATAGTGGTCACGTTCTCGGGCTTCTCGGGAGCGCTCCAGTCGCCCAGGATATTCTGGTCGTCGGCGTTGATGCCGGTCACCATCACCTTTTTATATTTAGAGGCATCCAGCGGAAGCACACCGTCGTTCTTCAGCAGGACGATGCCGTTGCGGGCTGCTTCGAGAGCCGTCTCGCGGTGTTCGTCGCAAAGGCGGATGTTCATCGTTTCTTTCTCGTCGGCGTAGGGCTGTTCGAACAGGCCGAGGCGGAACTTGATGTCCAGAATGCGGCGCACGGACTCGTCGATGCGCGATTCGGGGATACGGCCTTCTTTCACCAGTTCCACTACCATCTCGTTCCAATGGATGCCGTGCATGTGCATATCCATACCCGCCATGATGGACTGGTAGAAAGCCTCTTTCAGGTTTTCGGCTGTGCCGTGCAGGTCGTGAATGTGCTCGATGTCCATCCAGTCGCTCACCACGAAGCCGGGGAACTTCCATTCGCCACGCAGCACGTCGGTCATCAGCCATTCGTTGCTGTGGCAAGGTACACCGTTCAGTTCGTTATGGGCGGTCATCAGGGACATGGCGCCTGCGTTTACCCCCGCTTCGAAGGGCGGGAAGAAGACTTCGCGCAAGGTACGTTCGGACAGGTCCGCCGGGGAGCCGTTGGTGCCGTTGATAGGTTCGCTGCCACCTACAAAGTGCTTGATGCAGGCAAGGACGTCCTCACCGCTATTCAGGTTTCCCTGATAGCCCTTGACGGACTGCACGCCCATGAGGGTCACCAGATAGGGGTCTTCACCGTAAGTCTCACCCACCCGACCCCAACGGGCGTCGCGGGCCACTTCCACATTGGGATTGAACGTCCAGTGCATGTTCATGGCGCGCATCTCGCGGGCAGTCTGACGGGCTATCTTGTAGGCCATCAGCGTGTCGAACGAACAGGCGAGGTTGATATTGGTAGGATACACCGTATTGTCCGGCGCATTGGCATTGCCGTGGATGGCGTCGATGCCGAACAGGATAGGAATCTGCAAGCGGCTCTTCATGGCAAGCGACTGCAAGTGGTTGGCTTCCTCAATCGTGAGTACGTGCAGGAAAGAGCCTATCAGTCCTTGCTCGGTCCAGGCAGCCACGTCTTTCTCGGTAATGCCGGGATAGAAGGCGTTTGCCGTGTTGTTCTTCAGTTCTTCCTCCGTCATCACGGCGCTGTTTGCCTTGATGTGTTCCAAGCCGACGAACTGGTTCATCTGGCCTACTTTCTCTTCCAGGGTCATTCTTCCCAGGAGGTCTTCCACTCTGTCCCGAACGGGAGCCGCGGGGTCTTTATATACTTCGGTCTTGCTACCGCCGCAAGATGACAAGCATGTTACCATTGCCATAACGATTAATTTGTTTTTCATGGTGATTGATATTGAGTTAGCTTTCGGTTTCATCATAGTCGCGACGAAACCACTTGCAAAGATAGCGGGTTTGGCAAATACCGGGTAGCATTATTTTATCCAATCGTAGTATCATTTGTTTCCTCCTGCCGTATCGATTGTTATCTATCAGCTTTAGTAACGAACTTAAGTTTCGCAAGTTGATGATTATTTGATAAGTGAGCGTTTTCAATAAAACCTCATCAGGGATAAGGTTCTGCCTTATCCCCGCTTGGCTTATACCTTTATTATGCTACCTTTATGGCTCAATGCATCATCAATGCCATTGATTCCTATCTTCATCGGCATTGATGCATAGCATCATCGGCGTTGATGATAGGAATCATAAGCATTGATGTACCATTGATTCATAACACTAACCAGGCCAAGCCATAGGACGAACCGGGCTGAGCCATAACGTGGCAATGTGCTAATGTGGCAATGTGCTAATGTGCTAATGATGCTGCGCTGTGGTGGTGCTGCGCTATCATACCGCATGGTTATTAGCATATTAGCACATTAGCATATTAGCACATTGCCACATTAGCACATTTTTTTATACGTTACTTAGATAAATAATAGGAAGTCGTTTTCCGGGAAATTGCCTATTTTTGCGGATGAAGGGTGATTAAGGCTCATTATGTAGAATTGAACACAGAGACACTGAGGCACAGAGTTTTTTTTAAAGTGTTCAAACTAAGACCTCTGTGTCTCAGTGTCTCTGTGTTCAATTTACTTTTGACACACTTTCTTCTCCCTCAATGTTCAACCTTTAAAGACAAGTTTATGATAAATCCTGTTTACTCTCCCGCTTCCGAAAGGTACGACAGCGGAATGAAGTATCGCCGTTGCGGAAAGAGCGGCATCCTGTTGCCCGAAATCTCGTTGGGCTTGTGGCACAACTTCGGCGACGTGAACCCCTTCGCCAATTCCCAGGTCATGGCGCATTATGCGTTCGACCGGGGCATCACCCACTTCGACCTTGCCAACAACTACGGCCCTTCCTACGGTTCTGCCGAAGAAACCTTCGGTATGATTATGAAGAAGTCTTTCCTGCCCTATCGGGACGAACTTTTTATCTCCACCAAGGCGGGGCATGACATGTGGCCCGGCCCTTATGGCGAATGGGGCTCGCGCAAGTACCTGATGAGCAGCCTCAACCAAAGCCTGCGGCGCATGAATCTGGAGTATGTAGACCTCTTCTACACCCACCGCTACGACCCGAATACGCCGCTGGAGGAAACGCTTCAAGCCCTGGTGGACATCGTGCGGCAGGGAAAGGCGCTCTATATCGGCATCTCCAAATATCCCCGCGAGAAAGCGGAGTTCGCCTACCGCTATCTGGCAGAACGGGATGTGCACTGCCTGCTCTATCAGGGGCGGTACAACCTGCTGAACCGCGAACCGGAGCAGGAAGGCATCTTGCAGCAGGCTCGGGAGAACGGCACCGGCTTCATCGCCTTCTCGCCCCTTGCCCAAGGCTTGCTGACGAACCGTTACCTGAACGGCATCCCCGAAGACTCCCGCATGGCAAAGGGTGCTTTCCTGAAAAAGGAAGCCTTGACGGAAACGCTTCTGGAAAAGATAAAGGCTCTGAACCAAATGGCTTCCCGCCGCGGACAGACACTTGCCGAAATGGCGCTTGCCTGGCTGCTGAAAGACGAGCTGGTGACTTCCGTCATCATAGGAGCAAGCTCCGTCAGTCAGTTGGCGGACAATCTGAAAGCCACAGAGAACACCGACTTTTCTTCCGAAGAACTGAATACCATTCAACAAATACTATCATGAGAAACAAATTAGCATTCGTTTTCTGCTTGCTGATGGCCTGCACCGGCATCGCACAAGCACAAGAGTACACCTTACAATCTCCCGACGGCAAGCTGGCCGTCACCGTAAATGCCGGCGAGACGCTCATCTGGCAGATAGACCACGACGGTACGCCCGTCCTCCAACCCTCCGCCCTGATGATGCTGGGGCAGGACCAGAAATCGGCAAAGAAAGAAATCGCCTTCGGCAAGAACGTGAAAGTCGCTCGGGCGGAACGTAAATCGGTGAACACTTCTTTCGCCACACCTTATTATAAGAAGGCGCGCGTGAACGACGTGTATAACGAACTGACCCTGAAATGCAAGGGCGGATACAGCGTCTGCTTCCGCGCCTACGACGACGGAGCCGCCTATCGCTTCATCACCGACCGCCGCGCCCCGTTCCTCGTAAAGAACGAGACCGCCGATTTCAACTTCGACAAGGACTACCGTGCCTTCGTCCCCTACGTGAACGACAACCGCAACGGGGAGCGCTACTGCTACTCGTTCGAGTCTTACTACGACGAAGTGAAGCTGTCGCAGATTGCCCCGGACTCGCTCGCCATCACCCCGCTGATGGTAGACTTGGGCAACGGCAAGAAGGCCGTCGTGATGGAAGCCGGCCTGGAAGCCTATCCGGGCATGTTCCTGATGCGAAGCAAACAACACCCCACGGCATTGCAAGCCGCCTTCGCCCCCTATCCCTTGGAAGAAGTCATCGGCGGGCACAACCGGCTGAATCTGATACCGACACTGCGCGCAGATTATATTGCCCGGATAACTCCCGCCAACCGCACCGCCTTCCCCTGGCGCGTCGTCCTCGTCACCGAAAGCGACCGGCAACTGGCGGACAACGACATGGCGCAACGCCTTGCCCCCGAATGCCGCATCGCCGACCCTTCGTGGATAAAGCCGGGCAAAGTGGCATGGGACTGGTGGAACACCTGCAACCTGACCGGAGTGGACTTCAAAGCAGGTATGAACACCCCGACCTATAAGGCTTTCATCGACTTTGCCGCCGCCAACCGGCTGGAATACATCATCATCGACGAAGGCTGGAGCGGCAAGGAATCCTTATTGGAAGACCTGAACCCGGATATTGACCTCCAGGAACTGATAGCCTACGGCAACCGGAAAGGTGCCGGCATCATCCTTTGGTCCAGTTGGCGCAACGCCGCCGCCGACACGGAACGCTCCTTTGCGCACTATGCCCAAATGGGTATCAAAGGTTTCAAGGTGGACTTCTTCGACCGGGACGACCAACCCGTCATCGCCTCCGTAGAGCAGATTGCCGCCTGCGCCGCCGACCACCATCTGCTGCTGGACCTGCATGGGCTGAAACCTTACGGCATTCAGCGCGCCTACCCCAACATTCTCAACTTTGAAGGAGTGAAAGGACTGGAAAACGCGAAATGGGAACCGATTGTGAATGGCGCTCCGCTTCACGACTTCCCCCGCTACGATGTCACCGCCCCCTACCTGCGTCAACTTGCCGGGCCGATGGACTACACGCCGGGAGCCATGACAAACGCCACCCGCGGAACTTTCCGCGCCATCAACGACCATCCCATGAGCCAGGGGACACGCGTACACCAGATGGCGATGTACACCGTGTTCGAAGCTCCCTTGCAGATGTTGGCAGACAGCCCCAGCAAATATCAGAAAGAACAGGAGTGCACCGATTTCATCGCAAGCGTACCGACAGTCTTTGACGAAACGGTAGCCCTGAACGGAGAAGTAGGCGAACACATCGCCCTGGCACGACGCAAAGGCGACATCTGGTTCGTAGCCGCCATGACCAACTGGACGCCCCGCGACTATATCCTCGACCTCTCCTTCCTCGGCGCAGGCAACTACGAAGCCGAAATCTTCTCCGACGGCATCAACGCCGACCGCAAAGCCACCGACTACCGCCGCGAAATACGTACCGTACAGGCAGGAGACAAACTCAGCATCCACATGGCGCCGGGAGGCGGATGGACGGCGAGGATCTATAAGAGGAATTAGGAGTTAGAGGAGTTAAAGGAGTTAAAGGAGTTAGAGAAGTTATCGCTTCACTTAGGAGTTAAAGCTCGATAGTCTTGCCAATCAAAAGCAGGAGTATCGAGCTTTAACTTCTTTAACTCCTCCTAACTCCTTTAACTCCTCCCCCCTACTTTAACTACTCTACCTACTTTAACTACTTAACTCCTCTAACCACTCAACTCCTCTTTTAACATATTTATTAATGAACCTTTTAACTACTAATCTTGTTCTTTTTCAAAAAGCCTAAGGTACCATAGGGCAGGAATTTATATTAACCTAAACAATTATAGAAGTATGAAGAAATTTATTCCTTTATTATTAGCGGTCTTTGCTCTTGCAGCCTGCGAAAAAGACCCTGACATGGATAAATTGGACAACAAGTATCTGGTTTATACCAATTATGACAAAGAGGCAAACTTCAGCGCCTTCTCTACTTATTACTTGCCCGACAGTATTCTCGTTATCGGCGACCGCAAGGATGCCGAATACTGGAAAGACGAAAGTGCACAGGAAATTCTCAACGCATACGCCACCAATATGGACAACCGCGGCTATGTGCGTACGGAGAACCGTGAATCGGCAGACCTCGGCTTGCAGGTCAGCTACGTAAAAAGCACTTATTACTTCACCGACTACGGTCGCCCCGAATGGTGGTGGAACTACCCCGGCTACTGGGATGCTCCTTATTGGGGTAATTGGGGCGGATGGTATTATCCGTACGTTATAACCTACTCTTATAGCACCGGTTCCTTCATCACCGAATTGTTAAACCTTGAGGCTCCCCAAGGCCAAAGCAAGAAACTTCCTGTTCTGTGGACCAGCTACATGAGCGGCTTGTTAAGCGGTTCTACGGCTGTCAACGTTAAACTGGCTATTCAGGGTGTAGACCAGGCTTTCGCTCAGTCTACCTACCTTAACAGAATAGGCCGATAATGCAGTAAGCTTTTTCCATACACTCGAAAAGCTGTTGTTGAATATAAAAACAAGATTGAGTATGAAAACATTGAAATACATATCATTGAGGGTAGTGGCACTTTCCGCCCTTGCTCTCGCCTTAGCCATGCCGGCAAAGGCACAGATGACCGATAACGGTTATGCCAACATCGATTGGCAATTCAACTTCCCCATGAGTAACAACTTTGCCGATAAAGGCAGCGGATGGGGTATGAACTTCGAAGGCGGTTATTACGTAACGCCGAATATGGCATTGGGAGGCTTCCTCTCCTACCATAGCAACCATGAATATTTCGGACGCCAGACGCTTCCATTGACGGAAGGCGGAAGCATCAATACCGACCAGCAACACACATTGTTCCAGTTGCCTTTCGGTCTTGCCACCCGTTATTCTTGGGACCGTGGCGGTGCTTTCCAACCTTATGTAGGCGTAAAAATCGGTGCGCAATATGCGCAGTTGAAGTCTGCTTTCAACGTATTCGAAGCCAAAGATAATACCTGGGGCTTCTATGTATCGCCTGAAATAGGTTTCAGCATTTATCCGTGGGCTTACGGTCCGGGATTGCACTTCGCATTTTATTATAGCTACGCGTCGAACAAGGGTGACCTGTTTACATACAGTGTAGACGGTATGAACAACCTGGGTCTGCGTGTAGGTATAGCATTCTAACGAAACACACACCTAAAGTTTAACAGAGATAAATTGATTGTTTCAAAAGAAGGGGGTTGGTGCTGCAACGGCAGTGTCCAGCCTCCTTTTAATGTGCTAATGTGCTAATATGCTAATGTGCTAATTACCATGCGGCATGATAGTGAATAAGATATTTAGCATATTAAACACATTAATATATTCACGCATTAGCATATTAGCACATTACCACATTCCTACATTAGCACATTGGCATATTAGCACATTACCGCATTAGCACATTATAAACCGCTTCTTGGATTCGTTTTCGGATGTCGAGTTTCATGAGCTTTGTATTCCACACCTCGGGATAAATGCGGTTGCTGAGGAAGACATAGACTAATTCGTTTTCCGGGTCTACCCAGGCACATGTGCCGGTAAAGCCGGTATGGCCGTAGACGGATGCCGGGGCGGAAGGGGCGCAGGGACTAAAGGCGGGATTTTTCTTGTCCGGCCGGTCGAACCCTAAACCGCGACGACTGATTTTGGATACGGTGGTGGTAAAGAGCTTGCATGTCTCTGCGCTCAGATAGCGCTTGCCGTCCAACTCTCCGCCGTTCAGCAGCATTTGATAGATGCGTGCAACCTCTCCGGCTGTCGAGAACAGTCCGGCATTACCGGAAACTCCTCCCTGGAAAGCTGCCGACTCATCGTGCACAAAGCCTTGCAAGGTCGTTTTCCGCAGGAACGGGTCTTCGGAAGAAGGAATGATTTCTTCTTTCTTCAGGAAGCGTAAAGGCAAATACCCCGTCCGCTTCAACCCCATCGGAGCGTAAAACTCTTGCGAAAGAAATTCATCCATCGACATGCCCGCGCGCTCTTCCACCAATTGCTGCAACAGGATAAAGCCCACGCAACTATACCGGTAGCGTTTATCCCTCAAGGGAGTATCGGCTATCTTCTGAAGATATTCTTTCTTGAAAGCACGGTTCAGCCAAAGACTGTCACACACCTGAAGGTCGCACTGCGCCGTACGTACCTTGGAGGTTAGCCCGGGACGGAAACGGAAATGAGGATTGGCCCACGTACGGCTTCCGATGCGGGTGGGATGCTGGCTGTCCGGCCTTCCTTTATATAAGGTACCCGGATAACTCTCCTTATCGATTGCCTCCTGATAGAACAGGATGGTAGAAGGCAAACCGGACTGATGGAGCAATAAATCCCTGACCGTGATATACCGCTTATCCGTATCTTTCAGGAAAGGAAGATAATCCGCCACACGGTCGGTCAGGCTCAGACGCCCCTTATCATACAACTTCATCACCGCCAGCAAAGTAGCCGTGGTTTTCGTCAGAGAAGCAATATCGTATACATCGTCGGGAGTTACCGGTCGCACCTCTTTTTGAGCAGCAGTTCGGCGGGTATGTGTGCCGAATGCCTTGTTATACATTTCTTTCCCGCCTTTCAGGATGACAATCTGGCAACCCGGATAAGCACCCTCCCGAATGCCTTCCTCGGCAATGGAGTCGATACGCGCCAACAGGCGGGAATTCATACCATGTTCTTCGGGAACGAAATGCGGTTCGGTACGGGCTTCGAGAGTTACCCCCGCACCGGTGGCAAACAGCTTGCCGATGCTAGCGGACAGTCTTCCGTCCACCGTCCCTTCGGCATACAATATCCTTGCAACCTGGCGCTGCACCTCGTCATTCGTCGAGTGCGCCAGGACGACAGCCTCGGCAGCAGACACACCTTTATTTAACTGTCCGACCTGCTTGCCGGGAACAAAAAACAGGTATACCACCGGCACATCCGGAGCAAAATCGGCAAAGAAAGGCTTATAAGCCGCCAATTGGGATTCGGTCACACACACCAGAATGCGTTTATAAGCAGACAATTTCTTCTTCAAAGCCGCCCGCCCCGCAACAGGCAGTTCTTTTCCCAAACGGAACTCCACAGGATGGGTATACCGGGAAAGCTGCTTCACGAAAGGCGCCGCCTTCTCCGCAGCCCCCACGTGCAGCACCGCCACCTCCTTGATAACCGGGTCCAGCGGCAACACGTCCCCCGAGTTGTCCAGCAAGGTAATGGCCGCCAGGTTCAACCGGCGAATCAAGTCGCGCGTAGCAGGAGTATCGATGCGGCTATCCAGACCGGACAACCGGATGAAAGGCTTTTTAGACAGTCCGAGAGCATACTTATAGGTCAACACTTTCCGGCATTTATCCTCGATGGTTTGTTCCGGTAGGTCACCGCGCTTCACGGCATTGACCACCGCCTCCACCTCCTCCTTGATACGACGGGGCACAAGCAGCAAATCATTCCCTGCCATCAGCGCCTTCAGGCAAACGGACTCATTGTTCGACACCCCTTTCATGGCAAGGGCGTCGGTAAAGACCAGTCCGCTGAACTTCAACTCATCGACAAGCAACCCCGAAACGATTTTCCGGGAAAGGGAAGAAGGAAGTCCGGGCTTCTCCTCAAGGGCGGGAACAGCCAAGTGTCCTACCATCACCCCGCTCAATCCGGCTTGTATCGCCTTCTTGAAGGGATAGAGTTCCACACTGTCCAGCCGTTCGCGGGTAAAGCGCAACGTGGGCAGGGCGTGGTGGGAATCGACATCCGTATCGCCATGTCCAGGAAAGTGCTTGGATACCGAAAGCACCCCGCCCTCTTCCAGCCCCGTGGCATAGGCAATGACCTTATCCGCCACATTCGCGGGACTTTCGCCGAACGAACGGGTATTGATAACCGGATTATTGGGATTGATATTGACATCCGCATCGGGCGCAAAATTGACGTGGACTCCTATTTCCTTGCATTGGCGCGCCATCTCCCGACCGTATTCATAAAGAAGGCTGTCATTGCGGATGCAGCCCAGCACCATATTCCGGGGGAAAACGGGCGTACCCTTCAGGCGCATGGACAATCCCCATTCGCCGTCGAAGGTAATCATCAAAGGAACATCCGCCCGGCGTTGCGCCTCATTGGTGAGCATGACCTGGTTTTGCATCTCTCCGCCGGAAAACAGCAGTCCGCCCACCTTATAATCTTCGACCACCTTGCGGAGCAATTCCTTATTATTCTTATCCTGATACGGGGCGATGGTATAAATAAAGAGTTGTCCGATACGTTCTTTCAGACTTAGTTTATCGAGGACCGAATCGACCCACTGCCGGCACCGCGCATCGTCCTGCACCGACCGGAGCAGCAAAGGTTTTGCCACAGGCACGGACAGAGGCGTGACAAGCCGGCGCTGCGCATCGGATGCGAAGCGTCCGCAACAACCCATGATAATCAGAACAAATAGTAACAGTCTTTTCATCTACTCCGCCGTCAACGTCAGGTTCAACTCTCCTACATAAATACCGCTCTTGCCCGTGTGGAGCAAGGGAACATTCTTCCCCCCGGCACTCAGGTAAAAGCCGGGTTTCTCCATAAAGGTATGGGAGTGTCCGCCCAATACGACGTCGATGCCGTCGGTTTCCGAAATCAGTTTTTCGTCACTGGCGCCCTTCGCGCTGCGGATTCCCAGATGGGACAGGCAGATAATGATATCACATTTTTCCTTATTCCGCAAGAGCTCCGTCACTTCGCGGGCCGTCGCCACAGGGTCTTTATAGGTGATGCCTTCGCATTTGTCGGCCTGCACCAGCCCTTCCATCTTGGGGCTAAGACCGAAGACGCCGATTTTCAGTCCGGCGCGTTCCAGCAGGATATAAGGTTTCACCAGTCCCTCAAGTTCCGTGCCGGTGACATCGTAATTGGCGCATACCACCGGAAAATCAGCCATGCGGAACAGGCGTGCCATATTCGTGATGCCGAAATCAAACTCATGATTGCCGATAGTCATGGCATCGTACTTCATGAGGTTCATCATCTTAATCTCCACCTCGCCACGGAAGAAGTTATAATAAGGAGTGCCTTGCGAGATGTCGCCACAGTCGAACAGCAGCATATCGGGGTGCTTGCTGCGGTAGTCCTTGAGAAAAGTCGCCCGGCGCACCACGCCCGCCATACCGGCATATTTATCGGCGGCATGAGGGTCGATGGGTTCAATGCGGCTATGCGTGTCGCTGGTTTGCAGAATGGACAGTTGTTTGGTTTGCTGTGCCGACACTGCCATCATCAGGCAGAATGCCAGCAAGAGATATGTGGATAATCGTTTCATCGGATGCTCGGTTTAAAGTTCTTAATTTTCTACGGTAATTCTTCCTTCGATGCGGGAGGTGATTTTCTTTCCGGCAGCGGTCTGCTTCTTTACGTAGTCCATAAACAGCCCACGTAGGGTGGCTCCGTCCGGACATTCTCTTTTTTCCGCCTGCGGCAAGGCAGTCATGCCGTCGTTTCCGTCCGCCAGATAATCGATGGTGGCTACGGTGTACAGCCGCTCGTCCTCCACAGGCTTTCCGGCTACGGCGGCTTGCAACAGTTTGCCCTCTTTGTTTATTTTCAGTTGCACGCCGCTGACGCCTTCGCCATGACGGGCGGCAATATTCTCAAACAGAAGGCTGAGGTATTTGCCTTTCAGGGTGAGCACACAAAGCGAATTTTCGAAAGGCAGTATTTCATAGATGTTACCGCAAGTAATAGGACCTTCGGTCAGCACGTTGCGCAGGCCGCCCATATTGACAAGTCCCATATCCGCCGGCTTTCCCAATACCTGCACGGCGGCCTCCCGCAACACATCCGCCACCAGGTTGGACAACAGGCTCTCGGGCGCGTTCTTGTCCATCGACATTTCGGCAGTGCCCACCACATTGTTCATGATACTGTCTATCTTCGCTTTATAGGGAGCAAGCAGCGCCACGGCGTCCGCGTCAGGGTTTGCATCCCAGGTGGAATCTATCGGTTGCATCCGGCCTTCCACCTTCGTCACTTCATAGGCGGAATGGCAGGAGGACAATAACAAAATTGCACCGAATGCCACCCCTTGAACCAGTTTAATAGCTTTCTTTTTCATGTTTGTCTGTTTTAAATTGCCACAAATATAACAAATCGTAAGGTTTCGAGCACACCTTTCCATCAGAAAAAAATGCCCGTTCTTTAAATTAAATGAGCCGAAACATTTGTGTATCTGGCAAATAATTTGTTCCTTTGCACCGCTTTCGCGCAATCGCTGTCAGGACACAGAGAGAAGCCTGGTATGTTGCGTTGTAACGATCAAACAATTTAAGTAATAAGAACAATGGATTTAATTAAAATTGCAGAAGAAGCATTTGCTACCGGCAAACAACACCCCAGCTTCAAAGCAGGTGACACTGTTACCGTAGCATATCGTATCGTCGAAGGTAACAAAGAGCGTGTACAGCTGTACCGCGGCGTTGTTATCAAGATTTCCGGTCATGGTGACAAGAAGCGTTTCACAGTACGCAAGATGTCAGGTACCGTAGGTGTAGAACGTATTTTCCCGATTGAGTCACCGGCTATCGATAGCATCGAAGTGAACAAAGTGGGTAAGGTTCGTCGCGCTAAATTGTACTACCTCCGTGCACTTACCGGTAAGAAAGCAAGAATTAAAGAAAAAAGAGTTAACAGCTAATAACTCCTATTTCGAAATAAAAAGAGGGAAACTGATTGTTCAGCTTCCCTTTTTTTAGTTTATAAGTTTTTGAGTTGATGAGTTTTTAAGTTCATGAGTTGGTGAGTTGATGAGTTTGTGAGTTTAGAAGTTGATGAGTTTTTAAGTTTCAGAGACGCGAGCATCCCGAACTTATAAACTTACAAACTCATGAACTTAAAAACTCAAACTTACGAACTTAAAAACTCAAAAACTTATGAACTTAAAAACCTCAAAATCCCGCTTACTAAAAGCTCACCGGATTTTTACTAAAAACCGACCGAAGATTTAGTAAAAATCCGGCCGGTTTTTAGTAAATTTAAAAAGGGGTTATTTTGAGGTATATATTCGGTAACGGATTACTTGATATCTCTCAGTTCCCAACCCAGTGCACTGGCTCCAAGTACAGCCGCATCAGAGTCCTTTAATTCGGACATCATCAATTTGGCTTTACCTTTATATATAGTCAATATATTGTCGTCGATAGCCTTCTGGATAGGCTTGAAGATATAGTCGCCCGACTTGGCCAAACCACCGAACAAAATAATAGCTTCCGGACTGGAGAAAGCGATGAAGTCTGCAATAGCCTCGCCCAGGATAGTTCCTGTAAACTCAAAAATGTCTTGAGCTAATTTGTCGCCCTGAACGGCAGCATCGTACACATCCTTCGAGGTAATGTTCTCTGCCGGAATGGAACGGAGCAAACTCGGTTCGGTACGCGCCGTCAGGAATTCACGTGCCGTACGTGCCACACCTGTTGCCGAGCAATAAGTCTCCAGACAGCCGTGACGTCCGCATCCGCACACACGACCGTTCTCACGGCGAATGATAGTATGTCCCAATTCTCCTGCAAAACCATCGTGACCATATACCATCTGACCGTTGATGACAATACCGCTACCTACACCCGTACCCAGGGTAATCATGATGAAATCCTTCATACCGCGTGCAGCGCCATAAGTCATTTCACCGATGGCGGCGGCGTTGGCGTCGTTTGTCAATGCAGTAGGTATGCCCAAGCGTTCTTCGAACATAGCAGCCAAAGGAATCACTCCTTTCCAGGGAAGATTCGGAGCAAATTCGATGGTACCGCTATAATAATTGCCATTCGGAGCACCGATACCGATACCTTTAATCTTGTCCACTCCGCCGTTGGCGATAATCAGCGGAAGCAGATTCTTGCATACTTCGTCCACATAATCTTCTACCTGCTCGTAAGCACCGGTTTTGATGGAATTGCTTGCAATAATAGTTCCGCGCGCATCCACAATTCCAAAGACGGTATTCGTACCGCCTATGTCAATACCCACTACATAGGGCTTTTCCATGTTTGAATTCATGATATTTACTTTTGTTTAAAGGGTTAGTTAATAACATTAATGGTTACAAATTACACAAAGAAAAACGAGATTGCAAAATCTTTTTTTAAAAAACTTTGCCACTTGTGCAACTTTTCGTAACATTGGTGCGTCTAATAGTCAAAATTAATAAGAACAGAGCAATAAACAGGGAAATCGTGATACAACTAAAAGACATCAACAAGACCTATAACAACGGCGCGCCGCTGCATGTATTAAAAGGTATCAATCTTGATATTCAGAAAGGGGAGTTCGTTTCCATTATGGGAGCATCGGGCTCGGGTAAGTCTACTTTGCTCAACATACTGGGCATACTGGATAGTTATGACACTGGCGACTACTACCTGAACGGCACGCTTATCAAGAACCTGAGCGAAACCAAAGCCGCCGAGTACCGCAACCGCATGATAGGCTTCATTTTCCAGTCATTCAACCTGATTTCGTTCAAGAATGCGGTGGAGAACGTGGCTCTCCCCCTGTTCTACCAGGGAATAAGCCGACGGAAGCGCAATGCGATGGCGATGGAGTATCTGGACCGTCTGGGACTGAAGGACTGGGCGCACCACATGCCCAATGAGATGTCCGGCGGACAGAAGCAGCGTGTAGCCATTGCACGGGCACTGATTACCCAACCGCAAATCATCCTTGCCGACGAACCGACCGGCGCCCTGGACAGCAAGACTTCGGTAGAAGTGATGCAGATTCTGAAAGACCTGCACCAGACGGGAATGACCATCGTAGTGGTGACCCACGAAAGCGGCGTCGCCAATCAGACGGACAAGATTATCCACATCAAGGATGGTGTCATCGGCAGCATCGAAGAGAATCTGAATCATGACGCGTCGCCGTTCGGGAAAGATGGGTATATGAAGTGAGTGAAGATTTACTATTTGACGATTTACTATTTACGATTTAAATGTACTATTTATGAATTGGGATTGAAGAACGAAAAGCCGATAAGTCCCCTTTAATTCTTTAATTCCTTAATTCTTTAATTCTTTAATTCTTTAATTCCTCATGATAGACCTTTGGCAAGAAATCTACGGAACCATCAAGCGTAACAAACTGCGTACCGCCCTTACCGGCTTTGCAGTGGCATGGGGCATCTTCATGCTCATCGTTTTGCTTGGAGCGGGTAACGGTATCATCCATGCGTTTGAACAGAATTCTTCGGAACGCGCATTAAACTCTATCCGCATCTTTCCGGGATGGACTACGAAATCGTACGACGGCCTGAAAGAAGGACGCCGTGTCCAGTTGGACAACCGTGACCTGGATGATACGGAGAAACAATTCACCGAGAATGTCATCAGTGCAGGCGCCACCGTGCGCCAAGGCAACGTGAACGTCAGCTTCGGGCAGGAGTACATCAACATCTCGCTGATGGGAGTATATCCCAACTACACCGAAGTGGAAACCGTGAAAACAGCGGGCGGCCGTTTCATCAACCACAATGACCTGAAAGACCGGCGTAAGGTCATCGTCCTGCACAAGAAATCAGCGGAAATCCTTTTCGGCAAGACGCATACCGAGCCTATCGGGCAATTTGTCAACGCCAACGGGGTGGCTTATCAGGTAGTGGGCCTCTACAACGACCAGGGAGACCGGGAGGCCAACGAGGCATACATCCCCTTCTCCACCCTGCAAACCATCTACAACAAAGGTGACAAGCTGAACAATATCATCTTCACGACCAAGAATCTGACCAGCATGGAAAGCAACGAGGCGTTCGAGAAAGAATACCGCAAAGCCATCGCCGTCAACCACCGCTTCGACCCCGAAGACGACAGCGCCATCTGGATATGGAACCGCTTCACCAACTACCTGCAAGCACAAAATGCGATGGGCATTCTTCGCACCGCCATCTGGGTTATCGGCATCTTTACGCTGCTGAGCGGCATTGTCGGCGTGTCGAACATCATGCTGATTACGGTCAAGGAGCGCACCCGGGAGTTCGGCATCCGCAAGGCGCTGGGCGCAAAGCCTTTCTCCATCCTCTGGCTGATTATCATAGAGAGCATCACCATCACCACCCTTTTCGGGTACATCGGGATGGTGGCGGGTATCGGAGTGACGGAGTGGATGAATACCGCCTTCGGCAGTCAGACCGTGGATGCCGGCATGTTCCAGCAGACGATGTTTTCCAATCCGACGGTGGACCTCGGCATCGCCATCCAGGCTACGCTGACGCTTATTATAGCCGGCACGCTGGCAGGGTTCTTCCCGGCAAAGAAAGCGGTGAGTATCAGTCCTATTGAAGCACTTAGAGCAGATTAAAAAGATTATGAGAGTAGATATAGATACCTGTGAGGAAATCCTCATCACGATAACAAGAAACAAGACGAGAAGCCTGCTGACCGCCTTCGGCGTATTCTGGGGCATCTTCATGCTGGTGGCGCTCATTGGTGGCGGACAAGGTATGCAGGAAAACTTACAGTCGCAATTCGAAGGCTTCGCCACCAACTCCGGCTTTATTGCCGCGCAGAAGACGAGTGAGGCTTACAAGGGGTTCCGCAAGGGTCGCTGGTGGGACCTGGAAATGGATGATGTGGACCGTATACGCAGTGTGGAAGGCATTGCGCTCGCCACTCCTTCGTTTGCCCTTTGGGGGCAGACAGCCGTCTATGGTGAAAACAAATATGAATGTAGCGTAAAGGGATTGTATCCGGAATACGAACGGATAGAACATCAGGAAATGACTTACGGACGTTTCATCAACGACGTAGACATCAAGGAATCGCGTAAAGTCTGCGTTATCGGCAAACGCGTTTACGAAAGCCTCTTCAAACCGGGGGAAGACCCTTGCGGCAAGTATGTCCGGGTGAACGGGATTTATTATCGGATAATAGGGATGTGCTCGTCCGAAGGGAATGTCAATATACAAGGGCAGGCTTCCGAAGCCATTGTGCTGCCTTTTACCACCATGCAGCAAACCTACAATCTGGGCAAGCGGCTGGATGTGATATGCTTTATCATGAAACCGGGCGTCAAGGTGACGGATGTGGAACCGGAAGTGGAACGTCTGGTAAAAGCGGCGCACTACATCTCTCCGGACGACAAGCAAGCGGTTATGTTTCTGAACGCGGAAGCGATGTTCTCCATGATGGATAATCTGATGACGGGTGTACGTATCCTGATTTGGATGGTGGGATTGGGAACGCTGTTTGCCGGCGCCATCGGTGTATCGAACATCATGATGGTGACAGTAAAGGAGCGCACCACCGAAATCGGTATTCGCCGCGCTATCGGTGCACGTCCCAAGGACATCCTGCAACAGATTTTATCGGAAAGTATGGTGCTGACGACCATAGCGGGCATGGCAGGGATTTCCTTCGCCGTACTTGTACTGCAAATACTGGAAAAAGCGACCAACGAACCGGACGTCATTAAAATCCATTATCAGGTTTCCTTCGGACTGGCTATCGGCACCTGCGTACTGCTTATCGCATTGGGCGTACTGGCAGGTCTTGCCCCCGCCTATCGGGCTATGGCTATCAAGCCGATAGAGGCGATCCGGGACGAATAAACGGCAGGAATGCAACGTTCATTAATCAGAAGTCAAAAAGAAAAACAATAATAAAACAATCATATGAAAACAAAGAAGTATCTGAAAATCGCATTGTTGGTGGTAGTAGCCGCCTTATTTGTCTGGACATTCGTATTCTTGTACCAGAAATCCCAGCCTAAGGTAAAAGTGTATGAAACCATCGCTCCGGAAATTGCCGATTTGGAAAAGACAACGGTTGCCACCGGTAAGGTGGAGCCGAGAGACGAGGTTCTTATCAAGCCGCAAATCTCCGGTATTATCTCCGAGGTATATAAAGAAGCGGGGCAAAGCGTGAAGCAAGGCGAAGTGCTGGCAAAAGTAAAGGTCATCCCCGAATTAGGAACTTTGAACTCTGCCGAAAGCCGCGTGCGCCTGGCGGAAATCAATGCCAACCAGGCGGAAATTGACTTTGCCCGCATCGAGAAACTGCATAAAGACAAACTGATAAGCGATGAAGAATTCGAGAAAGGGGAAGTCAGCGTAAAGCAAGCCCGCGAAGAATTGCAGACCGCCAAGGATAACCTGGAAATCGTGAAAGAGGGAATCACCAAGAACAGCGCTTCGTTCAGCAGCACCCTGATCCGTTCCACCATCACCGGTCTGATTCTGGATGTGCCCATCAAGGTGGGTAACTCGGTTATCATGAGTAATACCTTCAACGACGGAACTACCATCGCCACTGTGGCCAATATGAATGACTTGATTTTCCGCGGCAATATCGATGAGACCGAAGTGGGACGGGTGCACGAGGGTATGCCGGTGAAACTGACAATCGGTGCCTTGCAGAATCTTTCGTTCGATGCCGTACTGGAATATATCTCCCCGAAAGGCGTAGAAGAGAATGGTGCCAACCAGTTTGAAATAAAAGCGGCCGTTCAGGCTCCCGACTCCGTGCAAATCCGTTCGGGCTATTCCGCCAATGCCGAAATCGTGCTGGACCGTGCGCAAAAGACGCTTGCCTTGCCGGAAAGCACGGTGGAATTCAGCGGTGACAGCACCTTCGTCTATGTCCTGACCGACAGCGTTCCGCAACAAAAGTTCGAGCGGAGACAAATAGAAATCGGATTGAGCGACGGCATCAAGATTGCCGTTAAAAGCGGACTGACAATCAATGACAAGGTACGTGGTAATGAAAAATAAGTGAGGAGGGATAACACGCATCCCCCTCCTATCCAACTATAAAGAACAGATATGAAAACCAACAGACTTTTTATGATAGTGAGCGTTTGCATCAGCCTCGCATCCACCGCACAGGCACAGGAGCGCTGGTCACTACGCCAATGCATCGATTACGCCATCGAGCACAACATCGACATCCGCCGCACCGCCAATGCAGCCGAACAGAATGCCGTGGAGGTGAATACCGCCAAATGGGCGCGCCTGCCGAACCTGAATGCCAGCGCCGCCCAAAACTGGAACTGGGGACGTTCGCAGACGGCTATCAAGGATGAGAAAACGGGAGATTATTCCACCGTATATATCAATACCGCCAGTCACGGAACGAATATGTCGGTTTCGACTTCCATTCCGTTGTTCACCGGTCTGGAGATTCCCCACCAATACGCCTTGGCAAAGCTGAACCTGAAAGCGGCGATTGCCGACCTGGAAAAGGCTAAGGAGGATATCTCGATCAATATCGCTTCGGCTTATCTGCAAGTATTGTTCAATGAGGAACTGCACCGGGTTTCAGTGGGCCAGGTAGAACTCAGCAAGGAGCAATATGCACGCATAAACCGGTTGGCGGAAGTGGGGAAAGCTTCTCCGGCGGAAGTGGCGGAAGCCAAAGCGCGCGTGGCGCAGGACGAAATGAATGCGGTGCAAGCCCATAACAACTACCAATTGGCATTGCTGGACCTCAGTCAGCTTATCGAATTGGAAACTCCCGAAGGTTTTGTTCTCGAAGACCCGGCAATCAGAATCGACCTGGTACCGCTGACTCCACCCGACGAGATATTCCAGACCGCGATGGTGAGCAAGCCCTCCATTCAAGCGGCGCAATACCGGCTGGAAGGCAGCAAGCACAACATCCGCATCGCACAGAGCAATTTCTATCCGCAACTGAGCCTGAGCGGCAGCCTGGGGACGAACTACTATTCGACCATCGACCGTACCTTCAGCCAGCAAATGAACGACAACTTTAATAAGTATGTGGGTTTTAATCTGAGCGTGCCCATTTTCAACCGGCTGGCTACACGCAATCGCGTACGCACCGCCCGCCTGCAACGTGAGAACTACTCCCTGCAACTGGATAATGCAAAGAAAAACCTGTATAAAGAAATTCAGCAGGCATGGTACAATGCGGCGGCAGCCGAGGTGAAGTACACAAGCAGTTCCACCGCTGCCGAAGCCAGCGAAGCTTCGTTCAGGCTGATGAGTGAGAAGTATGAGAATGGAAAGGCGAATGCCGTGGAATACAACGAAGCCAAACAGAACCTCATGAAAGCCCAAAGCGATGAACTTCAAGCCAAGTATGAATATCTGTTCCGCACCAAGATTTTAGACTTCTATAAAGGGGAGCCGATAGACTGACGGGCGTCAGCGGTAAACAAAATACAGAGACACTGAGGCACAGAGGTTTTATTTTGAAGATTTCAAAAAACTCTGTGTCTCAGTGTCTCTGTGTTTAATCCATTTTTAGCAACCACATCCGGACGGCACTATTTATGCCAATTCGATTCCTTCTTCGTGCAGGACAATCAAACGCTTCTTATATAAATCTCCCACGGCTTTCTTGAACGTCTTTTTGCTGACGCCGAAGGTATCATAGATTTCTTCGGCAGGCGACTTGTCGTTCAGGGCAGTGCGTCCGCCTTGATTACGGATATATTCCAATAAAGTGGCTGAGAAATCTTCCACCTTCTCCAATCCCGGTTTTTGAAGGATAAGGTCTATCTTGCCATCCTCGCGCACTTGCTTCACATAGGCTTTCATCGTCATGCCGGTATGTAAAGGCTGGAATATCTCGCTTTCGTACAGCAAGCCGCTATATTCATTTTCAATGATTGCCTTAAAGCCCAAGTCGGTCTTTTGCCAGATAAGGATATCCACCTCTTGTCCCGGCGCATACGGGGCTTTCTCTTTCGACAGGTAGCGGTCCACTTTGGCCGAAGCCACAATCCGGTAGCTTTCATCATCCAGATGGGCGTGGATGACATACTTCTTTCCTACCTGCATCTTCATCTTCTGTTCCCTGAACGGCACGAACAAATCCTTCATCAGCCCCCAGTTCAGGAAAGCGCCATACTGATTCACCCAGGCCACTTCCAGACATGCGAACTGCCCTACCTGTACCAGAGGTGTCAGCGTAGTGGCGACCAGACGTTCCTCATTATCCAGATAGATAAATACGTTCAATTCGTCTCCCGGCTGGCAGCCATCGGGTACGTAACGCGCCGGAAGCAGGATTTCACCTTCTTCTCCGCCATCCAGATACATTCCGAACTCCACCTCTTTTACGACCTTCAACGTATTGAACTTTCCTAACTCTATGCTCATACTCTTTAGTTTTTTGGCAAAGATAGTACAAAGAATAACTTTTCGCTTTAAAAGATAACTTTTTTATATGCCCATCTCTTACAAAAAAGGGCTACCTTTGTATCATCCTCAATACAAAAGAGTCTGTTATTCACCTTTAAATAATATAAGTATGGAATTTCTTACAAATGACAAATTGACCATTGTAGGTGCAGCCGGTATGATAGGCTCCAACATGGCACAGACGGCAATCATGATGCATCTCACCCCGAACATCTGCTTGTATGACCCTTATGCTCCCGGTCTGGAAGGAGTAGCCGAAGAGATATACCACTGCGGTTTCGAAGGACTGAACCTCACCTTCACTTCCGACATCAAGGAAGCGCTTACCGGTGCCAAATACGTGGTATCTTCCGGTGGCGCCGCACGTAAAGCCGGCATGACCCGTGAAGACCTCCTGAAAGGCAACGCCGCCATCGCTGAAGAATTCGGCAAGAATGTGAAGGCTTATTGCCCGGACGTGAAGCATGTAGTCGTCATCTTCAATCCCGCCGACATCACCGGCTTAATCACATTGCTGTATTCCGGCCTGAAACCGTCGCAAGTGACTACATTGGCAGCTCTCGACAGCACCCGTCTGCGCAGCGAACTTTCCAAACACTTCGGCATCTCTCCCGACAAGATAGAGAATTGCCGCACGTATGGCGGACATGGCGAACAAATGGCAGTTTACGCTTCCACCGCCAAAGTGGACGGCAAGCCGTTGACGGATATTATCGGCACTCCCGCCCTGACCAAGGAACAATGGGCTGAAATCCAGACCAAAGTAACCAAAGGCGGCGCCAATATCATCGCCTTGCGCGGTCGTTCTTCTTTCCAAAGTCCCGCCTACGTTTCTATCGAAATGATTGCCGCGGCAATGGGTGGTAAACCATTCCGCTGGCCTGCCGGCACGTATGTTCACAGCCACGGTTTCGACCACATCATGATGGCCATGGAAACCGAGATAACCAAAGACGGCGTGCATTACAAGGAACTGAAGGGTACTCCCGAGGAAGAAGCCAAATTGAAAGAGAGCTATGCCCACCTCTGCACCTTACGTGACGAAGTGATTGGAATGGGAGTTCTGCCTCCGATTAAAGATTGGCACAGCATCAATCCGAATATCGACTAATCCATCCTTAACATCAAACGAAAGAGGTTGTATCACAAGTAGCCTATACTTGAGTGCAATCTCTTTTTTAGATATTTTTCCTCAAAAAGCCTTGTGGTATAAAAAAAACTATTTATCTTTGCACCCGCAAACAGAAAAGGTGTCATAGCTCAGTTGGTAGAGCAAAGGACTGAAAATCCTTGTGTCCCCGGTT
>ENA-OYYE01000016-OYYE01000016.1-human-gut-metagenome-genome-assembly--contig:-NODE-16-length-101425-cov-8.057433_pt1 | contig 101425 bp, 68 predicted proteins | sample MGYA00243244_ERZ653437 | MGnify/ENA primary metagenome ERZ653437 (study PRJEB26926, sample SAMN06165130) | human gut metagenome | biome: ENVO:00009003; feature: ENVO:2100002; material: ENVO:00002003...
GAGATAGGCTCCGGTCTCGTGGGCTCGGAGATGTGTATAAGAGACAGGTATAAATCTTCGAACTCCACGGAGAATAGCTGCGTTTCACACGTGTAATGGTGAGCACGGTGTCTTCCACGTCGTGAACATCATTCTGGAACTCGTGCATTGCCATTGCGATAGCGGCAAATACTTCACCCGGAGCCTGACCCAATTGTTTCTCTTTCGCTTCCTGCTTGTCGGTGATTCCTTTCACTCTCATCGCGTTGCGTGCGCTGAGGCTTACGGAAATCTTGCCTACAATCTTGAAGGAGATAAACAGAAGAAGCAGACCGCAGAACACCACCGACATGGCAGATATTGCCATACCGATACCTGCGCTGTCATGTTTGGCAAACTTCTCCATCTTGGCGTTGCTGTCGAGCGTCTTGTTGTTCGTACTGGGTGTAACGTATTTGTCTTCGCTTCCACCTTTCACCTCCCATTCTTGGGCAGCATCACTCACGCGGGCATACGATTGGTTGGCTTGCAAGAGCCCGGCCGGGATGGTGACTTCATCCATCAGCTTCTTGCCGGAGTCGAACAGCCCGATCCAATTGGCATTCTGTGTGTCCAGTTTAAAGTTGGTGTGGAAAGTTCCGCGTCTCGGTTCTCCGTCTGCCCAGAAAATGGTATGCTGACGCGGTTTCACCAGCGTCAGTACATCACCTTTCGGGATAAAATAAGTAATGGTGTCACCCGGCTGGCTGCTCAGTTTCAGATAGCACCCGGCAAGGTCGGCACTGCCATATGATTTGTTGAATATTTCAATCCATGCGCTGTGCAGGCCGTAATCGTCCTGAAAGTTGTTTTCATTATCTATCAGGATTTCATTCAACAACAGTTTGCTGTTCGCTTTCTTCTCGCCGCACGACGAGCAGAACCCCAGCACCAGCATCAATGAAAGGAATATTCCGATTTTTGCTTTGTTCATAATCGTTCTTATTGAGTTTTACAAAGGAATATTACCATGCTTCTTAGCCGGATTCGTCAGTTTCTTGGTCTGCAACTGCTGCAGGGCGCGGATGATGCGGAAACGCGTGTTGCGCGGTTCGATTACATCGTCGATGTAGCCATACTTCGCTGCGTTGTAAGGATTGGCAAACAACTTGGTGTATTCCGCTTCCTTCTCTGCCAGGAATTCTGCCGGATTCTCCTGCTCTTTGGCTTCGCGTGCATACAGCACTTCTACAGCGCCTGCACCACCCATCACGGCGATTTCTGCCGTAGGCCATGCATAGTTCATGTCGCCGCGGAGCTGCTTACAGCTCATCACGATGTGCGAACCGCCGTAAGACTTGCGCAGGGTAATGGTCACCTTGGGCACAGTGGCTTCACCATAAGCATACAGCAACTTGGCTCCGTGCAGGATGACGCCGTTGTATTCCTGTCCCGTTCCCGGAAGGAATCCCGGAACGTCTACCAACGATACGATAGGAATGTTGAATGCGTCGCAGAAGCGGACGAAGCGTGCTCCCTTGCGGGATGCGTTGCTGTCCAGCACGCCTGCCAGGTATTTAGGCTGGTTGGCAACGATACCTACGGACTGGCCGTTGAAGCGTGCGAAACCGATAATGATATTCTTGGAGTAGTCTTTCTGGATTTCCAGGAACTCGCCGTTGTCCACGATGGCGCCGATTACTTCGTACATATCGTAGGGCTTGTTCGGATTGTCCGGAATGATGTCGTTCAGCGAGTCTTCCAGACGGTCGATGGGGTCGGTGCAGTCGATGTAAGGAGCTTCTTCCAGATTGTTTTGCGGGATATAGCTCAGCAACTTGCGAATCAGCGCCAGACCTTCTTCTTCTGTCTTTGCCGTGAAGTGGGTAACGCCGGATTTTGTGGAGTGCACGCTTGCGCCACCCAGATTTTCCTGGCTCACATCTTCACCGGTAACGGTTTTTACCACCTTCGGACCCGTGAGGAACATATAAGAAGTACCTTCCATCATCAGCGTGAAGTCCGTCAGTGCGGGAGAGTAAACGGCACCGCCGGCACAAGGGCCGAAGATACCTGAAATCTGCGGAATCACACCCGAAGCCAGGATGTTGCGCTGGAAAATTTCGGCATAACCCGCCAGTGCGTTGATACCCTCCTGGATACGTGCGCCGCCCGAGTCATTGATACCGATACAGGGAGCACCCATCTTCATGGCCTGGTCCATAATCTTGCAGATTTTCAGTGACATGGTTTCCGACAGCGAACCTGCGGAGACCGTGAAGTCTTGTGCAAAGATGTACACCAGACGGCCTTCGATGGTACCGCAACCGGTCACTACGCCGTCGCCGGGATAGTGCTTCTTCTCCATACCGAAGTTGGTACATCTGTGTTCCACGAACATATCCATTTCTTCGAAGCTGCCTTCGTCCAGCAGCATGGCGATACGTTCGCGAGCTGTATATTTACCTTTCTCGTGTTGCTTGGCAATCGCTTTTTCACCTCCGCCAAGGCGTGCGGCTGCACGGCGGTCGATAAGCTCTTTGATTTTTTCAAGTTGATTACTCATGGTGGAATTTACTATTTTACTATTTACAATTTACTATATTATATTATTGGGGCTTTTCGCAGAGTTCGGTCAGCACGCCCAGGGTTGATTTCGGGTGCAGGAAGGCGATGTTCAGTCCTTCGGCGCCTTTGCGGGGAGCTTTGTCTATCAGTCGGATGCCTTTTTCCTCTACTTCGGCCAGTGCGCCGGCTACTCCGTCTTCCACAGCAAAAGCCAGATGATGCATACCGCCGTTGCCGTTATTCTTCTCGATGAATTTGGCGATAGTGCTCTCGGGCGAAGTCGGCTCCAGCAATTCGATTTTAACGTCGCCCACCTTCAGGAAAGCGGTTCTCACTTTTTGGTCCTCTACAGTCTCGATGTTGTAGCATTTCAAACCTAATACATTTTCGTAGTACGGCAGGGCCTCCTCGATGCTTTTTACGGCAATGCCCAAGTGTTCAATGTGTGAAATCTTCATAACTATATTTATTAATGTTAGTATTACTTTTTCCTACCGGAGGTGTAAAACAGCACAAATTAAGGGAATTCTGATTAAATAAAGAAATATTTCGTCAATTAATTCTTCGGGATGTTTCAGATAGTTTCTTTTTGCCTCTTTCTTCCCGCTCTTTCTTTCCCCAGAATATTTTCCCGGAAGTGAAATTCCCCCTCTTTTTCATCCGTTTTATCCCTGTCCTGATTTTGAGTTGAAAAAACTCCGACATCTTCCGTTTCCTCTTTTTGTCAAGTTCGCACTCGTACTTCGACCTTGCCCGTTTCCGGTTTCTTTCCCCAAATATTCGTTCAGTTTGGTTTTTTGTCCGAATAGTTTCGGAAAAAGTTCGTTTGGTTCATTCGTTCCGAATGTTTTACGTTGATTTTTCTTTGCTTCTTCAAGGGAAAACTTCTTTAGTATCATAAATTATTATTTTTACTTGTATGTAGTTTTTTGTCACTGTTTTCCGTTACAAGGACACTTTTTTCTTTTAAATTGTTCAAAAAACCATGAATAAAAGTTTGAAATTGTTTTGCTTGTTTAACTTGAGATTATTATATTTGCGGTCAGATGATGGATTTGATGTTAAATGAATGTAACGTATACATTATATAACATCAACCGCAAGTGGGCGGAAAGATAGCCTTGGTTGCATGATACTTTGTTTTTATGTGTATCGCAATTTCATAAGGCATCACTTTCCAGGTTTATTGGACATGAAAGAACTATTTCGTTATTCAATAACGAAAAACGCTTATAACAACACTATTATTTTTTAAATTACTAATTTTAAAAGGAAAAGGTATGAGAAAATGGACTTATCTCGTGGCTGGTCTGCTAATATGCGGAACTGCTGCAACAGTTACCAGTTGTATCGACAACGAGGAACCTGCGGGTATCACCGAACTGCGGGGGGCGAAAGCGGAATTTATTCGCGCAAAGGCTGCGTATGAAAATGTTCTGGCCGAAATTAAGAAGGTAGACATTGAAAAGGCGCAAGTTGATTTGGAACTCAAAAAAGTAACTCTTCAGATTGAACAATTGAAGGTGGCTAAAGCACAAGCTCAGAGTGAGTATGATGTCGCTAAAATACAAGCAGATATTGAAGAGCTTGCTGAAAGACACAAAGGTAAATTATTAGAATTGCAAAAAACTACTGCTTCTAATCAAGATGCCTTAGAAAAAGCCTTAATTGATCTGGAATATACGTTGAAGACGTACAGGGATACCAAATATGAAGCTGACATAACTAGAGCAATTTCTGCTTTGGACGGATTGCGTCGAGCTGTAACAAGCCAAGAATCTAATATTGCTTCGATTCAAGGTCAATTACTGAATGCCAAAGCTGAATTGGGCGATGCTTACCGTATGGGATTGGTTAGTGACTCATTAAAGTTGGAAAATGCACTTGATGTCCAGAATACGGTATTAAAGCAAATTCAGGGATTGACAGATATGTCGAAAACCGATTTGGCTAATGAAGTTATAGAACTCGACAAGCAGATAGCAGAGATCGATAACTTAGTTCTTGATCTTACTAAAGAATTAGCAGTTCTTGAGGATGCCATCAAACCTATTGAGGATAAGATTACAGAAATTAAAATAGGATATTTTAACCCGACAAAGACTGTAACTATTCCGAAGGTTGCCGATGCTATTCAGAAAGACTTTGTTAGAATCCTGAGGAGTGCAACTATTTATAATAATTATACCTGGGGAGATGCTGCTGCGGCGCCTTTCTTTAATGTCGATGATGAAATGACTGCTGATTATGTATCACAGAAAACCGGTTTGAAGAAGATTTTCGGTTCAAATAATGAATACGACATTTTATCGGATGCAGTAGAAAACTTAGCTACTCAAATTGAATATAATTATATTTCCCGCTTTTCTTCAGCTTATTGGAGAGCTTTCGGTTCTTCGATTAATAATAAAGTGACTCCGGAAAACATACGAAAGGCAGAAACGAAAATTGCAGAATTGCAGCAAGATAAAGAAGCTGCTAAAAAAATATATAACGACGATTTAGATGCTTGGCAGAAAGCTCTTCAGGAATATACTACTGCTGCACAGAATTATGGGTATGAATATACGCCTTATGACGAAACATTGAAAGTGGTAGAGAAATATCAAGCTCTTGCGGACGATGAGAAAACCGATACAGAATTAAAGAAAGTAAAAGATGCTTTAATGGATTATTATGCTAAGAGAATCCCCTTGGATAATCCGTCTATAAAAACTGTAATGGTGGGTACTGAGATAGTTCCATTGAATAAAGCTTTAGCTAATGCGGCATTTAAAGATGCTGATTTTAAAGCATTTTTGACTACAAATCCTACGGATGTTCAACTATTGGGTATGGATATTGATTTGACCCGAAAGAATAACATTATAATTTTGCCTGCGAAGGAAGAAGATTATGGAGCATTGCATAAATATATTGCTGCTAACCAGAAAGTGTGGGATAGCAATATAAACACTTTAGCTAAGGCAAGAGTAACAGCCTATACGCAAGATGAATATGAAGAATTAGTTGAAAATTACAATACGCTGGATGGTAGCTGGTTCAAATATATGGATATAATGGCTGCTTATGATATCTTCACTAACATAAATACTTGGATTGCCTTGCATGATAATGTACTTGCAATGGCGGAAGGTTTTGACGATGAAATAAAAGCGATTGACTTGCTCGTTGAAGAACAGAATGTCTTGAAGAAAGATCAGGAAAATGAGAAATTCTTGAAGGAAATGGAGCGTTTCGCATTGGATAATAGTCAAAACCTTTCATATAATAATCCTTACCAGGCTTATATGAATGGTAAGAAACAATCTCTTGAAACATTGAGAACAGGTATTGGTAATTTCATTAATGGGGCTGCATCTTCCTATTCTGTTTACGTTTATTATGTAACAAATGGTGGTTATTCATATTGGACGGTAGAAACCGGAACTGCCGAATACCTTGCAACACTTGTTAGTGACCAAATAATCGAGGTAACCAAAGCTTTGGATATGGCGAAATCTAATATCGAGAAGTTTGATAAGGGCTGGGAATACGGTTCTAATGGAAACATTGCAAATCTCGAAGCACAGTTGAAAGATGCTGAAGCTGCTTTGGCGGATGCGAAGACTCAGCTGAAGCGTGCCGAAGATAAATTGCAAGCTTTGCTGAATGCTTATGCCGGTACAACCACTGAATAATTAAAACTTTAATTTTGAAAGTATGATTAAGAAACTATGCATATTACTTCTGACTGTATGTTTCGTTGCGCCGCTTGCGGCGCAACAATACAGCAGTGGTGATGCGTCGTTTGCTCCTAAGAAAGGTCAGTGGCAGATTTCAGCCATGCTGGGTAGTGGAAAGATGTTCAATCAAGATATGGAATATCTGTTGCCTACCTACTGGAATGAATATACTGGATTTGACCAGCAAACCGGGATTGGTGGTGTCCCAGGGCACTCCAACCAATCTGCAGACCCCGGTATGTACCTCAACTTAGGAAATTTGGAAAGTAATAATATGGTGAACCTGATCGGTATTCAGGGAAAGTACTTTCTTACAGACCATTGGGATATCAACTTGATGTTCAGCATGAATATCAATGCCACTCCCTCTAAGGATTTTGTAGAAGGCGACTACTCTGTACCCGAAATGCCTATACCGGATGCCAAATACGTGGAAGGACGTATCAGCAATGCCTGGACAGTAGCTTTGGGTTCCAACTATTATTTCAATACAAAGAACGAACGTATCAACCTCTATGTAGGAGGTGTGTTAGGATGGCAAATGGGACGTATCGAGACAACCACTCCTTATACCGGAGAAACAGTTCCGGACAGGGATGGTAATACAGATGCTGACCTTTCAGATCCTGATGTTAATTTCGGTGACGCTGACGTTAACTCAGGAACACCTGTACAGCTCTACACCCCTAATTCACGTGCCGGACAAATCTTCGGCTTGCGTGTAGGCGCAGTCTCCGGTATAGAATACAGTATTGCCAAAGGTCTGATTTTCGGTTTCGAAGTTGAGCCTGTATCCTATCGCTATGACCATATTCAGGTTTGCCCGAAGGGCGGAACAGCCTATAAAGTGGGTCACCACAGCATCGGCTTGTTCGCCACTCCTAATCTGAAATTCGGATTTCGCTTTTAATTTTCGAGAGAAGTCCAGATAATTACATTGTAAAAGAACACCCCGGACGAAGGAAACGGGGTGTTTTTTTATTTGTAAGAGCAAATAATCTCTGTCATTCAGCGTTGGTATCACTTAAAAGAAGTGAAACTATTCGATAATGATGAGAGTAGTACTATCTAAATCAGAACACTTATGAAATCATATAGCATATTCATCGCCACTCTTATCCTATGGTTAGCCGCCGGATGCAGCAACGCCCCGAAAGCCACCTACACCATCGAAGGAAAAGTAACCCTCCCTGCCCTCGACGGAAGAACCGTCTACATTCAGGACGCCCTCGTCGGCAACATCCGTTATGACAGCGCCGTCGTCACCCACGGCATCTTCCGTTTCGAAGGCACTCAGTCCGAACCCGTTGTCCGTGAGTGCTTCATTCAGGAAAACGACAGTGACATGTTCCCCGTCACCCTTCCCTTCGTCCTGGAAGCCGGCAGAATCGAAGCCGACTTGGGTGAACGCGTTTACGTAGGCAACACCCCCCTGAATAAAGAAATGATGGACGTCCTGATGGCCATTGACCACTTCCGTGACCAGGACTTCACCGGCTCCACCATCGAGGATATAAACTCTGCCTTCGTCACCTGCATCATCGAGCAAATCGTAAAGCATTCCAATAACCTCATCGGGAAATACCTCTTTGATGCCTATCAAAGCAAACTCACCGAAGACCAAAAGGCGCAAATGCGGAAAACCTTGGGGATATAACTAGAAGTTTTTTAGGCGCGGAAAACGCGGAATGACGCGGAATTTCACGGATTCATTTAAAGTTTAAAGCTTAAAGAAATCCGCGTAATTCGCGTAATCCGCGCCTAAAGATTTATATTCCTCTTTCTTTTAAACCGGACGGTTACTTCATCCCTTCAGGAAGTCCGCCCTCATCGGACTGAAACAATCTATCAGGATGCCCGCCTCCAGACAGACACAACCATGCTCCGCATCCGATTCGATGTATACCCCGTCACCGGCGGAGACTACCTGTTTCTCCCCATTCACGGTAAACTCGAACTTTCCGCTTGCCACATACGTGGTCTGCGTATGATAGTGAGTATGCGGCGTACCCACCGCTCCCTGCTCGAATTTTACCTTCACCAGCATCACTTGCCCGTCATACCCCATGATTTGCCGTACGACGCCTTCGCCTGCCGGTTCCCATGCTTTTTCTTTCTCGATAATGAATGTTTTACTTCTTGTCTTTTCCATTTCTATATGCTTATTAACCCGTATAATGCCCGCAAATATACAATATTAATTAATTTTTCTACCGTTTGCGTCTTTTTTTACCCTGCAAACTCTCTTCTTTTGCCTAATATTGCAACCTGAAACTTAAACATTATTATCTATACGAGACCATGAAACATAAATTGATTCTACTCTTAGGGTTATTTGTATTGTTTACGGCTTTTAAGTCCGATAAACCGGTGATTACTATTTTCATGATTGGAGATTCCACGATGGCCGATAAGAATCTTACCGGGGAAAACCCGGAAAGAGGATGGGGACAGATGCTGCCCGGCTATTTCTCCGAAGATATCCGGGTGGATAACCACGCCATGAACGGCCGCAGTTCCAAAAGTTTCATCGACGAAGGGCGTTGGGACAAGGTGCTCTCGCTGATTCGGAAAGGTGATTACGTCTTCATCCAGTTCGGGCACAATGATGAGAAGCCGAAAGCTGACCGCCACACAGACCCCGGAACCACTTTCGATGCCAACCTGCGCAAGTTCGTCAACGAAACCCGCGCCAAGGGCGGTATTCCCGTATTGTTCAATTCCATCGTCCGCCGCAACTTCGGTGTGGCAGCCGATGCGCAGACCGTAAAAGCCGCCGTCAACCAGGACGACTTCCGCAACGACGCTAATCCGGATGCCAAACGCGATGCCTCCGCCACTTCCCAGCCTAAAGAAGGAGAAAAACTGATAGATACCCACGGCGCCTATCTGGACTCTCCGCGCAATGTCGCCCGGGAGTTGAACGTTCCCTTTGTGGACATGAATAAAATCACCCATGATCTGGTAGAAGGCATGGGCCCTGACGCATCGCGGAAACTCTTCATGTGGGTAGCCCCCAACACCGTTCCGGCTATGCCCAAAGGACGTGAAGACAACACGCACCTCAACGTGTATGGCGGCCGTGTGATAGCGGGACTGACCGTGGACGCCATCGCCCGTGCCGTGCCTGCCTTGGCAAAATATGTCCGCCATTATGATTTCGTGGTGGCGAAAGACGGTAGCGGCGACTTCTTCACCGTGCAGGAAGCCATCGACGCTGTTCCCGACTTCCGCAAGGGCGTCCGCACCACCATTTTGGTAAGAAAAGGTATATATAAGGAAAAGGTAGTCATCCCCGAAAGCAAAATCAACATCTCCCTTATCGGTGAGGACGGAGCCGTCCTCACTTACGATGACTATGCCAATAAACCCAATTACTTTGGTGAAAACAAAGGAACTTCCGGCTCTTCCTCCTGTTACATCTATGCTCCCGACTTCTATGCCGAGAACATCACCTTCGAAAACTCTTCCGGCCCCGTAGGCCAGGCGGTTGCCTGCTTCATCAGCGCCGACCGGGTGTACTTCAAGAACTGCCGCTTCTTAGGCTTCCAGGACACTCTTTATACCTACGGAAAAGGCTGCCGCCAGTATTTCGAAGATTGCTACATCGAGGGCACGGTGGACTTCATCTTCGGATGGTCTGCGGCGGTATTCAACCGTTGCCACATCCACAGCAAAGGCAACGGCTATGTAACCGCTCCTTCGACCGATAAAGAGCAGAAGTACGGCTATGTCTTTTATGATTGCAAGCTGACCGCCGACGTCGGAGTGGACAAGGTTTACCTCTCCCGTCCCTGGCGTCCTTATGCACAAGCGGTCTTCATCCGTTGCGACCTGGGCAAGCACATCCTGCCCGCCGGATGGAACAACTGGGGCAAGAAGGAAAACGAGAAGACCGCCTTCTATGCCGAATATCAAAGCAAAGGCGAAGGAGCCAATCCCCAAGCGCGCGCTTCCTTCTCCCACCAACTGAAAGACCTGAAAGACTACGACATGGAATCCGTGCTTGCCGGTACCGACGGTTGGAACCCTGTGAAAGAAGGTAATGCCCTGCTGAACATCAAACGTTAATCCCTAAAACATGCTATCCATGAAAAAGAATCTGTTATTGATACTGTTTGCAGTATTATTCCCGCTTACCGCAATGGCGGAGAACTATCCTTACCGGAGCGACGTGCTCTGGGTCACCGTGCCCGACCATGCCGACTGGATTTACAAGACCGGCGAAAAGGCAACCATCGACATTCAGTTCTATAAATACGGTATCCCACAGGACGGCGTGACTGTGAATTATGAACTGGGTGGTGACATGATGCCTTCGGACACGCAGGGTTCCGTCGTCCTGAAAAACGGAAAGGCCTCCATCAACATCGGCACCCTGAAGCAACCCGGCTTCCGCGATTGCCGCTTGACCGCCACCGTAGACGGCAAGACGTACAAGCATCATGTCAAGGTCGGCTTCTCCCCCGAAAAGATTCAGCCCTATACCCGGATGCCTGCCGACTTCAACGAGTTCTGGGAGCGCAACAAAGCCGAACTGGCCAAGACTCCCTTGAAGTATACCAAGAAGCTGGCCGAAGAATATTGCACGGATAAGGTGGACTGCTACCTCGTGAAGTTGCAGGTAAACGATCGCGGCCAGGCCATCTACGGCTATCTGTTCTATCCGAAGAACGCCGTCAAAGCATCCTGCCCCGTAGTCCTTTGTCCTCCGGGTGCCGGAATCAAGACTATCAAGGAACCCCTCCGCCATAAGTATTACGCCGAACAGGGCTGCATCCGCTTCGAAATCGAGATTCACGGCCTGAACCCTGAAATGTCCGCCGAAGAATTCAAGGAAATCTCCAACGCCTTCAACGGCAGGGAGAACGGCTACCTGAGCAACGGCCTGGACAACCGCGACAACTATTACATGAAGCGCGTCTACCTGGCCTGTGTGCGCAGCATCGACCTGCTTACCTCCCTGCCCGAATGGGACGGAAAGAACGTGATTGTGCAAGGTGGCAGTCAAGGCGGCGCTTTGGCGCTGATTACTACCGGACTCGATTCCCGCGTCACGGCCTGCGTAGCCAATCATCCCGCCCTCAGCGATATGGCGGGTTACATGGCAGGACGTGCGGGCGGTTATCCGCACTTCTTCCGCGTCCCCGGTATGGATACCCCGGACAAGTTGAAAACAATGGCTTACTATGATGTGGTGAACTTCGCCCGTCGGATTAAAGTACCCACCTATATCACATGGGGATTCAACGACGATACCTGTCCTCCCACCACAAGCTATGCCGTTTATAACGTATTGCAGTGTCCCAAAGAAGCTTTGATAACTCCCATCAACGAGCATTGGACATCGGAAGCTACGGAGTACGGGCACCTGGTATGGATACTGAAGCACCTCAACAAGTAAAAGCCTTATCCTTCTTTCTTTGAACCCGTAAGGTTCACCTGCACAAGATGCCATCTTGAACACCTCAAGATGGCATCTTGTGCATCTCTTTCCTTAGCTTTCCTTATGAAGGGCAATAATACGGCATTGGTTAATGAATAAGGTTGCCTGTGCAAAGAGCAGGGCTTCGGCGGAGGGGAAATATATTTGGTAATGAGTGGAATAATTATCGCATAGTCTCCGCAGTATGCTTCCCGGCCGGTGGCAAAGCTATTTTTTCACCTATTCGAGCATATTTTTCACCTCGAAAAACAAGATATTTCCCTCCTTTGCAGTGCAAGGTAAGACAACACGACTTTGTACAGAGACTATGAATCTTTATTTATTAACCAAATGTAGTGATATGAAAAGCATTTTGAATTTCAATGTCAGAACTTTATGTTTTGTTCTTGCGATGCTGGTAGTGCAATGCGCTTTTGCCCAGGACAGAACGATTACCGGAACGGTGACTGACAACAAGCAAGAACCTTTGATTGGTGTGAACGTAGTTGTAAAAGGGAATGCCTCCGTGGGGGCAATCACGGACTTGGACGGCAAGTATTCGCTGTCCGTTCCGGCAGGGAAGGCAACGCTGGTCTTCTCTTATATAGGATACGTCACGCAGGAAGTTTCCGTCGGCTCACGGAATACGGTGGATGTGGTGCTGGTGGATGATGCACAGGCGCTGGAAGAGGTGGTAGTTGTGGGCTACGGCACGATGAAGAAATCCGACCTGACGGGTTCCGTGTCTTCCCTTACCAGCGAGAAGTTCAAGACCGGTACCGACCTTAGTCCGCAACAACTGATGCAAGGCGCGTTCTCCGGTGTAAACATAAGCCAGAATAGTGGTAAACCGGGTGGCTCTAATACCATCCGTGTACGTGGAGGTACGTCCATCACTGCATCTAATGACCCGTTGTATGTCATTGACGGAGTGCCCATCAACGCCTCGGCAGGGGTAAGTTCCAGCCATATTGCTTCTATCGGCAGTAATACGGACTTCTTCGACCAGGAATCCGTGAATCCGCTTTCTACGCTGAATCCGGGCGATATCGAATCCATCAATATCTTGAAAGATGCGTCGGCTACGGCCATTTACGGTTCACGCGGTGCGAACGGTGTTATCATGATTACCACCAAGAAAGGTAAAAAGGGAGTGAAGCAATTGGATTACAGCTTCAACCTCGGCATCTCCAGTGCAGCCAATAAGCTGGATGTATTGACGGGAGATGAATATCGCAAGGCAGTCAATGACCTGGGGCTGACATTGGAGGACAAGGGTGATAATGCCGACTGGCAGGATCGTATTTTCCGTACGGCGATTTCACAGAACCATTACCTTTCGTTTATGAGCGGAGGGGAAGATACCAACTATCGTGCTTCTTTAAGTTATAGCAATCAGGACGGCATTATGTTGGGGTCGGGCATGACGAGTGCCAATGCACGTATGAATGTGAACCATTCGGCTCTGGATGGGAAACTGAAGCTGACTTTGAACCTGAGTTACGGTGAAACTCATGCCGACCAGGCACCGGTATCCAATACCGTGGGCAGTGAAATGGGCAGCAGTATGCTGTATGAGGCATACGTCTTCAATCCCACTTATCCGGTTTATGATGAAGGAGGTGATTTTATCGATGCTCCGCCTTATCGGGTGAATCCGGTGTCTTTCGCTTCGGAAATCCTGGACGAACGTAAAAACAGAAAGTTCCTGGGTAATCTGACTGCGGACTGGAATTTCTACAAGCCGTTCACTTTGCAGGTAAACGCGGGTTATACCTATAATCAGACGGAACGTAACTCTTATATTTCCAAAAGCAATCTGTTGGGTAACAGCAGTAACGGTTACGTGAGCGTACAGAAGTTGTCGGACTATTCCAAACTGCTGGAGACGATTCTGAAATACAACCAGAAATTCGGTAAGCACTCGGTGGATGCCATGTTGGGTTACTCGTACCAGTATTTTTATGATGAAGGCAATCATACGCGTGCATACGGTTTCCTGTCCGATACCTTCAAATGGTATAGCCTTTCGGCCGCCAAAACGGTGGAAAGTATCAGCAGCTTTGCCCAAAGCAATACCTTGATATCCATGTACGGCCGGGTGAATTACAACTATGCCGATAAGTATTTGTTTACGGCTACGGTGCGCCGCGATGGCTCCAGCCGTTTCGGAGCCGACCATAAATGGGGCGTTTTCCCGTCGGCTGCCGCATCCTGGAGAATTTCCCAGGAGGAATTTTATCACAGTGAGGTGCTTACCGATTTGAAGCTGCGTGCCAGCTACGGTATCACCGGTAATCAGGAAATAGGTAATTATAACTCGCTGAATACCTTAGGCGCCAGTACGAACGGCTATCTGGTAGGCGGTGAAAAGGTGACCATCGTGTTGCCTCAACAATATTCCAATCCCGATATCAAATGGGAACAGACTGCGCAGACGGATATAGGCCTGGACTTCGGCTTCTTCAATGGCCGTATCCGGGGTAGCATAGACTATTATTACAAGAAGACTACCGACTTGCTGCTTTCTGTTGCTGTGCCTTCTCCTTCTCTGATTACCTCGCAGATTGCCAATGTCGGCTCGGTAAAGAATCAAGGCATCGAGATAGATTTGGGTTTTGACGTGCTTCGTACCAAGGATTTTTCATGGGATGTGAACCTGAACTTCAGCCGTAACAAGAATGAGTTGATTAGTTTGTCCAATGACAAATGGACGGGCGAGAATATGAAGGTGGCGCCTTGTCAGGGACAGGGACTGTCGGGCAGCTATGCGCAACTGGTAATGCCGGGACATGCTTTGGGAACTTTCTACGGAAAGAGATTCATCGGCATTGTCGATGGTAAGGAGCAGTTTGCCAATGAAGGCGAACCGGAAGTCATCGGATGCGCGCAACCGGATTTTACTTATGGCATCGCAACCTCTTTACATTACAAGAACTGGAGTTTGAGCATGAATCTGCGTGGCAGCGTGGGTAACGACGTCTACAACTGTACAGCCAATAACCTGGCTTATCTGAATAATCTGCCGGGTAGAAACGTATTAAGGGAAGCGGTGACGGCCGGTGTTAACCGGGAAGAAGCGAAAATCTTCTCTTCCCGCTTTATAGAAGACGGCTCGTTCTTGCGTATGGATAATATTTCTCTGGGATATGATTTCAGCTACAAACCGTTGCGCATCACTCATGCGCGGGTCTTTGTATCCGCCCAGAATCTGTTTGTCATCACCGGGTATTCCGGCCTTGACCCTGAAGTGAACTCGGAAGTTTCCCGTACGGGTATAGCTCCGTTGGGCGTCGATTACCTGAGTTATCCTAAGGCACGCACGTTCACGATGGGTATTAATGTTTCATTTTAAACCTTAATTCAATATGATAAAGATGAAAGCAACAAATCTATTTAAAAGCATTATAGCAGGTGGCATCGGTATGGGTATGCTGTCCGGTTGTCTTAATCTGGATGAAGAGTTGTACGGACGACTCTCTCCCGAAACTTATTATCAGACGGAGGAAGAAGCGCTTTCTTCGGTAGTGGGTGTGTATCAGTTCTTGTCCTATATGTCAAGGGCAGGTGGTGACGGCTGGCGTGTAAGCGAATTTGGTACGGATGAGTTTTTCTGTCCGGGACGTGCCAGCGGTGGCTGGTATGATGAGGCTAATATGCAAATCATGTCGCATAAGATTACGCCGGATAATGCGGCGCTTGAGCGGGTATGGGAGCAAAGTATATTCAAGGTTATCGGTGGCGCCAATGCAGTGTTGGCAAGTATGGAGGCTTCTCCGCTGAAAGATGATTTGAAAGCGTTGATAGCCGAAACCCGTGCCCTTCGTGCTTATGGTTACTACTATGCAATGGATTACTTTGGAAATGTACCTTTGTTCACCGGTGCTAAAGTGGATGCGAACAACCTACCGAAGACGGAATCCAGAAAAACGATTTATGATTTTGTAGTAAAGGAGTTCACAGAGGCGGCGGAGGATTTGCCGTCCATCAAGGAGGTAAACCGTGCTTCTTATTATCCCCGTCTTACAAAAGAGGCTGTTTATACAGCTTTGGCTTCTGTTTACTTGAATGCCGAGGTGTATGCCGGTGAGGCTCATTGGGGGGATGTCGTAACCATGTGCAACAACGTAATCGGCACGAATGCCTATTCACTGGAAGATAAAGTAGGCGATTGTTTTCTTGCTACCAACGAGGCCAATTCCACGGAGATTATTTCTTCGTTTGCGGTAGACCCTTCGAAAGGTGTGGATGGAAACGAGTTTATACTTTATGCTCAACATGCTTTGGACCAGAAGAAATACAATCTGCCTTTTGCGCCCGCCAACGGATATTGCTTCACGGATGAGGCTTTGAATCGTTATGAAGAGGGTGACGAGCGGCTGGAGTTACTAGAGTACGGGCCCCAATATTATCAGGACGGGGTGACGCCGTTGTGCGATGACAAGGGGAGTCAGTTGGTGCTGACTACCATCAAGGATATGGTTTCTGCACAAGATAATGAAGGTTACCGGGTGTTGAAGTATTCACCTGTCGGTGTGGCATGGTCGGGAAGCAAGGCGGATAATGATTATATTCTGGAACGTTACTCGAATGTCCTCTTAATGAAAGCGGAGGCCTTGTTCCGGCAAAACATCGAATTGGACGAGGCGCTTGAACTGGTGAATCAGGTACGCAGGCGCAGCAACCTTTCCGATTGGGATGAACTGACTCTGAAGAAGATTGAGGAAGAACGTGCCCGTGAGTTTATCTGGGAAAATCAGCGCCGTCGCGATATGATACGTTTTGGCTCTTACTTTACAGATACCTGGTTTTACAAGACTACGGTGACGGAGAAGTGGAGAGGTATTTATCCTATTCCTGCCATACAGTTGAACAATAATCCGAACTTGGTGCAGAATCCGAATTATTAGAATCTAATTTTAAAATATGATGAGAAATATCATTCTTTGCGTGTTAGGGTTGGTCACTTCGGTGACCGCCCTTTCTCAGTCTGTAAAAGGCTATGAATTGGAACGGGAAATGCCCGTTTTTCTGGATGAGTTGAAGAAAGAACTCACCTATCCTATGGCTTGGGGAAATAGTCCTATCAAGGAGTTTGATGAATGGCGCACACAAGCGCGTGCTACTGTAGTGGATGCCATGTTGGCTCCTCCGCCTTATACCACCGATTACCGGACCGAAGTGTTGGCCGAGGAACAGCGGGAGGGTTACCGTGCCCGGAAAATCCAGTTCAATCTGTCGGGATATTCACGGGTGAATGCTTATATGCTGGTGCCTGATGGCGAAGGTCCTTTTCCGGCCGTAGTGCTTCTTCACGATCACGGAGGTCATTATTCTATCGGCAAAGAGAAAATGATACGGCCTTTCGGGGTGGAACCTGCCGTACTCGAAGATGCTGATGCATGGGCAAAACAATGTTATGGCGGTCAGTATGTAGGCGACTATCTGGCGTCCCACGGTTATGTTGTGATTTCCATCGATGCCATCTTCTGGGGCGAACGGGGGCGTAAAGAGGGCATAGACGGAGAAAAGCACATGTGGATAGCCGGACACTTCCAGATGTTGGGACGTTGCTGGAGTGCTTTCATTAATTATGAAGATGTATATACTACTGATTTCCTGGCAAGCCAGCCCGAAGTGGATGCAAACCGTATCGGCTGCATGGGATTCTCGATGGGAGCGTATCGCACCTGGATGCTGGCTGCCCTGTCGGATAAGATAAAGGCGGGAGCGGCTGTGTGCTGGATGGTGACTACGGATTGTCAGCTCTCCTGGAAGTATGGGAGGGAAAACGGTGGGTTTGCGAATACGCTGCCCGGACTTCGCCGCTACTTGGACTATCCGCATATCGCTTCTATCGCGTGCCCGAAGCCGATGTTTTTTCTGAATGGAAGATTTGACAAGCTGTTTCCGCCGGAAGGTGTCAATGACGCTTTTTCCATTATGCATAAGGTGTGGAAGAGCCAGAATGCGGATGACAGATTGAAAACGGAAATCTGGGATATGTCGCATGATTGCGGGCCGAAGGTTCAGGAAGCAGTATTGCAATTCCTGGATAAATGGTTGTAAACTGAGCTCTTTACACAGATAACTGCGTCGGCCTACACAGATAAGTGTGTGAGCCGACGCAGTTATTTGTATAAGTCGATGCACTTATCTGTGTATACTGATGCACTTAAGTCCTATTGGACTTGCTTTTTTCTTTGTACTCTGTCGGCGTAATGCCGTATTGCTGTTTGAAGCATTTGCTGAAATAGTGTGAGTCGTTGAATCCGACCATATATGCTATTTGAGCCATGTTATACTCTTCTGTCTCGATAAGCTGCGCCGCGCGCTTCATACGGATTTCCTTTAAGAACTCGATGGGAGACAATCCGGTCAATGTCTTCAGTTTCTTGAAGAAGACGGAACGGCTCATGTTTACTTCCGAAGCGATGTCTTCCACCATCAGGTCGCCGTTATCCAGATTCCTGTCAATGGTTTCCAAGACTTTGTCCATAAACTTTTGGTCGTTGGGCGAGAGGGCAGGGGTCGATATTTGTTTGGGCTGTTCTGTTGTCTGTCGTTCGGAAGAAGTCTGCATCAGGCTGGCACAATACAGAGCCTGTAGCTTCTTCCTTTGTTCGAGCAAGTTGAAAATACGCGCTTTCAGGTAAGCGGCGCTGAATGGTTTGGTGATATAATCGTCCGCTCCCAGTTTCATGCCTTCTATTTTGCTTTCAATGGTCGATTTGGCTGTCAGTAATACGATGGGAATGTGGCTGGTGGTCATTTCTTCACGTAGGGCACGTACCATTTCGATGCCATCCATTTCGGGCATCATCACGTCGCTGACAAGGATGTCGGGCTGGTAAGTCTTGCTCTTTTCCAAGCCTGTTCTACCGTTTTCTGCCTCTATTACGTTGAAGTATTGGGCAAAGATGGTTCTTAAGAAGAAGCGCAATTCCCGGTTATCCTCTACGATGAGAATGGTTTCTTTTTCTTTGTCTACGGCTTCCTGTCCGCTTTCGGCGAGTGCTGCCAGTTGGGATGTTTGAAATACCTGGCTGATATCTGTTACGATGGGGTCGGAGAGGATGAATTCGGTAGTCTCATCGAAATGCTCTTTCCCTTTTTGCAGTTGGATGGTGAAACGGCTTCCTTCACCCGATTTACTTTGCAGGCTGATGGTGCCATGATGCATTTCCACCAGTTCCTTCACCAGGGAAAGCCCGATGCCGGTACTGGATTGGTTGAACAGATTCTTATCGACGAGATTTTCAAACCGGGTAAAGATGGACTTCTGCTTGTTTTCGGAGATGCCGATGCCCTGGTCTTCTATGGCAATGGCTACTTCTTTTTCGGTATCTGTTATAATGACTTTTATTTCTTTTCCCTGTGGGGTATATTTGAAGGCGTTGGACAGCAGGTTGAATAATATTTTTTCCAGTTTGTCGGCGTCTGCCCAGACGGTCAGTACAGTGGATTGGGTTTCCAATCTGAAATCTATCTGATGCTCGTCTGCCAGATTATCGAAACTTTCCATGATGTGTTTGGTAAAAGGAATAAGGTCTATCTGCTGTACCCGCATTTTCATTTTGTTGTTTTGTATTTTGCGGAAGTCGAGTATCTGATTGACGAGGCGGAGCATACGGTTGGTATTTCTTTCTACCAATGTCAACTGTTCTTTCTCCTCATGATTCAAGCGCCCGTTTTGCAGGATGTGTTCGATGGGGCCTGCAATCAGGGTGAGCGGGGTACGCAGTTCATGTGAGATATTGGTGAAAAAGCGCAGTTTGATGTCTGAGATTTGCTGCTCTACTGTTACTTTGTGTTTCAGACGGAAGATTGTGAACAGGATATAAGAGGCGGTAAAAATAATGAGGGCAATGAATGAGATATAAAGTAAGTATGCCCATGGCGTTTCCCAAAAGGAGGGGAGGATGATGAATTTCATGGTGCGAGTATTCTCTATCCATACGCCGTCGCTGTTGGTCGATTTCACTTTCAGGGTATAAGTCCCTTTGGGGAGGTTGGTGTAGGTGGCTGTCCGCTGGTTGCCTATGTAATTCCAGTTCTTTTCAAAACCTTCGAGTTGATAGGCATATGAAATGCTGTTAGGATACCTCATATCCAGCGCAGCAAACTGAATGCTGAAACTGTTCCGGTTGTGGGGCAGTCTGATGAGTTGGGTATCATCAATGTTTGTAGTGAGGATGCCACCTGTCTGGGGAGTTACTGTTTGTTCCGCCTGCCGGAAATTAGTGAAAATGATAGGAGGCGCATATCGGTTGGTATTAATGGAATCCGGCGAGAAGTAAAGAATGCCTTTGACGGTATTGAACATGAGTTGGCCGTCGTGCGTTTTTAACGCGGCACCTTCGTTAAAGTTGATGCGGCGCGGAAAGACTTTAGAGGGATAGTTTTCTATTCTTCCGGTGGAAGGGGTAAACTTGCAGAGTTCTTCTTCGGTGGCAAACCATAAATTGCCTTTCCGGTCTTCTTCAATGGAAAGAATAATATCCGAGGAAAGTCCGTCTTTCATAGTATAAGATTGGAATTTGGCTTGATTATCATCGAGTGAAATCAGCTTATTGAATCCTCCTCCGAAGGTGGATATATACATTTCGTTGTTCTCCGTAAAAAAGATATTATGCACATCGTTGTTGCTGAGACTGCTCATATCCGAAGGAATGCGGCTAAATTGGCGGAAACTGATTTTCTCCGGTTCGCTGAAATGCCCGTCGCACATTAACAGTCCGGTGGTACTGCCTATCCAGATGTTACCTTTGGGGTCACCGGTTACAAAACGCGTACGGTAGCATTGGCTGATGGGAAAATTCTTCAGCCGGTTTCGGTAGTTGATGAATTGAGGGGACTGGGAGTCTGTATTTAAGTTCAGAAAGTTGATGCCTCCTTCGAAAGTGGCGATCCATAAACGTTGTTGTGCATCTTCATACAGACTATATATATTGTTGCCGCTTATACTGTATATGTTGTCTGTCTCTATGGTGTATTGTTGCAGCCGGAAGGAGTCGGATTGTCCGTCGGGAATGGCTGCTATCAGCCCGTTTCCTTTGGTTCCTATCCAGATAGTTCCGGTATGGTCTTGTGTAAAAGCATAGGCTATCCCCAGTTCGTCCGTACTGTGCGGGGATATTTTACCTTGAAGAGTAAGGTTACCTATATATTTGAGGTTTTTATCATAAACACGTACGATTTTGTCTTTGTTACCTGCCCATATATTTCCGTTTTTATCTTGATAAATGGCACGGGTATTGTTTCCGGGAAATTCGGAATCGTCAGGGTGGGCGGTGAGAAGATGGAAGTGACTTGTGTTAAAGGTGACTTTTTCTAATCCGTTGGCATAAGAGCAAAGCCACAGGTTGCCCTGCCGGTCGGTGAATAATCCGGTTACTTTGTTGTCGGAACTCCAGCCAGATTGCAGGGCAGGATTGTAAAAGGAACGTATCCGGTTGTTTTCCCGGTCATACCAGGCAAGTCCTCCGCCGGAAGGATGGAGCCATAAAGAACCGTTGATGTCTTCATAAATATACATTTCCGGTCGGGAATCCACAATGTCTTTTCCATATTTATCCTGAAGAATGAAGTGGTCTATCTGTTCTGTCTCGGGGTTGAAATGGGTTACGCCGGTTATGTTATGCCTGAGCCAGGCCTCATAATGGGAATCTATATAAACCTCTCTAATATGATTGTCTTTCAGACTTCTACAAACGGCGGTATTATAATGAATGGATTTATCTTCTTCGGGACTGTATACAAAGAAACCGTCACTGGCAGTGCCGATGAATAGTTTACCGCCCTTGAGCGAGCGGATAAACTTGACGGATGAATGGGTGGGGAAATCTTTTAGTGTGAACTGTTCGTTAGTAAGTTTCCAGATACATCCTTTGGAGGAGGTGAAATAAATGGTTTGTCCTATTTCCAATGCTTCGTAGAAGGGTTGCTTTTCTGATTTGGGAGGGGCTACGAAAAAAGAAGATAGTTGCTCTCCTTTTTCATTCCGGCTTAATTTGTACATGCCGTTTTCAGTCAGTATCCATTGGTTCTGTTGCCGGTCCAGGAAAATCCGGTTCACTCTTTCCTGGTAGGGTATCTGATGTACTTTGAAAAAGTTATCGGCAACCATTTCATGGGTATCCGGATGGGTGGTAATATGAATCAGTTCATTCTGGGGAGTAGTTATCCATACGTCTCCTGTAGGCAATACGTATAAATCCTGTGAAAGATAATTGTCGTAGGGAATTGCCTGAAACTTCTCGGTTCTGGGGTCAAAGCGGAAAATTCGGTGATCGTAACTTTGCAGCCAGATGTATCCGTACGGATCTTCCTTGATGTTATCCATGCGGTTATTTCTCAAACCGATATGGTCTCCCGGGTGGGCTTTGTAGTTTTTGAATGTATATCCGTCGAATTTGTAAAGACCGTCCCAGGTGGCAAACCACATAAGGCCTTTATGGTCTTGTATGATGCTTTGTACGGTCTTTTGGGATAATCCGTTCTCGGATGTATATTGGGTGAAAGTATGGGGAAGTTGTGCATGACACAGACTGACGCCCCATACAACTAAAATCAGGATAAAGCAATTCTTTTTCATCGTGTTTTTAAAATGGGCCGATTACTTCAGCCATCTGTTAAAGAACTCCAGCGTCTCTTTCTGCATCTCCTTATTAAAGAAGTGTTTCTCCTCCCATATCTTGGTAACCAGGCGGTCGGCTGCCTGCTGGCTTTCCCAGACGGATTGGAGGGTGGCATAAGCGTCTTTCACGCCTTGCACCGGGAATAGCTTGTCTTGGGTGCCGTTGAAAAAGAGGGTGGGTTTGGGGCAGGCGATGCTGGCCGTATGCGGATAATCCAGGTAGCGGCGTAGGTTGGGGATAAGCATGGAAAAGGCGGAGCCGCCCTTGTTCTGGTTGTTGGTCAGGGTCATGAGGTGGTCGGTGGTGTTCATCCAGCAAATGGAGGCGGAGGCTTTTACGCAGTCGGTGAGGGCGGAGAGCATCCACGAGCGGTATGCGCCCATCGAGAAACCGAGGCAACCCACTTTTTCCTTATCGACAAAGGGTAGGGACGATAGGAATTCGGCACTGCGTACGTCATCCATATTGATAAACGCGCCCCAGGAACTGCCCATCTGGAGGAAATTGGAGGCTAAAGCCTGTTGTCCGTCATAGTCGACGCCCTCCTTGCGACCGCGCTCTCCCCAGAACAGGGCGTCTATGGATAATACGACGTAACCGTTGGCGGCGAAGTAATCTCCGGTATATTGATTGTCGTAACAACGCATTGCCCAATCGTCCGCATCCGCCAATACTTCGGACTTGACGTGGAAAGGTCGTACCATCTTCTCTTTGCCGATGGAGAAGTGGGCGCCGTGGTCGTGCAGCATGACGATGGCTGGAAAAGGACCTTTGCCTTCGGGAACCAGCAGGTAGGCGGGAATGCGACACCATTCCGAGACGTTAAACCAAATCTTGCGGGCTTCGTAACCGTCGTGACGTTCCGTGTCTACTACTTCCATCCGGTAATCTTCGGGAGCGGGCGGCAGGTTGCGCATACATTCTATTACCACTTCCCGGGCTTCGTTGCGCCATTGGGCGAAGTCCTTTACAGAGGATTTTCCCCATGCCATGGGGTAAGTGAGTTGTTGTTTGAGTTGCTCGTAGAAAGTCGGCATATTTTTGACAACTCCGTACTTCAACGTGTCGGATTGCGCTGCAGCGCCGGTGGATAACGAAAGAAACAGGACGGTGGAAAGGATAATGTGTTTCATGTCTGTCTATATGTTGTGGTTATAAATTAGAAGCAAAGATAGAAGATTTTTCAATGAAATACGTATCTTTACCGCACAGAATGGATAGATTATGATGAAAAGAATCTTATATCTGATGGCGGGACTGGTGTACGCGCTGTCAATGAAAGCACAACCGGAATGTTTTTTTACTCATTATTCGTCGGAAGACGGATTGTCGCAAAATACCGTTATGGGCATCTTGCAAGACCGTAAGGGGAATATGTGGTTTGCCACGTGGAACGGACTAAACAAGTTCAACGGATACTCCTTCAAGGCTTATAAGGCAAGGCTTGGAAGCCAGGTGACGCTGACGAACGACCGCATGGACCAGATTTGCGAAGACGCGTTCGGCTTCATCTGGGTGCAGACTTACGACAATCATGCCTTTCGGTTCAATCCCCGTACGGAACAATTCGAACAGGTGCCTGCCGAGGGCGAACCGGGCAGCGGCGCTTCCGTTAGTGCCATCCGGGTTTTGCCGGATGGTACGGTATGGTTGCTCACAGAAAAGGAGGGCGCTATCCGGGTTACGACCGATGCAGAAACACATAGCCCTTCCTCGCAATGGTTTTCCAACGCATCGAAGACTTTCCCGATTACTCGCGTATACGGGGTGTACGAGGATACTTCCGGAAACGAGTGGATGCTGACGGATAACGGATTGGGCATGATTGCTGCGGATAACCCGGACCTTACAACTTTCTTGGTGGAGAGTACGCAACGCGGGGATAAGACGGGACCAGTGTTCTATGCCGCAGAGGAGTTGGGAGAAGAAGTATTTTTCGGTTCGGACAACGGGAAAGTGTGGCGTTATCATAAGAAAGACGGTAAGTTCCTGCTTCTCCAGTTGAATATTCCTTCACGGATTGTGGCGTTGAAGAAGCTTAATGAGCGTGAATTGCTAATCGCTACGGCCACTGACGGCGTTTTTATCTATCAATCTTCTACCGGGTCGCTGGAACACTATACCACGCCGGGACTGACCGGACAACCTGTCCATTCGGCCTATATGGATAAATACTCGGAAGTCTGGTTCGAGCAGTATACTTCAGGTACCATTATCCACTTCAATCCTTCGACAAGAACGTTCAAGACAGAGCATATAGCGGTGGAACCTACCAGCACAGACCGTTCCCGTCCGGCTTTTCATGTGCACGAGGATATATACGGCACAGTATGGGTGCATCCCTACGGCGGCGGTTTCTCTTACTTCGACAGGGAGCATAACCGCCTGCTACCTTTCTACAACAGTCTGACCGGAAACGACTGGCGCTTCTCCAATAAGATACATTCCGCTTTTTCCGACCGTCAAGGTAACTTATGGATGTGTACTCACTCGAAAGGACTGGAAAAGATAACTTTCCGGCCGTCGCAGTTCAACCTGATTACTCCCGTGCCGCATCGGTATGAGTCGTTGAGCAATGAAGTAAGGGGATTGTGTGAAGACAACGAACATAACCTGTGGGTCGGCTTGAAAGACGGCAAACTGCGGGTATATGATAAAAACAGAAAGGAGCGGGGCTACTTGACCGAAGCCGGAACGATTTCGCATACCGGCGTGCCCATGCGCGGCAATGTCTATTTCATCATGCAAGACAGCAAGGAAAACCTCTGGATTGCTACGAAGGGCGACGGACTGGTAAAAGCCGAACCGCAAGGGAGCGGGCGGTACAGACTGACCCGTTATGAATATGATGAGGACGACACTTATAGCCTGAGTGATAATAATGTCTATTGCGTGTACGAGGATTCTCACGGCCGCATCTGGGTGGCGACCTTTGCGGGCGGCATTAATTATATGATACCCAGTCAAGGTGGTAGGGAGATGTTCATCAATCATCGCAACGACCTGAAAGGCTATCCTATCAATGAATGTTATAAGTCGCGTTTCATAACCGGAGATGGACAGGGGCATATCTGGATAGGTACTACGGTGGGCGCATTGGTGGTGGACGAGGATTTTGAGAATCCCGCGGATGCCAAGTTCCACCACTTCGTGCGGGTGCCCGAAGACCTGCAAAGCCTGAGCAATAACGATGTGCACTGGATTATCTCTACGCAAGCCAAGGAACTCTATCTGGCTACTTTCGGCGGCGGGCTGAACAAATTGCTCTCTTTGGACAAGGAGGGAAACGCACGGTTCAAGTGCTATTCCGTGGAGAACGGTCTTCCGTCGGATATCCTTCTTTCCATACGCGAAGACGCGAAAGGCAATCTCTGGATGAGTACCGAAAACGGCATCAGCAAATTCATCCCCTCTACCGAACAGTTTGAAAACTACGATGATAAGGACATCTCCTACCGGGTTCGGTTCAGCGAGGCGGCTTCCGCCCACACTTCGTTAGGGAACATCCTGTTCGGTGCTAACAGCGGTATCTTTATGTTCAATCCGGACTCCACGCGCAAAAGCAATTATGTTCCCACTATCGTGTTCTCCAAACTCCTGGTAGCCAATGAGGATGTGATACCGGGCGAGAGTTCGGTTCTGAAACAAGGACTGGACGATGTCGGTAAGTTGGTGCTGTCGCATAAAGAGAATATCTTCACCATCCAGTTTGCAGCGCTTGACTATTCGGCGCCGTCGGAAATCCAGTATGCCTATATTCTGGACGGTTTCGAGAAGGCCTGGAACTATGTGGGCAAGCAACGCATGGCCACTTATACCAACTTGCCCAAGGGACACTACGTATTCAAGGTGCGTTCCACCAATGCCGACGGGGTGTGGACGGATAATATCCGAACGCTTCCCATCGAAGTGCTCCCTTCTTTCTGGGAAACTCCCTTGGCCTATTTCCTCTATGTAGTATTCATCTTGCTCATTATCGTGACGGCCGTTTATATCCTGTTCACTATTTATCGCCTGAAGCACAGGGTGCAGATGGAGCATCAGATGACGGATATGAAACTGCGCTTCTTTACGGATATCTCCCATGAACTGCGCACTCCGCTGACGTTGATTTCCGGTCCGGTGGAGTATGTACTCGAAAATACTCCGCTTCCGGCAGATGCCCGTGAGCAGTTGCAGGTAGTGGAGCGCAATACCAACCGTATGCTGCGCCTTATCAACCAGATTCTGGATTTCCGCAAGATTCAGAACAAGAAGATGAAGATGCAGGTGCAACGTGTGGAGGTGGTTTCCTTTACCCGTAAGATAATGGAAAACTTCGATTCCATCGCCGAAGAACATCACATCGATTTCCTGTTCGAGACCGAGAAAGAAGAACTCCATCTGTGGGTGGATGCCGACAAGTATGAAAAGATTGTCTTTAACCTGCTTTCGAACGCCTTCAAATACACACCCAACGGCAAGATGATTCAGGTATTTATCCACGAGGATGAGAACACAGTATCCGTCGGGGTACAAGACCAGGGAATCGGCATCGCGGAGAACAAAAAGAAATCCATCTTTGTGCGTTTCGAGAATCTGGTAGACCGCAATCTGTTCAATCCTAGCACCGGCATCGGCCTGTCATTGGTCAAGGAACTGGTGGAGATGCACAAAGCGGTGATTTCCGTAGACAGCAAGTTGGATGAGGGAAGTTGCTTTAAGGTCGATTTCCGGAAAGGCAAGGAACATTACGATGAAACGGTGGAATTCATGCAGGACGATGCTTCGGTAGACCTGGAAGTGATTCCGCACGAGACGGTCGAAGACGAAAACCTTCCCGCTCAACCGGAGCAGGAAGACGGCCCGTTACCGGACGAAGATGCGGAAACGCCCAACGGTATGATGCTGTTGGTGGAAGACAATTCGGAACTGCGGTTATTCCTGCGCAGTATTTTCGCTTCCGAATACCGCATCGTGGAGGCCGCTAACGGTATGGAAGGTTTGGACAAGGCATTGCGCTTCCTTCCGGATATCATTATCAGTGATGTGATGATGCCCGAAAAGGATGGTATTGCCATGACGCGTGACCTGCGTGCGGACATGACGACGAGCCATATCCCCATCGTGTTGCTGACGGCAAAATCTTCTATCGAAAGTAAGTTGGAAGGTTTGGAATACGGTGCCGACGATTACATCACCAAGCCCTTCAGTGCGACGTACCTGAAAGCCCGTGTGAAGAACCTGCTTGCCCGGCGACAGACGTTGCAGGCGTTGTATCGCCAGGACTTGATGCCTGCCGGGCTGAGGATAATCGGGCTGAGGAAAGATTTGAAAGAAAAGAAGACTCCGAAGATGTCTTCCATCGACCGCAAGTTTATGGATAAGCTGGTAGAGTTGATGGACAAGAATATGGATAACGGAGAACTGGTGGTGGATGACTTCGTACGCGAACTCGCCGTCAGCCGTTCCGTTTTCTTCAAGAAACTAAAGACACTGACCGGCCTGGCTCCTGTGGAGTTTATCAAGGATATGCGCATCAACCGTGCCGTGGAATTGATAGAGACCGGTGAGTATTCCATGACGCAGATATCGTATATGGTGGGCATCAACGACCCGCGGTATTTCAGCAAATGCTTCAAGCAGAAGATGGGGATGACGCCGACGGAGTATAGAGATAGGGTATTGTAAACGTCGGAGTCACCCCATATTGTCCGTTCACGGCTAAATGCGGAGTGTAGTATCAGGATATATAGTTCTTGCTGCTGTCCGTCACAATCAATACCCAGTCGTTTCCGTTAGTGTGGCTGCCTTCGGGTTTCACCGTAATTGTTTTGGATTTGAACTCTCCGATATATGTTACGCTTCCGTTGCGTGGTGAATACCACCATGCCTTCTTGGCTTTTCCGCTAATCTTGTCTATATTGATTTCCATCGTTCTTCCCGTATAGTTATAAACCAGTAAATAATCTTCGCCACGGGTAGCGATGAGACGCTCGTATTTTTCTCCGTTCTTCCCGGCAATAATACTTTGATCAGGAATACGCTCAAAGAAAGGAAAGGTGAGTATTAGTTTTTTGAGATATTTCATCTGGTTGTATCCTTCGTCGTTCAAGGCATCGTACCATAATCTTGTGGCGCCGTATGCCGCATTGACTCCCGGTTTCAGGAATTGCATGATGGAGTTATGCCCGTAAGTGTGACCGAAAGCTCCGGCAAAGACTGACCAATAAGCGTATCTGCGTGCATCTTCCGCTTTCCAAAAGCCTTCCTTGGGGTCGTGAAGTCCTTGAGGAATTGCTTCGTATGACGGTTCGCCGTCGATGACGGGGCGCATGGGAGACATGGAATGACTCAACTCTACATATCTCCAGTTATCTTCTTCCGTTCCGGCAGGTAACAGACTGTTCGTATAATCCTTACTTTGGTTATATCTGCGATGACCGCTTTGGAACATATTAAAATCCAGCCAGGTAGCATTATTAAACCAAGTAGTCGATAGCGTCCGTCCGAAAGGATGGAAAGTCATCAAGTGATTTTTGTCTATGGACTTAATGGTAGAGGCGAGTGTATCCCATACTTCGGTTTTCATATTGCCGTATGTGTCGCCTCCAATTATCCAGATGATGTTAGGACGATTCTTGTAACGATTAGCAAGGAAAGTTCCGTATGCTTTTGCTTGTGCCGTGTCCATCAATCCGGCTTTTACCAATCCGCCCCAGATGCATACCATACCGATGTAGATACCTTGTTGCTGTGCCGTGTCGATGATATGGTCCATATGGTTCCAGTACCCGTAAACGCCCGGTTGGTCTATCCGGTTGAAATCATATCCATAGGGATGGGAGGACTGTCCATAGATGTTCATGGCAGGTACTCCGTTGACGGTTTGTACTTGTACGACATTAAATCCCGCCTCTTTGCAATGCTCCAGATAATAAGCGGCTTCATCCCGGTTTAATCTCTCGGGGAGGAGCCAGCCGGTATCTCCCAGCCAAAAGAATGGAGTTCCGTCTGCATGTTGCAGGTAGCGGGAGTTGGCGGATACTTGCAAGGGGCCGTGCTGCCAGGGATTGTTTTTCTGTTGCGCATTTACTATAATGGATAGTAGCAAGATGCAGATGCTGAGCAGTGTGGAGTTTTTCATGTTGGTTCGTTTTTATATTTTAAGTATTAATCGTTTACAAAGATAATAAATACAATGAGAGCAGCGGTTATTATCTTGATAAAAGTGTATGTGAAACTTTAATACGTAAAATTGGAACTGTGAGATATTTATGTAAAAGAAGGAGGAGTGTCGTTTTTCTGACACATCCCCCTTCTGCAAAGAATGTCTATTTTAAAATCTCCCGATCTTACTCATAGACCTGTTTCTTTGTTATTAATAATCTATGAGAATTTATTTACCAACCTTCATTTTGGTGTCCTTCCAATGCAGGATTCAGTTCGATAGCTGCCAATGGGATAGGACGCAGGTAGAATTTACTGCTTATTTGTCCGGAGGAGATATCCGGATTGTACTTCTCAGCATATTCAGCCAATTTACCGGTACGTGCCAAATCGGTCCAGCGGCAATTTTCACCGGCCAATTCACGGGCGCGTTCGTTCAAGATATAATCGATGCTCATTTCAGCTTCCGTAGCCGGGGTTGCTTTGGCGCGGCTGCGTACGATGTTTACATAAGAAACGGCTCCGGAAACATCATTCGTTTTGAGGCAGGCTTCAGCAGCTATCAGGTTGGTTTCTCCCAAGCGTGCTAAATAAATGTCTCTCATGGAGGAAGTTTGGGAGAAGACTTTTTTACCGTTCTCCACGTCATCGAACTTTCTGAATGAAGCCACGCCGTATACGTCTTCTCTCATTTTGGATTCGTAGGAAGTTTTGATATTACCGATGTTATTACCTTCGGGAAGCATCTCTACCACGATGGCATCTGCACGGCTGGGGAGTGCGGCACGCCATGCGTTGACATTGGCGATTTCCCAAGAAGGACAATAATAGTATGTTACGGGACTTTCATCTTTCTTTTCTTCATCGTAGAAATCCCAGTAGCTCTTGCGGAGTTCGGTCATGAAAGTGGCTTCATAACGTTCGTCCTGGGCAGGTTTCGTTGTGTTGGCGGCAAATACTTCATGCATCCATAATGTCGGAGTTAACGTGGAGGAAGTATATTTATGCCCCTTTTCCTGTCCATCCAGGTAGGCGCAGAAATGAGCTTGCTGCTTATTGCCGTCCGTATCTTTATCTACAGTCTTCGTATCGTAACCTACATAAAACAAAACTTCTTCATTACCTTCACCGGCATTGCTGAATAAAGTGGCGAAAGGAGTAGTCAGCGCTTGTCCCGCACCGGCTGCCTTGGCGGCTGTGATGGCTGCCTTAAAGTCATCGTTACTGTTTTTCAGATAGCCTCTGCACAAATATGCCTTTGCAAGATAATGATTGGCTGCACGCTGATTAAAGCTTCCGTCGGTTGCTTTAGCCGCCAACGCAGGGGAAGTGCTTAAGTCTGTCAGCTCATTGATGATGAACGCATAGACGTCTTCCGCACTTGCGCGTTCTGCACTGGCCAGCACTCCTGAAGTGCGTTCCGTAACTAAGGGAACTCCTCCGAATTGTTGGACAAGATTCAGGTAGTAGAGTGCGCGCAGGCCGCGTGCCTCGGCTACTATACTTGCGCGGGAGGCGTTGTCTCCACCCCAGTAGATTGCTTCATTGGCCAGTGAGATGGCTTTATAATGGTCTTCATAGAAAGTCTTGACTGTTCCATCGGCACTGGAGAAAGAAGTTCCGTACAATGCTGTGTTTGCAACGCTGGTACGTCCGGTTGCAAAAAGGTCGGTTCCACCTTCAAACAACCAGGGGTCGCCTCCATAGATTGTCCTCAGACAACTGTATGCTGCATGGTGCAAACTTTCAAAACCTTTATCCGTTCCGTAATATTCGGAACCCGGTACATTCGATTTTAAATCCTGATCCAGAAAATCAGAGCATCCGGTAAGTGCGGCGAAGGAGAATGTTGCCGCTAACAAATATATCTTTTTCATAATTCTTCTTTTTAGCTATTAGAATTTTACGTTAAGGCCGAATTGGTAGGTAATGGAGCTTGGACCGCCTGTACCGTCTGAAATACCTGCGTCAGCCCATTCGGGGTCGAAACCTTTGTAATCGGTGAAAGTGAACGGATTCAAAACGTTGGCATAGATGCGCAAGCTTTCTATTCCGATTTTCTTTATCAGATTCTTGGAGAAAGTATAACCGACAGTTATATTCTTAATCTTCCAATAAGAAGCGTCTACGTAATTGTTTGCCTTGAATTCTGTATTCTTGCCGGTGTACCATCCGTTACCGCCACCATGATTATATTTGGCGTCATTAAACGGATACGGATAAGAACCTGCGATACTGTGGTCTGCTACGACGGTTCTGTCGGAAGTCAGAGAGGCCGTGTTGCTTCCATCCCAGGCATAGTTGAAGATGGGAGCTCCTTCGGGAATGTAGAAGTCCATGCTCAGTTTCGTACGTCCACGGTCGGAATAGTCGGTGAATTCCTGCATGAACGGGCTGTAAAGCGTATGGCCTTGCTTGGTGTTTACGCTCATGGAGAAATCCCAGTTCTTCCAGGAAAGTGAGGTAGACAAAGTGCCTGTCCATTTAGGCATACCCTGACCTATGATTTGACGGTCGTCATCATTGATTTTTCCGTCTTTGTTGATGTCTTCGTAGGTCATGCAGCCTTCGAAGTAGCCGTACCATTCACTCTTGGTCTTGGTTACACCATTGATGGTTACTTGCTCGTTGGCGGTAGCCTGGGTGCAAATACCGGTTTGCTTGAGGTCGTAAGCAACGTCGATAGGCTGGCCGATGAACCATCTTTGGGCACGCATGTCTTCTTTCTTGCCTTGCAATTCCAGGATTTCATTCTTGTTCTTCGCGAACGTAGCGGTTACGTCCCAATAGAAATCTTTGGTTTGCAGTAATACACCTTTCAACATGAGTTCGATACCGCGGTTGCGTACCTTACCTACGTTGGCGGTCATTTTACCGTCAGGAGTACCTTGTTCCAGTAACAGTTTCATATCCATCAGCAAATCTTGTGATTCTCTGTTGTACCAGTCGAATGTACCGGAGATTCTGCCGTTCAGGAAACCGAAGTCCAGACCGATATTGAATTCGTTAGTCTTTTCCCAAGTCAGTAATTCATTAACCACAGAAGGACCGTATCCTTTTCCGAAGCTGGAATAATAAAGCTTGTTGGCAAGGAACATGGTATCGTAGTTACCTACCGATGCGTTATTTCCCGTCACACCATAGCTGGCACGCAATTTCAGGTTGTTAATCCAGGATGCATTGTCTTTGATGAAGTTTTCTTCACTGATTCGCCAAGCCAAAGCTGCGGACGGGAACATTCCCCATCGGTGTCCATCCTGGAATTTGGAGGAACCATCCCAACGAGTGGAGAGGGTGGCAAGGTACTTTCCTTTATACGTATAGTTCAAGCGAAGTGCATAAGAAAGCATGGTAGCTTTACCATACGAACTGGATACACCGCTGTAGTCGGCAGCGGAACCTAAGTTATACCATAAGGTTTCCGGTGTAACATTGTTTCCGGTCAGTTTATATTCTTCTGCTTCCGTACTGTATACACTCATCAAAGCCATTGCGTTGATACTATGGTCTTCGAGGAAAGTCTTCACATAATTTACCTGAGTGTCCCAAGTATAACCGAATATTTCTTTCCGGTTTACGCTTGCTTTGGCTTCTCCTTCAGGGGCGGTAGATGCGTTATAGGTTTTTGACTGTTCGGAAGACAATCCACCATAATATTCACCTCTGCGGCGTGTGAAGAATGTGGGCGAGAAAGTGGTTTTGATGATAACGTCTTCGATAGGCTTATATTGGGCATACATGGTAGCCAATACACGGTATCCCTTGGTTTTATCACTGGAATTCATGGAGTCGATCAACGGAGATACCGAAGAAGAAAATCCGGCAGGGAAGGTCAGGCTGGAAGATTGTCCAGGACGAAGGTCTTTACCGGGCTGATAGTTTACTTCACCGGTTTCAGTGTTGTAAGGCAACCAATAACCATTGGCACGGAATGCCTCTTGTACGGCACGTTTTGAACCGTAATCGTAGTTGAAGACAGCGACATTGGCTGTTGCACCTACCGATACTTTCTTATTAATCTTTCCGTCGATTGCCAGTTTCAGGTTGTAGCGTTGCAATTCGTCTCCCATTACACCGTCTTCCTGCTGATAGCCTAAACCGATACGGTAAGATACTTTTTGTCCCGCGCCGGCCACTTGTAAGAAATGGTTCTGTTGCGTTCCGTCCTTAAGCATCAAATCTCTCCAGTCTGTAAAGTCACGTTTCAGGAACTGGTCACGCATTTTGGTGGAAATATCATCATTCTTATCGTTCCATACCGACTTTAAGTTACCGGCAGTCATCTCCAGGGGCAGACGCCCGTTGGTGATTGTCGCATTCTTTACGGGGGTGGCATACTTCATGTAACGATAGTCCATCCATTCCACATCGTCCATAAAGTCCGGCATACGTGCTACGGTTTTGTAGCCCGCATAGCCGTCATACGTAACGGATACTTTCATGTCATTTCCTGCTTTTGCCTGTTTGGTCGTTACGATAACTACGCCGTTCGTAGCGCGCGAACCGTAAATGGCAGTAGAAGATGCATCTTTCAAGATGTCGATTTTTTCGATGTCGGCGGGATTCAGAAAGTTGATATCGTCTGTAATCACCCCATCCACAACGAATAGTGGGCTTGTACTGCTTCCTAACGTACTTTTACCACGGATAGAAATGTTAAAGCTTTCGCCGACGCGGCTGGAGGATTGTGAAATATCCACACCGGCAATCTGTCCTTGCAAAGACTCCATTACGGTAGTGGCACCTTTACCGGCCAGTTTCGCGTTGTCCACGCTACCGATAGAACCGGTCAAATCCGACTTCTTCTGAACGCCATAGCCTACTACCACTACTTCATCCAATGCCTGCGCATCTTCTTTAAGCGTTACTTGAATGTTGTTTTGATTACCTACTGAAATGGTTTGTGAAATGTAACCGATAAATGATACTTGAATTTTCGCATTGGGTTGTACACCTTGAAGTTTGAAGTTACCGTCAATGTCGGTTATCACACCGTTGGTCGTACCAACTTCCAATACATTTGCGCCTATCACCGGTTCGCCCGTACCGTCGATAACAGTACCTGTAATCTGGCGACCTTGTGCAAAAGCGACTAAACACAACATACTCAATGATAGAGTAGCTAATGCCCTTTTGGCAAGTCTTTTTAAATCCATAATGATGTTTTTTATAGTTATTAATATAAGATTTGGTCAACATCGATAAAGCGGTGTTTTCCGTTTCTGAGCACAAAATTATGGCTAAAGGATAGTAAGTATGTGTAATTATTCGTCGTTTTATGGAAAAAAATGGGATTTTGGGTGGGTAAGGACCCGATTTGATGAGAGAACAATATTATTCCAAGATTTATGAACTACATGATGTTTATTGTTCTTTTAAAAAGAAGTCTTGTTCAAAAAGGTAGGTGAATAATGAACCGCTATATAAAAAATAAGGTTGTATTCTATATGAATCAGATTACAACCCTACTCTTGTTAGTTTTATATTATAGTTAATAACCACCTTCAAGGCCTGAAAATGCACAGTAATAATTGTATTTAGTACTTGTTGAAGTAGTGATTAAGTTGGTAACGCTCATATCAGTCATATTTTCCGCAAATTCCGGACAGGAATTTATAATACTCTTTGAAAGGTAATCAGTGCCTTGTGGAATAGTGACTGAAATATGATCTGTTATTCTAGCAATATGAGTTCCATATGCATACAATTCGTAACTAAAATCGAATGAAATTGTAATATCCTTATCTGCGGGATAATTCCCAAGAAATGCATCAATACTCAACTCATAGTTAAAACCATTATTTTTTTCAAAGTAGATACATAAATCAATACCTACATTTTCCTTAAATGAAGTTGAAAAAGTATTCTTTATAGTCGTGTCATTAGTACGGGATTCTGCTTTCGTTACTTGACAGAAAATAAAACTAACTAAAACAAATATCTTTAAAATAATGTATTTCATATATTTTCTTTTTTATTGGTGAAATGAATAGAACCCTTCTTATGAGATAAAGGGTTCTATTCGTTAACTAATGTTTACTGCCATTTGGAAGCTCCAATGCCGCTATCACCAATATTACCGATAATTTTGAAATCACCTTTTTGAGGCTCTGACCACAGTTCCTTTTCGTTGAAGCTTAGTTCGTTGAGTCCTTCAAGTGGATAAATGGTACCGTTTTCTCCAAGTGTAGCCCAAGTGAAATTGGTTTTAAAACTATGGCTAGTATTGATTAAGGCATTAGCACCGTTTATGAAAATAGAGCCAGCTGTTCCAGCTGTAGAAGTTTTTATTTTATCTCCTTTACTATCTACGGTTGCCATAGAAGGACCAAATAGGGTTTTGTTTATATTCAATGCTACAGCATTCTTTTCAAAGCGGAATAATGGAGTATTAGCATTTGCTGTAGTTTCTATCGGTGCATAGCAGATAGTACAGTTATCAACATTAACAGTTAAATTACCAGCTGCAGCACGAAGGTCTCCTAACATTACAACATTTGTAATGGTACAATCCTTAAATGTAATGTTTTCCCAATTGGCTTTCTTATTGTTCGTAGTTACTACCCCTTGGTCTCCTATACCATTTATGGTACATTCTTCGAAGGTTAAGTTGGAGATATTATCTTTATCTGTTTGTACACGAACTAAGGCGCGGTATCCTTCAATATGACATCCTTTAAAAATTAATTCATTAACAGTAGAATTTGTTCCATTTTCGTTGAAAACTTGCCGTCCGCCAAAGCCTTTATCGTCTGTGGTGGCGACTTCTTTTCCACCACCAGGCAGAGCTTTGTCACTGTAAAAATCAACGTTTTCAAACTTTATCTTATCAACTGTTGCATTCTTAGCACATTGTAAACCGCTGGATGAGATAAAACGGGCATTACCACCTAATGTAGAAGCTGTCCGGAAAGTCACCGAACGGTCGAATTTGATTTCGTTGCTTACTTTATATTCAAAATCACCTCTCAAGATAATGGTCATACCATCTTTAACTTGTTCCCAAAATTTAGACGTTTTCAATGTATCAGCAGCCTCTTTTTCATCATATTCACGAATGTCTAACCAATTTCCTATACCAAATAAAGTATCAAAATCAACGGTAGCAGTAGTACTTCCACTTATTTTGCCAGCATAAGTAGAATTATTTTGTTCTTCTAAACTACTATACAAATACATTGTATAAGAAGTTTCGGGAACTAAACCAAAGATATCAGCGCTTCCATTAGCATATTCTTCTTCTGAAACTTCTTTAATGATAGGTTCCAGACCTTCTGTTGCAGGCACAGCTTTGATAACTTTAATTGTGCTTCCACCTTCATCCCATGTAAGACGAGCGGCATTATCGATGAGTTTCATTCTCTTAATTTTAGAAATATATGTAACACTCACATTGGAAGTTTCATATTGTTCAGACTCTTTTGTGTCGCCTTTACATTTGATTTTGACCATATACTTTTCATCCCAATTTAAATCTTTAAATGTATATGGAGATGACTCGGCGGTTGCTTCTGCATATTTCTCATATGTATTCACTCCTGCATCATCTGTGCTTATTACTTTATATAATTCCAATTCATAAGAAGTAGCACCTTTTATGTTTTCCCAGGTAACAACAATAGTGTTCTTTTGTACATCAAGGGTGCTTACAGGGCGGAAAAGACGTGGAGCTTCTGTCACCAAATCATCGTCATCGCAACCAAAGAATATACTACTTGCAAGTGTGGCAAGTAATATCATTGTTATATATTTTTTTATCTTCATAGCTCTTTTAATTTTTATTTGTTACGAATTGCATAACCATCATTAGATAATATCCCATTAGATGAAGTAATACGGTCTGTGGGAATAGGCATAATATAAGGAACTACTTTAGTTCTAAGTGATGAAATATCTTCTGTTCCGTCTATTAATACGCCATTTGTAAATCCATACCATGAATAAATCACATTTTCATTCAGTATACCTTTCTTGATATCATTTCCGTTTTCATCTTTCCCATAAGATTGATTTGTTTCCGGGTCTGTGGCGCTGACACTCATAAAACCGTCAATGAATGAAACGTATTTTAATCCGTCATAAGTTGCATTAGGAGTTTTAATATCATCATCTTTCATACTTGTTGCTTCTTTATAGGGACTTTCAGAACGATCACGATAAGTGAAATAATCATTTTCAAATACAACTTTTCCATTGGTGTAATTATAGTATAGGCGGGGAGCAATTCCCATATCTTTAATTTCTAAATTACTGTTGTAAGTGTATTCACCATTTTCCAATTCTAATTGCAAGTAGTTCATTGCAGCTTGGCGAATCCAGTCAATGGTATTCACAATCGCATCACTATAATAATTCCAACGTATAAGGTCAAATTTGCGAATATTCTCACCGCCGAATTCCCAACCACGTTCGTTTATAATGGCTTTCTTGAAAGAAGTGTAGTCCGACAGGTTATTAATATAGGTATCTACCATTTCAGTTTTTCTGTTTGAATTGGCGAATGCACGTTCACGTACCCGTTTCAACATATTTTTAGCAGTAGTAGTAGGAGCACCGTTGATTTCATTTTCTGCTTCGGCCAACAGCAATAATACATCTGCATAACGCAATATAGGCCAGTTAATGCCCGTTCCTTTACTCGCTACGTTAGTTACGGATAAGTCCATACGACACCATTTGGCAGGTTGAATGCTTTTACCATCACAAGCACCTTGCTTATTGTCATATAACCAACGGTAGTTAGCGCATGTTACCGGGAGTCGTTGGTCTTCCGGGTCAAATGAACAAGCATAATTTGGTGTTAAAAAAGTATATGTACCCCCGGCCCCTTTTGAACTATCTACTACACTTAAACCGTGGCACCAGCCAATATCACCACCAGAGTTTGGCACAAATCCCATTTCAAATAATACATCACTACTACCCGGGTTGCAACCATTAATTTCGTTGTCAAAGATTTCTTTGAAATTAGGATTCAAAGTACGGTCTTTCAAAGAAATCAGTTTGAGTGCATAAGCTTGTGCAACTTTATAATAATCATCTGCACTTGTTGCTGTTTGTTCAGTGCCATTGGCATCCTTATAAGTAACGGTGTATTCTTCGCCAGTCTGTGAACTGCGTGCCATTGTTCCGTCTGCTTGCATGGAGTATCCAGCGCGGAACATAGCTAATTTCACGATGAACCCTAAAGCGAAGTCCCGGTTCATATATTCTACAGTTGTAACATCACTCCATTGCATTTCTTCTTCCACATTAATAAGATCTTGGATAAGATGGCTATAGATAATGTTTTTGTCTGTACGCGGGTCGTTGTGCATATCATCTTTACTGGTCGGAGTGGTTGCAAAGGGAACATCGCCCCAAAAATTGCACATCAGCCAATACCAATATGCACGTAAGCAATAAGCTTCACCGTGTAGCTGTTTCATGTCTTTGTCGCCATTCTTGTACATCTCGCTTTCTTCGATGCCTTGGATACATTGATTAGCAAAATCAATAGCTTTTAATGAATTGTCCCAGCATTTTAAAATGTCATTAAAGTATTTAGTATTCAAGCACCAGACTCCACGGCGGTCAGCACTCTCTGATTGAGATTTGTTTACATATCCAATTTCTATATCGGTATTTTGCATCCAATTGGTACTCATACGAGAAGTATAGGTGTCCTCACAAAAATATGAATAAACGTGTGCAATCATTTTTCGGGCATCTGTTGGGTTGGAACAGAGATATTCCAGATTGTCAGTGGATAGAGTTTCTGTGTCAAGCATGTCTTCACAAGAAGAAAAACTCAGACTGGCAACTAAAGCTACTATATATATAAATTTCTTTTTCATTGTATATCTTGTTTTCGATGATTAAAATGTAATATTTACGCCTGCTGTCCAAGAGAAAGATTTCGGATAAGCAGAGAAGTCGGCTCCTGGTGTCAGTCCGCTTGTTTTGCTATTACGGATAGCTGTACTAACCTCTGGGTCATAGCCGTCGTATTTGGTTAGACAGAATACATTGTTTAATGTGCAATATAAACGAAGTTGTTCACAAGCGAATTTCTTTGTCCACATTTTAGGGAATGTAAAACCTACAGTAAGGTTTTGTAAACGGAGGAAAGAGCCGTCTTCAATAGCCCATGTAGAAGCAAAAGGCTTATTATCTGAAACAGTTGCCGCCGACCACATTGTGGCATTAGCATTCATTGATTTCAATGTTTCATAATCTGTTACTATTTCACCTGTTGCATGATCTAGATAAGTCCATGCTTTTCCACCCAATGTTACAGGTGTCATATCAGAACGTAGACTTGCCCAAGAATTACGGTATGATTGGGATGATACGATTTTGTCCATGTTATAAACATCGTTGCCTACAACAAAATTGAAATTAGCGGCAAAATCAAACCATTTATAAGTGGCATTAAGACCGAAACCACCTGTGAATTTGGGCTGCGTTTTACCAATGATGGTTCGGTCGCCATCTTCTGTAATTTCACCGTCTCCATCCAGATCTTTCAATTTGGTGGTGCCAGGTCGCAGACCGGCGTATGAACCGGCGGTTGTTACTGCATTTTTAGTTACTCCATCTTTTAATATGAAATTACCTGATTTGTCAAATTGGAACTGAGTCTTTCCATTGTCATCTGTATAAGTGACAAAATCATCTACACCATATACACCGTCAGATACAAAGCCCCATACCAATCCTAAAGGTTGGCCTACAATTACGCGGTAATCATCTTGTCCAATCATATCGGTTGAGAATGCCCCGGATTTGAAAGTGAGATAGCTTAATCCGTCTGCCAACTTATCGACTTTATTTTTATTGATTCCAATATTGAAGTTGAAATTCAAAGAATAATCTTTATGTTGTAAGATTGCAGTGTTTAACGTTAATTCGATACCGCGGTTGGACGTCTGTCCCAGATTTTGTTGCATAGAGGTATAACCGATAGCTGTGATAGGCATGTCTATCAACAAGTCTTTTACTGTATTCCAATAGTAATCAATGCTACCGGAGATTCTCTCATTGAACAGTCCGAAGTCTAGACCGATGTTGCGAGTTATAGTTGTTTCCCACTTTAAGTCAGGGTTGGCCAATTGGCTGTTATTTAGTGTATAGTGAGGATTCTGCTCATTACCAGCACCGTAATATTTGCTACCGGAGTAGGCGGTATAAGTGGTTTCGTACATGGAACTCCCAATGCGGTTATTACCGGCTGTACCATAAGACAGACGTAATTTTAAGTTAGATAACCATTGCTTGGAATTCTCCATGAAAGATTCTTCCGAAATACGCCACGCAACTGCGGCAGCCGGGAAATATCCCCAACGGTTTCCTCTGGAGAACTTCGAAGAACCATCGGCACGCATTGTTACCGTCAATAAATATCTATCGTACAGGCTATAATTGGCACGACCGAAGAAAGAGATAGTCCTGTCTTCTTGACCCAGACTTGACGAAATTATACGAGAACCGGTAGCACCGGAATTGGATGCCATACTGGCAAACATCTTTTCCGGTTTTATGTCTTTTTGGAAATATTTTCCAGTCATTCCCATAGATTCGCTATTAGAGGCTACATATTCTTGCCCCAGCATGATATTAATATCGTGTATCTTGTTGAAATTCTGTCTCCAAGTCAGTGTGTGAGCAGCACGTAATTTCCAAGTGTCTTTTTTTGACCATTCTCCCATTGGAAGTTCTCCACCATCTTGAACAGCTTTGCTACTCATTGCACCGTACCAGTCTTTTTGTTGGTTAAATGCATAGTCGTAGCCACCTTCTGCCCGATAGCTCAGACTTTTAATTATGTTCCAGTTGATAGCAGCATTGAAGTTATAACGACGTTCATTTTTACGTCTCCAATAATCATTTACTTGATCTTTGAGGTTACGTGTTGCGTTGATGTATTCGTCATATTCTTCGTCCGTCATAGTGCTTGGGTCAACATCTATTTGGTCATATAAGCCATTTACCGGACCTTTCATGATGGCATCATAAGAACGTATTTTGTAAGTTCCACCACCTGTACCGACACCTTTTGTTTCTGTATCAGCAAGGCGAACTCCAAAGTCCAGGTTTAAGTTTTTATACAGTTCGTGTTTTAATTTGAAATTCATGTTGTAGCGACGATAGCCGTTATCTTCCATCAGACTGTTGTCATTGGCATAGGTTCCACTCAAAGTGAATTTCGTTTTCTCACTACCACCTGCTATACTGATATTATGTGATTGGGAAAGCTCTTGATTGCCAAACATCTCTTCTTGCCAATCATGTCCTTCCTGGTATTTATATAAATCCAAGTCGCCATAGGCACCATAACGTTCTTCAAAATTTTTAATGGAAGAAGCACCTCTCAAGGCTTGTCTTTCATAGTTGTACATGACAAACTGATAAGGCGTCATGGTATCTAATTTCTTGCGGATACTTTTACCTTGTACATATCCATTGTAGCTGACGGTTGTTTTACCGCTTTTCGCTCCTTTGGTCGTAATTAAGATTACACCGTTGGCTCCTTGTGAACCGTAAATTGCGGTTGAAGCAGCATCTTTTAATACCGTAATATCTTCAATATCCGTCGGAGCAATATCGCTTATACTTGATACGGGAAATCCATCTACAATATATAGAGGCGAATTGTCTCCTGTAATAGAACCTCCACCACGAACTTTAATAATCATTTCCGCATCGGGTGAGCCATCGGCTGTTGTAATTTGCACACCAGCCAATTTACCAGTCAAAGCTTCTGCTGCATTCGTTACAGGTACTCTGGCCAGATCGGAACCTTTTACGGTACTGACAGCCCCGGTTAAATCTTTTTTCTTAGCTGTACCGTAACCGATGACAACAACTTCATCCAATGCTTGTGCATCGTCTTCCATTGTTACATTAATGACAGATTGTTTCTTTACAGCTACTTCATGGGATTTCATTCCTACGAATGAAAATACCAATGTTGCATTGGAAGGTACACTAATTGTGTAATTACCATCAATATCGGTAATTGTACCATTACCGGTATTTCCTTTTTCTACTACGGAAGCCCCAATAACAGTTTCTCCCGTTTTGTCTTTCACAGTACCTTTTACGGTTACATTTTGCGCAGATACGCTTAGCGATATCATAGCTACTAATAGGAATAGTAGCATAAAGCGCATGTTTTTCATTTTAGACATTCTTTGCATGTTTATAGTTTAAAAAGTAATTTTCTTACTAGTGTGTTCGCGCACACTGTTAATTCATCGATGCAAATGTAGAATGATGTAAAAAAGTAGATGTGGAAAATTTGTTTTAAGGTGAGTATTTTTTGTTTTCTGTAATGGAATTCCCCTTTTTATTAGATAGAATGTATGTTGAATAGCATAAAAAAGGAGAATTACACTAATTCTCCTTTACTATTTGTAATATTTATAGTTTACATGAAAAAGAGTATTCTCCTCCTGCATCAGTTTCAATATCATATATAAAAGTGGCCGGTGTTTCCGGTACAGTCAACGGTGCATCCGCCGCCACTAACGGTTTGCGTATCATTTGTGACTGCAAAAGTGGATTTTTACACATCTCCTGCGATACCGATACCAATTTTTCCCCATCCCGATACAGAGGAACCTCTGTCCGTATCCGCAAAACTCCGCCGGTGGTGGAACGGAAAGTGACTGTTTGCAACTTGCCATTGCTCCACTTCATTTCGTCCACAACGAAGCCGCCGCGGCAACGCAGTCCTTTCACGGTACCCTGCTTCCAGACATCGGGCAGGGCGGGCAGCAGATGCACGGCGCCGTCATGGCTCTGGACAAGCATCTCCGCAATGCCTGCCGCGCAACCGAAGTTGCCGTCTATCTGGAAGGGCGGGTGGGCATCGAACAGATTGGGGTACGTACCCCCGTTTTGCCCCTTTTCATCGATGGCGGGATGCAACTGTTCGGTAATCAGTTTATAGGCATGATTGCCGTCCAGCAGGCGCGCCCACAAGCAGACTTTCCAGCCCATCGACCAACCGGTGGAGTGGTCGCCACGCGAGATTAAGGACTTTTTCGCAGCTTCGAACAGGACGGGAGAGCGGTAAGCACTGATTTGGCGTCCCGGATACAATCCCCAGAGATGGGACACGTGGCGGTGATGGTCATTCGGGTTGTCCCAGTCTTCCATCCATTCCTGCAACTGTCCCCAGCGGCCCACTTGCATCGGAGCCAACTGGTCGGCTACCCTTTGCAGGCTGTCGGTGAAGGCAGGGCTTTCATTCATCAGAGCGGCGGCCTGTATCGTGTTGCGGAAAAGGTCGGATACCATCTGGTTGTCCATCGTGGTGCCGGCTACTATGACGAATTCGCGCTTCCCGTTCACCGCCGGGCTGTTTTCCGGGGAATAGGAGGGGGCTACCACCAGCCAGTTGTTCTTGGGCTCGCGCACCAGGAAATCGAGGTAGAACTCGCAAGCGTCGCGCATCAACGGATATACTTCCGCCAGGTAGTTCTTGTCGCCGGAAAAGAGGTAACGGTCCCACAAGTGCTGGCAGAACCATGCGTTGCAGGTAGGCCAGATGCCGTATGACGGACCGTCCACGGCACCGGTGCTGCGCCAGATGTCGGTGTTGTGGTGCAGTGTCCAGCCCCGGCAGCCGTACATGGCGGCGCTTTGGCGTCCTTGCAGAGCCGCTTCTTTCACCAGTTGCAGGAAAGGTTCGTGCATTTCGGGCAGGGAGGTGCTTTCGGCAGGCCAGTAGTTCATCTCCACATTGATGTCAGTAGTGTATTTGCCGTCCCACGGGGCACGGAGCTGGTCGTTCCAGATGCCTTGCAGATTGGCTGCCTGTCCGCCCGGTTGCGAACTGCATATCAGCAGATAACGGCCGAACTGGAAGTACAGCGCCGCCAGTTGCGAGTCGAAAGTCGAACTGAACTCGGCGACACGCCGGTCGGTGGGCTTTTGCGTCTGCGCATTGCTGCCCAGGTCGAGCGATACGCGGTCGAAATACTTCCGGTAGGCGAGGACGTGAGCCGCAAGGCTCTTAGCGTAATTCTTTCCCGCTTGCTTCAGGTAGCCTTGCGCACGTTCCTGTGCATTGCCCGACACGTCTTTGTAGTTCACAAAGTTGGTGCCGATGGAGACGTAGAGCGTCACGCTGTTGGCGTCCTTGACCTGTAAAGCACTGTCCGACAAGGCTTGCAGACTGCCGCCCTGATGCTCGATGCGGGTCAATGCGGTAAACCGTACCTTCCCCTCGATGCCTTCGTGGTCGTTGGCCTTGCCGTTCAGTTGCAGTTCCTTGCGGGGAGAGATGCTGCGCTCCACGCCTTCCCGGTAGGGGGTGGTGTAGCGGGCGGTGAAGGAGATGCTCTTCTTCTGCGAGGCGGTGAGGCGGATGATGAGCAACTGGTCGGGGAAAGAAGTGAACGCTTCGCGCGTGTAAGTCACGCCGTTGGCGGTGAATCGGGTGGTGGATATCGCTTTCTCGATGTCCAGCTCGCGATAGTAGTCGCTGTAGTCCGTCACTCCCTCGAAGTCGAGGTGCAGGGAGCCGACAGTCTGATAAGGCATCCCGTTGGCCTTTGGCGAACAGATGGCAGGGCCGCAAAGCGCCTGCGCTTCTTTGTTCTTTCCTTCGAAGATGAGCTGCCGGATGCGGGGCAGGGCATCTTTGGCCTTCGGGTTGGTGTTGTTGTGGGGAGAGCCGCCCCAGACGGTTTCTTCATTCAGTTGGAACTGTTCGTGCCGCGGGTCGCCGAAGACCATGGCGCCGAGTCGTCCGTTGCCCAGCGGCAGGGCTTCCACCCATTGCGTGGCGGGTTTGTCGTACCATAATTTCAGGTTGTCCGTCTCTGGTTGTGCCTGTACGTTGGCTCCTGCCGTGCATACGAGGAGGAGAGCCAACAACGTTTTCTTTATCATTGTTTTTCTGTTTTGGTATTACGATTGCAATATTAGCCGGTTTTCGTTTTCCTCAGGTGGAAATTCCGGTGGAAAGGGAGTGTTTTCCCTTCGTGTCCGTGTCCGCAGGCACTCTATCCGATGAATCCCAGGATTTCTTCCGCGCGGTCCGCGATGTGGGCCGGGTGGAATGCTTCCAGCTCCGTGCGGGGACGGAATCCCCAGGTGACGCCGCAGGATTCTACTCCGGCATTGATGGCGGTCTGCATATCCACGCCCGAGTCGCCGACATAGAGCACGTCCTTCTTGTCCATCCGGGCGATGGCGAGGATGTCTTCCACAATGGCGGGGTCGGGTTTCACGTTGACGCCCTCACGCTGTCCCAGTACGGCGACGAAGTGGATTTCGGGGAAGTAATGGGCTATCAGTTTGGCAGTGGCTGCCTGGTATTTGTTGGAGGCGACTGCCAACCGGATGCCTTTCGCCTGCAACTGCTCCAGCAGCTCCGGAATGCCGGGGTAGGGGCGGCTTTTGTCCGCATTGTGCACGTCATAATAAGGTATAAATTCCCGGCGCACCCGCAGCACGTTCTCTTCGGTCTTCTCTCCTTCGGGCAGGGCGCGTTCAAAGAGTTTGTTGATGCCGTTGCCCACCATGAAGGGGTAGTCGCTGTCCTTGCGCGTGGGATAGCCCAGCACCCGCAAGGCATGGTTGGTGCTTTGCGCCAGGTCGGCGATGGTGTTCAGCAGCGTTCCGTCTAAATCGAATATAATTAGCTTTTTCATTGGCTTGGGTTTAATTCGGATACAAAGATAAAAAGTTTTCCGTTCCGGCTGCCAATGTGTGCGAAAAGTATTTCATTTACTTCCCGGAAAGTACCTCTTTACTGGTACTTTATTCCCAGTGTGTTGGGAACATTTTCCCTGTATGTTGGGAATAGATTCCCAGCGTGCTGGGAAAAAAGTCCCACACTGCCGGGAGCAGGTGGGACTTTTACTTCGTATGTTTGACTTATGTGTGGCTTATTTCCTGGTGATTCTGAACCAGTCCACGTCTGCCCAGCCGCCGTCGTTGATGGTAATGGCGGGACGGGTGCAGAACATTCCGACTTTGGCCCCTATCCATTTGCCTTCCCGTGCCTGGAAAGGTTTGCCCAGGGGAAGGAACTTCTTTCCGTCGAGACTGTAACTGAAGTTGCAGAGGACGATGAGGTCGTGTCCGCCTTCGCTCTTGGATATCTTCTTGCCGTCGCAGGAGAATTTCACTTTCAGGTAGACGGTGGGGTCTTTCAGGTTCACGGTTCCGTTCACCTGTTCCGCGCTACCTTTGTCTGCTTTCGGGCAGGAGACCTGCGAGAGGACAAGACCGTTGTCGGTATTTTCCAGAATCAGTCCGGCGTAGTCCATACCCATTACGACCAGTCCGGTGCGCTCGCCCCGGTACTTCTCCGAAGGACAGAAGGTGAGCTTCATGGTAGCGGCGAAGTTGTCCGCCGGAGTCTTTTGCAGCAACAGGTTTGCCACGTCCCACAGATTCTTATAAGTATCCACCACCGGGTAAGAGTAGAGGCGGACGATGCTGCGGTCACCGGCATAGTACGCCCACTTCTCATTGATGTTGGCGTGCCATTGCCATTGCGGCGAGAGGGTGAAACCGTCGAACTCGTCGCTTTCCTGCGGGTTGCAGGCGGGGTAAGTCTTGCCCACGTTCGGTTTCTTGTAAGTCAGTACGGGGTCGCCGCAGCCGTCACCGTCTTTGTCGATGCCGATAACGGGCCAGCCATCCACCCACTTCATGGGTTGCAGATGGACGAGGCGGCCGTATGCGCCTACATCCTGGAAGTGCAGGAACCAGTCTTCGCCGGTGGGCGTGTCCACCCAAGCACCTTGGTGAGGGCCGTTGACGGGGCTATTGCCCTGCGCCAGTACCTTCTTCCATTCGTAAGGGCCGTAGATGTTCTTGGAGCGTTGCACCACTTGCCATCCCGTGGGCACGCCGCCTGCCGGATGGAAGATGTAGTAGTACTCGCCTCGCTTGTAGAGTTTGGGACCTTCGCAGGTCTGGTGTTCCTTATGTCCGTCGAAGACGATGCGCGAAGGGGTGATGGCGCGGGTGGCGTCGGCACTGAGTTCGCAGATGGAGATGATGCTTTTCAGTCCGGCACGGCTGCCTGCATAGGCGTGCACCATGTACACCTTGCCGTCTTCGTCCCAGAAGGGGCAGGTATCGATGATTCCCTTGCCCGGCTTCACCAGTACGGGTTCTGTCCAAGGGCCTTTCGGGTCTTTGGCTTTCACCATGAAAGCGCCTTGGTCGGGGTCTCCCCAGAAGATGTAGAACTCGCCGTTGTGGTGGCGAATGGCGGGCGCCCATACGCGGTTGCCGTGTTCGGGGCGTTCGGGCGTCTCGATGGGGGTGAGGGCGTTGGGCACGGCGGCTCCGATGATGGTCCAGTTCACCAGGTCTTTGGAGTGGAGTATCTGCAGACCGGGCAGGCAGTTGAAACTGGACGAGGTCATGTAGAAGTCATCTCCCACACGACAGGCGTCGGGGTCGGAGTAATCCGCATAGAGTATGGGGTTTTTGTATTTGCCGTTGCCCAGGTCGGGTGACCAGACTTCGGATACATAGTTCTTTTCTTGCGCTGCCAGCGGAAGGGCGAGCAGCAGGCTGATGGCTAAAAGGGTGTTTTTGATGTTCATATTATTGGTTGTTATTGATTTAGTAGTTAAGTAGTAAGTAGTTAGAGTAGTTAGGTAGTTTTTAGTAGTTAAGTAGTAAGTAGTTAAAGTAGTTAAGTAGGATAGTCCTCTTTGTGTTTCCGGTATTTGTAAGCAGAACTATTCTACTTAACTACTTTAACTACTTTAACTACTTACTACTTTGACTACTTATTACTTAACTACTTTCTCCACCGGCTGTTCCAGCTCCTCCTTCCACTCCCGCATATAGGCAAACCAGGCTTCCGGCGTGGCATATCCGAACTTCTCCTTGCAGGAGGTGAACATGGTGTGGTAATGGAAACCTTTGCTGCCGGGGGCGGAGAGGGTGTAGAGGAAGTTATCCTTGTCGCTTACCTCTTGGCGGACGTACTTCTGCGGGATGCAGGTGGCGATGCCTACCGTCTCTTTGGCGTACTTCACGGTGTCATTCACCGGCCAGTGCCTGCCCCAACTGCCTACCAGGCCTTTGTGGTCGGAGTCGGAGAGCGTTTCGTTGCCCATGATGTTCTGCACACCGGTGCAGAACACTTCGTCCTCCAGCGGTTCGTCGAAAGTGATCTCAATCCGCAGGTCGCGGTGTCCGGCATAGAGGATGTAGCGGGTGGTCATATTCAGTTCCTTGCCCTGGTAGTTCCAGCCCTTGACGGAGACTTCGGCTATGGTGCGGACAGGACCGTAGGCAAGGATGCTTTCGGTGCGGAATGCTACCGGTTCGATGTGCGTGGCCTTGCTTCCGTCCCAGCCTTTCAGCGCGCCCACTCCGCAACTGTTGCCCACCAGCAGGACGTCGTCGCCGAAGCCGCGTGCCAGTTGTTCATCGTTGGGGTAGAAGCCGCTTTCCTTGATTTCCAGTCCCTTGTTGAACTTCCCGTAAGGGTCTATCGTCTGCTTCTGGTTGAAGTAGACGCGGTAGGCCACTAATTCGGACTCGAACATGGGGCCATGCCCGTGCAGCATGTTGTAGAAGTTGGTGGTTCCGGGTACGGTGACCGATTGCGTCGGGGCGTGCTTTTGCTTCTTGGCGTCACGTATCAGCATTTCGGCGAATACCCGTGCGGGATAAGTCTTGTCCGACGGGGCGGGAGACAGAGTGACGGTGAGCGACTTCTTGCCTTTGGCTGGCATGTCGATGACGAATGCCAGTTCATCGGCTTTCAGGTCGCCGTCCAGGTCGTCCAGTTGCGAGGGGATTTCCTTGCCGCCGTCCATCACCACAGCCGACCGTACGCGGAAGTCCGCTTGCAGGTCCGGCAGGCTGAGCACGACCGGAGCGTCCGCCCGGTTCTTGTTCAGGGGATTGGTCACTTCTACGGTGACGGTTTTTACGGTGGATTGTGCCTGCGCCGTCGTCACGCCTGCACAAAGCAATAGGAATCCGGTTAAAAAGGTTGTCTTCATAAGGAATTGTGTTTATTTGATGATAGGGGCAAAAGTAAGCGAAAAAAAGCAGGCAGCCCTCTTGCTTTTGGCAAAAAAACTGTCTGCCTTGCGCTTATTGCCTATCTAAAATCACTTCAAATCCAGGGTTTGCTTCTTGGCGCCGATAAGGGGATAGGCCTTTCCGTTCACTTTCAGTTCCTTGGCGTTCTGCACGTTCAGCTTGTTGCCGGCGGTTTCGATGCGGACATTCTCCAGCGAGACGCCTTCGGCCTGGCTGATGACAATGCCTTCTTTGGCATCGCTGATGACAACGTCTTTCACGGTCACGTTGCGGATGGGCATTTCGGGCAGTCCGTTGAAGAACATGGCGCGTCCCGCTCCCTTGCAGATGACGTTGGAGATGTGTATGTCGCGGAAAGCGGGCGTCTCCACCGTCACCGGAGGAATGGAGGCCTTCATGCGTCCTTCCAGTTCTTCTTCCGATTCTTCTCCGGCACCCTTGCCGCCGTAAAAGAGGTCGAACAGCAGGGCTTCGTGCGGAATGTCAATCATGTGGATGTTATGGATGTAGATGCCTTCCACCACACCGCCACGGCCGCGGGTACTCTTGAAGCGCAAGCCTACGTCGGTGCCCAGGAAGGTGCAGTCCGTCACGTATACGTTCTTCACGCCGCCCGACATCTCGCTGCCCACTACGAAGCCGCCATGTCCGTGCAGCACGGTGTTGTTCTTTACGATTACGTTTTGGCAAGGCTCGCCGCGCTTGCGTCCGTCTTCGTCTTTACCGGACTTGATGCAGATGGCGTCGTCGCCCGCATCGAAGATGTTGTTCACAATCAGCGCGTTGGTGCAGGACTCCAGGTCCAGCGCATCGCCGTTCTGCGAATACCAGGGGTTGAAGACCTTGACGCGGTTGATAGTGATATGGTCGCACGACAGCGGGTGCAGGCACCAACTGGGGGAGTTCTTGAAGGTGACGTCTTCCAGCAATACTTTCTTGCTCTTGACGATGTTCAGCAGGACGGGGCGGAGCCAGGGGCGGATTTCATTCCATTCTTCTTCCGTCTCGATGCCTACGGGATTGTTGAATTCCTTGCACGCCATAGCGCCCTTCAGGGAACCGGCCGTGGGATACCACACGGACTTGTCCACCACTCCGCCTGATGCGACCAGGTTATCCCATTGCGTTGCAGTGAGTTTGCCTTTCTTCACAGGCCGCCAACTGTCGCCCGAGCCGTCGAAGACGCCGAATCCGGTGATGGCGATGTTCTCGGCATTGCGCGCCGAGATGGGAGACTGGCAACGGCGTGTCTCCAGTCCCTCGAACGAGGTCTTGATGATGGGGTAAGCGGCGAAGTCATCCGTGAAGATGACCAGCGCGTTCTTCTCTGTATGGAGGTTGACATTGCTTAGCAGCTCGATAGGCCCCGTCAGCCACAGGCCTTCGGGAATGACGACTTTGCCGCCGCCTTTGGCATTCACCGCCCGGATGGCGTCGTTGATGGCGCGGGTGTTCAGCGTAATGCCGTCGCTTTTCGCACCAAACTGCAAGATGTTGACTGTGTAGTCGGGGAAAGAGGGTTGTTCCACCTTCGGCATGTCGAAAGGAAGGTTGGCATATATACTCTCCTCTACCGGATTTCCGCATTGGCCCTTTGTCTCCGCGGCCAGCAGCGGAAGCGTAAATACGGTAAGCGCAAATAGCTTTTTGAATAATGTGTTCATTCGTGATACTATATTTAATGTGATTACTGAGTTCTACTTTTTTTTCTTATTATCCTTTCGTAAGCGGCTCTCACGAGTGGCTTACGAAAGAAATAATAAGTGATTCTTGTTAACCTAATTCTAACCTTAAATAAATATTATGAAAAAACCTCTTAATTACCGTTTGCAAAAGTATCGGGGTTGGGTCAGATTGATGTGTATATTTTGTTGGTTTTGGTGTAATTTTTGTGGTTTTGCCCTTTTCTTTGCACACTTACGGCATTTTTATGCAGAAACTTCGTATCTTTGCCGCTCGAAAATCAGTTGACAGGAGGAGGAAGTGAATGAACACAGAGTCACAGAGACACAGAGATTTTGTGTTGAACATCTGAAAAAAGCTCTGTGTCTCCGTGACTCTGTGTTTAATCTTTAAAATAGGAAGTCTTATATATCCTACTCTTGTCGAATTTAATTAATTATAGGTATGAGTTACAATTTACTGAAAGGAAAAAGAGGTATTATCTTCGGTGCTCTGAACGAGCAGTCCATTGCCTGGAAAGTAGCAGAAAAAGCAGTAGAAGAAGGTGCGACAATCACCTTATCTAATACACCCGTTGCCGTGCGTATGGGTGAAGTGTCGGCGCTGGCCGAAAAGCTGAATTGCGAGGTAATCCCCGCAGATGCTACGAGTGTGGAAGACTTGGAAAACGTCTTCAAACGTTCGATGGAAGTGTTGGGCGGACAGATTGATTTCGTGCTCCACTCCATCGGTATGTCTCCCAACGTTCGGAAGAAACGTACATACGATGACCTTGACTATGATATGCTGGGCAAGACGCTGGACATCTCGGCCGTATCTTTCCACAAGATGATACAGGCTGCCAAGAAGATGAATGCCATTGCCGACTACGGTTCCATTCTCGCCCTGAGCTATGTGGCTGCACAGCGCACGTTCTATGGCTACAACGATATGGCGGATGCCAAGGCGCTGCTGGAATCCATCGCGCGCAGCTTCGGTTACATCTACGGCCGCGAGCACCATGTACGCGTCAACACCATTTCCCAGTCTCCTACCATGACTACTGCCGGTTCCGGCGTGAAGGGTATGGACAAGCTGTTCGACTTTGCCAACCGCATGTCTCCACTGGGTAATGCTTCCGCCGACGAATGTGCCGACTACTGTATTGTCATGTTCTCCGACCTCACCCGCAAGGTGACCATGCAGAACCTCTTCCACGATGGCGGTTTCTCCAGCGTAGGTATGAGTCTGCGTGCCATGGCCACTTACGAAAAAGGCTTGGATGAATATAAAGACGAGAACGGAAACATAATCTACGGATAGGATGAGGAATTAAAGAATGAAAGAATTAAGGAATGAAAGGGGGACAGAGTGTCTTCTATCCTTTAATTCTTTCATTCTTTAATTATTAATTCTTCCATTATCCCCCTCTTTTCATTTTTCATTATTCACTTTTCATTTATCTCATGGCCTCCCTCTATCTTCTTCCCGTCACCTTGGGTGACACACCAATCGAAACGGTATTGCCTTCTTATAATAAGGAGGTGATTCTTGGTATCCGCCATTTTATAGTAGAAGATGTGCGCTCGGCGCGCCGTTTCCTGAAAAAGGTGGACCGGGACATCGATATCGATGCGCTTACGTTCTATCCGCTGAACAAGCATACGTCGCCGGAAGAAATCTCCGGTTATCTGAAACCGCTTGAAAGGGGGGAGTCGATGGGAGTGATATCCGAAGCGGGGTGTCCGGCGGTGGCAGACCCGGGAGCGGATGTGGTGGCTATCGCCCAGCGAAAGAACTTGAAGGTGGTTCCTTTGGTGGGGCCTTCTTCTATTATTCTCTCCGTGATGGGGTCAGGTTTCAACGGGCAAAGCTTTGCTTTCCACGGCTATCTGCCTATCGAGCCCGGTGAGCGCATCAAGAAACTGAAGATGCTGGAACAGCGCGTCTATGCCGAAAGCCAGACTCAACTCTTCATCGAAACTCCTTATCGCAACAATAAGATGATGGAGGACATCCTTCACAACTGCCGTCCCCAAACCAAATTGTGCATCGCAGCCAATATCACTTGCGAAGGGGAGTACATCAAAACCAAGACCGTCAAGGAGTGGCAGGGGAAGACGCCTGACCTTTCCAAGATTCCCTGCATCTTTCTGCTATATAAATAAGGTAGACTTATGTTCTTTCTCTTATAGAAAAACTCCCGTTACCGCTGGGGATAACGGGAGTTTCTTGTAGGGAAACTGTAGTGTCCCGCTGGGGAAACTATAGTGTCCCCCTGCGGAAACGGGAGTGTCTCGCTGGGGAAACGGGAGTATCTCACTGGGGAAACTGAGGGGGAGTTAAAGGAGTTAGAGGAGTTAAAGCTCAATACTCTTTCTTATAAATACGAAAGCATAAAGAGAACTATTAAGCTTTAACTCCTAATGAAATGATAACTCCTTTAACTCCTCTAACTCCTATTAAAAATCAATCTCCCAACTTAGAACCTCCGAACATTCAGTACCTTATCCACCAAATGCCCGTCTGTCATCTTCAAGTTGAAGGTTACGTTCCGTTTGGCTTTCAGTTGGATGATGAACAAGTCACCGTCTCCTTCCAATGCCTCGTGCTCGCCGATGTTGACGAACGTGGGATACAAAGACTTCGTTCCGTTGGTATGGAGCCGGTCGTTCGTCAGGTTCTCCATCTCTTTCATGCCTAACGGGCGGATGCCTGCAAACTCATAGTCGGCGGGGTCGTAGGGCAGGGCGAAACTGAGCGCGTTGACGAAGCGCAGTCCTGTGCCTTTCACCAATACCTCTACCATTTCGCCTTTGGCATACGCGCGTTTCGGGGTGCTGATGCTGAGGCTACCTTCCACTTTTTCGCCACGAACGCCGTCGGCACCGCCTTCGAGCTGAGTAGCTACCACAGAGATGTCATAAGCGTCTATCAGTCCGTTGCGGTTCAGGTCACCGTTGCTGATGTAGCCTTCGAAGTCGGCATCGCCGCGTCTCAGTCCGGTGTAGTTGATGTATGAGGTCAGGTCGTTTTCATCTACCAATTTGTCGTTGTTGATATCGCCCGGCAGGTAGCTTTCTGTTCCCGGCACTTTGAAGACGTATATTTCCTGTCCCGAACCGTAGTTGCCGACAGCTTCGGTGATACTCATCTTAATGTAACGTGCGGTCGGCGCTTGGGCAAAGGTGAATATCTTCACTTCATTGTCGCGCTTCCACTCGAATGCTCCCGCTTCGGCCCAGTTCTCTTTATCCATACTATAATAAACAGTACCTTTCAGGATGGTTCCGTTTCCTGCATTCTCGCGCGGCAGGTAGTGGAACTTCTCTACCTGGTTGATAGACTTCAAGTCCATAATCAGGTCGAACGGTACGGCTTTCGCATTGTATTGGGTATGCCAGAGTTCGCCCTCTTCAAAGTCGAACAGGCGGCGGAGCGAGCGGCCTTGGTTGGCAGCGGTGGTTTCACCCGTGATGCCGCGGATGGCAAATTCCAGCGGGTCGCTCTTGGTGGTGGCGCTGAAAGCGGACCAGTCGGACTGCCCGTCTTTGTTCACCGCGCGAATCTTGAAGTCGTAGGCGGTTTCCACGTCAAGGCCTTCGAACAGAAGTTCCGTATCTTGGATGGTGCTGTAGTTCATGCCGTCGAATTCTATCTCGTAGTAGTCAGCATTGTCCACCTTGTTCCAAGTAGGTTTCAGCGTGTAGGGCGCCCGGTTTTCTTCGGTTACCTGTGCTTGGGGGGCAACCAGTGTGCCGGTCTTCACCTTGCTGTTGTCCGTCAGGGCGAATACAAAACCGTCGATTCGTAGGGTTGTCGGGTTTGCCGTGATGTCCGTAGCGGCCAGCTTGACGAGGAGTTGGGGACTTTTGGTGATAACCTCTTTCTCGAACTCGCTGCCCGGAGTGGCGAATCGGTTCAGGTTGGGCTTCGCGTTATAGAAGTAAACGTTTTCCTTCCGGAGGAATTCTTCCATGTTTGCCGCTTCGGTCAGTTTCAGTTTGTTCTTGCCGATGGTGGCGGAAACCTTCTTGGGCTTCGCGGTTACGTTGACGCGGAACTCGGTGGCTTTCTCTTTTACAAAGCCGGTGAAGTCGCCTTGTGCCGGGTGGATGGTGATGGTTGCGTTGCCCTTCGGACCCGTTACGGATTCTATCAGGGTGGTTACCCCTTTGCCGGCACGGTATGCTTCGGTGGTACCGTCGTCGTCATATTCGGTAAATGTGCTCTGTCCGCAGGGATAGAGTTCGTATATACGCAGGTTTTTGTCTGTTTCGTTGATGTTGTTGGTGGGAGGTGCCATCGGTATGATTGCTCCGTTCTTCACGAAGACGGGAAGTTTCCAGAGTGGCGCGGCATAGTTGTTGATGATGCGTCCGCCCTGAACTACTTCGCCGGAGAAGTAATCCACCCATTCGCCTTCGGGCAGGTAGATGCCGTTGCGGATGTCGTTGCCTTGCGCATCGGCCTTGGTGGCCTGGTAGATGGGGGCTATCAGGAAGTAAGGGCCGTAGAGGAACTGGTATTGCGTCGCCTTGCCCAGGGTATAAGGGTTGGGGTATTCCAGGAACATGGCTCTAATCATGGGCAGACCGTCCACCGCTTCTTTGGCGATGCTGTAGGCATAGGGCATGATTTCCGATTTCAGTTTCAGGTACCAGCGGTTGATAGACGTTGCCGGTTCGCCTAAAGCGTGGGGATATTTCTCGTTGGCGCCCCATCCGTCCATGTTCAGTTGCATGGGAGTGAAGGTTTTCCACTGGAAGTCTCTGGTATTGACCACCGGGTTCTTTCCGCCGAAGATACCGTCCATGTCGGAGCAGATGTTGGGATTGCCCGACAGTCCCGAACCGATATAGGTCGGTATGTGGAAGCGGATGTACTCCCACACGCCGCCTGTCTGGTCGCCCGACCAGATGCCGGCATAGCGTTGCGTGCCTGCCCAACCGTCCAGGGAGATGATGAAGGGGCGTGCATCGTTGCCGTAATAGGTCATGATGTGCGCCACGTCCGTGATGCCGTTCAGTCCGAAGGAATATCCGGCGCCCACCCAGGCAACGTCGGTCTTCAATACGCGTACGCCGGCGTCGCGCACTTCTTTCACGATGTCTCTTTGCAGCAAGGCGTCCACTCCCGGTTTGGGATGAAGGTCGGATTGTGTCCACAGGCCGATTTCCACTCCGTGTTGGTGGGCGTAGTCGGTCAGGTTCTTCAGGTTTTGGATATTGCCGTCCAATGTTTCCGTCTGGCCGTAACCTGCGCCGTAGCCGTCGTTGGGAAGCAGCCATCCCAGGGGCATGTCGTGGCTCTTGTAGCGGTCTATTACGGCACGTGCCGAGAACTGGTAGTTGTTCTTTTCGCCGTTCAGCGACTCTTTGATGCCGCCGTTATCTTTCTGGCTTTCCTTATAGCGCTTGCCGTCTTCAAACAGAATGCCGTTTTCGTCTTCTTTCCAGTAGTCGCGGTTGTAGGCATTGAGGTGTCCCTGGTAGAAACCGAACTTCGGTATCAGCACCGGGTTGCCCGTCAACTGGTAGAAATCGTTCAGCAAAGGCACAGCACCCTCGTTCACCATGACGAAAAGGTCCAGATAATCGGTCTGGTGAAACAGTTTCACGATACCTTTTTCTTCACGTCCGAAATCATATACTCCTCTTTTGAAGGTGTGCCACATCAGGCCGTAACCGTTTGTCGACCAATAGAAGGGGTTGGGAGACGCCACTCCGCCGTCCGTCCAGCTATTCTGGTTTTCGATGGAAATGGCTTTCCCTTTATGCGAGAAGCGTCCGTTCTGTACGCCACCTCCGTAGAAGTATTCCTGCGGATGCTCTTTCAGTTTCAGGGTGACTCTTTCTTTCTCGAAAAGGGCGGGCTCGGTTTCTTCTAATACGATGGCGCCCGTCTCTAAGTTGGTGACTTTCATCAGTGCCGTATTCTTGTCGAACTCCACTTTGATTTTATCGGTGGTGATGGTTACAGCGCTGGCATTGTCCTGCACGTCTAATTTCGATACTTCTTTGCGTGGCTGGCTGACTAATATTTTAGCATCGGGCTTTGCTTGCGGGTCGCGAAGTATGCCGCCTGCATTGTCCTGAAACATACGGAAGATGTTTTCGCCGTAGAAGTCCAACGTCATGCGTTGCTGATTGGAAAACAGAACCTCGACGGTGGTCGGGTTGATTTTCACTACACTCACAAGTTTAGGAACTTGTTGTACGATGGCCGCCCTGCTTTCTTCTGCACCTGCGGCATGTGTCGTCAAATAAGGATAGGAAAAAAGCATGGCAAGAGCCATCGGTACTGCTTTCCAACTCCTTAAATAATAAAATGATTTGTTCATTTCGCTAATTTAAATTATAGGTTAGATATTATCATATTGATTCATTCACAATTATCCATCGCCCTGCTTTGTTACTGCCTTCCCGTCTGATGTAGCCCGCATCGCGCAATTCTTTAATTTTCTTTTCAATGGAACGGCGGGTAACGGATAAAATAGCGGCAATTTCGTCCAGCGTGATGTTGGGATTACGGGCTATTTGTTCGATAATATGTCCCGAACTTATCCCGAACTTATCCCGAACTTTATCCCGAACTTCTTTCCAACTTTCTGGTTCTCCATCGTGAGACAACGAAGTTCCTTGGTGGCTTTTCAGTGTGTTTAGGATTTCCTGAAGCATAAAATCTATGAAAGGACCGGAGTCAGCGGCTATGGTGCTGGCTTGTATTGCATTATAATAAGCCTCCTGATTTGCATATACCATATTCTCTACGGGGAGATGTTCGAAAAGAGGATGTAGCTTACCTAATATAAGCGATTGCCAAAGACGCCCGGTTCGTCCGTTTCCATCACTAAAAGGATGAATAAACTCGAATTCGTAGTGAAATACGCAACTACGAATCAGTAAATGGTCTTTGGCTTTTTTCAGCCATTCAAATAAATCACTAATAAGCATCGGAACTCTGTCTGCCGGGGGAGCCATATGAACTAATCCTTTCTCAGAGAATACACCTACGCCTTGATGCCTGAATTTTCCTGCATCTTCAGTAAGTGCCATCATCATAACACCGTGTGCTTTCAGTAAGTCTTTTACCTCGAAAGGGTTCAAACTCCCATAAAGTTCATACGTCTTGATTGCGTTTTTTACTTCTTGAATCTGGCGCAGAGGAGCCACTATCGTTTTGCCATCAATTATATCCTTAACTTCATCTTCTGATAATGTATTTCCTTCTATTGCCAAAGAACTATGAATCGTCCTCACTCTGTTTGCCTTTCTTAACTTCAACCCGTCACTTTGTTCTAAACGAATGGCATAACGTTCAATCTGTGCTGAAATTTCAGCAATCAGATTGATGGCATGGGCAGATATGGTAAAAGGTGGTATATACATAAGATTACTTGTAATCAGACAAATTATTATCTTTCTCCGCAAAGATATTACAATGTTTCGATTTGGAATATTTTTTTTATAATTTCTTCTTTTTACGACCTCTCATCTGTGTAACATTTGCAGAAGTCCAGTCAATGCCAAACGTACGAATTGAAAATATCTGCTGTTCTTTTCAATAAAAGGAGAGGATTCCGGAACTTCCTCTTCCTCTTTGCAGAAAGCAAAAAGGGAGAGGGATAGAACCGGATAGGGGATACGCTTTTCATAGGGATGGATGTAAGGCTAAGAAAAGAATTAGTAAGGTTAAAAGAATTATGTAATAAATAATATAGTAATGACAAATTATGCAGATTGAAGGATTTATACTACACTTACTGCATTTTCACTACCGAACTATTGTCGAAGAAACAGAGTTTGTCTTAAAAACTAAGGTTTCTTAGAACCACAATTCAAGCAAGTCTGATTATTTGTGCTGTTAGAAAAATTGCATTTCTTACATATCCAGTGATACGCTGATGAACCTGAGTCTGGGTAGCCTGAACCAGGTTCTCCCGGTACTGTCATCCGAAGATACATATCGGGACAACCCTTCAATTCTTTTGTGATCTGTTCACCATTATATATAACTTTGTCCACTAGAAGTCTGGCTTCAGCACTTTTGAGAGTATTAGAAGAACCTCTTTCTATTTTAAAGGTAATATAAGTTTCTCCATTTGGATAATGATTTCTATGGATAAATTCGATCTTTTGTCCACTTATGCCATAAATAGATTTAGTAGGGTTTTGTCCATTATAGATTATATCACCATCTGATGTCTCCATTTTGCATTTCACATCTCCTGTTAAGGTGCAAAATAAAACAAAATGATATTCTACTTCTTTTCCGTACGATTTTAAAGTCCCTGTCATACTTTCTGTTCCAGCTCCATAATCAACAGAAGAGAGATCTAAAAAATAAGTGTTGTAATCAGTAAAATCATCAGGAATACTTCGAGTGACGGGTTGGACAGCAGGAACATCTTTTTCAAAGACTGTATTCTCGCAGCTTGTAGCAATGAGACATAGAAAAAACAAATAAATTAAATTACGTATTTTCATAACTTATATAATTTAAGATTGTGATTAATGAGGAGGATGCCTAAAGTTACTTTTAAGGCATCCTCCACTGAGAATCTAATAAATAAGGTTAGCTCAAATTGTGGCTCTAATTTTTTTCGTATGCTTTAAAATAAGATACTTGACAAGCATTGTTAGACGTGTTGGTTTCTGTAATGACAAGTTTTACATAGCGTGCCGTTACAGGCTTTTCCAGCATAACATCCTCGAACCCTGGTATTAATGCGCTGTTACCAGTTACAACTGTTCCATCAGGTGCTGTCCAGGGCAAAGCAAATGTAAATCCACCAACTTTGGTGAAGTTTTCATTATCAGTACTACCATATATTTCCATCGTTTTTACGGAAGGATAGTTAATAGTGCCGTATGCTCTCCGACCTATTCTAAACATGTAGCAAGTATGTTCTTCTTGCATATCAATGGTTATTTCATAAGGAAGGGGTACTGGATCGCTGTAATTACTATGCCAAAATGTGGTGCGGTCTTCTGTAAATAAGCTGGGATAACCTCCGCCATCATTCGTTTGTACGCTATTACCGGTAGCTGTCCAATCACTCCAGTCAACTTCGTATTGCTGGCTTTCATATTGTTGAGTTACGGTAAATGTTTCTTCACGATAACCACATCTAACATAAATAGTTGCTTTTCTGCTATCAGCTCCTGTATTAGCTTGTGTGGCTGTAACGGTGATTTCTTTACCAGAAATGGATACAGTACACCAATCTATTTCTTCTCCAGTTTCTATAGATATTGGAGAAGATATATCGGTATTGGCAACCAATGTAGCTGAACCTCCGGTTGCAGGTAAAACTACGTCATCTACTACAATGTATCCTACATATGGTTGCTCTGTTTCGGCACATCCATACATGATGACCGATAAAAGAAACAACATTAAATATGATAACTTTTTCATTTGTATATCTGTTTTAAAGTTATTGATTCTATTTTAATTATGGATTCTGCTCCAAATCATAAGGATAAGCATCTAACTGAGCTTTGGGAATAAATTCGCATACCGCAGGAGAGTTGTAAGGAACTTCCAAGAATTTACTGCCGGCAGTTATAGTATGTCCACCTGGATATTTTCTATCCAATGTCTGACGCTTGCGGAATATATCAAAACGACGTTGGCCTTCCCATGCCAATTCCAGCATCCGCTCTTCTTCCACAATTTTCTTGATATCTTTAGGTTGACCATTTGCTGCTGTTTTCATATTCTCAAGAGTCCATTCAGGAATACCCGCTCTTCTACGAAGTTCATTCACATCATCCAGTGCTAACTGAGTTTCACCACGCTCCGCATACACTTCTGCGCGAATCAAGTACATTTCGGCTAAACGTGAAATAACCGGAGACCATAAGTGGGTAGTCTGTTCCTGATAGGAACACTTATTGATGGGATATTTTAAGAAATCGTCACCCTTGTCACTGGGGAACACTTTCGGTTCAATACGTCCTACATACTTAACCCCATCTGTTCCTTTTACGTAGTAGCGGGTTCCTAAATTGTAGGACTCAGATTGAATGGTCGCACTTTCAAAATTGTCAGCGTCAGTATCACTCATTCGATAGCTGCCATTAGCCTGCTTGGCTATGGACAACTGTGCATATTGGTAACCAACTCTATTGTTAGGATTTGGACGCACATAGGTAAATGTCCAGTTCTTATATTCTTTATCCGGATATCCGGCAAGAGAGAAATCATCTACGCCATTTTCTACGTATCTTTTACTGATAAATCTGCTACGCAAGTCTTTGGGCATTCCTTTCTCATTGAGATTCAACTCTAAAAGTTCCAAATATCTGGATGAAGCATAAACTTCTTCCCAACCGTTATCATCAACATGAAGATACAAACCTCCTATACGGCCAGAACCTGCATCATCTTTAAGTCTGGTACGACGTACGGCAAAAATGGTTTCCTTGTTTTCTTCAGGCACAATTTGCGGGTAAGTAGCATAACGTTCCCCTTTTTCTAATTCAAACCGGCCTGATTTAATAACAGCGTCTGCCATCTTGTATGCTTCATCATAATTTCCCATGTAAAGATACACCCGCGCTAAAAGTGCTTGTGCAGCTTCCTTGGTAGCATAGATGTTCTTTTTAGGAGACATGCCATTAGGGAGACTCATATAAGTGATAGCATCTGTCAAGTCGCTTACTATTTGGTCATATATTTCTGCTACAGTAGAACGGCTCTGCGGCAGGTCTTCCGAATTACTATTCAGTTTTAGCGGCAATCCCGGATTTTGTGTCGGATTGTTGGAATAAGGTTGAGCGAATTCATTGACCAACAAGAAGTAGCATAATGCACGCAAATAATAGTTTTCACCCATAGTAACCGTATGTTCATCGGTACGTTCATTACCAAGTGCTTCAACCATTTCAATCACCAGATTACAGTTTCCTATTGTACGATAACCAAGTTCCCAAGCATATTCGGTAGTTGTACTTGAAACGTTTCTGGTATAATCATATATATTGAATTTAGGGTCTGTTGAGGTTCCTCCCCACGATAAGTCATCAGCACCGTAATTCCAGAAATAGAGACCGGCATCAATGATACCATTGTCGTTTTTCAACAAACGATAACTTCCTTGTGCCACTTCGAAGATGTTACGGCTACTAATATCTTCCGCACTAACACCATCGTACATTTTAACATCCAGGTCGCATCCTACTAATGCAAATGTTAAACCCAGAGCACTTAATGCATATTTTAATTTCATATATCTATCGTTTTTAAGGTTAAACTTAGAAATTTAGATTTACTCCCAATGTAAAACGCCTTACTGTAGGATAAAGCTGTCCAGTATTTGCTGCCGGGGTTGTGGAACCATTAAATCTTGATGACAACAGAATTTCAGGATCATCACCTGAATATTTAGTGATTGTAAACAAGTTCTCGCCACCTACACTAATACGAGCAGCTTTCAATCCTACTGTTTTTATCCATCTATCAGGCAGATTATAAGAAACAGACAAAGATTTCAATTTAAAGAAATCGCCATTTTCCAAATAACGGGTTGATTCTTCAGATGCTTTATTATTTCCACCGATAATCAATTGCGGATGTGTGGCTATATCACCTGGTTTCTCCCATCTGCTCCATCCGTCAGCCAACTTCATAGGTGGTTGAGAAGGACGGGCGGCATCGCGATCCAATGCACCAGCACGTCTGCCATTATATATTTTTGCTCCGGCACTGAAAATGAAATTAGCATTAAGTGAGAAGCCTTTCCATGTTAGATTAGTACTGAAACCACCAGTGAATTTAGGGGAAGGAGATGCATCCAATAATACTTTTGTTGCCTCAGTATAAGTACCTGTTACAGTCTTTTGTCCCTCCTTATCTACTTTAAACCACAAAGGACCTCCGGTCATCGCATCTACACCTGCCCATTCTACCATATAATAATTGAGGTAAGGATATCCTACGGCCGTGGCTTGCCAAACTAAATCGTCTCCATCCGGCATGTGAGTAATTTTATTTTTATTGTATCCCAGATTAAAGCTGATATCCCAATAAAGATCTTTCTTCTTTATTATTTCCGGGGTAACGGTTATTTCAAATCCTTTGTTTTCAAGTTTACCATCATTAGCTGTTTGGCGATTAAATCCTGTTACGGCGCTAAGGTGTTTGAGGTAAATTAAGTTCTTCACTTTTTTTGAGTAGCCATCGAATGTAATGTTCAACCTATCAAATAGCCGGATATCAATACCATAGTCTAAAGTAGCTGTTTCCTCCCACGACAAGTTCGGATTTCCGGAATAATTAGACATAAAGGCTATTTCGTTATTATATTCATGAGTGATGCCGAATTTAGTAGTCCATTCGTAAGCACTTTGCGGTAAGTTACCGGTAATACCATAAGAAATACGAGGCTTTAACTCATTAATAAAGGTAAGTCCTTCCATAAACTTTTCTTTGTGCATATTCCATCCACCGCCGATTGACCAGAAAGGAGCCCAACGCTTATTGGCACCAAAACGAGAAGAACCGTCAACACGATACATCACTTGAAAAAGATATTTGCTATCATAAGCATAGTTGAGGTTGAAGAAGAAAGCTGCATTTTTCTCTTCCCACTTAGTTCCGCCAATTTCCGGATCTCCTGCACCTGCATTTAGAATCTCAGCACCCGGATAAATATTGTTAGCTTTTCCGCTTCCATCATAATAGCGATATTCGTCATAATCATAGCCCATGAAAGCATTGAATTCATGTACATCATTGAAAGTTTTTAAAAAGCGAAACATTTGGCTGGTATAGATAGAACGAGAGTTGACATAACCATTCTCAAAAGAACCATGCATTGATGTGCCGGAAGTAGTTTCCGGATCTATATACTGATCTGTATAGCTATTCTTAAATCCGAATTTGTTATTTGATTCAAAGGTCAGAAAATCAAAGATTTTATAATCAAATCCTAATCCTATATCCATAGCATTAGTGCGGTTTTTACTCCAGTTCATACCTACTTCTGACATATAATTGTAACTGCCATCAGAGTACCAGTAATCACGTGGGTCTGCTGTAAGAGCTGCCTCTCCCTTAGGTGTGTTTTCTTTTCCGCTTTTTAATTCACCTTTGGAATTGTATGGAGTATCCCATGGAGAGTAACTATAATAACTCAATGAATGTTCCTTATTGGACGTTTCTTTATAGCTGGTAGATAACTTTGCTTTTAAAGTCAGCCTTTTATTGACTATATAGTCGGTGTTTACTCTTAACGTAAAACGGTCATAATTAAATCCTTTAATAGCCCCTTCCTCATTATAATAATCGGCAGATATGTAGGATCTAACTTTATCATTACCATACTTATAAGAGATATTGTAATTTTGCGTAAGAGCACTTTGAGTCGCAACATCCCACCAATCAAAATTTTGGTTTCTCAGATAAGGTTGCAAATAGTCTGGCAAATCCATTCCTGTATTTGTGTATGCTTCCACTAAATAATCATAATATTCAGCACCACTCATCATTTCCAGATTACCTTTTTGTAGAGTTGATATACCGAACTTAGCAGATACATCAATAGAAGAACTTCCGGCAGAACCACGTTTAGTAGTTACCTGGATTACTCCATTGGCTCCACGAGAACCATAAAGAGCGGCAGCCGAACCATCTTTCAGAATAGATATAGTCTCGATATCATTAGGATTGAGTTCCGCGACAGCAGCACCTACAACGCCATCAATTACCCACAATGGTTCTTGATTCCCTTTCAGAGATCCTATACCACGGATGCGAACGCTAACACCGGCGCCCGGCTGTCCGGAAACAGGTGATACCGACACACCGGCTACTTTACCTTGAAGCATATCTGCTACGGTTGGCGTAGTAACACTTTTCAATTTATCTGATTTGATAGAAGCTACCGAACCCGTAATAGAACTCTTGCGTTGCATACCGTATCCCACAACTACTACTTCATCCAAAGCTTTAGAGTCCGGTACGAGTTTTACGACAAGCTTTTCTGCACTTTTTATGGTATGCTCATGTGAGATATACCCGATAAATGATATAACCAAGACTGAACCTTTGGGAACATTTAAAGAGAAATTCCCATCCATATCGGTAACTGTACCGACCCCCGGATTATCCTTTACCGTAACATTCGCCCCCGGAATCGTTTCCCCGTTTTCGTCAAACACCTGACCGGTCACTTTGATATCTTCCATGACGGTTTGCGGTTGGGGTGTCGGAGCCTTCCGGACTACAGTTATCTGCCGGTTATTAATCTTATATTCCAGACCGGTGGCGGAGGAAAGCTCTTTCAGGATATCCTCTACTTTCTTTCCATTCATATTGATGGAAATTTTCTTACTCAGGTCAGACAAGATTCCTTGGGAATACAAGATGACAAAGTTGCTGTGTTGCTCGATATAGCTGAACACTTCTTTTACCGTTTGAGCGGTAGCAACTTTTTGTTGGTTTTGTGAACCGCGATTATTGGCGGCGTGAAGGGGGAACAAAGTGCCCTCCATTACTAAAAAAACACTAATTAATAGATAAAGAGATATAAAATGCCCCTTTATCCGACCAGAAGTCGTCTTCTTTTTCATACTTTCGTATTGATTTTGGTTACTAAAATAGCTGTTAATTAAAATCATTTCCGGTCGGGCAATATTGGGAGTATTGTCCGACTTTTTTCTAATACAAGTTTTACGGTTCTTTCTTTTTCTTCATTTCTTTACATTTTAAGGTTAACAAATATGTTTTTCATTGAATGCTGTTTTGCCGGATAATAATATTCTCGGAAGCTATTGATTGGGACAATGTTTGTTGAATCGATTCCAACACCTTATCCAAATCTTCATTAAGGAACAGCTTACCATAAATCGGTTCTTTTCCAATAGCCGGGTCACATGATAATGACTGACCGTAATACTCAGAAAGGTACTGGAGCACTTCTTTCAATGGCTTTCCATCCAGAATCCATACCCCGTCTACCCAGTGAATATACTCAAGTGCATTCACTTCTTCTTTCTTTGCGATTCCCGTTTCATTCAGTTCCACCCGTTCATTCGGCGACATCTTTATGCTCTGTTCCTGGCTGTCTTTTATATTTACCGCACCTTCTACCAGTACGACGGATGCTTTGGCATTTCCTTTGTAGGCATTGACATTGAAGGAAGTGCCCAACACCTCCACTTCAAACGAGGATGTATTTACAATAAAAGGCTTCGCTTCGTTTCGAGCGACTTTAAGATAAACCTCACCCTCGACAAAAATCTGTCTTTTATCTCCTTTGAATGCACGGGGATAAATCACCTTACTGCCGGAATTTATCCATATCTTACTGTTATCGGCAAGTATAATCATGGAACGACGGCCTTTGGGCACGATAATCTGATTGAATTCTTCCGCTTCAGTGGCTACCTCATTATCGGCGACTTCTTCCGTAATTGTCGTCTCTTTCAGTTGGTCGGAGTTGACCTGAACCTCTCCGGTAGTGGTATAAGCTATTTGGGAATTATTCGCCAATTCTATCTTTTTCTTGTCCGAGACCACCAGCGTCACTTCTTTCACGTCTTCCGGGGCAGTGCTACTCAACATGAATTGCTGCATTTTCAACGCTTCATCCTCATCGACTCCCGTACCCATCTGATAGAAGAAATAGGTAAAGCCCATCAGCAAAGCTATCGAAGCTGCCACACCCCATATCCATGTGCGGATAACCGGACGCTGGCGGGGTATTGCCCGTGAAGAACTGTCGGCGTTAATCTTTTGGAGAGTTTTATTCCATACACCTTCCGTCTGAGCTTTTTCGGGTTGGCATTCATCCCAAAGAAACATCAGTTTCCGGCTTTCCTCATCATTCATAGGAAGAGGAGTTCCTTCAGACGAAGAGGTATGGCCATCTAAAAAAGATGCCAATGATTCGTATTTATTATTTTCTTCTTTATCTTTCATCAGATACGTTTATATGTAAGATGACGCAAATAGAAAAGAAATCTCCTATTCGCATTCGATTTTTTTTTGTTTTTCGTGATTTTTATTTCTTCAGAGCTTGTGAAATCAGTTCCAAAGCCTTTGCAACATGGATATTAATAGTCTTGACGGATATGCCCAACAAGTCTGCAATGTCCTTATAGGGAAGTTTCTCTATTTTCGCTAAAACGAATACTTGTTTGCAACGGGGAGGTAGATTCTTAATGATTTGGTTGATTTGATTGATTTCTTCCTGGCTGATAAGCTGTTCGTCCGGAGTCTGTAAATTACCGGGAATGGCATGTGACGCTATTTCGTCCCAAGGAACCGGGGCGTTTAAATGGTCTCGTTTGCGAAGATGGGAGATGGCTTTGTTGTGTGTGATGGTCAACAACCAGGCTTTTATATTCCTTATTTCATTTACCTTGTTCCAATTCTGCCACACTTCGAAGAACACGTCGCTCACAATCTCTTCCGCTTCTTCTTTGGAATGGACAAGATATTGTGCATAGTAGAGCAAATCACTGGAATAGGATTCGACGAAACGGTTGAATTGTGAATTGTTGCCAATCATTCTAACTTTCTTTTCAGCAAACAAAGTTAGAAATATATTTTTAAGGTACGTAAAAACTGTTCATTTTTTGTTTTAGTTTCCGATAACTTTATACTTTTCTCTTGTATTGATTACGGACTTCAAATGTTCATACTCATATTCGAAGCAACTGCTGAAAAAGTTACGATGAAGGTTATGCTCTATTTGCTGGAATGTCCATAGTTTTCCGTCTTGCAGTTCTTTGTTGCAGATAATTTTATCATCATCCAGGTCGAGCAGGAAAAGGTAGACCATCCGGTTAGTAACTTCGTTCTCAAAATGATACATGAAACTGAAGTGTACGTTCTGGCGGGGGACAGAGGGAAGCATATAATGCAATATTCTATCGATTCCCTGCTCCAGGTTTTCTCCGAATATCAGGTAACTTTCCAAAAGCAGGTCGGTTTTTCCTTTATCTATGACAGCACTTTTGGGGCGTGGATGTAGAAAGAGTAAACCGTGGTAAACGACGGCAATGCGGATAACCGGATTGATATATTCATTTTTATGTTTCAATGCATCCGATGCCAATGCTTTTCCGATAACGTCTCCTTTTTTGTTGACGATGGGTACGAATAGGGTGTGCGCCATTACTTTATTGAAGTAATAAATGCCGTATTGGTTGAAAAGGATACTTAAAATGAATACACACGGCGGAATGATGTGGAACAAAACGGTTGTAGTTGTTTCACTCAGGGGATGGCTGATGATAACAGCGCATAAGATGACTAAGAGATGGATGGCGCCTATAATCAGCAGCACTTTGGCTGAAACAATGGCAGATTCGATACCTTGGGAAAAATAGTATTGGGCGCATATACGGGATTGTGAGGTACGGTAATTTCTCAACCATTTGCGGTTTAAGTAGAGGATGTACACCGGTATGAAAGCGCTTATCTCTAAAGTGAAAGGCAACATGGTTTTCGGACAATAGCCCGGTATGAAGATGATGGCTAACGTAAACAGCATCAGCATACCCGTTATGCCGTATAGAATGATTTGAGGAATATATACTTTCTTGTAGTATCTTATATATAAAGACATTAAAAGTCCTACACCTGCACCCAAGTAGATGGCTATGTCATGTTTTGCGTATTCACACAATAGAATGGATATAATAACTGGAATATATCCGGTTGACATGTTAAACTGAGATGATAATACACTTCGCTTGCCCATATATAAATATTTTGCCGTTTATGTTTTAACAAACGAATTGTATAAATTGTTCTTTATATCATCCCTTTTTGTATATTATGGACACTTTTTTCTGCATGATAAGACGAACGGACCAACGGAGCACTTTCCACCTGGGTGAATCCTTTTTCCAGTCCGATTGCTTTGTAAAGGTCGAATTGGGCAGGCGTAATATATTCCGCTACCGGATAATGCCTGTGGGTGGGTTGAAGATACTGCCCGATGGTAAGTATCTGGCAATTCACTTTACGCAAGTCATCCATTAGTTCTTCTACCTCCTCCGGAGTTTCCCCCAGTCCGACCATAATGCCGGATTTGGCAATGATTCCACTCTCGGATATTTGGCGAAGCACTTCCAGACTTGTTTCATAACGGGCTGCGCTCCGTACCAGCGGACTGATACGTTTTACGGTCTCCATGTTGTGCGACAGTATATCAGGCCGTGCATCGATAACCCGGTCGATAAGTTCTTTCCGTCCCTGAAAGTCCGGAATCAGCACCTCTACCGTCGTTTCCGGATTGAGGCGTCTGATTTCACTGATTGTCTTTGCCCAATGTCCGGCACCGAGGTCAGGCAAATCGTCCCGGTCTACTGAAGTGATGACTGCATGTGAAAGTTTCATCAGGGCGATAGACTCCGCTACATGCAAGGGCTCTTGCGGATTCAGCGGCAACGGCTTTCCTGTTTGCGTATTGCAGAACTTGCAGCAACGCGTACAGATATCTCCGCCAATCATAAAGGTGGCTGTTCCCCTTCCCCAGCATTCTCCCATATTCGGGCACCGTCCACTGCTGCATATGGTATGCAGGCAGTGGGACTCTACGATACGTTTGGTTTCGGTATACCGTTCGTTGGCGCCGATACTTATTTTAAGCCATTCGGGTTTTCGTACTCTGTTTGTCATGATAGGGGATTTTAATCATTTCAAGGACATAGTTTCGCCGGATTAATTGTTCTTCAACTCGCGGTTGAAGAAGTCTGTCAATCTCGTGTACAAGTGCAAACGTGTATTGCCGCCGAAGATACCGTGATTGCGGTTGGTGTAAACCTGCATGTCGAACTGCTTCCCGAGTTGCACCAGGTGTTCGGCATACTCGGCGCAATTCTGGAAGTGTACATTGTCATCCGCCATGCCATGCACCAACAGCAGGCGGCCGTTCAGATTACCGGCACGGGTAAATGCAGAAGAGGCTTTATAGCCTTCGGCATTTTCCTTCGGAGTGCGCATAAAGCGTTCCCCGTATACCGTGTCGTAATAGTTCCAGTCAGTGACGGCGGCCACGGCAGCTCCGGCTTTGAATACCGGTGTATTTTCACTCATGCTCATGATAGTCATATATCCGCCGAAACTCCATCCCCATATTCCGATGCGGTTTTTGTCAACATAGGGCTGGCGTCCCATATACAGCGCTGTTTCCACTTGGTCTTTAGCTTCTTTGACACCGAGGTTCAGATAGGTGCATTTGGCAAATTCAGCGCCGCGTCCGCCGGTTCCGCGTCCGTCCACACACACTACGATGTAACCTTGAGAAGCCATGTAAGTCTCCCAACTCACGCCAAACTTATCGAGTACTTGTTGCGAACCGGGTCCGCTGTATTGGTACATCAATACCGGATATTTCTTGTTGGCAGAGAAGTTTGCCGATTTCATCATCCATCCGTTCAGTGAAGTACCGTCGGAAATCTGGAAAGAAAAGAATTCCTTTTTGGGCATGGCATATCCGCTGATTCTTTGCTTAAGGTCAGCATTATCCAGGAGGGTAGTAAGTGTCTTTCCCGTTTGGTCGTTCAGCGTAATGACGGTCGGCGTATCGGTGCTTGAATACCGGTTCATATAGTACTTCATATTCGTACTGAACAGGGCGGTATTCGTTCCCGTTTGCGAAGATAATTTGGTTTTCTTTCCTTTGCGGTCTATCTTGTAGATGGCGCTGCGAAGCGGGCTCTCTTCATTGCTGCTGTAATAGAAACTACCTTCTGCGGGGTCATAGCCCAGGAACTCCAATACTTCATAAGGGCCGGAAGTCACTTGCTTAATCAGGTTTCCGCCGATGCTATACCAGTACAGATGGTTGTATCCGTCTCTTTCGCTGACAAAACTGAAGTTCTCGGGATAGAACACAATGTTGTCGAATACATTTTCGCGGATGTAAGTATCGCTTTCGTCACGTACAGCCAGTTTGCAGACGGTGCTGCGAGGGTCGGCAAAGTACAAGTCGAACCGGTTCTGATGGCGGTTCAATGTCATCACCGCGAGTTTGTTCTCATCTTGCGTGAAGCGGATGCGTGGAATGTATCCGTCTGCTTCCACAGGTACGTTAATCTGGCGGGTAACTTTGGATTTGATGTCAAACGTGTGCACCGATACTTTTGAATTTACTTCACCGGTTTTAGGGTACTTATAAGTGTATTCGCCGGGATATTTTTCGTAAGGGGCAATATGCGGAGCCTGTCCGGCAAAGACCGGGAAAGAGTAGGAGGGCACTTCCCGCTCGTCAAAGCGGATAAAGGCCAGCATCTTACTGTCGGGGCTGAATTCCAGTGCCCGATTGAAAGAGAATTCTTCTTCATATACCCAGTCGGGGATGCCGTTCAGGATTTCGTTGCGTTTGCCGTCTTTGGTCACCTGGCTTTCGCTGTTGCCATAGAGGAGTTTTACGAGGAAGATGTTATTATCCCGTACGAATGCCACCTGATTCCCGTCGGGCGAGAAAATAGGTACTTGTTGCGGTCCGCTGTCCGAAAGCTTTTCAACGATATTGTTGATTTTGCCGTCCAGGTTACGCTTCAGACTATATATATAATGTACGGCCGTATACGAATGGCGATAAATGGGAGTAGTCTCCGTGGCGATAAGCAACTTGCTGCCGTCCGGTGAAAAACTGTAACTGTCGAATTCCTTGAACGGACATTCGCGGGCGGTGGTAGCATCAAACAATACTTCCACCGCTTTGCCGGTCTTGAAGGAGTATTTGATAATTTGTGTCTTTTCGGCGTTCATCTGTGAATAATGCTCTCCGTCTCCCGGTATGGGAATCACGCCTGAAATGTTGCGGGGAGTGAAAGCTCCCGATACGATTTCTTTCAGGTCCAGCGGTCTGCCGCCTTGTGCAAAAACTGCCAGTGTGCAGAAGCAGAGAAATAGCGCAGTACAAATCTTTTTCATATCTTATCCGGTTATTTATTTCGTGAATTTTGTTTGGGGAACAAAGATACAATAAAGAGAAGATTTATCGAAAGAGTATAGGCATTTATTTAACTTAAGATTCGCAAAGTCAACCTCCGCCGTTTGCCGATTTTATTTTTTGCCTACTGGGGAATTATTTTTTCCTAATAGGCAAAAAATAAAAGTTCTTCTAATGTATGGAGCGAAAAGCATACTAAAAAGCCCGTCCGCATCTTGTCGAAAGCGGACGGGCTGTCGTCACTCATAGATGATAATCAGAATAGATGATGATTGGAGCTTGTATGATTTAGAGGACTTTTACTTTCCGTTGATATTCGGCAATGGCGGCATCCAGACGTTCGTGGGCTGTCGTATCTCCCGGAACATTGTGCGATGGGTGGATATAGAGTTTCACACCGCGGTCGGCAAGGATTTCGGCAACCGTAGTGATGGTCATCCATACCATCGTCACGAAACTTAAGGTAGACAAAGGCCCTACTTTGTCGAAATGATTCTTCAGCGGGACGGAAGCATCTACCAGGGGCACACACGAATCTACCACGATGTCCGCAATCTGGAAGAGGTTCTTACCACCGGAATGGCGGCTCGGCTTATCACCCGTTTCGCCTGCCGAACCGTAGACGATTACTTTCATGCCGCGTTTCTTGGCTTCCAATGCTACGTCGATGTTTACGGCATTGATGCCTGTGTGCGAGAAAATCCAGATACAATCTTTTGAATCGAAATCATAATTCTTCATGATTTCCTGCCCGTAACCTTCCGCTCTTTCCAGAAACAGGAACTGATGGATACCCATCTGCCCGATGATTTGTGTGAAGAAGGTCAGCGGAAGTTCGCAAAGAGGGTGGAAACCTACAAAACTGCCGATACGCGGGTACATCTCTTCGACAGGGATAGTGGCGTGGCCGCAACCGAAAGTGTGGACCCAACGGCCGGCTTCGATAGAATCTGCCATGACAGTGGCAGCTTTTTTAATGTTTTCCAGTTGGGTAGCTTCCAACTTTTCCATGATGCCGTGGGCATTTTTTAACCATTCAAGTGCTAACATAATTTTGTTTTTTAGGGGGTAAATAATTTATTTTAATGAACGTCTGTACAATAATAGCATGATGACCAGCGATGCAATCATCAGATAAGGGTAAAGTCCGATGCCGCCCTCATATTGTGATACGAATCCCATCAGGCTGTTCATCAAGGTCTGACCTATAAGCGCAATGACAAGCGCCACGCTGAACGCCGTTCCCGATAGAGACGGATAGCGGTTTCCCAGGATGCTCAATATGACGGGATAAGTGGCGGAAAGCCCCGTACCTACGCATACCATACCGATAGCCGCCCGTATAAACCCGGGAGCGAAAGTCAGCAGTCCGAACCCGATGGCGGTAAGAATCAGACTGTAGGGCAGCACAGTTTCCGGTCTTATTTTCTTAAAGATAACCACTTGCAGCATACGTGCCACGGTAAGTCCCGCCACCATACACGTCAGCGCTATCAATGCCCGGTTGTCCGGAATATCGGTGGTTTGCCCGAAGTAACTGGTGGACCAGTTATTGCAAACACCTTCTATGCCGCTTTGAAAGAACAGGATGAAACTGAGCAACAGCAGCCCGCTTTCTTTCAGTAGCCCCAATCCTTCTTTCACCGGAAATCCCTGTGCCTGTTTCGGAGCGGGGAAACGTACGGGAATACAGAACAGGATGCCTGCCAGCATCACGAATCCTATCCCTTGGAGGATGGTTTCGTATGAATAATATTCAGATAAGAATCCCAATAAAGTAGGTATGCCCAATGCTCCCAATCCGTAGAACATACCCAGAAAACTGAGGCGCGAGCCTTTTTCAGCTTCACTGGAGATGTCCGCCACCAATGCGTTGGTTTCTCCGTTCAGGATGCCTCCTCCCAATCCCACGCCCACGATGGAAAGCTGAAGGAGCGGTACACTCTCGAAATAGGCCAGTCCCTCCATGCCCGCCAGGACAATGATGCAACTGGGCACGAGTAATGCCTTATGCCCGAATCGGTCGACAACAGGACCGAAAATCAATGAACCTGTCAACATGCCCAGGGGCAGGAAAGTAACCAGCGTGGTCGTTTGCAATCCACTCAGACCCAGTTTGGCTGTAAGCGCCGGTAATACGGCTCCTAAGGTAATCATGGACACACCGAAAAAACACATGCCGATACATGCGGCCGTAAAGACTAAAGTTTTATGATAATTGTTCATACACGGTTCTGTTAGTCATACAAATGATTCTTGATGGCGAGAAACGCCGCTCCTATCAATCCGGCGTTGCCGGACAACTGAGAAGATACAAATTCCGCCTGCCGGATGCTGATGGGCTGTGCCCACTTGCAGGCTTCCTTGTAGATGTCGTCGATAAAGATACCGGCCGGGCCGAACACTCCACCGCCCCAGATTACTTTTTGCGGATTCAGCAGGCTGACAAGATTGGCAGCCCCCATGCCCCACATCTCCACTGCCTTGCGCAAGACGGACACGGCAATGGGGTCCCCTTCGTTGTATGCGCTGAACACGTCATAGGCTGATATGCGGCAAATGGGTTTCTGGCGCAGTTTCCCTTTATAAGCCTTGTTGGCGCGTACGGCGTCGCGCACCCGTGCTCCGATACCGTTGCCCGAAGCATAATATTCAAAGCATCCGCAAGCCTTGTAATCTTCTTTATAAGGAGGTTGTAAGGCCATCCATCCTGTGGCGCCGATAATATCGCCGGCTCCGTGCAGCACATGCCCGTCGATGATAATTCCCGCGCCTATACCCGTCCCAACGGCAATAAATACGGCACTGTGGCAGTCTTTGGCCGCTCCCTGCCACATTTCGCCGTACATATAGCAAGTGCGGTCGCTGTCGATATAGATTTCGATATCGGGAGGAGTAATCCGGCGCAATTCTTCGTAGAGAGGATAATTTTCCCATCCGGGAATGTTGGGCGCCCATACGCGGCGGGTCTGTGAATATACGATACCGGGGATGCAAACGCCGATACCGTCTATCTGTATTCGGCTTCTGCGCGCCATGGTCAGGAGTTTTGCAAGAATGTCGGCGGCAAGTTTGCCGACTTCATGACCTGTTCTTCCTTTCAGAAGACGTTTCCTGTTGAACATCATGCTTCCGTCAGGGAGGAAGATGGCGCTGGCTATTTTTGTGCCGCCTATGTCGAGTGCTATTGTTGCCATGGCGTTATAGTATTTTTGGTGTGTCATTAAGGTTGTATGCAAAGCTATGAATTTATTTCAGTACGAAGGCATTCCGGAAGATAAATTTATATGCAAAAGTGGTAATCAATCATTAAAATCTGTTTATACAATTTATTCTAAGGTGTTCGTTTTGCATCATATTCACCTTAAAATCAATTGATGAAACATTTTTTAGTGCAGTATAAAATGATTCGTTTTGTGTTTGTTAACAATAAGTGCTAAGAGGGAGTGACCTGTTTAAAGAAGCCGTACGTTGCAGATGCCGCAGAAATACCTTATTTTTGTTCCTGATTAAAACAATGAGTATGAGCGCAACACCTCTTTATAATGAGTTTCCTTTGTTTCTGAAACGTTATTTTCCGTATAAAGTGCAGAAGATATCGTTGAATGCCGGTTTTACCTGTCCCAACCGGGATGGCAATAAAGGTTACGGTGGATGTACGTATTGCAACAACCAGACGTTCAATCCGGAGTATTGCCGGACCGAGAAACCAATCAGTTTGCAATTGGAAGAAGGAAAAATCTTCTTTGCCCATAAATATCCTGAAATGAAATATCTCGCCTATTTCCAGGCGTACACCAATACGTATGGCGAACTGGAAAGCCTGAAACGGAAATACGAGGAGGCATTACAGGTGGACGGAGTAGTGGGGCTGGTTATCGGTACCCGGCCTGACTGTATGCCCGATGACTTACTCGATTACTTAGAAGGAATCAGCCGGCATACCTTTCTTTTGGTGGAATATGGCATCGAAAGCACGAATGACGCGACCTTACTGCGAATCAACCGCGGACATACCTATCGAGCCACCGTCGATGCGGTGGAGCGAACTGCCGGGCGTGGCATCCTCACCGGTGGTCATGTGATACTCGGATTGCCGGGCGAAACGCGCGAAAGCATTGTCGCGCAAGCCAGGGACGTGTCGCGCCTGCCGCTTACCACGTTGAAGATGCATCAGTTGCAATTGATACGCGGCACCCGCATGGCATCCGAATACGAACACTGTCCCGAAGATTTCCACTTGTTCGATGTAGATGAATATATCGACCTCGTGATAGATTATATCGAACATCTGCGCCCCGATCTCGTATTGGAGCGTTTCATCTCCCAATCGCCTAAGGAATGGCTTATCGCTCCCGATTGGGGACTCAAAAATTATGAATTTAACCACCGGGTTCTAAAAAGAATGAAAGAACTCGAAGCATATCAGGGGAAGAAATATGAAATGTGAGAAAAAAGAATTATTTTTGCCGCTGTTAGAATATGGAATCAATCTAAATTAGGATTAAAATGAATTCGAAAACAATGATAAAAGGGAAAATCCACTATGTGGGAGTGAATGACCGCAGCAAGCATCTGTTTGAAGGTCTGTGGCCGTTGCCGTACGGAGTATCTTATAACTCCTACCTGATAGATGATGAAACAGTGGCTTTAATCGATACGGTCGACATCTGTTACTTTGAGACCTATTTGCGTAAGATAAAGAGTATCATCGGCGAACGTCCTATCCAGTATCTGGTAATCAACCATATGGAGCCGGACCATTCGGGTTCTATCCGCCTGATTAAGCAGCATTATCCTGATATCATTATTGTGGGTAACAAGCAGACCTTCGGCATGGTCGAGGGTTTTTATGGTGTTACCGGTGAGCAATACCTTGTGCAGGATGGCTCTTTCCTGGCTTTGGGGCATCATAAACTGCGTTTCTACATGACGCCTATGGTTCATTGGCCCGAAACGATGATGACTTTCGACGAGACGGAAGGCGTGCTGTTCTCCGGAGACGGCTTCGGATGTTTCGGAACGTTGGACGGAGGTTTCCTGGATGTCCGTATGAATGTAGACAAGTATTGGAACGAAATGGTGCGGTACTACTCCAACATTGTGGGCAAATACGGTTCGCCGGTGCAAAAAGCGTTGGCAAAGTTGAGCGGATTACCCATCAACGCTATCTGTTCTACTCACGGACCGGTTTGGACGGAAAACATTTCCAAGGTTGTCGGCATTTACGACAAGCTGAGCCGCTATGCTGCCGATGAGGGCGTGGTCATTGTCTACGGTTCCATGTACGGGCATACGGAACAAATGGCGGAAGCCATTGCGGAGGAGTTGTCCGCGCAAGGCATCCGAAACATCGTGATGCATAACGTCAGCAAGAGCAATCCTTCTTATATAATAGCTGATATCTTCCGATACCGGGGATTGATAATCGGTAGTCCGACTTATAGCAACCAGTTGTTTCCGGAAGTAGAATCTTTGCTGTCCAAGATATTGATACGCGAAGTAAAAGGACGTTATTTAGGCTATTTTGGTTCTTTCTGCTGGTCGGGTGCCGCTGTAAAGCGCATCGGCGAGTTTGCCGAGAAGAGTAAGTTTGAAATTGTCGGCGAACCGGTGGAAATGAAGCAGGCGATGAAGGACCTTACTTATGAGCAGTGTGAAAACCTTGCGCGTGCTATGGCAGGACGTTTGAAGAAAGACAGGACTTGACTCCTTATTTAAGTACTTATTACTAACCTATAAAAACAATCACAATGAGACTAATCATTCAACCGGATTACCAATCCGTATCACAGTGGGCGGCACATTACGTTGCCGCGAAAATCAACGCGGCTAATCCGACTCCTGAAAAACCGTTTGTATTGGGATGTCCTACCGGTTCTTCACCGTTGGGCATGTACAAGGCATTAATCGACCTGAACAAGAAAGGCGTCGTATCTTTCAAGAATGTAGTGACTTTCAATATGGACGAATACGTGGGACTTCCCAAAGAGCATCCCGAAAGTTACTATTCTTTTATGTGGAACAATTTCTTCAGCCACATCGATATCCTGCCGGAGAATACCAATATCCTGAACGGCAATGCTGCCGACCTCGATGCTGAATGTGCACGCTACGAAGAGAAGATTAAGTCTTATGGTGGTATAGACCTCTTCATGGGAGGCATCGGTCCTGACGGGCATATCGCTTTCAACGAACCGGGTTCTTCCCTGTCTTCCCGCACTCGTCAGAAGACATTGACTACCGACACAATCATTGCCAACTCCCGTTTCTTCGATAACGACGTCAACAAAGTCCCTAAAACTGCTTTGACGGTAGGTGTGGGTACTGTGCTCAGCGCCAAAGAGGTAATGATTATCGTAAACGGCCATAACAAGGCCCGTGCCCTTTATCATGCAGTGGAAGGTCCTGTCATGCAGATGTGGACCATCAGTGCCCTGCAAATGCACGAAAAAGGTATCATTGTTTGCGACGATGCCGCTACCGAAGAATTGAAAGTAGGCACTTACCGTTATTTCAAGGATATCGAAGCCGACCATCTGGACCCGGAATCTTTGCTGAAATAAGCCGATAGCTTATTCTATTATATAGAGTCGCCCGTTTTTCCAGGAGTGGAAAGGCGGGCGATTTCTTATTTCTAACAGTTATTTTAAGTATATTTGCCTGAAATTGTAAAAAATGGCTGATATGAAATTCTTTAGGGTTACCATTCTCCTTTTGCTCGGGTTGTTTTTCTCTTGTTCTTCCTCAAAGAAAGAAAAGAATGGAGAGGAAGAAAGTATCGTAGTGGAAATAGCTAATGATTCGCATCTCTTATTTTCTAAGGTTTTCGAACAAGTGGACTATATTCCTTTGGAAACAACGGACTCAGCTCTGGTAGGTGTGGTAGAACGTTTCCGGGTCTTCGATGATAAAGTATGCCTTTTGTGCGATAAGTCGATGCTTTTGTTTGATAGTCGTACCGGCCGTTCTAGCCTCAACCTTTCTAAATTGGGGAATGCTCCGGGAGAATATAAGTCATTGTATGACATGTATGTCGATAAAGAAGCGGGCATCGTGGAACTGCTTGACCGCAGTGACCGGAAACTATATAAATACAGCTTGGGTGGTACGTTTATAGAGACTGTGGAACTGCCCTCCCTGCCTTTCTCTTTTATTCCCGATGAAGAGGCATTCTATTGGTTGTATAATAACAATTGGCCGACGGAGGAAGTAAAGTCAAAACTTCTCCTTTTTGATGCCGTCAACAAGAAAGTCTGCGGAGAATATTTCCCCATCGATTCCCATTTGGCAAATTATTATTTTGTAGTAGAGGGTAATAATTTTGTCCGGTGTGGAGACGAAACGCTGTTCTATTTCTCGCCGTCCGAAAAGATATATTCTCTCCGCGGGAAAGAAGCACCTGCTCCGGTCTACTCTGTCGATTTCGGACGTCATGCTGTTCCTGAAGAATTCTATGAACGTAATTTCGCTGATATAATGGAGTTCTCTGCCGAGACTACCAAGCGGGGTTATGTTTATTTTATTAATAATTTTGCGGCAAACAATGACTATGTGCAACTCTCTTTCTTTTCAGAAGAAAAGCCATTCTGGAGCATTTATTCGATTCGTGAGGGAATTACTTATACGGGACATCTTTTGCAGGACGATATAAATTCATTAAAGGTTTTTGAAGCTTCCAATCTGAATACGCTTTTTTCCATTGAAGGAGATTATCTTTATTTTTTAATCTCTCCCGACCAATTCCTCGAAATGTCACGTAACAATCGTATCTTTGCCGAAAAGGTAAATGCTTTCGGTATAAGTGAGCAATCGAATCCTTTATTAGTAAAATGCAAATTCAAGAAAAGTCAGATACTATGAAATATATATTTTGGTTGTTAACCTTATCGTTTATCTCTTGCACGCATCCGGTGCAAGAGTCATCACTAAAGAAACTGGATGTTTCCTTTGCATCGGCAATTCCTTCTATTCGTTTGTCTGAATTTGCATCATCGGTAGAATGCATACCTTTGGCTGTGCGAGATTCGGTTATTATGGGAGAACTGATGCAGGTGATGATAAAAGACAGCTTTATTTATGCAGCCGACAGGGCATCTGTATATAAGTTCAGCCTTTCCGGAGATTTAATGGCTATGATCAGCCATAAAGGTAATGCTCCAACGGAATATGTGAGTATTTCTGACTTTCAGGTTGATAAGGATGGCGATGCATGGGTGTTGAGCCGAAGCAATAAAGCACTCTACAAATATACTTGGGATGGTAGTTTGCAAAAGAAAGTTCCATTGGATATATGGGCGGAAAAGTTTTCTTTTGGGGGCGAAACCCAAATCTTGTTATATACCGGCAATGAGAAAACCGAAGAGTATGGACATGCCTTATACAAATTGGATTTGCAGACCGGAGAGCTGACTGACAGATATTTGCCCATAAACGATGATAAATCGGGATATTTGCATGTAATGTCACAGAATCATTTTACTTGCGGTGATGCTTCTTACTTTTTCTATCAGATGTTTAACGATACAATTTATGCATTTAATGAGGTAGGGGCACTCGTCCCTGAATATTTGTTGTCTTTTGATGGGAAAAATATTCCGGACTCTTTTTATGAACAGAAGTACAGTGATATCATGGACTTTTTTCAGCATCTATTTAAGAAGGATTATGCTTACGGTACAGGGCTGTTTCTGAAATCAGATACTTCCTGCCTGTATTCATTGATTTATGATAAGCGGGTTTATTGGTCTATGACAAAAGAGGGAAAGCGTGCGCTTGGCAATGTTTTGAAGGATGATGTTTGTCTGGCCGGCTATGAGATACCATTAGGCGATATATCTTGTTTTGTGCAGGATAATAATCAGGTTGTGATTCCTCTGTCCCCCTATTTTATTATGGAGTATGTAAATAAACAGGCGGATGAACAGGAACGAGATAATATCACCCGAATTCTGAAGTATAGCGGTGAAGACCAGAACCCGGTTTTACTGAAAATTAAATTGTAGCTTAATCAGTAAATTCTACAAAAAGAAATATGAATTGGAAAAATTCTTTTGGTGCATTTGTATGCCTTTTGGCACTAACAAGTTGTAATAGCCAGAGCGTGCATGACCTGTCGGTGCCGGTGGAAGTAATTGATTTTGCTTCGTTGGAGCAGATCGATATTTCCTCGTTTCCGGATAGGGATAATGTAGACTATGTACTTCTGAAAAGTGATGGCAAGGAATTGTTCGGCAGAATTGATAAAGCAAAGATTGTCGGTGACAAAATCTATATTGCCGATACCCGCTTGCGCTCATTGGTAGTGTACGACCATACAGGAAATCCCCTTGCGCAAGTAGGAGTGCGGGGACAAGGCCCAAAAGAATATGTAAATCTGTCCGACTTTGATGTGACTCCTCAGGAGGATATCTATGTGCTGGATGGAAGATTGAATAAAATATTACATTATAACTCTGATTTTGAGTGTACGGCCGAACATTTATTGCCGTTTGCAACAGATGTGTTGGCGGCTTTAGATAATGATTCGTTGCTTTTCGGTCTTTCTTCCTGGAATATGAAGGATGGCGCAGGATACAAGATTGCGTTGACGGACAAAAGTGGGAAAATAAGCCGTACCTGTTTGGAGTACGACGAATTTACTGACCCTGCTTATTGGATTTCCGATTATCGGTTTGCAGAAGCCGCGGGAGGGCAGCTTGCCTATAATCAGACGATAAGCAATTATGTATATCTCTTTTCTCCGGAAGGCGAATTGAAAAAGGCGTTCTATCTGGACTTTGGAAAAGAAAACGTGCCGGATACGGATAAGATGGAGATTGAATCTAAATTGACGAACTATGATAGCTATACCCTGATACGGGAAATATTGGCAGTTACCGATAAATATCTGATCGGATTTATCTGGAAACATCGGCAGACAAAACTTTTTGTGATAGATTATGTCGCGAAGAAATGCTACCTTGGCGAAACCATTGCAGATACAGACCGACGGTGTGGTTGCGGCTATTCTGATGGAAAACTGATTTCCTATATCGATTCGGCAGATGAATCCCTCCCTGATTCGGTAAATCAGTTTGTAGAGAATGAAGGGATTGCACTGAAAATTCAGAGAATCAGATAATTCCGTAATATTAAGCTTTTTGTATTAACTAATCAATCCATATTATGCGTATCTTGAGAAAATTGCCGTATGCGTTTTTACTTGGTGGACTTTTACTGTCGTGCTCGCAAGAGAAGAAAATCTTTGCTGATTCCACACTTGTAACGTATGATGACTTTAAAGAAGTTATCGACTTGAAAGCAGAGAAAGTAGGTTTAGACAGCGTACTTTTAGCGCCTATTCAGTTACAGGTTTATGATACTGTTTTGGCTGTTATGAACAGCAGGGCGGATAAGCTCGTACATTTGTTCGGCTTAGGCTCGGGAATGAAAACAGCTGAACATGTATCCGTAGGACAGGGCCCGGATGAAATGGTGGTGCCTCGTTTTATAGAAAACGACGGACGTTCCGTGCAGCTTTCGGACCTTATGACTTCTGCTGTGGTGAAATATGACTTACCGGACTTCTTTAAGCCGGAAGCCCCCGTGCGCTCAGAACGAATCTCACTGAAAGAGCGTGCTTTTGGTGAAGTACGTTTGTTGAAAGGCGGCTATATAGCACCCGCCCGCAATACTTCCTTCTTATTCCACGTATATAATGTAAAAGGTGAAAGAGTCGATTCGATAGGAGGTTATCCGGAGGCGGGATGGGAAACGACAGATGCTGAGAAACTCAATATGTATACCTTCTCTTTTACCACCAATCTTCAGGACAAAATAGCCGTCTGTTACAATTGGACGGATTTGGTCGAAATTTACGATGGAGCGGGAAATCTCTGTAAAAGACTTTATGGACCGAAGCAGTTTGTCTCTCATTTCAAGGAAGTCCGTGACGGTCAGGTGATTTCCGCTTCTCCCGAGAAAGGGCAGACAAGAGATGCTTATTTCTGTCCGGTGAATATGGGAGATGAGTTCTGGGTGCTTTTTAGTGGAAAGTCGGAATCTGAAGAGAATTACAGCATTTTAGCCGACCGTATTTGTGTTTACGGCTGGGACGGAACACCAAGAAGAATCCTGAATCTGGATGAAGGCGTTTTCACTATTGCTGTGGATAAAAAGAACAGGAAAATCTATGGAATCAGCGATACTCCGGAGTTCCATATGGTGGCGTTTGCATATTAATGTATCATTATTAAAGTCTAAAAGTTATGCTAAAGAGAATAATGTTAATTGTAGCCATCTGCTGTTTATGTGCTTGTTCATTTACACAGAAGGAAGTGCAAAGAGTGGAAGTTGTGGATTATTCTACAATTTCAGAAGCGCTTTATACGCGGCTGCCGGGAGATTTATTTTATAATGATGGCTATATAATATGGGTTGACCCTTTTGCCCGTGATGGTTTTGTACATATATTAGATGAAAAAAGCGGTAAGGAACTGTTGACGTGGGGGACTTTGGGTGAAGGACCTCAAGAATTCAATATGCCGGTTGTCTCGTATGCTTTTCCTCCTTATATACAAATTCATGATATGAATAAAGATTTGCAGGCAACCTTGAAAATCGATAGGCAGGTAAATGATTCCGTAAGTATGTCAATAGCATGGGGACAGAAAAAAGAGGGTAATTATACACGGTGTTTACAGTTGGATGATACTGCTTTTATTTATTTTTACCCCGAAGCAGATAAACCTTTTAGGATTGATTGCCGTAAAGATGTAGTTTTGACCGGGGAATATCCTTTGAAAGAGAAAATAACGAATGGTTTTGACGTGTATCAGGGAGAAATTGTCTACAATAATAAATGCAATTTATTGCTGTTTTATACTTACTCTTTCCCTTATATGGCAATGTATAAGTATAAAGATGGAGAAATGTTATTGGAATGGGAAGAAAAGACACCTGATTATTTTATTAAAGACGGTGCATTGGCATTGAATAAGGATACTCCGAAAGGAATCAATGCGGCAGTTTTTACAAAAGACTATATAATTAAGCTTCAGCGCGACGAACTGACCGAAGGTGAATATCCTAAGAATGTATCCGGAAGAGATATGAGCCACTTGCCTCAATCCCTTTTTGTGTATGACTATAAAGCTCGGTTGACACGGATAATAAATATGAAATTGCCGGTCGTGCGGTTAGCAGGTGACCTTAATACAAATAACATTTATGCTATCATTGCCAATCCGGAGTTTTGTATTATCCGATTATCCATTGATGAAGTTCTGAATAAATAATATAAGAGAAAGATGAAGAAAAATATTTTATTCCTATTAATGGGAGCTTGTATGCTATTATCCTGCTCACAGAAAGAACGTTATTCCGATGCTCAGTTATTCGGTTATGATGATTTCGAGGCGGAAATACAACTGAAAGGCAAAGTTTTGGAATTTGATGATTTGATAATGAATCCTGGTGCTTTGCAAGTCTATGATTCTATATTGGTCACTTTAGAATATGGCGGAGAGCAAATCTGTAATGTCTATAATCTGAATACAAAAAAGAAAATCGGAGCGCGTTTGACAAGAGGACAAGGACCGGATGAAATGGTAATGCCCCAGTTTATAGATAATGATGGGTCATGTATACAGATAATTGATATGGCAACCTCTGTCATTTATAAGTATAATCTGGCCGACTTTATTGAGAATCCAGAGCCAAAGCCGGTATCTAAGGCTAAGTTGGAAGAAAATATAAGTTCCGGTATGCAGATGTTGGGTGATAATGTCATTGGTTATCCTTATTTTAAGGAACATCAATTATACGTGTTTGACATGTCGGGAAAGAAAATCAATGAATTTGCCGATTTTCCTACTTCAACCATTGATTATACAGATATGGAAAGGACCGATGCATATTATATGGGATTTGCTTCAAATAACATAGACCGTGTGGCTATTTGCTATTATATGACAGATTTAATTGATATATATGATTCTACCGGAAAATTGCGGAAAAGAATGCATGGTCCGGAGCAATTCTTTTCTTATTTTGAAGAAGTTCATGATGCAGGAGGTGTAACCTCCAAACCTGTCAGAGGTAAAAACCGGGATGCCTATTTTGCTCCTCGAAGTGGAGGGGATAAATTGTTCGTACTATATAATGGAGGATATGTTGACGAAAAAGAACACAGTCCGTTCTGTAAAAAGATGTTTTCTTTTTCATGGGAAGGAACGCCACAGAATATTTATATCTTGGACGACCCTATATTTACTTTCTGTGTCGATAAGAAAAAACGTAAAATCTACGGTTTAAGCAATGTTCCTGAGAATCATATTATAGAATATACCTATTAAATGTAACGGAGGTGCATTTGGGCATCTTCTCAGGTGATTATATCCCTATTATACTCCCAAAGAAGAAGTTAACATCATTGTAGTAAGGATGTTAACTTCTTCTTTTTACGATGTTAACTTCTTCTTCTTACGATGTTAACTTCTTCTTTATCATTAGTTTGATAAAACTATTCAGATTAAAATGTCCTGATTATCAATGTCCTACTTTTTCTTTCGATTCTTTATTAAAATTCAGAATATTGCGATTATGTCAAGATTAAATGTAAAATAGCCTGTTTTATGCTTTGTTTAGTGACAAATATTGGTTATTTTTGCTCTATATAGAAAGCGATTTAGCGAAAAAGACAATTATTGACACTATAAAGATGAAATACCTTATATCTTTTACCCTGTTTATCTTCTTATGGGGATGCTCACACCACTCAGGCGTTGATAAGCATTTACGTCATTCCGACAATGTAGTAGATGTAAAAGACCTGGTTCAGGAAATCGTGATAGATACTCCTCTAATAGGAGGATTGTCAAGGCCTTATGTCTTTGATAAGTATTTCATATTAATAGACCCGCAATCAACAGATAATCAAATTCACTTCTTTGATAAAAAGGATTTTTCTTATATTGCAGGAACGGGACATCCGGGAGAAGGACCTCACGAACTAACAAATTGTGGAGAAATTATACCTGATGGGAGAAATCGCCGGATATATGTTCCGGATTTCGGAAAAATGAAATTATTAAGTTTTGACTTGGATAGTATTTTGCTAAATCCCAATTATTTACCCGAATGTACAATTGATATAAATAAAGCGGAGACTCCTTTCATGTATTCTTATTTCAATGATACCCTTTGTTATGTTTGCTGTATGACTATAAAGCCGGGAGAATATTTTCAGGAATCTTTGGCCACATGGAATATGAAGAGCGGGGAAATACGTCCTTTGATTAGCGGTCATCCGGAAATTGAGAGAAAAAGAATCCGTTATGCGGTATCTTTAGAAAATAACTTGATAGCGGTAAGCTATGACCATCACGATTTATTATCCATTTATGATCTGAAAGGAAATCTCAAACATAATATCTATGGTCCTGAGTGGGACAATGCAACCAGCAACGCCATGATTTATTATTATGGAAGTATCATTATCTGCAACAATCGGATTATAGTCGGTTATTCAGGTGAAAGAAATCCGGACGTGGGTAATATAACCGTTTCCAGACTTCTGGTCTATGATTTAGAGGGTAACTACATAAAAACACTAAATGTTGGTTATAATGTTGTTTTATTCTCTTATGACCTTAAGTACAATCGGATAATGATGGTATTGGATGATGAAATACAGTTCGCTTATCTCGATTTAGACGGCCTTCTCGGGTAATGTAAAAAATTTAAATGAAAATTGATATGAATAAAATATGTGCTATCTTGTTGTTGATTATTATTTACGCTTGTTCGACAAATGATACAAAAAATAATGATGATATTGAAAGAATCCTTATCAATGTACAAAGCAAACCTTCCGAATTATCATCTTGTATAGAGAAAATAGAGATAGTCCCGTTAGAGACTAATGATTCTTCTTTAATGGGTGGTATTAGAAAAACGATGTATGATAAAGATATGGATATATATGCAATATGTGACAAAAAACAAATAGTACATACGTTTACAGGTGAGGGGAGATTCATTGGTAACTCAGAAAAAATGCGGGGAAAAGGACCGGAACAATATTATATGGCTGTGGATGTGAAATTTAATCCTTATAAGAAAGGTATTGATTTATTAAATCCTTCCGGTACAATCTATACTTATAGTCCGACTTTTGAACTGATATCGAAAAGAACATTTAAACCGGAATTTTTCTTTAATTTCCTAATGGCTATAAGTCCTGACGAATACGTGTTTACAGTACCTTCAATTTGGACAGGTGAAGAAGTGACTTTCGCAAACTTGAAGACGGAACAATCAGAAGTGGTAAGTTATAGTGGAACAATTTCTTCGGATAACACTATGGATAGAGAATGCTTTCATAAGGATGGAGAAAATTTTTATTTTATTCCTAAAGGAATTAATTATTACTTTTATCGCATAAAACAAAATAAGAAAAAACTTATTCCGATTATTTATCTTGATTTTGGTCGCTCAGAGATAGCTGAAGAAGGCTTGCCGGGAGTTGCGACCGGGAAAAGAAGGGGAATGGCAAATACAAATTCGGATAGTGAAATAGATAAACTTTCGAAAGAGTTGAGGGAGAGAGGGCAATATTTACGTAGTTCCAATTGCATTATACCCTTAGTGAAATTCTTTAATGATGAGTATGTTTATGTCCTTTTTGCTCGTGGTGAGGAGTTGGCAGGTCATTATATCTATAATCGAAAGAAAAAAGAAGGGTATTTGATAACAGCTTTTAATATGCAATCTTGTTTTGCGATTGTAGATAATGTCCTGTTGGCTATTAGTGATGCTTATTATGTCCCTCGATTGGTAGAGACCCGTTTAATGTCACCGGAGGAAATTTATAAAATGGAACAGTTGAAAGAAGATGATAACCCGGTAATTTTGAAATACTATTTACGTAAATGATAAATCTGCTTTTTAAAGGGGAATATATAATTAACTTACACTATCAATAGTTTTGCTAATTGCAAGCAGGAGTATTAAGCTATAACTCCTTTTAACTCCTCTAACTCTTTAAGAAGTTTTTAGTTACGTATTTATATATCAGTCTCCATCATATTAAGAATCCTGATTATTCAGATGATATACTGCATTTTCAGAAATTAGAGTTGAAAAAAAGATAGAGACAACTTGTTCTTATCCTATTGATATTCCAATTATTAGTGATTTTCATTTGCTTATTTCCGTCGTCGCGTAGATACGGGTAGGAAGAACGTATTCTCAGTGGTTAATTTGTTCAGGTGACAAAATGGGAAAAGTGTGGTATAGGTAAGTTGCATATAGAAATGGTTTGGGCAAAATAAATGGAATTTTATTTTTAATTATATAATAAACAGTTAACTTTGGGATGAATTAAAATGCCGAACACAGATGAGACAAAATAGAAGTAATTTTAAGATGTTGTATATATTAATAAGAGTGATGAAAAATATATATGTTTTAGTCAGTATCTTATCAATATTGGTGAGTTGTACCAATGTTAGACAAGAGGGAGATACAAGTAAAAAACTCACATTTGATAAAACGAAAAGTATGAAGATTCAAATGACTTCCTTTTTATCGCCTGTGAATATTGTTCATTTGGACTTTTCCAATTCAACAATAATTGATGGTAATGCCTGTTTGCTTTGCGATGATGAAACTTATTTTGTATATTCAAAAGGTTCAGCTATGCCGGTGATGCGTTTTGATAAAAAAGGACATTTCCTGAATTATATAAGCAGATTAGGGAACGGACCGGAGGAATATAATGAAATAAAAGATGCTTGTTTGAATAAGCAGAAAAAAGTAATTGAAATATTGTCGGGAGATTATATATACGCGTATGATTATGCTGGGAATTTTGTAAAAAGGCTAAATCATCACCAACCCGCTTTATCCTTTGCTATAGACGAAAAAGAAAATTATTGGTTCTATCTGGGAAATAATGCTGTTGTCGATGATGCCAAGATGGTTAAAATGAATGCACTATGTAATAATTCCCAAAAACTGTTACACGAAAAGTCTACATTACTTCCTATGATTGAAGCTAATTTCTGTAAAGAGTCTGCGCTACTTACGTTTAAAGAAACTTTGAGTCATGATATTTATAGGATTGTAGATGGAAAACTTGAAAAATCTTATTCATTAGATTTTCCGGGATATCATTTGCCAAATAAGTTGCATGAGACTCCTCCGATGGAAGTTGTAGATTTATTAAGTAATTCTAACTATGCAAGTGTATTATATTGTTGTGAAAATGAAGAGTATCTATTGTTGCAAGTTTTGCTGAACAGTATAGATAGGGTAAATACTGATATGTATTATTGGATTTATAAGAAAAGCTCAAATAAGGATGTTATCATTTGTCTTGATAAGACTATCCCTGCGGATTCTTATATCTACTATCCTCAATTCTTATCTGAGAATGGCAAATTATATCTAATGGGATTTGTTTTGAATCAAGAAAACGAGACCGTCAATACAGAAGAAAATCCTGCAATCGTTGTTGTTGATGTCGATAATTTTTAATCATTTATTAATATGAAAGTAGCTAAATTCTTTTGGGTCGTGTTGTACATGGGGCTGTGGAGTGCCTGTAATAATAAGCCACCTCAAACACTCGGGGAATTATTCCCGGAAACGGTTCCTTTGAATGAAAGGAGAGAATGCCTGATTAGTGAGGATTCTTTAGGGCAGGTGGAAGGAATTGTATGTGACGAAGAAAATCTGGTTGTTTTTGACACTCGATCCAATCAATGCTTCACGTTGTTCGATCAGCAGTCGGGTAGGCAAATCGGTCGGTTTGGAAATATAGGACAAGGTCCTTTGGAAATTCTGTTTGGCAGCAGTGCTTATTTGGCGAAGGGGTGCATTGTGGCTTACAATGATCAGAGTAAAACGGTTATGAAGTATAATCTGGACTCTTTGCGGAATGGAGCTTCAGACGGTGCTCCCGTACGCTTGACAAAGCATCAAATATCGGATGCTCTGATATCGAGGCTTATTCCGATGAACGATTCGGTTTTTGTTGCAGGAGGAATTTATAAGTCACATTATCAGCATCTTATTTTTGATTCCAATAGTCAGGTGTTGGATTATGCCATCAATGTATATAATGCTGCCGACAGTAGTTTTAATGTCGATACCAGATTCCTTTCCAATCAAGGATATATGGCGAAGCATCCTGTTAAAAACAAGTTTGCTTATTCTGTCAATTTCTCCTCCAATTTGGACTTCTTCGAAGTATCGGGCAACAAAATTAAACTAATAAAATCACTACGGTTAGGGGACCCTGTATATGAATCATTGGTGGAAGCAAAAGAACAGTTATTTATGGCACGTCCTACGAAAGAAACCATTCATGGATTTATTGAACTTTGCGCTACTCCTAAGTATGTGTATGCTTTATATTCGGACGGTAAAATCTTTGAGGCTCCAAGAGAAACGAAAATTGTATTGGTTTTTGATTGGAATGGCAAGCCGGTAAAGAAACTCCTTCTCGATACGAATGCCTTTCATATTGCCGTTAACGAAAAAGAGCAAAGCTTATTTGCTGTCGTAAAGAATGAAGAAGGCGGCTTTAGTATAATAAGTTATGCCCTATGAAATGGGGTTGGCAAAGGGAATAAACGCATTAAAACCACAAATATATGAAAACACCTTTCTTTTACTCCTTTTTATTGCACGTTATATTCTTCTTTACCGGTTGTTCTAATTTGAATACTACTGATAAGGAGGAAGGTGCAAGGATTGATTTTGGAAAATTGAAAACAGTAAATACGGCAGATTTGATTTCTGATTATTTTTATGTTGCATTGGAGTCTTCGGAAGCTTCATTATTAGGCAATATCGATCAGATAGAAGTCTATAACGATAGAATATACATTCTTGATAGCAGTAAAACGAATGCACTCTATGTTTTTACAAAAGAGGGCAAGTTTGCTATGAAGTTAGAAGGAAAAGGGGATGGACCGGGTGAGTTTATTTCTCCCCATTCTTTTTGGATTGACAGGAGTGGATACATTTTCATCTTGGATAGACAGTTGGATAGATTGCAGAAATACCGTTTGAGCGATTTGGAATTTGTTGAAGATGTTGTGCTTCCTTCTCCGGCTCCCACCTCTTTTGCTTTGCTGCCTAATAGCAATCATTATATATATTACTATCCTTTAAGACAGCATGATGCCTTTTCGGGAAAACAATTTGTGATAGCCGATGGTGGGGGGAATGTGGTTAGATCGTTCTATGATGCACCTCCGACGGCAAAAATCCTTCATGGCACTCCGGCAAACTTTTATTTATTTAATGGTCAAGTAAGGACTTATCCTCATTTTAGCAATAAAGTATATGAATTAGCTGATGATTCCCTCAAGTGCTGCTACACTTTTTCTTGGGAAAATCAGGGTTTTCCGCCGACTGAATTATTTCAGAAATATAAAAGTTCGGGAGAAGTGATGAAGGAGATCTTAACAGGAACACATGATTGGATTCGGCTGCTTTATGTATATGAGCTTCCTAAGATGCTGGCCGTGAAGTATTATGTAAAGAGGGATTTGTATTTGTCAATAGCGGATAAAGATAATAATAAGTTTATCAATATTAAGAATGAACAGATAGTAGATGATTTGGGTATTGGAGGGAAATTTCCATTACCACTGACCGTATGCGATAACAGGTTCGTCGGAGCGATTAATCCGTTTGATATTGATGGAAATAAAGTGAAAGATAAACGCTTGCTGGATTTGCTGGATAATATGTCTGATGAAGGTAATCCGATTTTAATCTTTTACTCGATAGATTGGGTATAATATGTCATGCATAAAGGCAGTGAAATGCATGAACAGATGCAATATTGTCTGGAATAATTGTAATTAATAAAATAATAGCTTATGAGATTAGTGTTATATCTTTTGGTGATTTTATTCTTTGGGGCATGTGCTTCAAAAGAAAAAATGAGAAATGGCAGGGCCAGAGGTCGAATATCGTTAATGTAAAGGACGATGTGAAAGAAATTGATACGGAGGAGGTGATGATAGGTTCTGTGGCGCAACCCTATATATGCGGTAAATATTTGGCTGTCATCGATTATAAATCGGTTGATAAACTGGTTCATATGTTTGATAAACATACGTTTAAATACCTGTTTAGTGTCGGAGATATGGGGCAGGGACCAACAGAAATAACTGTTATAGGGTCGATTGCATGGAATGAGAAAGAACATGATTTATATGTGACTGACAACGGGCAACATCAAATTCTTAGGTATAATTTGGATAGCCTTTTGAACGACCCTCTGTATACTCCCACCGTCAAACTAAAATTTGGGGATGCTGCTTTCCCTGATGATTATTATTATATCAATGATACATTGTCGTATGGTTCGTTTATAAAGGTTACCTCTTCTTCTTTTAGTCAGACCAGTGGAAAATGGAATATGATAACAGGAGAAGCCAAATTGATAGACTATGTTCATCCTGCGGATAAAAAGAAACGGGTGGCTTTTGCTGTCTCAACTCGATATAATACATTGGTGGAGTGTAACCGGCGATATGATTTGATAAGCTTGTACAATCTGGATGGAGAATTGCAATGTAATGTATATGGTCCCAATTGGGATAAGAATGGCGATAGAAAAGCTCATTTTAAAAATGCAACTATCTGTAATGATAAGATAATTGTTTCATATGCAGGAGAAGATTGGAATCATAATGATGGGCCGAAGGTGCTTCATGTGTTTAATATTGAGGGAGATTATTTGAAGACCTTAGATGTAGGACGTAGAATTAATCGTTTATGTTGTGATGAGGAGAATAAGCGAATCATTATGAATTTGGATAGTGAATATCAATTTGGTTATCTTGATCTTGAAAAGTACTTTAGTGATTAGAATATAGCCGTTTGTTATTAGTATGAACTTTAGAAACTCTTAATTATATGATATATCATCTCCTGAAATATATAATATACAGTGTTTTATTTGTTCTGATAGGCTGTTCGAGGAATTTGGGAGTAGAAAAATTTCAAGACCATGATAGCAATATTGTTGATGTAAAGAATCGGGTAGAAGAAATTGTTATAGATACTCCTATTATAGGAGCGTGGTCTCGGCTTTTTATTGTAGATGATTATTTGTTGATAAGTGACCACCAATCTCAAGATAAGCTAATTTCAATCTTTGATAAACAAACTTTTTCTTATTTGAGAGGAGTTGGGAAGTCGGGTGAGGGGCCTGATGAAATAACCACTATCGGGGTAATCATACCGGATGAAGAACACCGTCGGTTTTATGTTCCCGATCATGGTAAATTGAAGATATTAAGTTACAGTTTGGATAGTATTTTTGAAGATGCGTTTTATAAGCCTACGGTTAAAGTCAATTTGCGTAAAAGTCAATTTCCTGATAGAGCTGTATATGTTAATGACACACTTAGCTTTGCACGTACTATAGTAACGGAAGAAAATACATATTTCCAACAATCTTTGGTAAAATGGAATATGCTGACTGGAGAGATGAAATTATTGGTAAAAGGTCATCCTGAAATCGAACGAAAACGGAGTCTGTTTGCTGTTTCTTTGGAACATGATCTGATTGTTGACTGCTATACGCATCATGACTTATTGACAATACATGATCTTGAAGGAAATTTGCGATGTAATGTTTATGGTTCTAACTGGGACAACAAGACAAGTAATGATATGATTTATTATGATGCTGTAGTGATAGGTAAAGATAAAATCATTGCATCTTATGCGGGAGGAGCTAATTGGAGTGATGAAGGAATGCCTACTTGCTTTCAAATCTATGATTTAGACGGCAATTATATTAAGACGCTGAAGATAGGTCGTAAGATTTATAATTTCTGTTATGACCAGGAGTATAATCGTCTGATAATGGCATTGAATGATGAAATTCAATTCGCTTATCTTGCTTTAGATGGTCTTCTTGAATAAAGTAAAGATGAGCGAAACAAAAAGAACATGAACTTCTGCTTGATTTCGGAGGATGGAAATATTAGAAATGCAGGTAACTACTGTGATAAATGAAATTTATTATTATGAAAAACCTTATATCTTCAATTTTCCTTCTCTTTTGCCTATGTGGATGCTCACATAATTCCGGTGTTGATAAGCATCTACACCATTCTGGTAATGTGATGGATGTAAAAGAAAGGGTGAAAGAAATCGCAATTGATACTCCGCTTGTAAGTGGAGGAGCAAGACTTTATGTATTAGATAAATATCTTGTATTAGCCGATGGGCATTCATCAGATAATCAAGTACTCCTTTTTGATAAAAAGAATTTTTCATACGTAGCAGGTACTGGACATCCCGGAGAAGGTCCTAATGAAATAACAAGTTTAGGGGAACTTATAATCGATGGGATAAATCAACGTATATATGTGGCAGATTATGGAAAAATGCAACTATTAGGCTATCAATTGGATAGCATTTTATTAAATCCTCATTATTTACCTGAATATAAGATTGAGATTAATCGTACAACCATCCCTGTCATGTATTCTTATGTTAATGATGCACTATGCTATGCTTGTTGTATTGCAGTGAAGCCTGGGCAGCATTTTCAAGAGTCTATAGTTACCTGGAATATCTTGACAAATGAAATACGCCCCTTGATTAGTGGACATCCGGAAGTTGAGAGAAAAAGAATCCGCTATGCCGTATCTGCGGAAAATGATTTGATAGCTGTAAGTTATGATCATCATGATTTGTTAGCTACTTATGACCTTAGAGGAAATTTAAAACATTATATTTATGGTCCTAAATGGGACAATGCAACGAGTAATGCCATGATTTATTATTATGGAAGTATTGCTATTTGCAGAAACCGGATTATAGTAGGATATTCGGGTGAAAGAAATCCGGATACTGGCGGTATATATGTGTCTAAGCTTTTGGTCTATGATTTAGAAGGTAATTACCTAAAAACGTTAAATGTAGGTTATAAAATTGGTATGTTCTGTTATGAGCCGGAATACAATCGGATAATTATGGCTTTGAATGATGAAATACAGTTTGGGTATCTTGATTTAGACGGGCTTTTGGAATAGTAATATAATAGAATGTTGCTGATTAAAGTAACTATGCTATATGAATGGAAATATAAATTGAATACCAAATAAAAAAACAACGATGAAGAAATTAATTGAAAAGGCTTTTGTGTATGTATTGTTTTTATCGATGTTCTTCTCATGCACTACAAGTAATGGGGAAGACAAATTGGTAATGGTCGAATTTGCCGGGGAGAGTTCTTTACCGGCATCGGAGGTGCTGTCTGTTTCTTATACAAAGTTAGAAACAGGGGATGGATTCTTATTAGGAGGCGTGAACCAATGTATTGAGGTGGAAGGACGTTATATCTTGTTGGATAAGATTATGGCAAAGGCGCTTTATGTTTTTAATACGGATGGAAGCTTTGTGCAACCCATCGGTGTGAAGGGAAGTGGACCTGGAGAGTATATCAACCCTTTCGAGCTCTCCATAAATGAGCGGGATAAAAGTCTTTCGGTAATTGACGTGGAACAACAAAAGATGCTTGTTTATAGTCTGGATGATTTTCACTTTTTGTCGGAAAAGAAACTGCCTTTTCATAGTGATAACATGGAACAACTTTCGGATGATGAATACGTGTGGTATAATAAAATGTCGTCGGATGTCTCGGATTCGTATGCTTTTATAACAGATAAAGATTTGAAAATCAAGAAAAGTCTTCTTCCCCTTGAATTTAGCAGTGGATATTCGATGGGTGTGAGCCGAAAGATTTATAAGCAGGGCGGGAAGGTGAGTTTGTATACTCCTTTTGATCCTGTATTGTATCGTATTCAAAGCGACAGCGTGTATCCTGCTTATCAGTTTAAGTTTGGAGAGAAAAAAATGCCGCCATTGGAGTTCTTAAAAGAAAAATCAGCAAATAACAGCAATTATATACCAGCTTTGTTAGAATCGCCCTATATCGCGTTTTATAATGTTTATGAGAATGACCGTTCGTTATGCGTTCCTTATTATGTAGATAAAACGATGTATTTTGGATTTTATGATAAAACGAAAAATGTATCCTACAATTTCTCTCAGGAGCAACTTCAGACGGAACTTCAGGTAGGGGCTTTCAGTTCTCCGATAGGGGTAAGCAGTGATGGTTCTTTTATTTCTTTACTTCGTCCGGGATTAATTTTGCAATTGCATGAGCAAGGGAAAAAGATAGATGACCGATTAATGCAGTTACTGAAAGAATCGACCGAAGAAGATAATCCGATTTTGATGATTTATTCATTGAAAGAGTACGATTGATTATAATTTGTGTATCTTGCTGATTTAAACATGTATGTTCGTATACATGAAAGAGAGAAGAATGAAGATTGAATGAATATATTCTTAATATGATGAGAAACTGGTTATGTCTGCTGTGTATCATTTCCTGCTGGGGGTGTGCAACTAAAAATGAAGTCGAGAAACATCAAAGCGTTAGAGATAATATCTTTAATGCTCGTGAACGTGTAGTAGAAATAGAAATGGAGGATGTCTTGATAGGGGGGATTCTTGTCCTTGTATATTGGGAGATTATCTGATGATAAAAGATTATAAATCCTTTAATGAGCAAATTCATCTTTTTGATAAAGGCAGTTTTAAGTACTTGAAGAGTACAGCCCCTGTAGGTCAAGGTCCTAATGTTATGACTATGAGGGGGGACTTGAACAAGGCATTAGAGCGCATTTTGACGGAAATGTTTAGGACATAATGGAAAAATGCTTAACTTTGGAGCAATTAACAGTACTTAAGTCTAAAAGCCGATGAAAAAAGTAACAATCAAGAAACGACAAGCTATTTTAAGCGCAGGATTTCTGTTTTGTATATTGATTACGGGTATGTATTCCCTTAGCTTGTATCGGGGGTATAAGAAAGAAATAACAGAATGGAATAGACTGGCAACGGATGCGCTTAAAGAATCATTATGGCGGGAAGTGAAAAAACGAGGTAATATTCCTGTACCCATAATTTCTGCTAATTCGCCGGATATGCATACATTGGAAGAACCGTATCCTGATACTTTAATATTGGAGAGTGGATTTGGAAAAAGAATGTATATCGTCCCGAAAGGAAAATTAGAGCATAGTCTTGTAAGAGAGAAAAAGAAACGAATGCTGCTGAGTTTATTATTTGAGGAACATCCTGTTTCGATAGAAACTTTGAACCAAAATTGGGACAGCTTATTAGTTGATAAAAAAGTTTTGGCAAAAACCTATATTAAGTATTCGGTAACCAATTTAGAGGATTCTACTACGATCTATAATTCTCAACAATCTAAAAAACTGTTGCGTCCAGACAGTCTGGCATCTTATTATATGGGAATGCGTTGTGAAATGGAGGTAACGGGATTTATCGCTTATGATTGGTGTGGTATGTTTAAATGGTGGCAATGGACTTTTTTGATGCTACCATGGGGCTGTTTGTTAGCATTGATTTTTTTCTATGAATCATTATTATTTTATTTCAAACGTAGATTTGAGAAAAAAGAGATTGTTATTCAAGAGAAGGAAGTTGTTGTGGAAAAACAGGTTGTTGTGGAAAAGGAAGTTTATATAGCAGATGTAGGTATGAAGGAGACAAAGCTATGCCGATTGGAAGAAGGCGTATACTTGGATCTGATTGAACGAATTCTGAGTAACGGAAAGATGAAGAAGAAGGTTACTCCACAAGTAGCTGCTTTATTAAAACTCTTTTTGAGGACGGAAAATTGGTCACTGACCTCAGAAGAGATAGACTTGCATATGTGGAATGGCAAGGGAAACGCGGGGAAACTTCATACCCTGATATGTCGTCTGCGAGAGACATTGAATGAAGTCTCATCTTTAGTTGTCACTTATGATGGTAATGGGGTATATCAGTTGAAAAAGCCCGATTCCATCGAGAAAAATAATACTTTGGAATCGTCAGAACCTACCCCGACTAATACTGATAAAACTGATAAAAGGGAGTTTGGTAACTAATGGTTAGCGATGAAATTTTGATTGTTGTAGTTTAACGCATAATTTTGTCTCCCGGAAATTAAGACAGCAATGTCGATATGTAGAATATCTAATATTAATAGCTAAAATGAAAAAGAAAGTTTTTGTAATCGCCTTATGTATGACTTGTGGGATTAGTACATTTCTTAGTCTCAACTCTAAACAGGAGATAGATGATTTGCTTTTAGCAAATGTAGAGGCTTTGGCATTTGGTGAAGGGGTTCCGGTAGATTGTATAGGATATGGAAGTGTCGATTGTCCGGGAAAGGGTGTTAAAGTTAAATATGTAGTGACAGGCTGGAGTCTTGAATAAGTTTCTTTACATATTATTCCTGCTTGTTGCATTAGCATCCTGTACTTTCGCCCCTCGTAGCGAAGGATTGTCGTATGCCGATTTTCCGCAAACGGTGGAATTGAAAGGAAAGGTCGTGCCGTTGGACACGGCTTTGTTCCGCTATCCTTTCCGCGTTCGAGTGCAGGGAGACAAGGCGGTGGTGATGGATTTGCATGGAATGGATTATTTCTGCCATGCTTTCCACTATCCCGACTTCCGTTACATGGCTTCCTTTGGCAAGCGGGGTGAGTCTCCCGAAGAGGAACTGTCTGTCGAAAATATCCGATGGAATGGAAACTTTTTGTGGACGCTTGGTTCAAATAAATCAGAAATCACTCGGTTTGGGTTTTCTTTATCCGGGGACTCATTGGCTCGTGTTGAGTCGGTGAGCCTGGATAAAGATATACTTCGCGCTTTAGACTTTGTACAATACGATGATTCTACCTTTATCATCCCCGATTATTCCGGTGACAGCCGCTTTTGTTGGGTGAACAGGCAAGGTAAGTTGATACGCAAATCAGGTGCGATACCTTCTGCCGATGAAGAAGCTTTGAAGAATGCTCGTCCTGCTTTGGCTCAAGCCTGGCGAAGCTTCATCGACTACAATCCTCGGAATGGAGTGTTGGCGGCAGTCACACAATTAGGGGAAGTACTTGAGGTTTATAATTTGAAAGACAGTACGCATACGGTGCGTATCGGTCCTGATGGCGAGCCGAAGTTTCAAATATCGCAAGGGTATGGAATACCCACAGGCATTATGGGGTTTAGTGATGTACAAGTAACAGACAGCGCTATTTACGCCATTTTTCATGGACGTTCTTTCAAGGATATAGCCCAAAGTGCACAAAAAGGTATTGATTTGCCGGATGGCGGGCAATATATTTATGTGTTCAGCTTGACTGGCGAACCATTATGCAAGTATGTGTTGGACCATTATATCTATGGTATGTCTATCGATGAACAGGCAAACAGGATTGTTACTACTGATGTAAATAAGGATGAACCTATAATAGAATATAAAATGAGTAATATATAGGATGGAGAGGAACGGGCGGTGAACGTTTTGTTGGTGCACTACGATGCCGCCCATTCCATAACCCACTAAGAAAGGAGGTCGGGGCAAAGATACTGATTTGAATTTATTAAAGCAAGCATTTGCTTATGTCGTTGAAATGATAATACGAGCATCTTTATGTTAAATTAAAAATTAAAAGAAGTATGAGAAAAATTTTGAAATTAGCTTTTATCGCTGCGTTCGCGGCAATTGCAGGATATAATATTTATTCAATCCAAAAAACAAATGATTTGTCAGATTTGGCATTGGCTAATGTGGAAGCACTTGCTGAGGGAGAGAGTGGTAGTACTAGATATCAAACTATGGGTTCTTGCTCAATGTGGGGAGGTATAACATATAAATGTACTACGAATTATACCGCAGAGCGTTGTAGAAGAGATTGCTAATGAATTTGTATGTGATTATGCATACATTAATTATGAATAAAAAAAGAAGTTAATAAAAGATAGATGCGTTAGATATATAATAGTGAAGATATTTCTTTAAATATACTAGCGCATCTTTTTTTATAATATCATTACCACTAGTAATAATGAAAAGAATATATATACTTGTTGGCGCTTTATCAATAATGGTTGGGTGTTCCAATGTAAAACAAGAAGAAGTGTCAGGTAAAAAGCTTACATTTGATAAAACAAAAAGTATAAAGATTCAAATGTCTCCTTTTTTCTTCCCTGAAAATATAATCCATCTAGATTTTTCAGATTCTACAATAATTGATGGTAATCCTAGTTTGCTTTATGATGAAGGAGTTTATTTTATATTTTCAAGGGGCTCGGTTAATCCTGTAATGCGCTTTGATAAAAGCGGACATTTTCTTAATTATGTAGGAAGATTAGGGAATGGACCAGAAGAATATAGTGAAATAAAAGATGTTTGTTTGAACAAAAAGAGAAAATTGATTGAAATATTGTCGGGAGATTATGTATGTACATATGATTATTCTGGAAATTTTGTGAATAAATTGGGTCATCATCAATCTGCTTTCTCTTTTGCTATAGATGAAAAAGAAAATTATTGGTTCTATTTAGGAAATAATTCTGCCACAGATGATGCTAAAATGGTCAAAATGGATGCTCTTTGTCAGAATCCGCAAAAACTTTTACGAGAAAAGTCGACATTGCTTCCTATGATTGAGGCTAATTTTGGTAAAGGTTCTGAGATACTTACGTTTAAAGAGGCTTTGAGCCATGATATTTATGGAATTGCAGATGGAAATTTAGAAAAAAACTACTCATTATATTTTCCAGGGTATTATTTACCAAAGAAATTACATGAGACTCCTCCAATGGAAGTAGTCGATCTCTTAAGGAAATCTAATTATGCAAGTATATTATATTGCTCTGAAAATCAAGAATATCTATTGTTACATCTATTGTTGAATAAAGTGGATAGAGATAATACTGAAATGTATTATTGGATTTATAAGAAAAGTTCAAATGAGGATGTGGTAATTAGTCTTGATAAGGCAATTCCTACAGATTCATATGTTTACTATCCCCAGTTTTTGACTGAGAACGGGAAATTATACTTAATAGGATTTGTCGCAAATGGGGAAAATGTTTCTCTAAATACGGAAGAAAATCCAGCAATTGTTGTAGTTGATGTAAATAGATTATTTTAAAGAGACATGTTTATTTAGAAAGAAAATAAAATGAAAATAATATCAATTCTTATTGTTTTATTTAGTTTCATTTCTTGTAAAGAAATGGAAAAGAATAAGTTAACTCTTTTATTAAAAGAATGGGAGGGAAAGGAGATAATATTTCCATCTAATTCTATTTTTACTATTAAAGGCAGGGATACAATTGAACATTCTATTTCAAGGGAAAAATATAAAATTGTAACTTATGTGGATTCATTAGGGTGTACCTGTCTCTTATACACATCTGACGCTGCCGACGAAGCTAGAAGTGTAGA